>Ga0302305_1000695_pt1 | contig 19862 bp, 15 predicted proteins | sample III_Palsa_E2_3_FD_198764 | JGI IMG/M metagenome (GOLD analysis project Ga0302305, IMG submission 198764) | Peat permafrost microbial communities from Stordalen Mire near Abisko, Sweden - III_Palsa_E2_3 | ecosystem: Environmental > Terrestrial > Soil > Palsa > Peat permafrost | place: Sweden... | reverse complement strand
ATGCCGCCAGCGCCCTGCGGGGGCACCGGGTCATCGCCAAAATTGAGGTACAGCAACGCCGGACCGGTGATGAAAAAGAACACGAAACCGATCAGGCGCAGCGATGGCTCCCACGCATGCACCGTGCGCTTGCCGCGCTGGCGCAGCACCTGCACGCCGAGCAGCAAGAGCAGAAGCGGAAAGCAGTAGGCCACGTAGCCGAAGATCCAGCGCAGCAGATCGGCGATGTGCGCACCAAAGGTGCCGCCAAAGTTCTGCGCCAGATTGATCTGGCTGGCATTGGTCCAGCTGGGATCGCGCGGGTCGTAAGTGAACAGGCACACCAGCAGATACAGCGCCAGCGGCATCAGCAGCAAGGCGCCGGCCTCACGCAGCCGGCGCTTCAGCTCCTCGCTGAGGCCTTCTTTCGGTTGCTGTTTTGCCGTTGCAATGCGCGCCACCTTGGAAGGCTTCCTTTTTTCCGTCTTGATCAGAGCATACCTTGCAATGCCGGATGCACCAGCTTGCCGCCATCGACATTGATGCCGTCACGCAGCGGAGCGAACTCGCGCCACTCGTTGCCGGCCGCCAGACGCTGCACATACGGCAGGATCGCGGCGGAGATCGCCACCGACGAGGTCTGCGGCACCGCACCCGGCATGTTGGTCACGCAGAAATGCGTCACGCCGTGCACATCATAGGTTGGCTCTTTCCAGGTGGTCGGCTTGGAGGTTTCGAAGCAGCCGCCCTGATCAATCGAGATGTCGACCAGCACGGAGCCCGGCTCCATCGTCTTGACCATGGCTTCGGTCACGACGCGCGGTGCCTTGGCGCTGGGGATCAGCACGGCGCCAACGACGATGTCGGCATTGCGCACTTCCTCGGCCACGGACGACTCATAGGCGTACAGCGCGGTGACGTTCGGGCCCATCGCCATCATTTCGGCGAGGCGATCCTGGCGCTTGTCGAACACCACCACGTTGGCACCGGCAGCAGCGGCCAGCGCGGCGGCATTGCCACCGGCGGCGCCGGCGCCCAGCACCACCACCTTGCCGCGTGGAGTGGAGGCCATGCCGCCTAACAGCTTGCCCTTGCCGCCCTGCGGACGATGCAGCAGCGTGGTGCCGATCTGCGTCGCAATGCGGCCGGCGATCACCGACATCGGCAACAGCAGCGGCAACACGCCGTTTTCTTCCACCGATTCGAACGCCACGCCAGTCAGGCCGATGTCCAGCAAACTTTTCGTCAAATCGGGTTCTGCCGCCAGATGCAGGTAGCAGAACAGCAGGTGATGCTTCTTCAACAGCGCCAGATCGCCAGCAACCGGCTCCTTCACTTTGACGATCAGCTCGCCGGCTTCGTACAGCGCCGCGGCGTCGGCCACGATCTTGATGCCGGCGCTGCTGTAGGCCTCGTCGGCAAAGCCACTTTTCAGGCCGGCACCGGCCTGAATGAACACCTCGTGCCCACGGCGCACCAAATCGGCAGCGGCGGCGGGCACCAGGGCAACGCGACCTTCGAGGGTCTTGGTTTCGGAGGGGATACCGATACGCATGGGAGGCAATCCTGTGGTTGTCATGGCAGGCGCTGTGGGGAGGCGCCCAAGGGGTTGGTATTGGGGTTGATAAACATCAATTGCCGCAGCGCTTGAATCGCGAGGCGGCGTTCCCCATCCTTGCGGATGGAAAGCTGTCGTCCGGAACCGCCCTTTGGACGGAAACACAGATGACGCGAACGACTACCAAGCTGCGACTAAAGCGTCCAGCAAACCCAAGGATTATACCCATGAGCACCGCCACCAAACACAGCCGCCTGCTGATCCTCGGCTCCGGCCCCGCTGGCTATACCTCGGCGGTGTATGCCGCGCGCGCCAACCTCAAGCCGACCATGATCACCGGCCTGCAGCAGGGCGGCCAGCTGATGACCACCACCGACGTGGACAACTGGCCCGGCGACGTGGAAGGCCTGCAGGGACCCGATCTGATGAAGCGTATGGCCGAACACGCCGAGCGTTTCCACACCGAGATGATCTTCGACCACATCCACACGGTCGACCTGAAGCAGCGCCCATTCGTGCTCAAGGGCGACTCCGGCATCTATACCGCCGACGCGCTGATCATTTCCACCGGCGCGACTGCCAAATACCTTGGCATCGCCTCGGAAGAGAAGTTCAAGGGCCGCGGCGTCTCCGCCTGCGCCACCTGCGACGGCTTCTTTTTCCGCGACCAGGACGTCGTGGTGATTGGCGGCGGCAACACCGCCGTCGAGGAAGCGCTATACCTGTCCAACATCGCGAAAAAGGTTTACCTGGTGCATCGCCGCGACAAGCTGCGTGCGGAAAAGATCATGCAGGACAAGCTGTTCGAGAAAGCCGCTGCCGGCAAGATCGAGCTGGTGTGGAACGCCGGCATCGATGAGGTGCTGGGCGATGACTCCGGCGTCACCGGCGTACGTGTGAAGGACGTCGAAACCGGCGCCACCCGCGAGATCGAGGCAACCGGCTTCTTCGTCGCAATCGGCCATACGCCGAACACTGGCATCTTCGACGGCCAGCTCGACATGCACGACGGCTATATCCAGATCCAGACCGGCCTGAAGGGCATGGCGACGATGACCTCGGTGCCCGGCGTGTTTGCTGCTGGCGACGTGGCCGATCACGTCTATCGCCAGGCGATCACCTCGGCCGGCTTCGGCTGCATGGCCGCGCTCGATGCCGAGCGCTGGCTTGAGCAGGAAACGCACGCGGTAGCAGCGCCCGAAATCGCCGTGCCTGCGACAGCCGTTTGAACGCCACGGCACGAGGCTGATCCACTGATCAATACCGGCACCGCCGACGGCAGCCTGCGTTGCCGTAAATTAGCGTCATGACCGAAATCCAAGTTCTCGACAACCTGGCCAGCGTCGATGCCGCGCAGTGGGATGCGTTGATCGACGACGGCAACCCGTTCGTCAGCTACGCCTTCCTGCGCGGCATGGAGCAGCACAAGTGCCTGCGGCGTGACTATGGCTGGCAGGCCCATCACCTGGTCATTGTCGAAGGCGACAAACTGATCGCCGCGGTGCCGGCCTATCTGAAAGGGAACTCGCACGGCGAATTCGTGTTCGATTTTTCCTGGGCGAATGCGTTCGAGCGTGCGGGTGGTGATTACTATCCCAAGTTGCTCGGCGCCGCGCCCTACTCGCCAGTGCCGGGTCCGCGACTGCTCGCCCGCAGTGATGAGACAAAAAAACTCCTCGCCGCCGCGCTGGTCGCCGAAACCGAACGGCTCGGGCTGTCATCGGTGCACGTCAACTTTTTGCTGGAAGCCGACCTGGCCGCCTTCGACGAGCGCTGGCTGCAGCGCTTCGACTGGCAGTTTCACTGGCACAACCGCGGTTACCGGCACTTCGAGGCCTTTCTCACCGGGCTGACTGGCAAGAAGCGAAAAAACATCCGACAGGAACGTCGTCAGGCCAGCGAATCGGGCCTGCAGATCGCCATGGAAGCCGGCAGCGCGATCAGCGACAGCGACTGGCGTGAACTGCACGCGCTATACGAAACCACTTTCGACATGAAGGGCAACCACGCCGCGATGACGCTGCCGTTTTTTCGGCACCTGGGCCGAACGCTGGGCGACCGTGTGCAGGTGGCAACGGCGCGTATGGATGGTCGTATCGTGGCGATGGCGTTGTTCATGGTCGGCAATACCACGCTGTACGGCCGCTACTGGGGCAGCCTGGTCGAGGTACCCGGGCTGCATTTCGAACTGTGCTACTACCTCGGCATCGAGTTCTGCATTGCCAAGCAGCTGCAGACCTTCGAGCCCGGCGCGCAGGGCGAGCACAAGATGGCGCGTGGCTTTCTGCCCACGCGCACGCATTCACGCCATTACCTGGTCAACGAAAGTTTTCATGAGGCCGTGCGCAACGCGCTGGAACATGAGGCGCAGTCGCGTGAGGCTTATTACGACGAGCTGATGGAGCACTCGCCGTACGCACCGACTCCCGTCAAACCATGATCGTGTTGCCGCGCCTGCACGCAGGCATGCTCGAACCGTTTCCGAATCCGCGACGTGCGCTAAGCGAACCCAACGGCCTGCTCGCCTTCGATGGTGATTTGTCGCCAGAGCGCCTGCTCGATGCCTATCGGCATGGCATCTTTCCCTGGTTCAACGAGGGCGAGCCGATTCTCTGGTGGTCACCCGATCCGCGCTGCGTGTTTCACACAAACGCGCCGCACGTCAGTCGACGTACGCGTCAATTTCTGTCCAACTGCGGCTGGACGGTTTCCGTGGATCATGCGTTTGATCGGGTGATTCGCGGTTGCGCCGGCAAGCGCGTGAAAGAGCGCGGCACATGGATCAGCGCCGATATGATGCAAGCGTATGAAGCGTTGCATCAGCGCGGTCACGCACACAGCGTGGAAATCTGGAACGACGACCAACTCGTCGGCGGCATCTACGGCGTGGCCACCGGCAAACTGTTCTGCGGCGAGTCGATGTTCAGTGCCGTCAGCGGCGGCTCTAAAGCCGCGCTGATCGCGTTATGCGCCCTGCTGGCGGAGCGTGGCTATCCGCTGCTCGATGCCCAGGTGACCAATCCGCACCTGGTCAACATGGGCGCCATCGAGATGCCGCGCGACGTATTTCTCGCGCAGGTCGAAGCACTTGTGGCTATCGACGTTCCTTCGGGCCATTGGCGCGATGCCAGGCCGTCTTTCCTGACGTAAGCGTGTGGCTTAGTTGAGCTCGTCGGGGTTCGGACCCAGCCGGTTGCCGCCATCAAGTCCGCTGATTTTCTTCAGCTGATCGTCGCTCAGTTCGAAGTCGAACACATCGAAATTTTCCTTGATGCGCGACGGCGTTTCCGATTTCGGTATGACCATATGACCCAGCTGCAGATGCCAGCGGATGATGACCTGCGCCGTGGACTTGCCGTGGGCATCGGCAACTTCCTTGATGATCTTGTTCTTCAGCAGATCGCCGCCCTGCCCAAGCGGACTCCAGGCTTCGGTGACAATACCCTTGGACTTGTTGAAACCGGCCACATCGACTTGCGCAAAGTCCGGATGCAGCTCGATCTGGTTGACGACTGGCACCACGCCGGTTTCCTTGATCAACTTGTCCAGATGCTTCGGCTGGAAATTCGATACGCCAATCGACTTGATCCGACCCTCATCGCGCAGGCGGATAAACGCCTTGAAGGTGTCGACGTACAGATCTTTGGCAGGGCACGGCCAGTGGATCAGGTAAAGGTCGACGTAATCCAGCTTGAGCTTGTCCATGCTGGCATCGAACGCCTTCAGCGCGGCATCGAAACCCTGATCGCCGTTCCACAGCTTGGTAGTGATGAAGATATCGCTGCGGGACAGGCCCGAGTTGCGCACCGCATCGCCCACACCTTTTTCGTTCTTGTAGAACGCCGCGGTGTCGACCGAACGATAGCCGGCCTTGAGAGCCGTAGCCACGGCGTCGCTGGCCTGCGCGTTGTCGATCTGATAAACACCGAAACCGAGCTGCGGCGCGTAGATGCCATCGTTGAGCTTCAACAGAGGTTGCTTGTCAGTCATGCGGTATTGCTCCATCGATTTCTGAAAAACCAAGGAGCAACCATGCACCATCCACCCCTGAAAGCAGCGTGATCAATCCGTGCGCTAAGCGTAATGACCAATCTCGTCACCGACTAAGCCCGTGTCAAACCCTGGCGAACCGTCCGGCTTATCTTTCGAAACAATCGTGTCAGCAGCCGCGTGGCTTGATCCAGCAATGCACGTGAAGTAAGGCGGCGGCATTGAAGGCAGACGAGGTCACGATGTTCTGTAGTGAGCGACTTTTTGAACTCGCTGTTTCCGCGCAAAAAATCATAGCGGTTCACGCCACGACCAGCCAGCTGCGCCATCAGAAGAAGGTTAGCCAACGTGCCCGGACTGTGTATGTTGGTTCCCTCAATCGATGCCACGCCCAGCTGATACAGGTCAAATTTGGCGCCCGTCACAAAGCCATACAGCACGACGTAAGCTTTCCCTTGATGAGACAGCCGCGCCAGGATCAGGCGCCCGCTCTTCGTCCACGCCGGCAGCAAGCTTCGATGGAACTCGGTGAACCTTGGTGCGGAAAAGCATCCTGGTTTGCCCTCTGCCATCCAGCGCGCCTGATGCAACCGGATCAAGTCGTCTAAATACGCGTCACTATCCGCCTCGGTGGCCAGTTCAAACAGCACCCCGGATTTTTCGGCCTTGCGAATTTCCTGGCGCGCTCGCATGCGCGTCTTGGAAGACAATTGCGTCAAATACCTCTCGAAGCCGCCATCGAGGTTCGCGATAGGGCAACCACCGCGCGTGGTAATTCGTGTGCGCCTGCGGCGAGGAAAAAATTCCAGCCCGCGCACCAAGGGTGAATTCTGCGGCAGGTCGAGAAGCTCCAGCGTATCCCACTCGATGCCATCAATCGCAAGCCACGTTGCCTCTGCACAAGCCGTTTCCTCGCCCGGCAGATGCAGCAGGTCGAGATAATCCGGGCAGATTTCCTCGTATTCTGCTTCGCCTGTCGACACGAATCGCAGACAGCGGGCAGCCACCCTACCTGCGCCCGCGATATAAAGCGGTAGTGCACCGGACAATACCGAGCCGCGCCAGAGCGTGATGATGCGCAGGCCACCGGCACCATAAACGGACGCATAAACCCGCCACCAGCTCCGCAACCAGACAAAATCCAATGGCGTCGAAGCCGTCGGGCTGGCCGCATAGAGTCGATCCCACTCTTCATGGACAGCGTCCCAAGCGGCCACGTCCTGAATGACACGCACGACCAATGGCTCAATAAACTGCGCGTTATCCATTTCGTACTCGCAGTCCAACATCAACAGGTCGTTCGCTTTGCAAACCGATCACCGGCAAGCGAACGCTGGGCTGCCCTCTTTCGTTTGATTTTTTCACATCAACGACACTGGATATCCGCAGGTAGCCACCAATCATGAGTGCGGGGTCCCAGGATGAGCCTGCGTTTTTATCATCCGGTATTGACTCCTAAGCCACGCACGAACCTTGTGCGGTAGAAAGCAGGCAAGATAGAGCAGCCACGCGCGTGGCTGAAAAAAACGGTGTCGCATGCTGAAAAGCAGATTTTTCCGTGCGCTGGCGTCGTCGTTCATGTCGACCTGCACCTCGCCGATCCAGAGATAGGCGTCGGCCAACATCACATCAATCATGCTTTGCGGCAAGTTGATTTCTGCACGCATATTCTCGATAAACGGCTTGACCGTATTGAGGAAATTGGTGGCCGTGTGGATGCGGTACTCATCCCGCGTAAGCCGGTCCGGCATGCCTCGCTGATACTGGATTGCCGCCAGGTCGATGAAGCCGACTTGACCTGCTTGACAGGTCCTCAGGTGAAAATCGTAATCCTCGCCCGAGTAACGCAACGCTTCGTTGAAACCCTTGACCTGATCCAGGCATTCCCGGCGAAGCAGCACGGTCGACGTGTGCACCAGGTTGCCCATGATCATCTGGGAAAAAATATAACCCTTGTGGAACTTGGCGCCTTGCACAACCGTCTGCAAGGACGGGGCTATCCCTTCCAGCGGATACGCATCCTGGAACAAAGTGCCTTCGGGGAAAAACTGGTAGGCGCTGTACATAGTGCGGATATATGTCTTGTCGAATATCCGGCCCGAGGGGTCCATGCCCTCCATGTCTGTCCAGACCATCACGATCTCGGGAAATGCCTGCATGCACAAAACTTGCAGTTCGATTTTCCACGGACACCACACATCGTCGGAATCCAGCAGCGCGACGAAGGCACCATTCGCCGCGGCGATTCCCGTATTTCGAGCCTTGGCCACCCCGCCATTGGCTTGATGGAAATATCTGATGCGGCTGTCGTTGCGATAGCGAGACTCGACCATCGCTCTCGTATCATCCGTGGAGCCATCATCGACAACCAGCACTTCAATCTCAGCGTAAGTCTGTGCCAGTGCGCTATCCAGCGTCCGCGCAAGACAATAGGCCCGATTGAAGGTGGGTACGATAACGCTCACGAGCGGCATAAAAGCCTGGCCTTGCAAAGGTTTACCCATACGGACATGAGTGCAGCACACTAAGCCAAGGTCATGGCCGAAGCGGCCACCATAGCCCAGAAAATCAGCACCCGATGCACAAACTCGGAGCAAGAAGAAGGCAGCGCGAAATTCATCTAATCACACTAACCGTTTTGCAACAGAGCGAATTGTCCCCCAACCGATTGCCCCAACGGACGGACTCTAACGCGGTTCAATGCAAGCTTCCAGCGACAGACACGTAGACCGTTGTGACAACGACGTGCAACAAGCCGGTGGAAGGCACGAAGTGAGATAACGCCGCTCAGTCGGTGCGCGAGGCGTAATGGCTCGCCACGTAGCCATCCAGAATGCCGACGAACTCGCTGGCGATATTGTCCCCGCGCAAAGTCATCGCCTTTTCGCCATCGATGAATACCGGCGCCGCCGGCGATTCGCCATTACCCGGCAGCGAAATGCCGATATTCGCGTGCTTCGACTCGCCCGGCCCATTGACGATGCAGCCCATCACCGCCAGCGTGAGGTTTTCCACGCCGTCGTACTTGATGCGCCATACCGGCATCTGTTCGCGCACATGCTCCTGCACCCTCTTCGCCAGCTCCTGGAAAAACTCGCTGGTGGTGCGGCCACAGCCAGGGCATGCGGTGACCAGCGGCGTGAACGAGCGCAGGCCCATGGTCTGCAACAGCTCCTGCGCCACGATGACTTCGCCGGTGCGCGCGCCACCGGGTTCGGGCGTGAGCGAAATGCGGATGGTGTCGCCAATGCCTTCCTGCAGCAGCACGGCCAGCGCCGCGCTCGATGCGGTGATGCCCTTTGACCCCATGCCGGCTTCGGTCAGCCCCAGATGCAGGGCGTAATCACAACGCGCCGCGAGATCGCGATAGACCGCGATCAGCTCCTGCACGCCGGACACCTTGCACGACAAAATGATGCGGTCACGCGCCAGGCCGATTTCCTCAGCGCGTGCGGCGGAGTCCAGCGCCGAGCGGATCAGCGCCTCGCGCGCCACATGCGATGCATCCCACGGATCAGACCGCTTGGCGTTCTCGTCCATCAAGGTCGTGACCATGCTTTGGTCGAGCGAGCCCCAGTTGGCGCCAATGCGTACCGGCTTGTTGTACTGGATCGCCTTCTCGATGATCGCGGCGAACTGGTTGTCCTTCTTCTTGCCAAAGCCGACGTTGCCGGGATTGATGCGGTACTTGGCCAGCGCCTCGGCGCAGGCCGGCTCGTTCTCCAGCAACTGATGGCCGTTGTAGTGAAAGTCGCCGATGATCGGCACGTCCACGCCCATCATCGCCAGCCGTTCGGCAATCCGCGGCACCGCGGCCGCCGCAGCCGGCGTGTTCACGGTGATGCGCACCAGCTCGGAGCCGGCGCGAGCCAGTTCGGCGATCTGCTTGGCGGTGCTGGCCGGATCTTCGGTATCGGTATTGGTCATCGACTGCACCACGATCGGCGCGCCGCCGCCGACCAGGATCTTGCCGATCTGCACGCTGACGCTGGGCCGGCGCTGGGCCGATTCGGCCAGGCGGGGTTTATATGAAGAATCGTGGCTCATAAGGGGTAACCGAAAGCAAAAGCGCGAGCACGCGCGGCAAAGTCCAAGGATACCCGATGCTCCCCATGCACCAAGACAACCTCAAGACAGTGGCTTAAGCTTCGCCCACTTCGTGGTTTCCCGGACCGCGCCTTCTGCCTTGCTGCCAGCCCCTTGCCAATGACCGAGCTTGACCGTCCCACCACGCCTCACGTGGCGAGCTGCATCTTGCCAACGCCCATGCTGGCCGAAGACATCCGGCTCGAGACGCTGCACAGCTACGGCATTCTGGATACCCCGCGCGAAGGCGCATTCGACGACATCACCCGACTGGCTGCACTGATTTGCGGCGCGCCCATGGCGCTGGTCAGCCTGGTCGATCGTGAACGGCAATGGTTCAAGAGCGAAATCGGCGTAGGAGTTAGCGAAACGCCGATCAGCAGCTCGATCTGCGCACATGCGATTCAGCAAACCGAGGTGTTCATCGTGCCCGACACGTTGCTGGACGAGCGCTTTCGGCATAACCCGCTGGTTACTGGCGAACCACATCTGCGCTTCTACGCCGGTGCATCGCTGCGCACCGCCGATGGCCTGCCGCTGGGCACGGTATGCGTCCTCGACACGCAGCCACGCGAGCTAAGTTCCGAGCAGGCTGAAGCACTGCAGGCGCTGGCCCGCCAAACCATGGCGCAGATCGAACTGCGCCGGTTGCTGACGCAATCACAGGAATCCAACCGCTATCGGCGCCAGCTGATGGCCATCGCCGGGCACGATCTGAAAACGCCGGTGCGCTCAGCGGCGTATGCCATCCGCAAAGTGCAGCGTGAGTTGAGCCCCGAACAGGGCGCTGCGCTGAATGTCGCCACCGAAGCACTGGCGCGAATTGATCGCGAATTCACCCAGCTGGCCACGATGGCCGGTGCCGAAGGAGCGATGGCCACGCCCGATCAACTCGACTTCGATCTCAATGACGTGATCGAACCGATGCTTGCTCAATGGCGCCCAAGTGCGCTGGCCAAAGACCTGACACTGCGCAGCGTACCGACACGCCTGCGCGTGCGCAGCAACCCCGCACTGCTGGCAACCCTGCTCGGTAATCTGCTGGGCAATGCGGTCAAGTACACCGAGTACGGTTCGGTGCTGATCGGCTGTCGTCGTCGCGGCGATCGCGTCGTGGTGGAAATCATCGACACCGGCCTGGGCATGGACGATCTGCAAACCGGTGAAATGTTCGGCGCGTTCCATCAGGTCGATTCGCGCAACGAAGGCCTCGGGCTGGGACTGTGGATTGTGCGCAGCACGGCCGAATCGCTGGGTCATCGGGTGCGCGCGCAATCCGTACTCGGTCGCGGCAGCCGATTTTCGGTAGAACTGCCGCGCGCCTGAATCATCGCATCCGGAATTATCCGGCCTGGTCACCCGAGGTTTTTCGGCGAAGCGCGGCGAGCAACAGACGCCGCTCAATACGTTCGGTCAAGGCCTGCGGATGTTCCAGATTCATCCGCACCAGCGCCGCCAGTTCCTCGTATACGGGGGCACCTGGACTCACCACGGCGCGCAGCAGTCGCCACTTGCCGCGCCATGTCGCCTGCAATGACTGCAGCCACGTCAGCGCGTTCAGCAACAATTGTTCGGTCTCGGTGAAATCGCTGCCGAACGGAAATTTCGGCAGCAGGCCTTTCTGCTGAAACGGCGTCAGTGCCTCGCGCAGATGCTCCGGCGTATGACTTCGCCACGATTCGGGTATCACAAAGTCCCTGGCCAGCTTGCCGTGCGATTTCGCCTCGGCACACAGCGCTTCCAGAAAACGCGCGTCGCTGATCGACAGCATCGCCTCGATGCATTCGCTGTCGCTCTTGCCGCGCAGGTCAGCCACGCCGTATTCGGTAATGTACAGATCGCGCAGATGACGCGGAATCGTGGCCTGGCCGTAGTTCCAGCGAATATTGCTCTCGATGCCGCCGCGCACTTTGCGGGTTGCACGCAGCAGCAGTGCCGAACGGCCGTCCGGCAGTTCATGCGCCATCGCCACAAAGTTGTACTGCCCGCCCACGCCACTGACCACGCCACCATCATCCAGCGTGTCGGACACCGCCACACCAAGCAGCGTCGCCATCATGCAGGTATTGAAGAAGCGCGCACCACGCCGCTGCAATGTCGCCAGCGCCTGATGATCGCCGTACAGATGATTGACGTTGGATACCGGACACATGTCGATCGCATCAGGATCTGTTATCTCGGTTTCGGCCAGCCATTCGTACAGCTCGCGCGTGCCCAGAAAAAAAGCGCCGCGCAGATAGTGGCCGCCGGGCGTGGCCGCATTCAGGCGACCCTCGGCGGATGCGCGCTCCAGCGCCAGGTTGTCCCAGCTGCGGCGCTTGAGTACACCCGCGCGCTGCAGGTGCATGAAACCGTCAAGCACCATTTCGCTGGCGCCGTACAAACCCCGCTCGAACGGCGCCAACCCACCGACTCGTTCCGCTATGGCCTGCGTATGACCAGTGCTATCCAGCGCCGCCAGCGCGCGCTGCCACTGCGCGTTTTCCTGCTGACGCAGCAACAGCCCTTTGACCAGTGCATCGGACAATGCACCGATACCGATCTGCAGGCAGCCGCCATCTTTTACCAGGGCGCTGGCATGCAAGCCGAGCGCGTATTCGGCGGTATCGACCGGCAAGCGTGGCAGCGCGAACAATTGCGGTGACGCATCCGGCTGCAGCTCGACATCAAAAAAATTCTCCGCCACCTGGGCTATGCCACTCATGTACGGCAGATCAGGATGCACTACCGCCACACATAGCGGCCGAGGCTTTCCTGCCGCCGCGATCTGTCGCAGCAGATCGAGCGTGAGATCCGGGTTGCACGACAGGCTGTAGTGCACGCCGTCCGCTCCCTCGCGTCGGGCCACCAGCTGCACCAGCACGTTGATATCCTGCAGCGCCAGATCGCGTGCCACGTGGGTGTAGTTCTGGCTGATGTAATGTTGCTGCGCCGAGTGCGAGCGCAGCAACGCGCCGGACTGCATGTAGAACTCGTGTACCTCGATATTCGACGGCACGGCATCACGCGCCTGATCCAGCGCGTACTGCGGATCGACCTGATCGGCACCGAAATGGCGCTGCAGAAACGGCTTGAGGAAACGTGCTTCGAGTCCCGGCCTGGGCTGCGGCCGTGTGAGCGACAGCGCGGTATACAGGCGCATGGATCGGCTCGCATCGTCGGTGACAAGCCGATACAACGCGTTGAGCAAACCGTGCGGCTTGCCCAGACCCAGCGGCGCGGCCATACGCAGGTCGGCGCCGACATGCTCGGCGATGTGTTTCGCGCACACGGCGGTTTCGGTATATCGGCGCTCGATCGGCATGCGCAGGATGATGCCAGATCACGACGACGATGGAGCCGCTCACGTCATCGCGCGATGTATCGGCGCGTTGACGAAGCATGACCTAGACTCATCAGCATGTCGGCAAAACCGTTTATCGCTTCACCTACGCATCGCTTGCTGGCGCAGCAGGCACTCAGCCGCGCCGCGGGCGCACCGCTGATCACCGGCAACGCGGTCGAACTACTGATCGATGCGCCCGCGCACTACGCCGCGTGGCTCAAGACGATCCGCGGCGCGCAGCAGCGCGTGCTGCTGGAGAACTACATCATTCGCGACGACGAGGTGGGCCGCGAATTTCGCGACGCGCTGGTCGAGCGCGCGCAGGCCGGCGTAATGGTCGCCGTAATCACCGACTGGGCCGGCTGCCTCGGCCAGTCGCGTAGCGCGTTCTGGCAGCCGCTGCGTGCCGTCGGTGGCCATGTACGCATCTTCAATCCGCCGCAATTGGGCGAATCGTTTGGCTGGATCAGCCGCGATCATCGCAAACTGCTGGTGGTCGATGGCCAACAGGGATTCCTCTCCGGCGTCTGCATCAGTGCGAAATGGCTGGGCAATGCCTCGCGCAACGTGCCGCCGTGGCGCGACACCGGCGTGGCCATTCGTGGCCCTGCGGTCACCGAGATCGAAGCGGCGTTTGCGCAAAGCTGGACCGGCTGTGTGGGGCCTGCGCTGCCGGCATTTTCTGCCGTGGCCGAACCTACCGAACCAGCGGGCTCTACCGACGTGCGCATCATCGCTACGCAGCCGGCCAGTGCCAGCATGTATCGGCTGGACCAGCTGATCGCCGCCATGGCGAGCAAGACGCTGTGGCTTACCGACGCGTATTTCGTCGGCGTGTCGCCCTACGTGCAGGCGCTGGTAGCAGCCGCGCGCGACGGCGTCGACGTGCGCCTGCTCGTACCCGGCAGCAGCGATATTCCGGTGGTGGCAGGCATGTCGCGCGCGGGCTACCGGCCGCTGCTGAAAGCCGGCATCCGCGTGTTCGAGTGGAACGGCTCGATGCTGCACGCCAAGACGGCAGTAGCCGATGGACAGTGGGCTCGTGTCGGTTCGTCCAACCTCAATATCGCCAGTTGGCTGGGCAACCACGAAATCGACGTGGCGGTCGAGGATGAAACCTTCGCCGGCCAGCTCGCCGTGCAATACGAGCGCGATCTGGAAAACGCTACCGAGATCGTGCTGCTGCCACGCAGACGCCGCCGCCGTACGACCGAGAAGGTGGGCAGCAGCGAGACGCGGCCACCACGCATGCGCCATAGCGGCGGCAGCTCCAGCCGCGCCGCCGTCGGCGCGCTGCGCATCGCCAACAGCGTCGGTGCCGTGCTGACCAATCGTCGCGTGCTGGGCGATACCTCGATCGGTCCGATGCTCGCCGGCAGCGCCGCACTCATCGCCCTGATCGTGATCGCCATTCTCTGGCCGGCCTGGATCGCGTGGCCTTTCGCGCTGTTCGCTGCATGGTTTGCCTTGAACCTGGCCATTGGCAGCTGGCGTTTGCGTAAGCGTCAGCGGCAAGCCGCACAGGGCATCGTCGAAGACGACTGATTCCGGCTCCTAGCGCGGCATCAACCCGGCAACAATGTGACCCAACGGCAGAGGCTGTTTCATTCATATCGTTCCGGTGGCCCATGTTAGGCTCGCCCTCCCATGCCCGTATCCGATGACACCACCACGCGATCCGTTCTCACCCCCAGCACGCTCAACCGGCTGGTGCGCGATCTGCTGGGCGACGTGTTTCCGTTCGTGTGGATCGAGGGTGAGTTGTCGAACGTGGCCAAACCGGCCTCAGGCCATCTGTACTTCACCCTGAAAGACAGCGGCGCCCAGGTGCGCTGTGCGATGTTCAAGCCGAAAAGCGCTTCGCTGCGCTTTCGTCCGGTGGACGGCATGCAGGTGCTGCTGCGCGCCAAGGTTGGCCTGTACGAACCGCGCGGCGAATTTCAGCTGGTCGCCGAATCGATGGAGCCCGCCGGCGAAGGCGCGCTGCAGCGCGAGTTCGAACAGCTAAAAGCAAAGCTCGACGCCGAAGGCCTGTTCGCGCAGACTCGCAAGCGTCCACTGCCGCGTTACGCCAGGCGCATTGGTGTGATTACCTCAGCGACCGGTGCTGCCGTGCGCGACGTACTCAGCGTGCTGGCACGGCGCTGGCCGCTGGCCGACGTCGAGGTGCTGCCGGTCCCGGTGCAGGGTCGCGAAGCGCCGCCGGCGATCGTCAAGATGCTCAACAAGGCGTCAGCCAGCCAACGCTACGACGTGCTGTTGCTGACGCGCGGCGGCGGTTCACTGGAAGATCTGTGGGCCTTCAACGATGAAGCCGTCGCGCGCGCCATCCATGCCAGCGCGGTGCCGGTAGTATCCGCCGTCGGCCACGAAATCGACTTCAGCATCGCCGACTTTGTCGCCGACCTGCGCGCACCGACGCCATCGGCCGCGGCTGAACTGCTGGTGCCCGATGCGATAGCCACCACCCGGCATCTGCAGCAACTGCAACAGCGCCTGCTCACCCTGCAACAGCGCAAGCTGCAGGCGCACTCGCAGCGCGTCGACCATCTGCTCGCACGTCTGCAGGCACAACGTCCGCAGGCGCGACTTGCGCACGATCGCGAACGGCTGATCCATTTGCAAAGCCGCCTCACGGGCGTACTGCGCGAACAAAGCCAGCAGCGCCACACGCGACTCGAACGCCTGCACAACCGCCTGCTTGCCCAACATCCGCGCGCGCGACTGCCATTGCTTGCACGCCGACTGGCCGAACAGGATCAGCGCCTGCGCCGTGCCATCGCACTGACGCTTGAGCGTAGACAGACGTCCATCCGCCATATCGGTCGCGCGCTACACGCCGTTAGTCCACTTGCGACGCTGGATCGCGGTTACGCGATTCTGTTTGATGAAGCTGGGCGTGTATTGCGTTCGGTAGCCACCACGAAACCGGACGATCGATTGACGGCCCGGCTGGCTGATGGCGAATTGCGAGTCAAAGTCTCGAACGACTGATCGAGGCATCGCGCAACGTCGGCATGCCCTTCGAAGACATGCTCTTTGAAAAGCCACGCACTAGCCAGCTGCATCCGTCGTCTTGTCCGCCAGCCGCACCAGCGCACTGGCTGCATTGACGAACTCCGATGGCATCATCACGATGGTCATGGTGTTCTGCTCCGCGCCGACCTCGGTCAGCATCTGCATGCGGCGCAGCTCCATCGCCATCGGCATATGCGCCATCTTGGCGGCCGCTTCGGTCAGTTTCAGCGCAGCGTCGTGCTCGGCTTCGGCCTTGATGATGCGGGCGCGCTTTTCGCGATGCGCTTCGGCTTCCTGCGCCATGGCGCGCTGCATGGATTGCGGAATTTCCACGTCCTTGATCTGCACGCGATCGACCATCACGCCCCATGGTTCGGTGACCTTGTCGATGATGTCGCCCAGCATGCTCGAGAGCTTCTCCTGCTCCTTCAGCAACTCGTCCAGCGAGTGTTGGCCCATCACGCTGCGCAGGCTGGTGAGCGCGGTCTGACGCACAGCGTCCTCGAAATTGGCCACCTCAACGATTGCCCGCTCCGGATTGATCACCTTGTACCAGACCACCGCACGCACTTTCACCGGCACGTTGTCGTTGGTCATGGTTTCCTGCGGCTCGATGTCCTGCGTGACCACGCGCATGTCGATCATCAGCATGCGATCAATGACCGGAATAATCCAGGTCAGCCCCGGCCCTTTGGTGGTCTGGTACTTGCCAAGCCGGAACACCAGACCGCGCTGATACTGCTGCAAGACACGAAGACCGGAAATAAGCAGAAACGCGATAAAGACAATCGGTATCAGAACGGACATGGACGTTGCACCCACGACATGAGGAAGTTGCAGACGTTCATTGTACGCCTGCCCCATTCGGCCGAAGCCTTGCGTCAGTCACGACTCAGTCGGGGCGATCGCATCTCACGATCACTGAACATGCCGCTCTTCTATGCTTGGCGAATTACCGGTCGCAGGACTCCCGCCATGCTCAAGAAAACCTATCCCTATTACCTTGCCAATCAGCCGCAGCAGCCGAATACTGACCTCGCCGTGCTGGACAAGTACACCGGCAAGGTCGCCACCCGCGTGGCCGTGCCGGATGCCAAGGCGACTGAAAAGGCGATCGTGGCCGCGGTAAAAGCGACCAAGCCGATGCGCGATTACAAGCCTTGGGCACGACAGGCGGTGTTGCAGCATTGCGCCAGGCGCTTCGCCGAACGTCGCGACGAGCTGGCGGAAGCGCTGTGCATCGAAGCCGGCAAACCGATCAAGGATTCGGCGGGCGAAGTCACGCGACTGATCGAAACCTTCCAGATCGCGGCGGAGGAATCCGTACGCACGAATGGCGAGACGCTGAATCTTGAGCTGGCCAGCCGTCTGGACGGTTACCACGGCTATACGCGACGCGTGCCGCTGGGGCCGGTCTCGCTGATCAGCCCATTCAATTTTCCGCTGAACCTGGTCGCGCACAAGGTCGCACCCGCCATCGCGGCGGGCTGTCCGTTCGTGCTGAAGCCGTCGGAGAAAACCCCGATCGGCGCGCTGATCATCGGCGAAGTGCTGGCCGAAACCGATCTGCCGAAAGGTGCGTTCTCGATCCTCACGCTGGATGGCAGACACGCCGATGCGCTGGTCGAGGACAACCGCTTCAAGCTGCTGTCGTTCACCGGCGGCCAGATCGGTTGGGACCTCAAAGCGCGTGCGGGCCACAAGAAAGTGACGCTGGAACTGGGCGGCAATGCAGCGTGCATCGTCGACGCGGACCAGGGGCCGAAGCTGGACTATGTGGTCGAGCGATTGGTGTTTGGCGCGTTCTACCAGTCCGGTCAGAGCTGCATCGGCGTGCAGCGCATCATTGCGCATGACGATATCTACGACGCACTGAAAAGAAAGCTGGTCGCTGCCGTGAAAAAGCTCAAAGCCGGCGATCCGAAACTCAAGGACACCTTTCTCGGCCCGATGATCGATGTAGCAGCGGCCGAGCGCCTGCACGGCTGGATCGACGAGGCGCGCAAGGCCGGCGGCAAGCTGCTGTGCGGAGGCAAGCGCAACGACAACATGCTCGATGCCACGCTGATGGAAAACGTGCCGCGCGATGCCAAGGCCAACCGGATGGAAGCCTTCGGTCCGTTTGCCCTGCTCGCCCGCTTCAGCAAGTTCGACGACGCCATCGCGATGGTCAACGATTCGGACTTCGGCCTGCAGGCCGGCATCTTCACCGACAGCCTGGACCACGCCATGCGCGCCTGGAACGAACTGGAACAAGGCGGCGTGGTGGTCAACGACATTCCCAGCTTTCGCGTGGACAACATGCCCTACGGCGGCGTGAAGTTGTCTGGTCTGGGCCGCGAGGGCGTGCGCTATGCGATCGAGGACATGACCGAACTGCGCTTGATGGTGATGCGCGAGCGCTGATCGCGTAGCGCGTTACTCAGACCTATGTGGCGACTCAGGCGTGGCCGGTGGGTTTTACCGGCCCGAGTACCGGCATGGTGTTCCATCCCAGTGCTTCGTAGACATGGAACTGGGCAATGCCAACGTATTCGTGCAGAGCGGCATCACAAAGTTCAAGATTCGATGCCAGCGGCCAGAACGCCAGCGTCGCTTCGAGCTGGTCGGCACTGACCGGTATCGGCGTCATGCCGAAATGCCTGAAGTCGACCAAGCTGCGGCGCAGGTGGATACCCGACGTCACCAGCACCAGCGTTTGCGGATCGTAGACCAGCACAAGACGGCGGCTGTAGCGGGCGTTTTCGAAGGTGTTCATGCTGAGCGTTTCGGTCTGGATATCCTGCGGCGACACACCCAGCTTGGCCAGCACCCCCGCGTAGACCGTGGACTCGGCCGTGCCATGATGCTGCGAGTCGCCACCGCTGACCAGAATCAGGCACTGCTTGCCGGCCAGTTTGCAGTCGCGATAAAGCATGACGGCCCGAATGATGCGGCCGTTGGCAAATAGCGTGGGCTGCAGCGGATCGTCGTCGTCCATGCGTGTGGTTCCGGCGGCGAGCAGCACGATGGCATTGCGTGGAGACCAGTGCACGAAAGGCGCCGCGGCGTAGTCCTCCTGCAAATGATCAAGCAGCCAGTCCGGCACCGGGCCGCAGGCTATCGCCAGGAACAGTACGGCCGTAAACACCCCAACGCTGCGCGCAAGCACGCGCCGACGCGACCAACCGGCGGCGGCCGACAAGAGAACAAGCAATCCAAGCAGGGTCAGCGTCATGACACTTGTATCTAATGCGAATGCTTGCAGCGTAGCTCAGCCCGTCAACCATCGTCTGTCAGGGCCGCGACGATCACCAGCTGGATCGTTCTTTGCTAGAAACGCAGCGGTGACGAATTACCCATTGAACGGGTGTGCTGTCGTGACCACATAGCTGTCATCAAACCGGACACCCGTCGTGAACAAGCCACTGCTACGCCTATTTACCGCTCTTTTATTTGCCATCACCGCGTTACCTGGAATCTCCAGGGCGGCGCCCGATGGCGATGACTACATTGCCGTGCAAGTACCCAACGTGACCCAGGCCGTCACCTTTTTCCGCGACGTGATGAACTGCGGCGTGATCAGCGACAACAGTCACGCCGGGCCAGCCCAGGAAGCGCTGATGACCTGCGGCCGTGAAACGACCGTCGAAATTACGCCGACGTCCGCCGGGCATATCCCGCGCCCTGCCGGCACGCTGTCTCAAGGTTTCACGCTCGACATCGATGATGCGACATCGGTTGCCGCCTGGTTGCGAGCCAATCGCGTGCACCTCATCGGCGCGCCAGCACGGCTGACCACCGGACAGGACGCCGGCAAAGTCGCGGTAAGCTTTCTCACTCCCTGGGGCCAGCCGCTGCAACTGGTCAGCCGCATGAAGGCCGATGACTTGCTGCAGACAACGACACCTGGATCCAGAGTCGCCG
>Ga0302305_1000689_pt1 | contig 19926 bp, 15 predicted proteins | sample III_Palsa_E2_3_FD_198764 | JGI IMG/M metagenome (GOLD analysis project Ga0302305, IMG submission 198764) | Peat permafrost microbial communities from Stordalen Mire near Abisko, Sweden - III_Palsa_E2_3 | ecosystem: Environmental > Terrestrial > Soil > Palsa > Peat permafrost | place: Sweden... | reverse complement strand
GTGACTTCCACCGGCTCGATGCTCTCACAGTCCACCTGAAGTTCGCCGTCGCGCACGCTGAGTCGGACCAGACCACCATCCGCCAGTTTGCCGAACAACAGCTCGTCGGCGAGCGCACGCTTCACCTTCTCCTGGATCACGCGCGCCATCGGGCGGGCGCCCATCTGCGGATCGAAGCCGTGATCCGCCAGCCAGCGGCGGGCATCGGCATCGACATCCAGGCTGACATGCTTCTCGGTCAGCTGGCTCTCCAGCTCGATCAGAAACTTGTCGACCACGCGCAGGATGTGCTCGAAGTCCAGCGCGCCAAACTGGATGATCGCATCCAGACGGTTGCGGAACTCCGGCGTAAAGGTGCGGCGAATCACTTCCATCGCGTCCGAATCGTGCTTCTGCTCGACAAAGCCCATGCTGCGACGCGAGGCCAGCGCGGCACCCGCGTTCGTCGTCATTACCACGACGACGTTCTTGAAGTTGGCCTCGCGACCGTTGGTGTCAGTCAGCACACCGCGATCCATCACCTGCAGCAGGATGTTGAACACATCCGGATGCGCCTTCTCGATTTCGTCCAGCAGCAGCACCGCATGCGGATGCTTGACCACCGCCTCGGTCAGCAGGCCGCCCTGATCGAAGCCGATATAGCCCGGAGGGGCACCGACCAGGCGCGAGACCGAATGCCCTTCCATGTACTCGGACATGTCGAAACGGATCATTTCGATGCCGAGCTGCATGGCCAGCTGCTTGGTGACTTCGGTCTTGCCGACGCCGGTCGGCCCAGCCAGCAGGAAACAGCCGATCGGCTTGGACGGATCAGCCAGGCCCGAGCGAGCCATCTTGATAGACGCGGCCAGCGCCTCGATCGCAGGATCCTGACCGAACACCACCATCTTGAGGTTGCGCTCGAGGTTACGCAGCACGTCGCGATCGGATGCCGACACTTGCTTGGCCGGAATACGCGCCATCTTGGCCACGATGTACTCGACCTCCGTCACGTCGATCTTGCCCGTACGCTGATCTTCCGGCAGCAGACGCTGACGCGCGCCTGCCTCGTCGATCACGTCGATCGCCTTGTCCGGCAACAGGCGGTCGGGAATGTGCTTCACCGACAGATCCACTGCGGCCTTCAGAGCCTCGTTGGTATAGGTAACGTGGTGATGTTCCTCGAAGCGCGAACGCAGGCCCTTCAGAATTTCCAGGCTGTCGGCCACGGTGGGCTCGACGACGTCGATCTTCTGGAATCGACGCGCCAACGCGCGATCCTTCTCGAACACGCCGCGGTATTCCTGGAATGTGGTCGAACCGATGCAGCGCAGTTCGCCCGAGGCCAGCATCGGCTTGATCAGGTTGGACGCGTCCATGGTGCCGCCCGACGCCGAGCCGGCACCGATGATGGTGTGGATCTCGTCGATGAAGAGGATGGCGCCCGGCTGCTTCTTCAGCTGACCGATCACCGCCTTCAAGCGCTTCTCGAAATCGCCGCGGTACTTGGTGCCTGCGACCAGCGCGCCAAGATCCAGCGACCAGATCGTGGCGCTTTCGAGCACCTCAGGCACTTCGCCGTCGACGATGCGCTTGGCCAGACCTTCAGCCAGCGCGGTTTTGCCCACGCCGGCCTCACCCACATACAGCGGGTTGTTCTTGCGACGGCGGCACAATACCTGGATGGTGCGCTCGATTTCGTCGGCGCGGCCTATCAGCGGATCAATCTTGCCTTCCAGCGCCAGCTCGTTGAGGTTGCTGGCGAACTCGTGCAGCGGATTACCCTTCGGCTCGCCGCCCTCTTCGCCTTCGCGCTCGGCGCTCGGGCTGCTGGCCGCCGCGTCGTCACCGATCTTGGCGATGCCGTGCGAGATGTAATTGACCACGTCGAGCCTTGTAATTTCCTGCTGATGCATGAAATACACGGCGTGCGAGTCCTTCTCGCCGAAGATCGCCACCAGCACATTGGCTCCGGTGACTTCTTTTCGACCCGACGACTGCACGTGATACACCGCGCGCTGCAACACACGCTGGAAACCCAGCGTCGGCTGCGTGTCGCGCTCGTCGCCCTGCGGCAATACGGGCACGGTTTCGAGAATGATGCGCTCAAGCTCGGACGACAGCCGCGGCAAGTCGACGCCGCAGGCGCGCAACGCACCCAGGGCCGACTGGTTTTCGGTCAGTGCCAACAGCAGATGCTCCACGGTCATGAACTCGTGGCGCTGTTCGCGGGCCTGCTTGTAGCAATGGCCGATAGTTACTTCCAGATCCTTGCTGAACATTCGGATCGTCTCCGCTTGCAAAGTTGAGCGGCCAGTGGCGCCGCGATGATCACGAAGTGGGGTCGCTCAGAGCTTTTCCATAGTGCAAAGCAACGGGTGTTGATGTGACCGTGAATATTCGTTGACGTGAGTCACCTTGGTTTCGGCAACCTCCCTGGTGAAGACACCACACACGCCCTTGCCCCGGGTGTGTACGTGCAACATCACCTGCACCGCCTGCTCCTGATCGAGATTGAAGAAGCTTCGCAATACCTCTACCACGAAATCCATCGGGGTAAAGTCATCATTCAACAAAAAGACCTGAAAAAGTGGCGGACGAGCGACTTCGGGCTTGGCGGCTTCCACCGCCAGACCGCGACCGCCGCCTTGTTCGTGTTCGGATTCTTGGGCCATGGTTTCTTGGGTAGTTCAACTTTGATACGAAGTATACGCCGCCGCGGATGCGGCTTTTTCCTGCGGCGGCCGCTCGGACACACCACTAGGTGATGGCACAATGGCGACTTTTCCAGTGCTGTCACTCGTCCATGATCGAAACTCCAGTCCCTGCCGAAACCGGTGCCGATGTATGGCGTCCGCACGTTACCGTGGCCTGCGTGGTGGCCGATGGCGACCGGTATCTGATGGTCGAGGAGGAGGTCAAGGGTCGGCTCGCTTACAACCAGCCCGCCGGCCATCTTGACGACGGTGAAAGCCTGCTGGACGCGGCCGTGCGCGAAACGCTCGAGGAAACCGGCTGGACCGTGGAGTTATCGCACCTGATCGCTATCGATCAATGGCGCAGCACGGAACACGGCGACGCGGTGATCCGTTTCAGCTTTGCCGCCACGGCGCTGAGTCACGATGCCGCACGCCCTTTAGATGCCGGCATTCAGCGCGCCCTGTGGCTGACGCGCAGCGAGATCGCCACGCTGGGCGATCGTCTGCGCAGTCCGCTCGTGCTGATGAGCATCGACGCCTGGCTGGCCGGGCAGCGGCTTCCGCTGAGCACCTTGGGCTACATACCTGATCATGGCAGCCCCGATCGAGGCGCTCATTCCGCCGTGGAAAACACCGCATGAAGGTCATGCTCGGCATTTCCGGCGGCGTCGACTCGTCCGTGGCGGCGCTGTTGCTGCAACAGGCCGGGCACGAGGTCGACGGCCTGTTCATGCAGAACTGGGAGGAAGACGACCGCAGCGGCCCATGCACCACCGACGCCGACCGTAAAGACGCCGTCGCCGTCTGCGGACGGCTCGGCATTCCGTTTCACGCACGCAATTTCGCCGCGGCCTACTGGGACGGCGTGTTCGAACATTTTCTGGCGGAATATCGTGCCGGGCGCACGCCAAACCCCGACGTGCTGTGCAATCGCGAGATCAAGTTCAAGACGTTTCTCGACGAAGCGCGCTCGCTCGGCGCCGAAAAAATTGCGACCGGCCACTACGCGCGCGTCGACTGCAGGGATGGCGCCTACCGGCTGCTGCGCGCGGTCGATGCAGCCAAGGATCAGACCTATTTTCTGCACGCCCTGGGCCAGCAGCAGCTGGCGGCTACGCTATTTCCGGTCGGCGAGATCGAAAAGCCGCGCGTGCGCGAAATGGCGCGCAAGGCTTCCCTGCCGACGCACGCAAAAAAGGATTCCACCGGCATCTGCTTTATCGGCGAACGCGATTTCCGCAGCTTTCTCGCGCAGTACATCCCCGCGCGTCCCGGCGAGATGCGCACGCCGGCCGGCGAGTTGATCGGCGAGCATCAGGGCGTGATGTATTACACGCTGGGCCAGCGCAACGGCCTGGGCATCGGCGGCCGCCACGGCGCCAGCGGCGAGGCCTGGTATGTGGTGGGCAAAGACGTGGCTGCCAACGTGCTGTATATCGCTCAGGGTGGCGAGAACGACTGGCTGTATTCCAGTCGGCTGCAGACGGAGGCGCCCACCTGGGTCGCCGGCGTCGACCCGGCCGCACAGTTCCGCTGCACCGCCAAAACCCGCTATCGCCAGATCGACCAGCCCTGCACCGTCGAGGTTCGTGAAAACGGCCTTGAGGTACGCTTCGACGACGCACAGCGCGCCGTGACGCCGGGCCAGTCCGTGGTTTTCTACGACGGCGAGGTCTGCCTCGGCGGCGCGATCATCGCGGCCACCGACGCGCCGTACGGTGGTCTGCTGCCGGCCTTCACACCCTCCGCGGCATCCCCCACTGTTTCCGGAGAAACACAAGCTCGTGTTTGACACTTTTGCCATGAATGAAGAGCGTGTGCTCGCCCTTGCCGGCCTGTTCCAGGCCTGCGCGCTGGCGCAGCAGCTCGCCAACGACGGACGCTGCGACGAGGGCGTCATGGAAGCCAGCGTGGCCAGCATTTTCCGCATCGACGCGCCGTCTGTGGTCGGCGTGTACGGTTCGATTTCGAGCGTGCGGCTGGGCCTGCGCAACCTCATTGCTCAGCTCGACGAGAGCGATCGCGACATGTCGATCACCCGCATGGTGGTTACCGTGATGCGGCTGGAGCGCAGCCTGTCGCGCCGACCCGAGCTGCTGGAGAAACTGCAGCAAGGCATCGTCGCGGCGCAGCGCCAGGTCGAGCACTTCGGCCAGGGCTCGCCGCAGGTCTACGGCCGCCTGGCCGAGCTGTATGCCTCGACCTTATCTACGCTGAAGCCGCGCGTGATGGTCAGCGGCAATCCACAGCAGCTCGCCCTGCCGGCCGTGGTGGAGAAGGTCCGCAGCAACCTGCTGGCGGCCGTGCGCTCGGCCGTGCTGTGGCGCCAGGTCGGCGGCCGACAGTGGCAGCTGATCCTGTATCGACGCCAGTGCAGCATGCTGGCCCGCGGCATGCTGACAGGGGCGACGCTGGACAACCGCTGAAGAGTGCGGTCCACTCGGCGCATCACCCTCGCGCCGGGACATACCATGCAAAGCACGCTGGTCAGACGCTCGTTTTCCGTGATCGAACGGATCGGACTGCTGGTGATCCTCATCGCCACGCTGTTTGCCGTCATCGGTGAAGTGCGGCAGATGATTGCAGCAGGGCATGCCGCCGTCAGCGATCTGCTGCTCTTGTTCATGTACATCGAGCTGATCTCGATGGTCGAGGTGTACTGGCACGCCGGCAAGCTGCCCGTGCGCATGCCGCTGTATATCGCGATGGTCGCGCTGGCCCGGCACATGATGGTCGACCAACAGCTGCCGGCGCTCGATCTGCTGGGAACGGCCGGCGCAGTACTCATCCTGGCGCTGTCGGTGATCGTGGTGCGCTACGGGCATCTGAAATTGCCGTACAACGATTCGATCGACGGGCGGCACCTGAGCTGACCGCGGCAAGGGGACGGGAATCCAAAAGGTCTGCACAAGCATTCCCGTCCACCATGGTGCGCACCCCGCCCGCCTCAGCTGAACTTCTGGTAGCCCGACGTGCACATCTTGCTTGTGGAAGACGATATCCAGCTCGGCGAAGCGATCCGGCACGCGCTCGAGCAGCAGTCCTATGCGGTGACCTGGCTGCGCGATGGCAACGAAGCGGCGCGCGCGCTGCGCGATCCGACGGCCGATTTGGTGCTGCTCGATCTCGGCCTGCCCGGCAAGGACGGCATGGACGTGCTTCTGGAAGCGCGCCGCCAGGGCGTCAAAACGCCGATCCTGGTGCTGACCGCGCGCGACGCCATCGACACGCGCATTCGCGGGCTCGATCTGGGCGCCGACGATTTCCTGGTGAAGCCCTTCCATCTCGGTGAGCTGGCAGCGCGCATCCGCTCGCTGACCCGACGCGCGCAGGGCCTGGCCGATAACCTGATCGAAGCCGGCGGCATGCGGCTCAACCTTTCCACCGCCGAAGTCGAGTTTCGCGGTGAAAAGGTCAACCTGACCCGCCGCGAGCTTGCCCTGCTGCAGGTCTTGATGGAGCGCGCCGGGCGCATCGTGCGCCGCGATGCGCTGGAAAATTCGGTCTACGGCCTGGATACGGTAGTCGAACGCAATGCGATCGAGGTGCAGGTGCACTGGCTGCGGCGCAAACTCAGCCCGGAGGTGATCACCACCGTACGCGGCATCGGCTACATGGTGCCGCGCGAGGCCAAGTAACATTCCCGCATGAGCACGCGAACACAACCCATGGGCCCGAGCGCATATCCATGAAGGTGGCCCGATGAGAACGGCCAGTTTGCGCACGCGCCTGACCTGGCTGATCATCGCCGTGCAGGTCAGCGTGCTGATTCCGCTGGGCGTTCTAAGTTACCAGCGCGAACTCAGCGAAATGGATCACCTGCTGGACGGCCGCCTGGCGCAGGCCGGGCGCACGCTGGGCACCTTGATCGAACATGTATCGACGCTGTCCGCGCGCGGCTCGGGTAGCGCCGTTCTGCCGGATGATGCCTTGCGCGGCGTGATGGTGCGCGTACACGAGCGCAACTTCGAGCCGGAGGTGGGCTTTCAGGCCTACGCAGCGGACGGCCATCTGCTGGCTGCCACAGCGAATCTCGCCAGCTTGCCACCACCGCCGATCTCAGAGCGCGGCTTTCGTGACCTGAGCCTGCAGGATCAGAGCTGGCGCATCTTTACGCTGAAGAATCAGGCCGGCCTGGTGATACGTATCGGCGAACGTTCCGACAACCGGCGCGCGATCACCCGCGCACTGGTGATGGAACACAGTCTGCCGCTTATCATCGGCTTGCCACTGCTCGCCCTGCTCGCCAGCTGGGCGGTCGGGCGCGGGCTGCGGCCGCTCGACCGACTCGCCGAACACCTGGCCCGGCGACTACCCGGCAGTCGGCAGCCGGTTGCCGTGGACGACGCGCCGCGCGAAATCACGCCGCTGCTGCTGACCCTGAACCAGCAAATCGAGCGGCTTGAAGACACCATCGAACGCGAACACCGCTTTGCCGGCGACGTGGCGCACGAGCTGCGCACGCCGCTGGCCGCCACCATGATTCATCTGGAAAGCGCGCAGATCGCTGGCAGCGCCGCGGAACTCGATGCGATGCTTGGCAGCGCGCAGCTCAGCCTGGCGCGACTGGCGCGTCGGATCGAACAGATCCTGGCACTCGCACGGCTCGAGTCCGGCGCTGCCTCCGAACAACGAACAGCCATCGAACTGGTCGGGCTGGCCACCGAGGTCATCGAAGAGCTGGCGCCACTGATTGCCGAAAAGGATATCGATCTCAGCCTCAGCACCAACAGCGAAGACATTCGAGTCAGTGGCCACGAGGTGGCGCTGACGGCGATGTTCCGCAATCTGATCGAGAATGCGCTGCGCTACTCGGAATCGGGCGGTCAGGTCGATGTATCCATCCAGCGCGGGGCCAGCGCCGTGATCATCGCCATTTCCGACGACGGCCCGGGCATTCCACCGGATCGGCGCGAGGCGGTGTTCGAGCGCTTCCATCGTGAGGTGGAAAGCGAATCCCGCGGTTATGGCCTCGGCCTCAGTATCGTGCAGCGCGCCATCCAGCTGCATCAGGCCCATATCGAGCTATTGGCCTCGCCGTTTGGCCGCGGGCTGCAGGTGCGCATCCGCATGGCGACTGCCAACCGCTGAGCCCGCACGAAGGCTGCCCGAATGGACGGCCATTCAGCCACCAGCAGGTCGCGCGAGCATCCAAAAAGGTTTAGCAAAGACTGGATTGCGATGATCCCGGGCAATCGTTGATGCGACCGCGGCGCTGTCCGTGGTGGTGCGCGAACCAACTGCCCACTGGAAACATCCATGCTCGGTCTCGTCCGCTTAGCCCTGTCGCGACCCTATACCTTTGTGGTGCTGGCACTGGTCATCCTGATCGCCGGTCCGCTGGCGGCATTGCGCACGCCGACCGATATCTTTCCCAATATCGGCATTCCGGTGATCAGCGTGGTATGGACCTACAAGGGTCTGCCGCCGAACCAGATGTCGGGTCGCGTGATCTATTACTACGAGCGCACCCTGACCACGTCGGTCAACAACATCGAGCACATCGAGTCACAGTCGCTGCCCGGCGCTGGCGTCGTGAAGATCTTCTTCCAGCCCGGCACCGACATCCGCACGGCCACGGCGCAGGTCACATCCATTTCGCAGACGGTGGTCAAGCAGATGCCCCCCGGCATCACACCGCCGCTGATCCTCAACTACAACGCTTCGACCGTGCCGGTGCTGCAGATGGCATTGTCGAGTAAGACGCTGTCCGAATCGAAGATCCGCGATATCGCGCAGAACGACGTCCGCACCACGCTGACCTCGGTCGATGGCGTGGCGATCCCGACACCGTATGGCGGCAAGCAGCGCCAGATCACGATGGATCTCGATCCTCAGGCGCTCGACGCCAAGGGCCTCTCGGCGCAGGACGTGGCCAATGCACTGGCCTCGCAGAATCAGATCATCCCGGTCGGCACCGCCAAGATCGGCACGTACGAATACAACGTCAAGCTCAACAACAGTCCCAAGGCATTCGAAGACCTCAACAACCTGCCGATCAAGACGATCAATGGCGCCACCATCACCATCGGTCAGGTCGCCCACGTACGCGACGGCTCTCCGCCACAGAACAACGTGGTGCGCGTCGACGGCAAACGCGCGGTACTGATGCCAATCCTGAAGACCGGCAGCGCCTCGACGCTGGCGGTGGTCGCCGGCGTCAAGAAGCTGATGCCGCTGATCGAGGAGACGATGCCGCCGTCGCTGAAGATCTCTATGCTCAACGATCAGTCGGTCTTCGTGAAAGAAGCCATCGCGTCCGTGGCGCGCGAGGGCATCATTGCGGCCCTGCTGACCTCGGTAATGATTCTGATCTTTCTCGGCAGCTGGCGCTCTACGGTCATCATTGCCGTATCGATTCCGCTATCGATCCTCTCGGCGATTGCGCTGCTGTCCGCCACCGGTCAGACGCTCAATGTGATGACACTGGGTGGTCTGGCGCTGGCGGTCGGCATCCTGGTCGACGATGCCACCGTCACCATCGAAAACATCAACTGGCACCTCGAGCAGGGCAAGGACGTCAAAACGGCGATCCTGGACGGCGCTGCGCAAATCGTCACGCCGGCCTTTGTGTCGCTGCTGTGCATCTGCATCGTGTTCGTGCCGATGTTCATGCTCGACGGCATCGCTGGCTTCCTGTTCCGGCCGATGGCGCTGGCAGTGATTTTCGCCATGGCCTCGTCATTCGTGCTGTCACGCACGCTGGTGCCGACCATGGCGATGTTTCTGCTGAAACCTCACGTCACCGAAGCCGGCGGCGGCGATCATCCGGAAGACGGCTATATCAACCATCACGAGGGCGATCAGCACAGGGCCACGCGCCACGTGCTTGTGCGCAAGGCGATCGCATTCCAGCTGGCGTTCGAGCATCGTTTCACCCAGATTCGCGACGGCTACTACGCCTTGCTTGGTGCGGCCCTGGCCCATCGTCGCCTTTTCATTATGGGCTTCCTCGGTTTCGTGCTGATTTCGTTCGCGCTGGTGCCGTTCCTCGGCCGCGACTTTTTCCCGGACGTCGATGCCGGCGCCATCGCACTCCACGTACGTGCGCCGATGGGTACGCGCGTGGAGGAAACGGCGGCCGAGTTCGACCACATCGAAAACGCCATTCGAAAGGTGATTCCGGCGAACCAGCTCGACACCATCATCGACAACATTGGCTTGCCGTTGAGCAGCGTGAACCTGGTCTACAGCAATACCGGCACTATTGGCCCGCAGGATGGTGATATCCAGATCGCGTTGAAGGAAGGCCATTCGCCGACCGCCGACTTCGTCAAGACCCTGCGCGAGCAGCTGCCGAAGTCATTCCCAGGCACGGAATTCGCCTTTCTGCCGGCCGACATGACCAGCCAGATTCTGAACTTTGGTGCACCCGCGCCGCTGGACGTTTCGATCACCGGTCGAGATAGCACCGAAAACGAAGCGTATGCGATGCAGATCATGAAGAAGCTGCGCGCTGTTCCCGGCATCGCCGACGTGCGCCTGCAGCAGAGCACCAGTTACCCGCAGTTGAACGTGCACGTCGACCGCACCCGCGCCGATGCGCTCGGGATCACGGAGCGCGATGTCACCAACAGCATGGTCGCCTCGCTCGCCGGCAGCGGTCAGGTGGCGCCGGCCTTCTGGCTCAATCCAAAAAATGGCGTGTCCTACGCAATCGTCGCCGCCACGCCGCAGTACAAGATGGATTCGATGGCCGATCTGGCTCGCCTACCGGTGACTTCATCCAGCGACAAGGACAGCCAGATGCTCGGCGGCATCGCCAGCTTCACGCGCGAACCCAGCGCCGCGGTGGTTTCGCACTACAACATTCTGCCCTCGTTCGATATCTACGCCGCGGTGCAGGATCGCGACCTCGGTGCGGTCAGCACCGACGTCAACAAGGTGCTGGCGCAGTTCGCCAAGACGCGTCCCAAAGGCACGATGGTGACCCTGCGCGGCCAGGTCGGCACGATGAATGAAGCCTTCAGCGGCCTGCTGTTCGGCCTGCTCGGCGCGGTGGTGATGATCTACCTGCTGATCGTGGTCAACTTTCAGTCGTGGCTCGATCCGTTCGTGATCATCACCGCCCTGCCCGCCGCGCTGGCCGGCATCGTGTGGATGCTGTTTGTCAGCCACACCACGCTGTCGGTGCCCGCATTGACCGGCGCCATCATGTGTATGGGCGTGGCCACGGCCAACTCGATTCTTGTCGTGAGCTTCTGCCGCGAGCGGCTGGCGATTCACGGCGATGCGGTGAAGGCCGCGATGGAAGCCGGTTTTACCCGCTTCCGCCCGGTCTGCATGACCGCGCTGGCGATGATCATGGGCATGCTGCCGATGGCCCTGAGCCACGAGCAAAACTCGCCACTGGGCCGCGCCGTGATCGGTGGCCTGTTGTTCGCCACCTTTGCCACGCTGCTCTTCGTGCCGGTGATTTTCAGCCTCGTCCATGCGGGCGAAAAACACGCCGCTTCCACCGACCCCGTTTTGATGCCCGGAGAAAATCCCCATGTCGCCTAACCACGAAGCCCCGGCGCAGCGCCCGCTGCGGCTGGGCCGCCCGATCGCCATCATTGTTGTCGTGGCCGTTCTGGCTACGGTGATCGGATTGGCCGTGCGTGCGCATGACTATCACCAGGTCGTCAGCTGGACGGACGCGCAGGAGCTGCCCACGGTGCAGCTGGCGCCGGCCTCGGGCAAGGCAGACAGCCACGCAATGACGCTGCCCGGACGCATCGACGCGTGGATCAGCGCACCGATCCATGCGCGCGTCAGCGGGTATCTGAAAAGCTGGGACAAGGACATCGGCAGCACCGTCAAAGCGGGCGATACGCTGGGTATTATCGACACGCCCGAACTCGACCAGCAGTTCGAACAGGCCAAGGCCGTGCTGGTACGCGCCAAGGCCGATCAACGTCTGGCAAGGGTCACCAGCCAGCGCTGGCAGCATCTGTTGAGCTCCAACTCGGTGTCCAAACAGGAGGCCGATGAAAAAAGCGGCGAAGCCGAGGTGGCCGCTGCCAACGTGCTTTCGGCGCAGGCCGACGTGGATCGGCTGGCCGCGCTGGAGTCGTTCAAGCACATCACCGCGCCTTTCAGCGGCACGGTGACCAGCCGCAATACCGATATCGGCGATCTGATCTCCTCGACCAGCGACAGCAGCCCGGCCCTGTTTACCGTGGCCGATACCAGCAAAATGCGTCTTTACGTGCGCATTCCGCAGGGCTACGCCGCATCGATCAAGCCCGGCATGACGGTCAACCTCAGCGTGCTGGAGCACCCTGGCGAAACCTACAAGGCGACGCTGATCGGCTCGTCGGGCTCGGTCAATCAGGAATCCGGCGCGCTGCTGGCGCAGTTCGCGGCGCCCAACCCAAACGGTGCGCTGCTGCCGGGCGATTACGCCGAAGTGAGCCTGCCGATCGCCGTCAACACGCATGTGATGACGGTGCCGTCGACCGTGCTGATTTTTCGCGCCGCCGGCCCACAGATCGCGGTGCTGGGTGCGGACAACCGCGTGCAGCTGCGCAATATTCATATTGGCATGGACCTGGGCGATTCGCTGGAGATCGATCACGGCCTGCTGCCGGGGGACCGCATCATTGACCATCCACCGGACTCGCTGTCGCAGGGTGACAAAGTGCAGCTGGCAAGCGCCGCGCCATCGGAAAAAAACGTCCCTGCCAAACCGAAGCAGGGTTGATCCCATGCACACCGAAACCCTCATGCAGACGCCACTCTGGCGGAACGGCGCGAAGCGTGTCCTGGCAGCTGCAATGCTTACCGCATTGGCCGGCTGCTCGTTGGCTCCGACCTATCATCGGCCGACCATCGACGTGCCGGCCAGTTACAAGGAAGCGTCCGGTCTGTGGACATCGGCCGCACCGGCCGATACGCAGTCGCGCGGCGACTGGTGGCAGATCTTCAACGACAGCGTGCTCGACGGGCTGGAGCAAAAGCTCGACGCCGGCAACCCGTCGCTGGCTGTGGCACTTTCCCGCTATGACCGCGCGCATGCCTACGAAGGCGAGCTGCGCTCCGGACTTTTCCCGCACCTGGGCGTGGATGGCGGCCCGTCGAATAATCGCCAGTCGAACAATCGCCCACTTCGTGGCAGCAACCAGCCCAACGAATACGACGCCAACACCGCGCAATTCTCGGCGGACTATGAGTTCGATTTCTGGGGCCGCGTGCGCAACGAGGTCGCTGCAGGCAATGCGGCGGCGCAGGCTGCCAGCGCCGATCTGGCCTCGGCCAAGCTGAGCCTGCAATCGCAGCTTGCCGATCTGTATATCCAGCTGCGCGGATACGATATTCAGGCACATATCCTCAACGACTCGCTGGACGCTTATCGCAAGGGCCTGGTGCTGACACAGAACCGCATGGAAGGCGGGATTGCCTCAGGCCTGTCGGTAGCCCGCGCCAAGACCCAGCTTTCGGACGCACTGGCGCAGGCCGCCGAAGTGACCGCGCAGCGCGCGCTGACCGAGCATGCTATCGCCACTCTCGTTGGCGTGCCCGCATCAAAGTTCTCTCTGCCAGCGTCGGACGTTCAGATCGGTCTGCCGACCATTCCTGCCGAGGTCCCTTCCGTTCTGCTTCAACGTCGGCCCGATATCGCGGCCGCCGAGCGGCTCACCTTTGCCGCCAATGCCAATATCGGCGTAGCGCGCGCGGCGTTCTATCCGAGCTTCAGCCTTTCCGCCATGTTCGGCTGGCAGAACACCGGCAACGGCAGCCTGCTGACCGCGGGTAACCGCATGTGGGCGCTTGGGCCAGTCGGCGCTTTGAGTCTCTTCGACGGCGGCTTGCGGCGCGCACGCGAGCGCGAGGCCAAGGCGAGCTTCGATGAGGCTGCAGGCCAGTATCGCGTTACCGTACTGACAGCGTTTCAGCAGGTGGAAGACAACCTCTCACTGCTGAGCAATCTCAGCCGCGAGGCGCACGACGAAGACGATGCTGCCGCATCCGCGCAGGACGCGGCGACGATTGCGACCAACCGCTACAGCGAGGGCATCGTGAACTATCTGGACGTGGTTACGGCGCAAACCAGCTATCTGCAGGCCAAGCGCACCGCCGAACAGGTGCGTACCCGGCGACTGCAGGCCAGCGTGAATCTGATTCGTGCGCTGGGCGGCGGCTGGAGCGAAGTCGACATGAAAAAGCCGCCGACCGGGCAACCGGTGGCGGCTGTTCTATGATGCGCACAAAAGCAAACGGCGGGCTGTGCCCGCCGTTTTCCGTCCTTGGGTAGAACTCCCTTCCGATAACTCGATGTGGGCCTATCCTGGCACGCATAGATGACACTTTCGACTCACTGCCATGACAAGCTTGCTGTCATGGCAGTGAGTCGAGTACCGCGATCAGAACTTATAGCTGAGCATCACGCGGTTATATGTAAACGCCTCGTTGCCCGGGTTCAGATTGTTGATGCCGCCCGATGAACGCTCCCAGCGGTCGCGAATCTGAAAGCCCTTCATGAAGCCGTCGAAGTTATAGATGATGTCGAAGTAGGTATCGTGGAAGTTGCCGTCAAGATCGGTGCTGTACTTGGCGTAGGCCGCAACCAGTTGCACTTTCTTGTCGAACAGGTCATAGGAGAACTTGACCTTCTCCGCGTGGCCCGGACCGGCTTCCACCAGACCGCGAATCATCGAAGTGGTGTACAGCGGATCGGTCGCGTAGCTAGCGGTGTACGGCGAAATGATCGCGCCATCACCGATAGTCGAACCGCTCTCCTGCTCAGCCTTGTTGTACAGGAAGTCGATGCGGCCGTTCGGGATCACCACACCGAGGTCGGCACCCCACACACGGGCCTTGACGTTGGTGCCGGCAATGCCGTTGATCTTGAGCTTGTTCTCGACCAGCACGTTGTCCGAACCACCGCCGCTCTCGGTCAAGCCCTGCAGGCCAACGACCGGATTGAAGCCGGTTCCCGTGTCAAACACGTAGCTGCCGTCGGCATAACCCATGCGAGCAAAGTCGAGGAAGTCGTAGTACCAGCCCTGCGCCTTCAGGCCACCGTTGAGGTAGGTGCTGCCCAGCGCCCAGGTACCGCTGGTCTGCTTGGCGGTCAGCGGCAGACCCTGGTTGCCACCGTAAAGCGTGTCACCCTGGTAGGCGCTGGCGTAATAGTTGTTGTCGTTGAAATAATCATCCGAAGTGCGGCTGCGATAGCTCAGCTCGCGAATACCGATGATGTTCCAGCCAGCCACCGGTGTGAAAATCGCGCTCAACGCTTCATACGAGCTGGGGATCAGGCGGCCATCGCTGTTGCCCATCCACGGCGTGTTCAAATACTGATAACCGGCCTTTGCCACCACCCAATCGTTCTTGTACTGCAGGTAGGCCTGGCTGAGCGCTGTCAGCGAATCGCTGGCGCCCATCAAGGTGGTGTCGACCCGCTTCGGGTTGTCGGCCAGCGAACCCAGCGCGTTCGCGCTGACCAGCGAGGCGCCGGCGCTGAAACCATTCAGCGAGGCGGTCTGGGCATTCAAAAGGATCGAGCCGCCGAACGCACGGGCGCTGGGCTTGGCTGCAACGCTGTAATCATAAGTACGGTTGAAGTCGTACAGGCGCAGCTCACCGTCGACATGACCCTGCTTGAACAGATCGCTGAAACTGTTGACGTCCGCATCATCGGCGTGCGCGCTGATGCTGAGTGTGCCAAGCACGGCAGCGATGGCTGCAGCGACAATTTTGTTGCGCATGATTGAATAGCTCCGCATCAAGTTAGAAAAAATCGTACGACGGAGCCGGCACGTCCCGTGCCTGTTAAATTGATTTAACGCCCCATCTCGGAGCGCAGCATGCCGTGCATGCATGACGCTCGCGTATACAAATGATGACAGTTACATGACACGGCACGCTACCTGTGCGGCGTGCCTGCGGCAAATAGCAACAATCGGGACACGAAAGGCCTCGGCTGGGATAACCAGCTTCAGCGACCCACATTGACTCGATGAGATGTCCGAGCAATGACATGCGCCGCATGAATTAGCGATGTCAGACGACAGCGCGTCACTAGTCATAGTCGTTGCGACGCCTAAGCGATCAGGCGCGCAAAACGCCAATGCTATGCTTTGCGCTATGCCTTATAGCCCGCTTACCTCTCCTGCACGCATGGCGGAACGCTTCCGCGGTTTTCTACCGGTGGTGGTCGATGTCGAGACCGGCGGATTCGATGCGGAGCACGATGCGCTGCTGGAAATCGCCGCCGTCACAATCAACATGGATGCCGACGGATTTCTTCGCCCACACCAGACCGTATCGACTCACGTCGAGCCCTTCCCTGGCGCCAATATCGACCCTCGCTCGCTGGAAATTACGGGAATCGACCCGTACAACCCTTTGCGCGGCGCCCTGGCCGAACGGCTGGCGCTGGACCACATCTTTCAGGCAGTACGACTGGCGGTGCGTGATGCCGATTGTCAGCGGGCGATTCTGGTGGGGCACAACGCGGCGTTCGATCTGGGCTTCTTGAATATGGCTGTGCGTCGCTGCGGCAACAAGCGCAATCCGTTTCATCCTTTCAGCTGCTTCGACACCGTCAGTTTCGGCGGCCTGGCATTCGGCCAGACCGTGCTGAGCAAGGCCGTACTTGCCGCCGGCCATACCTTCGACGGCCGCGAGGCGCACTCCGCTGTTTATGATGCCGAGCGGACGGCCGATCTTTTCTGCACCGTAGTCAACCGCTGGCGCCAGCTCGAACTGCTCGAACAGGAACATATCGGCGTGGGCGTCGCCTCCGCGTAATCGGCACCAATACCGCTGTCAGAAAAGGCACCTGACCGCGGTTCATGACAACAATTTCTTGCGTTGTCATCTCTTTGAAACATTCATCTCATCTCATTGCAACACGAAAGGCCTGAAATGGCGGGGTCCAATCCTCCGCCCCTCCTAGGAGCTACCGTGTTGATCACTCGCAAATCCTCGTTCCGATTCGCCGCCGTCGCGGCCATCGCCGTGTCGTCGACGTTCGCCGTCGCCGCCCAGGCCACCGATATCACCGGCGCGGGCTCCAGCTTCGTGTACCCGGTCATGTCCAAGTGGTCTGCCGCGTTCGCCGAGAAAACCGGCAACCATCTCAATTACCAGTCGGTCGGCTCCGGTGCCGGCATCGCACAGATCAAGGAAGGCACCATCGACTTCGGCGCGTCCGATGCGCCGATGAAGGCCGAAGACCTGCAACAGCTCGGCCTGGGCCAATTCCCGGTCGTGGTCGGCGGCATCGTGCCGGTCGTGCATATCGACGGCATTGCCGAAGACCAGGTCAAGCTCGATGGCACCACGCTGGCTGACATTTTCCTCGGCAAGATCACCAACTGGAACGACCCGAAGATCGCCGCGCTGAATGCCGGCCTCAAGCTGCCGGCCGGCAAGATCACCGTCGTGCATCGCTCGGATGGTTCGGGCACCTCGTTCAACTTCACCAACTTCCTCTCCAAGGTCAACACGGATTGGGCGACCAAGGTGAAGTTCGGCACGGCCGTCGAGTGGCCGACCGGCGTGGGTGGCAAGGGCAACGAAGGCGTGTCGCAGTACGTGCGCCAGATTCCGGGCTCGATTGGCTACGTGGAATACGCCTACGCGGTAAAGAACAAGCTGGCCTGGGTCGACCTGAAGAACGCCAGCGGCAACTTCATCAAGCCGAACGCCACGGCTTTCGCCGCCGCCGCTGCCACCGCGGACTGGAAGAGCGCCAAGGATTTCAATCTGGTCATGACCAATGCGCCCGGAGCGCAGGCCTGGCCGATTACCGCCACCACGTGGGTGATCATGTACAAGACGCCGAAGAACGCCGCCAACAGCAAGGTCGCCTTCGAGTTCTTCAAGTGGTCGCTGGAACAGGGGCAGGCCGACGCCACCGCACTGGACTACGTTCCGCTGCCGGCTCCGCTGGTGGCACAGATCGAGGCCTATTGGGCTTCCGACTACAAGCATTGAAACAATGCGCGGCGATAACAGTCATGTTTCCGCCGCACGCTGTGGATAGGCTGGATACCGTGCCGCCCTTTTTCGAAAGGGCGGCTTTTCGCTGAAAGCGGTTGCTGCATCGTTCAAACCATCGCTGCACCCGCCTACCGCCAGTTAGAGGATTGCATCGCACATGTCAGCGCAACCCGGCACCATCGCGCCTCCCATGGTCGTGGAGCAACGCACGCGACGCGACGCGCGGCAGGAACTGCTTTTTCGATGGCTGCTGAAGGGCTGCGCCCTGCTGGTGCTCGCCTCACTGCTGGGTGCGGCCTTCGCCACTCTGTGGGGCGGCCGAGAAGCGTTCGCGAAGTTCGGCTGGCACTTCTTGATCAGCACCGCCTGGGACCCGGGCAATGACGTCTATGGCGCCCTCGTGCCGGTGTACGGCACCATCGTCACCTCGCTCATTGCGCTGCTGATCGCCGTACCGGTGAGCTTCGGCATTGCACTTTACCTGTCCGAAGTGGCCCCGTCGTGGCTGCGCACCCCGGTGTCGTCGGCCATCGAACTGCTGGCCGGCATTCCCTCGATCATTTACGGCATGTGGGGGCTGTTCGTCTTTGCGCCGTTTTTTTCCGCGCATATCAAGCCTTGGCTGACCAGCAACCTGGGCAACAAGCCCGATGACGGCAAGCTGTCGTGGGTGGCGCAGCACGTGCCCTTCGTCGGCAAGCTGTTCGCCAGTGACTACCCTTTCGGCGCCAGCATCCTGGTCGCGGGCATCGTGCTGGCGATCATGATCATCCCGTTCATCTCCTCGGTGATGCGCGAAGTGTTCCAGACCGTGCCGACGCGGCTGAAAGAGTCCGCCTATGCGCTCGGTTCAAGCACATGGGAAGTGTCGTGGGACATCGTACTGCCCTACACCCGATCGGCCGTGATCGGCGGCATCTTTTTGGGCTTGGGCCGCGCGCTCGGCGAGACCATGGCGGTCGCCTTCATCATCGGTAACTCGATGACGTTTTCAGCCTCGCTGCTCGACCCGGGCACCTCGATCGCTTCGACCATCGCCAATCAGTTCAGCGAAGCGAGCGGCCTGCAGAAATCCTCGCTGATGGCGCTGGCATTTCTGCTGTTCGTGGTCACTTTCTTCGTCCTGCTGATCGCCCGGCTGATGCTGAGCCAGCTCAAGCGCAAGGAAGGCAACTGATGAGCTCGATCTACCTGCGTCGGCGCCTCACCAACTGGATAGCCATGGGGCTGAGCGCCGTGGCCACGCTGATCGGGCTGGTGTTTCTCGCCTGGATCTTGTGGGAAACGCTGCGCCAGGGCATCAGCGCGCTGAACTTCAAACTGTTCACCAGCATCACCGCCAACGGCGAAGACGGCGGTCTGGCCAACGCGATGGTCGGCAGCCTGATCATCAACTTTCTCGGCATTGCCATCGCCACGCCGATCGGCGTGATGGCGGGCACCTGGCTGGCCGAATATGCCAACCGCACCAAGCTCGGCGAGACGATCCGCTTCCTCAACGATATCCTGCTGTCCGCGCCGTCGATCGTGATGGGCCTGTTCGTCTACACCATCATCGTGTTGCCCAGCACGGCGCTGACCCACGGTTCGACCACCTTCTCCGGCTTCGCCGGCGGCGTGGCGCTGGCGCTGATCGCCCTGCCGGTGATTGTGCGCACCACCGACGAAATGCTGCGACTGGTCCCGTCGACACTGCGCGAAGCGGCGCTGTCGCTCGGCGTGCCGCAGTGGAAGCTGACCATGCAGATCCTGGTCCGCGCTGCGCGCTCGGGCATCATCACCGGCGTGCTGCTGGCGCTGGCGCGCATTTCCGGTGAAACCGCACCGCTGCTCTTCACCGCGTTCGGCAACAACTACATGACACTAAACCCCATCGACAAGATGTCCAGCCTGCCGCAGATCATTTACCAGTACGCCAACGATCCGGGCGACACGATGCACGCGATGGCCTGGGCCGGCGCCTTTGTGGTCACCATGTTCGTGCTGCTGCTCAGCCTCGGCTCCCGCCTGATTTTCTCGCGTAACAAGGTTTCCCATGACTGATCCTGCCGTCGTCACCAACGTGGCACCGACCGTGACCACTCCGTTGGCCAGCACCAAGATGACGGTGCGCGACCTGCATTTCTACTACAACGGTTTCCATGCGCTGAAAGGCATCAACATGGAGATCCCGGAGAAGAAGGTCACCGCGATCATCGGCCCCTCCGGCTGCGGCAAGTCGACCCTGCTGCGCATCTTCAACCGGATCTACGCGATCTATCCGAAGCTGGAAGCGAAAGGCGACATCGTGCTGGATGGCGAGAATATTCTCGAC
>Ga0302305_1000652_pt1 | contig 20412 bp, 17 predicted proteins | sample III_Palsa_E2_3_FD_198764 | JGI IMG/M metagenome (GOLD analysis project Ga0302305, IMG submission 198764) | Peat permafrost microbial communities from Stordalen Mire near Abisko, Sweden - III_Palsa_E2_3 | ecosystem: Environmental > Terrestrial > Soil > Palsa > Peat permafrost | place: Sweden... | reverse complement strand
CCTGCTTCAAAGCGGTGATCGTGATCCTGTTCTTCATGCACGTGAAGTATCAGTCACGGTTGATCAAGATGACCGTGGGTGCTGGCTTCTTTACGTTCCTTGTTTTGATCACGATGACGATGGCGGACTACATCAGCCGCGCCTGGGGTATGTGGTAAGAAGCAGCGAACAGCTAATAGTTAACAGCGAACAGTAAGAGCAGGAGCCCCGCAAGTTGCGGGGCTTTTTGTTGCACTATTGTTTTCGTTCGCGCCAGAGGATTTGGCGGAGGATGCCCATCCAGGTCATGGACTCGCGGTGGGTGGTGCCTAGTTGCTGGGTGAGTTGGCGGACCAGGGGCTCGCTGGAGTTGGCGGGGAAGCGGCGGGTGTAGTCGGTGACGTGCATGACGTCGAGTAGAAGCTGGGTGAGACGTTCGCGATCGTCGGCTGTGGCGGGCGTGCCTTGGATTACGGGGAGTTCTTTGGAGTTTTCGAAGCCTTCGCGGGTGAGCTCGTAGAGGCAAACGGCGACGGATTGGCCGAGGTTCATCGAGAGATGGCGAGGGGCTTTGCTGTTGGAGGCGGACTTGCCGGTGGCTGCGGAGGTGCTGTTGGGGATCGAGGCAGGCTCGAACATGGGGATGGTGGTGAGGAGGGAGCAGTGGCTTAGCTGCTCGTTGGTGAGGCCGGTTTTTTCAGAGCCGAAGAGGAGGGCTACTCGGGGTGGGGTGGTGGGGAGGTCTCCGGTGGGGTCGGTCGCTACTTCTTCCCGGGTCCGAGAATCCGGACCCGGGGCATCCGGAGTTTCTAGAGTTCCCCGAGTCGCTGGAGCGTCTGGAGTTTGGAGTGCGCTTAGAAGCTTTGGAGCGGTTTGTTGGAGGGAGCGGACGGTTCGGTTCATGTCGCGCTCGCCGATGGCGGTGGTGCCGGCGACTAAGGTGCAGTCAGCGATGGCTTCGGCCAAGTGGTCGAAGCGGCGGGCTTGCTGCATGACGCTGGCTGCGGCTACAGCTGACTTCGGGATAGCGTCGGTGGGGATTTCGAGTTGCGCTGATTCCTGTTGTGAGGATTCGAGTTGGGCAGCTTCAAAGGGGGCGGCGTAGTCGTTGACGATGCGGAGATCGGAGAAGCCGAAGTCCTGCATGGCGCGGGCTGCGGCGCCGATGTTGCTGGGATTGCGGGCGCCGACGAGGACTACGGTGAAGCGTGAACGTTCGTCGGCAGAGAGCATGACTTGATTGTAGAGGTGCGCGGGAGCGAAAAAAGCGGCTGACGATGGCGTCAGCCGCTTTGAGTTTTGAGAGGGTCAGTTATTTCTTTGGGGCTACTTACTTCTTCTCTTTGCCGGATGGTTTGGCGGTGTTGTTGTTGTGCTTCTGGTTGTTGATCTGCCTGCTGTTGGCGTTCTGCTGGTGGTTTACCTGCTGCCGCTGCTGCTGATTGAGAGCGCCGCCGTTGGCGGTGCGGTCGTTGTGGACTTCCTGATCGACGCCAGCCTGACGGGCGTTGGTGCGGGAAGCCTCACCGGAGGTCTCCTGGCCGCTGCGCAGTCCGTTGGCGGTGCGCTGCTGCTGGTTGGCTTCGCGGTTGTCGACAGCGTTAGGAGCTACTGTGTTGCCGTTGTGGTTTTCGTTGGAGATCTGACGGCTGGCAGCGTTTTGCTCGCCGCTGATCTGCTGCTTTTCCTGACCGGTGAGCGTGCCACCGTTGGCAACGCGGTCGTTGTGGACCTGGCTGTCGATGTTGGACTGGGTGCGGTCAGCGCGGGCGGCTTCGCCACTGGTCATCTGACCGGATTTGAGGCCGTTGGCGATACGCTGATCCTGATTCGCCTCACGGTTGTTGGGGTTGCTCGGGTTGTAGGTCTTGCCAGCGGAGCGATCTGCAGACGAGATAGGCTGCGATGCAGCGCGTTGCTGAGCGACCTGGTGGTAAGCGCCGACGTTCGACGCAGCGGGTGTGCTGGGACGTCCGTGGTTGACCGAGGCGAGTTGGGTGCGATCCTGAGCAGCGAAGTTCTGGTGCTGCATTTGGTTGGCGGTGGGCTGTACGTGATTCTCGCCAGCAAAGCGCTGCTCTTCAGGGCTGGGGCCGTGGTTGATGCCGCCTGGACCACCGTTGAAGCTGGTGTGGTTGTTGTTGATGACGGTGTTATTCACGACGACCGTGCGGTTGACGTAGACGTTGGTGACGTGGACGCTGCCGAAGTTCGCTACTGCGCCGTTATAGGCGAAGTGACCACCGCGCCACTCTCCACCGGCGAAGCCGATGCCGCCAAAGCCGAAGCCGTAGTTCACGCCGCCGTAGTAGCCGACGTGTGGGCCCCAGTATCCGCCGTGCCAGCCGTATGCGCCGCCGGCGTAGCCCCAGTAACCAGGCGTCCAAAGGAGGCCGACCGTAGGAGGCTGAACCCAGACTCCGGGAACCCAGAAGTAGCCGGCATCACCGTAGGCCCAGTAACCGGGGGTCCAGAGATAGCCGTCGCCGGGGATGGCGGGTTGAACGTAGACGGGGAGAGCTGGAGGTGCGAAGCCGACGGAGATGAAGATGCCGGCGTGGGCCTGAGCGATCGGAAGCGTCGCGGCCGGAACGGCGAGGGCGACGGCGATCATCAATTTGCGAATCAATTTCTGGGAAACCATTTTGTTCTCCTTGGAATCGGCTGGCTGCTTGACGCAGGGACGAGGTTGCCGATCACCCGCGATTTCCGGGTTCGCTTAGGTGAAACCCGGTTGTCGGGCGCATGTTGCGATGAGGTGGGATTGTGGGTGCTTCCAATTGCGAAGCTTTGTTATTTCAACAGATGGGGGAGGGTTTTGGCGATGATCGCCAGGAAAAGTATGCCAAGGAGGTAGGCCCAGGCGACAGGGCGAGCGAAGTTGAGGGTCCATCCCCAACCGAAACGCTTGGGGACGAGGACTGCGGCGTCGGAGGGGTTGAAGTAGATGAGGCCGCCGGCGTGCCAGGCTGCATCGGGGGTGCTGTCGTAGGGTTCGGCGGCGGTGTTCGCTTGTCGCATGTTGCCACGCCAGAGGAGCCAGAAGGCTATGGAGAAGGTTGCGAGCAGGTGCAGGATGGCGATGGTCAGGATGGAGTGGATGCTGATGTTCTGCCTGAGTGGGAGCAGGCCGATGATGCAAAACATGCCGGTGATGAGCCAGGCGAGTGCTGCCATGGGCGCAAGAGCGAGGCGGCGAAGGCGGGCTTGTGGGCCGGAGGCTTTGGTCATGAAGTAGGACGAGGCGATGAAGACGAGCAGAAGCAGGGCTCCGACGATGAGGGGGCCAAAGATGCTGGCGATGGAGCGGGTTCCCCAGCCGTCGACCTTGCCGGCGGCGTTCCAGTGTTGCGGGAATCTTGCGGGGATGGAAGACCAATGGAGGCGGAGCCAAAGGGCGTCCGCAAAAAGCGGGAGAAAGGCTGCGGCTATTGCGAGCATGGGGATTGCGATGCTCTTTGAGGAGAGGCTTGCACTGCGTTGGAGCGGGACTGCGATTCCATAGGGCTTGATGGTGCGGTTCCCGCGGAGCCAGAGGAGGAAGGCGCCGAGGAGTTCGAGTGGGGTAGCGATTCCGGTCGCTATGGGGAGCGCTCGTCCGTGTGCGGTGAAGAGCACGAGGGCTGTGGCAGCGACGATGGAGAGGACGAGGAGGATGGTGTCGCGGCGATAGCGTTGCAGCGCGGTGCGAGCTGTTGGGGAGGTGAGGAAGTCCAGCGGGACGGTGACGCCGAAGAGGACGCCGCGGCTGGTGCGGCCGAAGAAAGGGAGCATCGCACCGATGAGGGCGACGGGCAGGAGGACGAAGAAGGCGAGCAGGGTGGGTGTCATTGAGCGGTCTCCAGGGCGGCGAGGACTTCGCGGCGGATCCAGTCTTTGGTGAAGCCTTTGGCGCGGAGTTCGGAGACGAGGTGGTGGAGGCGTCCGCCTTCGTTGGCCTGGGCTGTGGGGTTGGGCGCGCGGGGCTTTTCGCGGTCGAGGATGGTGGCGCCACGACGGCGTTCGAGCGAGAGCCAGCCTTCTTCTGCGAGGACGCGGTAGGCTTCCGCAACGGTGTTGAAGTGGATGCCGAGGGAGGCGGCGAGATCGCGGACGGTGGGGAGCTTGGCCCCGGGCTGGAGCGCGCCGGAGACGCAGTGGGTGCGGAGTGCGTCGGCGATCTGGCGGTAGACGGGGGTGGGGCTGTCGAGGGTGATGGTGATGTCGGGTTGAGGGTTCATGGCGGCCTCGTCTGTTTGTACAGTGTATGTGTACAAAATACAAAGCTGCAAGGGGGTGGTTTTGTGTTTGGGTGGAGGAGAACGGGAGAGTGCAAAAGCGGTGAAGCAGATTCGTTCGCTTCGCTCAGAATGACAATTCAAAAAGCGAAGGCAAGAGCGCGTGGAAGAGTAACCGCCTAAACTGGTGGGAGTGTCTTAATTCGACAATTCTTATGGCTGATAATTTTGCCCAAACCGTGAAGTTGCAGACTGACATTACCCGCATTGTGGGGGAGTACATCAAGCTGCGGAAGTCTGGGGCGAACTGGTCGGCGTTGTGTCCGTTTCATAAGGAGAAGTCGGGGTCGTTTTATCTTTATCCGGCTACAGCGAGCTATTACTGTTTTGGCTGCCATGAGCATGGGGATGTGTTCACGTTTGTGATGAAGATGGAGTCGCTCAGCTTTCCGGAGGCCGTGCGCGCGGTGGCGGGGAAGATGGGGATTGCGCTGCCGAAGCGGGAGTTCAGCTCGCCGCAGGAAGCCAAAGAAGCCGGGCTGCGGAAGCAGTTGATCGATATTCATGAGGCGGCTACGCAGTACTTTGAGCAGAGTCTGCATTCGCCGGAGGCAGCGCGGGCTCGGGAGTACATGACCGGACGCGGGATCAACGCGGAGACGATTGCGAAGTTTCGGTTGGGGTATGCGCCGGAGAGCTTCAACGATATGCGCGACCGGTTGGGGAAGTTTTTTCCGGAAGAGGTGTTGCGGGCCAGTGGGTTGTTTAGTTCGAAGGAACAGGCGGATGGATCTCCGGGGCCGATGTATGCGCGGTTTCGGAAGCGGATTACGTTTCCGATTATGAATGAGCAGGGCAAGCCGGTTGCGTTTACGGCGAGGGCGTTGGACTCGGCTGATGTGGATGCGAAGGCTGGGCCGAAGTATCTGAACTCGCCGGAGACGCTGCTCTATACGAAGGGGCAGATGCTGTTCAATCTGGACAAGGCGAAGGCGGCGATTCGGGATACGGATGTGGCGTTGATCGTTGAAGGGCAGATGGACTGCATTTCGGTGTACATGTCGGGCTTGCAGGGTGTGATTGCGACGAGTGGGACGGCGTTTACGGAGCACCAATCGCGGCTGCTGGGGCGGTTTACGAAGAATGTGGTGTTGAACTTCGATCCGGATAAAGCGGGGTCGGACGCGGCGGAGAAGACGAGTGGGTTGCTGGTGGAGGAAGATTACAACGTGCGCGTGGTGACGCTGCCGGGTGGCCTCGATCCAGACAGGTTTATCAAAGAGCATGGCATGGCGGAGTACACGACGGCGGTGCGTGGAGCAGTGCGCTATGCGGATTACTTGATTGAGCGGGCGCGGGTGTTGTTTCCGGCACGGACGCCTGAGGCGAAGGTGAAGGCGCTGAACTTTTTGCTGCCGCATATACGGCGGATTCCGAACCCGATTGCGCGGAACGATTTTGCGGAGAATGCGGCACAGAAGCTGGGCATTGAGAGCTCGCTGATGCGGCAGGAGTTGAAGCAGGCGGCGCAGCAGCGGCTGGAGAGTGTGAAGGCGGCGCGCCCGAAAGCGGTGAGCGAGATTGAGCGCATACTGCTGTGTGCGCTGGTGTTGCCGGATGCGGACTCGGCGAGAGCGCTGGCGGCGGAGGAGTTGGCGGCGAATCCTGAGTGGTATGCGGACCTGGCTTCTGCGGCGTTGATGGAAGTGCTGGCGAATGGGCCGGCTCCGGACAATGTGATGGAAGCGGCTCCGGATGATGCTTCGCGTCTGTTGCTGGCGAGTGTGTTGCATGGAACGACGAGCGAGAGTGAGGCGAGTCGCGAGTCGCTGCGGGAGCAGGTGCAGAATGCGCTGCGGTCACTGCATGAGCGGCGGTTGGAGCGGCGGTCGCGTGAGTTGCGGACGTTGGAAGCGGAGGCGCAGCGGCGGGGCGATGAGGTGATGCTGCGGCAGCTGGCGCATGAGAAGCTGCAGATTGAGCGAGAGCTGCGACTGCTGGATTGAAGCAGGGGAGCAGTTAACAGCCAATAGTTAACAGCGAACAGTTAGAACGGTTGTGGCGTGTGGCGACTTAACGGGGTCGCCGCGAACTCACTAGCTCTTTCATCGCTTTGCTGGCGGGCGTTCCGATGCTGTCGAGACCTTTGATCACACCTGCGGCGTCTTGTTCGTTACGGTTCTGGCTGACCTTCCACTTGCCTTCAACGCGAGAAACTACCAGCTCAATACCGACAATTGCTTTGCTTAGCTTGGCAATGAAATCCTGAGGGGCATCGTCCACGCTCCATGGGGTCTCGATGATTTGCTCGTTTTTATCCGTCAGATCCCGCAGGTGTTTGAGCAGCCAATCGCTGTCTTCAACGATTCGCATTCGTCCGTAGGCATGAACGGCTACGTAGTTCCATGTAGGAACCTCTTTGCCGTGAGTTGCTTTGCTGGGGTACCAGGAGGGAGAGATGTAGTGCTGCGGTCCGGTGAATATCGCCAAAGCGTCTTCGGAGGTACTGAAGTCTTTCCATTGCGAGTTGGCACGCGCTACGTGTCCCCTGAGAGTGCCAAAGCCTACGTTGTCTTCGTACAGCATCATCGGAATGTGCGAGGCCACCAGGCCCTCGCCCGTCTGTGTGACCAGGGTGCAAAGGGGATTGTCTCGCACAAACGTGCGCAGGGTTGGAACATCTTTTTCCGCGTTCACGCTGGGTGTGTACATGCGATCTTTCTCTATCCGCGCTCCGGTTGGAGACTTTGGAGCTCCGATGCTTGAGTAAATTCTATACAGTTGCGCAGGGTATTCCGATTTGTAAGGTATCGGGTTTGTGCGACGATGGTGCGCGATTTGGTTCTGAGGCGATAGTCTTGAAGGTAATATGAGCCTTCGTCTTCGTTCGCTTTTGGTTATCGCTTCGGTAGGATTCTCTTTTTCTCTTGCTGCGCAGCAGGTTTATACCGCGCATGATTATGCGCAGGCCGAACGATGGATGAGCTATAACGTTCGTTCGCTGGTGCACCACACGATTAGCGATGTGAGCTATCTGGCGGATGGGCGCGTTTTTTATGGCGATCCGGGTGCTGGTGGTGTGGTGTACGTGATTGCCGATCCAGCGCATGGGACGAAGGCTGCGGGGTTCGACAATGTAAAGCTTGCAGCAGCATTGCGGACGGCTAGCAGCAGAGCTGTTGAAGCGGCGCATTTGAATATCCAGAGCTATACGCCGGATGCGGTGGGCAGCGGCTTTACGGTGGATCTGGGGTGGAGCAAGTTTCATTGCGTGACCGAAACGCTGTGTGCGGAGTTGGCTTCGCCGGAGACGCAGACTGCGAAAATCGCGGCGACTGCGAAGGCGACGGTGGCGAAGAGCAAGGCTCCGGTGGATGTATCTCCGGATAAAAAGCTGGCTGCGTTTATTCGAGACAACAATCTTTGGGTTCGTGTGGAAGCTACGGGCGAAGAGCGGCAGCTTACTGCCGATGGGGTGAAGGACTTTGGGTATGCGACCGACAATGCTGGGTGGCAACACTCGGACGCGCCGATCCTGGTGTGGTCGGCGGACTCGAAGAAGATTGCGACGTTTCAACTGGACCAGCGCAAGGTGGGGGAGATGTACCTGGTGTCGGTGACGAAGGAGCATCCGGTGCTGCAGCAGTGGAAGTATTCGTTTGCGGGCGACAAGGACGTGCCGATGATTGAGCGCGTGGTGATCGACGTGGACACTGCGAAGGTGACGCGGTTGAAGATGCCGCCGGACTTCCATCGCGGAACGCTGTGCGATGACGTTAGTTGCGAGGGCGGCCATGGGTGGGAGGATGTGCAGTTCGCGAAGGATGGGAAGACGCTGATGTTTGTGTCGACTTCTCGCGACCACAAGGAAGAGTGGGTGCGGATGGCGGACACGGCGACGGGTGATGTGCGAGAGGTGTACCACTTCCGCGTGCCGACGTATTACGAGTCGGGGCAGGAGGCGAAGGTGAACTGGCGATATCTTTCGGCGACCAATGAGTTCATTTGGTACTCGGAGCGCGATGACTGGGGGCAGTTGTATCTGTATGACGCGACGACTGGCAAGCTGAAGAACCAGATCACGCAGGGCGAGGGATGCGTGACGCAGCTCCTGCATGTGGATGAGAAGAACCGCGTGTTGTACTTTCTGGCGACGGACAAAGAGAAGGGCGAGAACCCTTATTACAGCCACTTCTATCGCGTGGACTTCGATGGGAAGAACCAGCAGTTGCTGACGCCGGAAGATGCTGACCACGATGTGACGGTGGCGCCGGATGGAAGCACGTTTGTGGACGTTTACTCGACGCCGGTGCAGCCGCAGACTGCGGTGTTGCGTGATAACCAAGGCAAGGAGCTGGTGGTGTTGGCGAAGCAGGATATTTCGCAGCTACTGGCAGCAGGATGGAAGCCTCCGACACCGTTCACGGTGAAGGCGCGTGATGGAAAGACGGTGCTGTACGGCAGGATGTGGAAGCCGACGACGTTTGATGCGACGAAGAAGTATCCGGTGGTGGACTACGTGTATGCCGGGCCGTATGCGGTGTCTTGCGGTGGAGAAGGTTTTGTGGCGGCGTCGCACGATAACCAGTCGGTAGCGGACTTAGGGTTTGTGGTGGTGTGCATCAACGGAATGGGGACGCCGTTCCGGTCGAAGAGCTTTCATGATGCGTATGCTTCGACGGCGAAGGACCTGGCGGATGCGACGATTCCTGATGTTGTTGCGGGGATCAAGGAGCTGGGTGCGCGGTATCCGTGGATGGATGTGACGCGCGTGGGTATATGGGGGCACTCGGGCGGCGGCAATGCTACGGTGAATGCGATGTTCCATGATCCGGACTTTTTCAAGGTGGGGATTGCGGAGAGTGGCAACCATGACAATCGGATCTATGAAGACGATTGGGATGAGAAGTGGGGTGGGCTTGTGACCGTCGATAAAGACGGGAAGAGCAACTACGATGCGCAGGCGAATGAAGACTTCGCGAAGAACCTAAAAGGGCATCTGCTGCTGGCGTATGGAACCAGCGATGACAATGTGCCGCCGAACAATACGCTGCTGGTGGTGGATGCTTTGATTCGGGCGAACAAGGACTTTGATTTGATTGTGTTCCCGAACGCTCCGCATCACTATGAGCTGGTGGGGGAAGCGCAGTATATGGTGCGTCGTCGGTGGGATTACTGGGTGAAGAATCTGGCGGGGGGTGTGCCGCCGGTGAATTATGCGATTACAAGTGATGAAGAGGTGGGGAAGTTGATGTATCGGTAGGGGTGGGAGTGATACGTGGCGAGGAGAGATGGGCGGGAGCGGTCGCGCTAAGCGCGCGATGCCCATGTTAGCGATGATGAAGCCATCGCGAACATGGGGCACCCGGATTGTGCGGCTACTGGCGAAGAACGGGAGACAGCAGGTTCTCTCGCTATGCTCGGAATGACAACTAGAAAAGCAAAGGCAAGTACAGAAGCAGATCCCTACGGGATGACAACAAGAAAGGCAAAGCAAGAGCGATGATCGCGAGGGTGTTAGAGCCAGCCGCGGGTGCGGGCTATGCGGGCGGCGTCGGTGCGGTTGGCGGCGCCTAGTTTGGCGATGGCTTCGGAGAGGTAGTTGCGGACGGTCCCTTCGGAGAGGCGGAGTTCGGCGGCGATCTCGGCGGAGGTGCGGCCGTCGCCGGCGCGTTGGAGGATCTGGCGTTCGCGGTCGGAGAGTGGGTCTTCGTCGGCTCCCCAGGCTTCGGCGGCGAGTGCGGGGTCGATGGCGCGGAGGCCGGTGTGGACGCGGCGGATGGCTTCAGCGAGCTCGCTGGCGGGACGCTCTTTGAGGAGGTAGCCGCGTGCGCCAGCGTCGAGTGCGCGGCGCAGGTAGCCGGGGCGGGCGAAGGTGGTGAGGATGATGACGCGGGATTTGCTGGGGGTGTCTTTGAGCGCGGCGGCGAACTCGAGGCCGGTCATTTCAGGCATCTCGATGTCAGTGACGATGACGTCGGGCTGGAGCTCGCGGGTGAGGCGATGGGCTTCGCGTCCGTTGGCGGCCTGGGCGATGACGGTGATGTCGGGTTCGAGCTCGAGGAGTGCGGCGAGAGCGCCGCGGAGCATGGTTTGGTCTTCGGCGATGATGACGCGGATTTTGTTGGGTGAAATTTTCGTCCGCTCCTTCTGTGGGTTTGAGAGTGGACTTGTTGTAGCCGGCTTCGAGGTTGGGGTCACGAGGTAGCCTCGGCGCGGAGGGGGAGTTCGATGAGGAGGCGGGTGCCGCTGTCGCGATTGAGGGAAACGTGGCCGCCGATGGCTTCGACGCGTTCGCGCATGCCGCGGAGGCCGTTGCCTTCGCGCGTGAGGGGATGCTCGCCGTCGTCTTCGACGATGAGGCGACGGTGGCCTTGCTCGGAGATGAAGCGGAGGCGGCAGGTTTTGGCCTGCGCGTGGCGGACGATGTTGGTGATGGCTTCGCGAAGGGCCAGGGCGAGGACGGTTTCTTCGCCTGCGGTGAGGGCGACGCTGGCAACCCGGGGTTGGGAGTCCGGACCTGGGGTACTCGCATTTTCGGAGTCGAGAATGAGGGTGACGCCGGCCAGGTCAAGGGTGCGGCGTGCGGCTTCGATTTCGGCAGCGAGCCCGCGGGAGCGGTAGCCGCCGATGGCTTCGCGGACCTCGGAGAGTGCGGTGCGGGCGGTGGTTTCTACGTCGGCGATTTCGTTGGCTGCGCGTTCGGGGTCTTGATGGATGAGGCGGCCGGCGAGCTCGGCTTTGAGGACGATGATGCTGAGGGTGTGGCCGAGGACGTCGTGGAGATCGCGGGCGATGCGTTCGCGTTCGGCGAGTGCGGCGAGTGCTTCGATCTCTTCGTGGGCCATGCGGAGCTTGCTGTCGGAACGCTTCTGCTCGGCGAAGAAGATGTTGCTGCCACCGATGACCACGAGCAGGAAGATGCCCATGTAGGCGTTGGCCATGGAGGTGTGGTGGGCCAGGTGGCCTTCGGCGTAGAGGATGGCTGATTCGAAGGCGAAGAACGCGATACTCCAACGCGCGCGGGGTACAGCGAAAGGGAAGAATCCGGCAGCGTAGATGAAAAATGTGGAGGCGCCGGGGTTCCAAGGGAAGGTGATGATGCCGAGCGCGACGGTGGCCGCGATCATGGAGAAGCGGAGCCGGGTGTTGCAGGTGTTGACGTAGGTGAAGAAGACGACGAGGAAGAGCGCGAAGACGGCGAGGGTCTTGAGCCACATCTGAAGGCTGGGCTCGAAGATGGGTTCGAAGAAGAGGAAGGCTGTATAGGCGAGCCAGATGACGGTGGAGCCGCGCTTTTGTTGCTGCGAGATGGATTTGGATTGCATGAAGCGGGACCTTGGGTTGAGTTTACGCCGGGTCATTGTTTTGACCCGGCGGATTGTGCCGATTCAAGCGAGAAGCAGGTCCTTCTCTGCGCTCAGGATGACAATTTATAGAGGGATAACAACTCCAGAAACAGGTCACGAGTTTTGTTCGCTGCGGCGGATGGCTAGCCATGTAATGCCGACCATGATGAGGGTGAAGCCGAGAAGTCCTGTCCAGTGGCTGCTGGTGCTGCCGAGCATGGGTGCGCCAAGACTGCCGTACATGAGCTGGGCGAGATGGTATGTCGGGAAGATGGGAGCGATGGTTTGCAGGAGGTGGGGGAGGAAGCGGATGGGAATCCAGAGTCCGGAGAGGAAGCTCATGGGGAGATAGATCATGTTGGCGATTCCGCCTGCGGATGCGGGTGGGACGAGGAAGGCCATTGCGAGGCCGAGGCAGGAGAAAGGGATGGCTCCGATGGCAGCGAAGAGCGCTATGTGGGCGAACTCAGAGACGGTGAGGTGGACGTGTCCGAGGGTGATGCCGAGCACGGTGAGGATGGATACGATGATGAGCGAGAAGACGACGGCCATGGCGCACTTGGAGAGGATGTAGGCGAGTGGAGGCATGGGGCTGGCTTGTTTGAGTTCGAGCCAGCCGGCACTGCGATCCAGCGCGACTCCTACTCCGATGCCGAAGATGGCAGCACCGAGTGAGCCGAATACGGCGTATCCCCCGAGGAGATACTTTGCGACGGAGACGCCGGCGCTGATGTCTTCGTTGCGGTTCATCAGCAGGCCGAAGAGGCAATAGAACATGACAGGGAAGCCGATGGCGGAGAGCGAGAACGCGCGCGTGCGCAGGGCGCGGAGGACTTCGTAGCGGATCTCGGTGAGGAAGATGCGGACGCTGCTGGGGCGGGCGGCGGTAGGGAGCGTGTAGGTTGCGGTGGACATGGCGGACTCCTTGTCGAGATGCGAGATGCGAGATGCTGGTTCTGGTGTCGGGGTACTGGACTTAGTTTCGGTCGGAGGTTAGGGCTAAGAAGGCGTCTTCGAGGAGGGGGCTTTGGACTTCCAGGGAGTTCAGGGTCTGGTCGAGGGCTAGCATCTCGCAGAGCGTGGCTTCGGGTTGGGTGCTGGTGATGAGGGTGAGCGAGCCGGAGGTTTCGCTGCTGGTTACTCCCGGCATCGCGAGCAGATGCTGCGCGGTGAGGGTGGTGATGCAGCGGATGATCTTGAGGCCGTGTTGTGCTGTGGAGGATGCTCCGTCGGCGGAGAAGTTGCCGCTGGTCCCCATGGATTTGACTTCGGCGGGGGTGCCTTCGCAGACGACTTTGCCTTTGTTGATGACGATGATGCGGTGAGCGAGGGCGTCGGCTTCTTCGAGATAGTGCGTGGTGAGGAGGACGGTTTTGCCACGGGCGGCGAGTGAGCGGATCTGCGACCACATGCTGCGGCGGGCTTCGATGTCGAGGCCTACGGTGGGTTCGTCGAGGAAGATGAGGTCGGGGTCGCCGGCGAGAGCGATGCCGAAGAGGACGCGCTGCTTCTGGCCGCCGCTGAGTTCGCCGAAGAAGCGGTCTTCGATGCCTTCAAGGCCTGCTGCCTTGACGATGTCGGCGTAGGGCATGGGGTTGGGGTAGTAGCCGCGGAAGATGGTGATGTGCTCGCGGACACGGAGCATCTCGGGAGCGCGGCCGACCTGGAGCATGACGCCGGTGCGGAGGCGGGTGGTGGTTTCGCGGGGGTCGGCGTTGAAGATGCGGACGTTGCCGGAGGTGGGTGAGCTGAGACCCATCATGAGCTTGACGGCGGTGGACTTGCCGGCGCCGTTGGGGCCGAGGAGAGCGACGATTTCGCCGCGGCGCAGGTTGAGCGAAAGGCCGTCGAGCGCGGTGACGCCGTTGGCGTAGCGCTTGGTGATGCTGTGGAGGGAGGCGACGGTTTCGTGGGATTGCGGCTTTGCGGGGATTTGGCTGGCTGCCGGGCCGGTGGTGTCGATCACTGCGCTCATGGACTGGCTCCTTTGTGTGAGTACAAGACCGAGTATGGGAGCGTGGAAAGCAAGATTGCAGTGAAGTGCGTCAGCAAAGTGATCTGACGTTTGTCATACTGTGAGGCATGGGAAAAGTTCTGGAGAAGCTGCATCGGAAGACGCGGCACTTTCATGCGCACGAGACTGCGCGAATGGACGAACTGAGCGGATTGCCGCTGGCGAGCTTTCGGCAGAGGGCATGGGCGATCGCGATCGACTTTGTGCTGATCAGCGCGATACGCGCGATGTTTGGGATGCATGGGCATCATAGCGACCTTGAAGATGGTCCGTTGACGATGGCCAGGCTGGTGATGCAAGGCATCCACGAGATCAAGGAGCTGGTGGAGTCGCTGTTCTACTTTGCGCTGTTGCTGAAGCTGGGCAAAGGGCAGACGCCGGGCAAGTGGTTCATGAAGGCGAAGGTGATTTCGATCACGCATCACGAGATAGGGTGGTGGCAGTCGACCGAACGCGCGCTGGGGTATGGTGCGTCGCTGCTGGAAGGTGGGTTTGGGTTTGCGCAGTTCTTTATCAATCGCAACCAGCAGTGTGTGCATGACCGGATTGCCGAAACGATTGTGGTGGATGTGAGGCCGACGGCGAAGAGGCTGCAGGATGAGTCGACCGAGGTGGTTGATGAGCCGGTGTCGTAAGGGGTAGGGCTGAGTCTGTTGTGTTCAGGAACTCAGAGTTCGTGGTCGTTCCGTAAGGATTTTGTGCCGGGGTCTTCGCGCAGGAATTGTAGGAACGCGCGCACCTTTGGGGACGAGTCCAGTCGTGAGGGGTACAGAGCGTGGAGTTCGATTGGATCGGGCTCCCAATCTGGGAGGATACGTATCAGGCGGCCGTGCTCGATATCGGCGCGCACTACGAACTGAGCCAGCAGGGCGATACCTGCTCCTGCGAGGGCAAGTTGGTGGTTGATAGTTGGATCAGGCACCGAAACTCGTGAGTCAACGCGAATCTCTTTTAGCTCGTTGCCGCAACGCAGTCTCCAGGTGGAGAAATCTCCTGTTTCTCCGTGGGTGTCGCAACTAGTGGTGATGCAGCTCAGTTGGAGGAGATCCGCGGGGACGTCAGGAATCTTATGATTCTCCAGGTACGCGGGGCTTGCGTAGGCTCCCAGACGAATCCGCATTAGAGGTTTTACGAGAAGACCGGAGTCCTCCAACGCGCCGGCACGGACTACTACGTCCAGAGTGGTGCCCTCGCGCGGAGACTCGCTGCCGTTGAGGAGTTGGAGTTGCAGGCGAAGCTCTGGATACAAGGCGAGAAACTCTCCCATTCTGGGGCCGAGGATGGAGCGGGCGAAGGCAACCGGAGCGCCTACGCGCAGCGTTCCGCGTGGCTTAGCCTGGAGAGCGCCAACCGCGAGGTCGGCTTGCTCGGCTTCTTCCAGCACACGGCGGCAGCGACTCAGATAGAGCTCTCCTACTTCAGTTAGAGACACCTTGCGGGTGGTTCTTTCGACGAGGCGAACGCCGAGGCGGCTTTCCAGCCGGTGGATGGCCCGGCTGACGCTGGATTTAGGAACGCCGAGCCGCTTGGCTGCCTTGGTGAAGCTCTGAGTTTGCGAGACGTGGACGAAGAATTGAAGCTCGTTCAGATTCGTCATGATTGTTCCTTGAGCGAAACAGTATGTTGCATAACGGTTTGATTGTTTCATAGATCGAGGGGTGGCTTGCCTGAATCTGTTGGGGAGAAAGCAGAAAGAGGGTAGGCAAATGTATCTCGTAACTGGAGCAACAGGAAACGTAGGAAGCCAGGTCGTGAGTCAACTTCTGGCGAACGGGAAATCGGTGCGGGTCTTTACGCGCGATGCCGAAAAAGTAGCACATTGGGGCGATCAGGTTGAGGTTGCGATTGGCGACTTTACCTCGCCGGAGACTTTTGCGAAGGCTGTCGCCGGCGTCGAAGGAGTCTTTCTTATGAACGGCCCGTTGGATGGCGGTTTGTTTCGTCAGCTTGTCGCTGCTGCGAAGGCCCAGGGCAATCCGAGAGTGGTGTTTCTCTCAACGCTATTTGCTGGCTTTCCGGAGTCGCCGATTGGGCAGTTGCACAAAGACAAGGAGGATGTGATTCGGGCATCCGGGCTGACGGGGAAGTTCGTCCGTGCGGGTTCGTTTATGACGAATGCGTATCAGTGGCTCGGCAGCATCCAGGCAGAAGGTGCGGTTTACAACTCGATGGGGGTGGGTAAGGTTGCTCCCGTTGCGGCAGAGGACATCGCCGCCGTTGCGGTTTATGCGCTGACCGGCCCGGAGCTTTCGCCTGAGATTTTTGAAGTGACCGGTGGCGAACTGCTTACGATTGCGGGGCAGGTTGCGATTCTGGCTGAGGCTGTTAAGAAGCCCATTCGTTGCGTGGATGTGACCACGGAGACGGCTGTGCAAGGGCTCATCCGTATCGGCACGCCGCCTCCTGTGGCTGTGGCGGTGGGGAAGTCATTCGAGGCAATTCGTGAGGGGCAGATGGCGGTGGTCAAAGACACTGTGAAGAAAATCACGGGCAAGGAGCCCAGGAGCTTTCAATCATGGGCGCAGGAACATGCTGTCCGGTTTGCGTGAGTTGTGAGCAGTGGAGTTCGAGCCATGCGTTTTGGTGGTGGCTCGAACTTTCTGTGGTGCTGAGGCATTACGTAGTAGATGAATTGGTTTCGCTCAATTTGGGATAAGTGATGAGAGGAGAGAGAGCATGTCCCGGGGGCTGAAGCCCAGTTTTGGGGCGGGTTTGAATGTCCGGGCTCAAGCCCGGACCTATCTCAGGAGCAAAGACAACAACAAGAACGATTCGTCACACACTACCTAGTTGTGGAGTCTCAAGAGGTTATTCCGATGCCTTCACTGGCGCGTTGTCGGGGACGATGTTGGTTGCGGGCCAATGGGAGGGCTGGGCGTTGAGGTTGGGGGCGATCGAGATTGCGCCTGCGGTTGGCTTTACGTCTACGTTGAAGCCGTCGATCAGGAGCAAGGGTGTGTTGTGCGCGAGGTCTTTTGTGGCGGCCTGAATCGTGAAGGTGCGGGATTCGCCGGGGACCAGCGTGATGTAGTTGTCGGAGTAGAAGACCGGAAGGACGCGTTCGCCGGATTGCTCCTGGTGGAGCTGCAGGTGGGTCATGAGGGCGATGGTGTCGGTGGGGTTATGCAGCGTGACGGTGAGGAGCGTGTTGCTGCCCTCGGTGTGCGCGGTGGCGTGGGCTTCGAGGAGTGCGGTGGGTAGGTTCGCGAGAGCGGTGAAGTCGTCTTGTGCGATGTTCTGCCAGTAGAAGTTGGTGGAGAGCAGCTTGCCGTCGCTGGCGGTGAGGTCGAGCTTGACGAAGTAGAGCGGTGAGGTACGGGAGCTGGTGTCGAGCTGCGCGACTTTGAAGGTGTTGCTGCCGGGGATGCTCGCTACGGGGTAGGTTTGTTGCGCGACTACCTTGCTGTCGGAGCTGTAGAGGGTGGAACGAACGGTGAGGCTGGTGAGGGTTTCGGGCTTGTTGTTGATGACTTCGAGGTCGCCGTTGGCTTCGTTGAGCTGGACGTGGACGGTTTCGGCGGCCTTCTGGACGGCGTAGAGCGCGGAGTTCGGCTCGAGGTCGTAGTGGTAGAGCTGCCAGACGAAGCTGGGCTGCGCGGGATTGCTCATCCAGGTGATGACGCCGGTGGTGGCGGTGAACATCTGCGCGTTGCGGCCTTCGTACATGGCGCGGAAGGCTTCGTAGTTGGCGAGCTGGCCTTTGCGGACGAAGTCGGCTAGGTTGCGGATGGGGCCGTAGCGGGTGGCGAGCGTGGTGGGGTACTCGTCGCCGCGCTGGGCTCCGCGGGCCATGTCGTGTTGGGCCCAGTCGTCGTTGATAGTCTCCCAGTCCTTTTTGGGCATCATGCCCTGGATGGACTCGATGGTGGGGATGGAGACGGAGCCGGTTTCGGTTTTGAAGCTTTCGGTGATGTTGTAGAAGAAGCGCGGCGCGCGCCAGTAGTAAGGGCCGTGTGAGGAGACGCCGCGGCCGTCGGCAGAGTTGGACTGATAGAGGCGGCTGGGGTCGAGCTGAGCCATGAGCGTCTTCAGGGAGTCGTCGAGCGACTTGGGTGGGTAGCCTTCGTTGCGGGCGCACCAGACGGCGATGGAGGGGTGGTTGCGGTAACGCTGGACTTTGTCGGTGACGTTGGCGAGGTAGGTGGGGATGTCGGTGACGTTGGGGCCGTCGCTGGGGTTGGGTTGGAAGAACTCGTCCCAAAGGAGGATGCCGTACTTGTCGGCGAGCTCGTAGAAGTCCGGGCTGGTGCTTTGGCCGACCCAGTTGCGGATGAGGTTCATGTTGGCCAGAGCGTGCATGTGAAACTGCGCGTCGAGCCGCTCGTAGGGAACGCGTTTCATGGCTTCGTCGAGACCCCAGTCGCCGCCGCGCACCATGATGCGGACGCCGTTGACGGAGATGGTGAGGTTTTCGGAGTCGGGGACCTGGTACTCGATTTTGCGGATGCCGAAGTTGGTGGCCTGGGTGTTGGAGATTTGCTTGCCGAGCTGGAACTGGAGGGTGAGCTTGTAGAGGTTCTGCGGGCCGTAGCCGTTGGGCCACCAGAGCTTGGGGTGATCGAGATGGAGGCTGGGCGTGGATTGGCTGTCGAGCGAAATGGTGGTGCTGGTGTTGGGTTCGATGGTGGTGTTTTTGCGGAAGATGATGGGTTTGGTCTGGGTGGCGGTTGGGCCGGAGATGGTGCCGATTAGCGTGCCGGTTAGAGGCTTGGCAGAGGTGTTTTCGAGGGTTGCGGAAAGGGTGAGATCGGCGGAGTCGTGCGAGGGGGAGAGGTCGCTGGTAACGAAGGGGTTCTTGATGACGACGGGGCCGGTGGAGTAGATCGTGACGGGGAGCCAGATGCCGGTGTCGCGGTCGCGGACGGCGGCGAGCCAGTCCCAACCGATGGTGGAGAGGAAGGTGGGACCGTCGATGGCGGTTTCGCCACCGTTTTTGCCGACGCCGAGGGCGACGGTGTGCTCGTGCGGCACGCCGGGATGAGGTTGCGGTGTGACGAGGACGGCGAGCGTGGCTGCGCGGCCGGGTTGGACGAAGGCGGAGATGTCGAAGTCGCCGCGGAGGAAGGCTCCGCGCATGGTGCCGGCCTGGTGGCCGTTGACCCAGATGTCGGCGGAGTAGTTGATGCCGGCGAAGTGCAGCCAGGTCTGGCGGCCTTTGTAGGCGGATGGGACGGTGAAGGTGGTGCGGTACCAGTAGCTGGTTTTGTTGAGGCTCTCGGGGATGGCACGCATGTTTTCGCCGTAGAGCGGCTCGGGGTAGACCTTGTTGTTGACCAGCGTGGTGAGCACGGTTCCGGGAATGGTCGCGGTGTACCAGCCTTTGGGAGCGAACGCGGCTGTGGCTACGGTGGCGGGGTCGGCGGAGACTTTTGTGGCGTCTTGCAGCTTCCAGCCGGTGAGGGTTTCGCTGGCTTGCTGGGCGGAAACCAAAGAGGCTGGCAAAAGGAGGGAGATTGCGAGAGTGAGGGGGCGGAGCATCAGGAGGAAATTGTAGCGGAGTGAGGATGTGGGTTGGGTGGAGTCGGCGTTTCGCTGGGGAGAAGCGCGTTTCTCGGTCTCTATATTCTTTCAACCATTTCAAGCGTTAGCGAGGTTTCGGGCGACCGACACAAGTTGAGCTGATCTATATAACTTTTGATCAGCAAGGTCACAATCAATGCTTGATTTGGCTCCGACGCACCTTATCTTAAACTGATGTACAAGACGCTCGAAGATGACCCCGCTTTCTCCTTTGAGGCAACGATCACATTCGTCGACTCTCTACAGCAATGCATCAATGATCTGAGCATTTTTACTCGACGGGGAGATTACTACACCTTTGATTTCGTCGCAGGAGAGGCTATTGCTAAAGCTTTTACACTTTGTCGCGCGGTTGTCGTTCTGGTTCAGAACGGATTCCCAGACGAAGCTTTTGCTTTGTGTCGAAGCTTATTCGAACTGTCCGTCTATTTGCGTTACATCACACGAGAACCCGCGCTGCTTCAAGCGCGTTCGTTGGATTTCTTGCGTTTTGGAGTTAATGCGAAAGGTTTTTGGACAGACCTCCTAAATAAGAGCGACTCATTGACCAATGCCCAACGTACGGAAATCGAGCGCTACAAATCTGAAAACAATATTCCAGACGACCCCAAGTTGGTTACGCAGCCTTGGTCCGGGGTGAGGCGATTCATCGAGAAGTATTCAAAACTGTCTCACCCCACTGATGTAGCGGACTCGGATGAGAAGATGAGAGATCGAGATAGGGCCATCTCCTATACGGATGCATCTTCCTATGTTCACTGCACACAACCGGGTCTCGACCGATATGCCTATGACTGGAGGGAACCTATTCAACTTCCGAAAGGAGACGGCCCAAATAACGCTAATATCTCAAAAATCTGCATGGTTATTCACGTTCACCTAAGGGCAGTTGTAAGGTTTTCGCTATATGGATTGAAGGTCGTGCCACTCGACGACTTCATCTACCGCAGACACCCCGCCTCCGATATTTTCGTGAATCCGAATCTACAGCCGAAGTAACCCATCGGCTCTGCTTGGCTTATAGGAATCCAGTACCGACAAGTTGGCTTGTGGGGAGTGTTTTTATGGCTCGTGAGCGATTGGCCTGGCTACATCCATTCGGTGCCGTACTGGACGGGGATTTGGGTGAAGGCTATGCGGGTGGGGGCGGAGTCGCGGGCGGGGAGCATGCCGGCGAAGTGCAGCGTGGAGTGGCCGTACTTGAGGTTGAGCTTGTCCATGGTGGCGGAGAGTTGATTGCGGTTGCCGGGCTCGGCGAAGAGCGTGGCCTGCATGTCGGCTTCGGGGATGAGGTTGCGGAGGGTGACGCCGACGAAGAAAGGCCGCGCGTGAT
>Ga0302305_1000651_pt1 | contig 20448 bp, 18 predicted proteins | sample III_Palsa_E2_3_FD_198764 | JGI IMG/M metagenome (GOLD analysis project Ga0302305, IMG submission 198764) | Peat permafrost microbial communities from Stordalen Mire near Abisko, Sweden - III_Palsa_E2_3 | ecosystem: Environmental > Terrestrial > Soil > Palsa > Peat permafrost | place: Sweden... | reverse complement strand
TGCGCCTCTGGTCGCTGGACCGTCTACGTTCAGCAGCAGTAAGAACGTACTTTCGGGGATTGATAACTATCCCCAGGGGATGGCCGCTGGTGACTTCAACAACGATGGCATCCCCGACTTTGTTACAGCGAGTGGCGAAAATACAACCGCAAACGTATTACTCAGCTACGGTTATGGACAGTACGTCAACGACGACCAGTACTCGGGCGGAAACTACTGCTACACCATCGCCGTCGCGGACTTCAACGGCGATGGCAACGCAGACATGGCAGTGGACTGTGCGAACGAAGTGGATATCCTGCTCGGATACGGAAACGGCAACTTCAGGGAAAGCACACCCCTTGTGATTCCAACGAATGTCTTCTCCACGGGTATTGCCACCGGAGACTTCAACGGAGACGGCATCGTCGACCTAGCCGTCGCGAATACGTATATACCTAACCAGTACAACAATACGACCAGCGGCTCCAGTATCACCATCTTCCTTGGCAAGGGCGACGGAACGTTCACGCAGGGCGCGTCGCCGACCACGGGAGCCACACCCTACGCCATTGCCGTGAGCGACTTCAACGGGGATGGCGTCCTTGACCTCGCCGTCCTCAATCAAGACGGCCGGAATATAACGATTCTGCTCGGCAACGGCGATGGCACCTTCACCGCGCAGGCAGTGAGCCCGTCGACGGTGCAAAATCCTGTATCTATCGTTGCAGGTGACTTCAATGGGGACGGCATCGCCGACCTCGCTGCCGTCTCCGAAAATAGCAACCTGATCACCGTTCTTCAGGGCAAAGGCGATGGCACGTTCACTGCATTGGTCAGCCCAAACCTTGGCACACAGCAATATCCGTACTTCGTTGGCGCGGGCGACCTGGATGGCGATGGCTATACCGATCTTGCCACCACAAACTACGACAGCTCCAACGGCAACATGACGGTCTCCGTTTTGCATAGCAACGGCGACGGCACCTTTGCCACCCCTGTCACCTCGATCGCAAACACACCAGGCGGACAGCAGTACTATCCCGGAGGCATCGTAGTCGCTGACCTGAACGGCGACGGTCTGGCCGATGTCGCGGAAGCAGCGGCCAATCAATACGACGGAAGTACCACGTACGATCTTGGTGCCATCTTTCTGTCTTCCGTTTCTACCACCGCGACAGCAACTGCTACCGGTATCTCGCCCGCAGGCACAGGCACCCACAATGTGGAAGCCGTCTTTCTGGGAGAAGGAAGCTATACGGGCAGCGTATCCCCTCCCATAGCGCTGACCGCCCTCACGCGTCAGACTAAGACGATTACCTTCCCGGCACTCGCGTCCAACGTGACGCTGGGCAGTACAGCTACACTCAGCGCAACCGCTAGCAATGGCGACCCCGTCACTTACAGCATTACCACTGGGGTTGCCTCCATTTTAGGCACAACAATCACATATACGGCCCTCGGCTCGATGACCATCACTGCCTCTTCCGTGGCGACCAGTACCTACGACGCGGCGACATCTGTCTCTCAGACGATCAGTGTGCAGCCCGCAACACCGTTGGTCTTCCTCGCAGGAGGCGGTGGCGTGGCCTCGTTGAATGCGCTTGGAACGCTCACGACTAGCGCTACCCCAGGCGGAGCAACAGGCTTGGCTGTCGGCGCAGCCGGTTATGTCTGGTCCCTCAATGGAAGCTCACTCGCACAGTACTCTCCCGCGGGTATTTTGGCTGCGACCTTGACGCCAACTGGTCTAAATGGTGCCTCGGCGCTTGCCATCGATGGCAACAGCAATATCATCGTTGCCAATGGCAACGGTGTGATCTCGGTGGTGTCGAATGCCGGAGTAGCGGTCTCGACCACGGCAGGCAGCACAATCTCTGCCCCATCGAGTGTCGCCATCGACAGCTCCGGCAACATCTGGGTGGCGAATCCTACCGCCAACACCGTCGATGAAGTCATCGGCGGCGCAGCCCCAGCATCTCCGCTCGTCAACGCCGTCGTGACAGCAACTCCTGGAGTAAAACCATGATGATCCGATCCCCACAGAACACATCCACCCTCCTCGTCGGCCTGCTCGGTCTCGCACTTTCGGGGCTGACCGGCTGCGGCGGGATCGCGCCTACTGGCCCGGTACGCGTGACGGGAGCAGCGCTGCACGGCACCGTGCATGGCGGCCAGAATCCTGTGAGCGGTGCCACGATCCAGTTGTATGCGGCGGGAAGCACGGGATATGGCTCGGCGTATCCCTATGCGTCGGGCACGTCATTGCTGGGCACTCATGTAGTGACGTCAGATGGCGGTGGAGGCTTTAGCATCAGCGGCGACTATACCTGCCCATCTGCGACGACTCCCGTTTACCTGGTAGCGACGCAAGGCAATCCTGGGTTGTCGAGCGGCAACAACGCAAACCTTGCGCTGATGGCAGCACTAGGGCCTTGCGGCAACCTGACGACATCGACCTATATCTCGATCAACGAACTGACGACCGTGGCCTCAGTCTGGGCGCTGTCGCCGTTTATGACGAGTATTGCCCATATCGGCACGAGCGCGACCAATGTGACGGGGCTGTCGAATGCGTTTGCGGCGGTAAACAAGCTGGTGAATACAAGTACAGGCACAGTTTCAGGGCCGGCTTTGCCCGCAGGAGCGATTCTTCCGGCTGCCAAGATCGATACGCTGGCCAACATTCTTGCAGCATGCGTGAACAGCCGCGGTGGAACAGCCGGGGATAGCAGTCCATGCGGCAATCTGTTCTCTTACACCACTGTGAACAGCGTCGCCCCAACCGACACCATTACTGCAGCGATGAACATGGCGCAGCATCCCAACACGCAGACCTCGAACCTTACCTACCTGGTTGGTTCGGCTCCGCCCTTCCAACCTACGCTCTCCGTTGCCCCAAGCGACTTCAGCCTTGTGATCACGTACAGCGGTGGAGGGATCTCGACACCGAAGGCTTTGGCGGCAGACGTGAGCGGCAATGTATGGACTGCTAACTCGGGAAGCAACAGCGCGACGGAGATCGATGCTCTGGGTGTGACGACGACCGACGCGACGGGATACCTTTCAGGTGCAAGCGGTTATACCGTAGGTTCGCTGAACGCGCCTGCTGCGGTGGCTATCGACCTGAGCGGCAATGCATGGTTGGCCAATGCGGGGAATAGCACGGTTACCAAGATCAGCGCCTCTGGCACGACAGGCACGGTGTTCACCGGCGGCAATATGAGCACGCCGTCAAACCTCGCCATTGATGCCAGCAGCAATATCTGGATAGCTAACTCCGGCAATGCCAGCATCACCGGAATCAGCAGCGCTGGCGTGCTCACCAACTACACGGGGACACTCATCAGCGCTCCGACCGCCATCGCGATTAATCCTAAGTAATGCATACCAGCAAAAGAGGGCGGACTCGGTTTGAGTGAGCATCCGGCACGTCTGATCGGTTGAGCTCGAGCGAGGCCCCGAAATACTCCTCTGGAAAAGAGATACGCCCTGCAAGTTTATTTGCAGGGCGTATCTCTTTCGTATTCCATCTGATTTTCTGCCTTGCGGGTACGCTCTCCCAAGGACTGTAAGCTATTCATTTTGAAGAAGATATTTGGTAGCGTTACCGGGGCTCGAACCCGGACTCTTCGCCTTGAGAGGGCGACGTGTTAACCAGTTACACCATAACGCCACAGAGCGGAAGAGGATTCCGCTGCGACATCATCAGTATAGCAAACGCGAGGCTTGGGATGAAACTGATTCGCTATGACGCAGAAATTACTGTGTCGACTGAGCGCAAAACAAAAGCTCGGCCTAGAGGCCGAGCTTTTTGACTTCGTCGTTGTAGTACTTGCGGTAGAGAATGTCCCACTCCTGCGAGCCTTCCGCGATGATCTTGCGTTGGGAGGAGATCTTTGTACGGGCTGCCGCGTCGATCTTGGTTTCTTCCAGCAGGAGCTTGGTGAGAATCTTACGGGCTTCCTGACGGATAGTGTTGCGATCTTCGAGAAAGTCGACTTCGTCGATTTCGGCGAGAGTATCGGCGACCGTGTGGGCAAGTTTGTTCAGCTTGTCGGGAGTAATTCTCATAGCACCGCCTTGTATTTACGGGCGAGCTCTTGCTTTACCTTTTTGAACATCTCGGGATAGCTTGCGCCGGTCTTGTGCATGTCATCCTGAAAAGCTTCGAGGATGACGCGAACTTCGTCGTTGATGCGGTCTTCGAGCGAAAGCTCGTCGATAAGACCGGCAGTGACGCGTTCGTCAACGAGGGCGGGTTTGTCGGTCTTGATCATCTTCGCGGCCACCAGATGCTTGTTCGTCTGGCGTGCGAGATAGCCTACGTAGTCCTTGGAAAAAATCATGGTCAGGAAAAGGTTAGCACGGAGCAAGGGTGAATGAGTGGGCAAGGCGGATGGTGTGTCGTTGGCCACCCCGACAAGCACGAAGCGGCACGACGGTTACTTCTTGCGATGGGGGCAGTGGTCAGCATTGATGCAGGAGTCAGGAAGGCGGAGACGTTCGACCGGACGGCCGTTTATCAGGTGTTCCTGAACGATTTCCTGGACATCGCGCTGGTGGACAAAACCATACCAGACAGTTTCGGGGTAGACGACGAGGACGGGACCGTGCTCGCACTGGTCCAGGCAGCCGGACTCGTTAATACGGACGCGGTGCTTCAGGCCAGCGGACTTTACGGCGTCTTTCAAGGCTCCCCGGAGCTTTTTCGCATTTTCGTGACCGCAGCTGGGGCGGGCGGCTGAGTCGTCGCGCTCGTTGACGCAGACAAAAAGGTGGTGTTCAAAGTTGGGCATAAAATCCTTGGTCAGGGATTCCTGACGGGTGTTGGATGCGTTCCGGAACGTCGCGGACGCGCACGGCAGGGCCGCATCTGCGAGAATAGCTTTCTATGCAATTGGACGATCTCTCAACAGTCAAAGACGATATGGTAGCGTTTATCGCCGGGCACGGCATGCGCCGCATGAACGGGTATATTCCCGAAGAAGTGCCGACGGTGGTTTTCGAAGAGGATGACAGCGACGGCTGGAAGGACTTTGTCGAGCACGCGAAGTCGGCGAATGCTCCCTTTCTGACGATGAGCGAGGTTATTCTCGAGCCTGAGGACGTAGCTACATTGATTGGGCAGGTACGCGATCAGAACTACCCGGATCACGATGCCGTGGAGCTTGAAGAAGCGCAGTCGTTGACGGCTCATGTAGGCAAAACCGGCTATTTGCAGCTTGGATTTGCACACGGCGGCGTGATGTTTCTCTATGAGACGGCGACGGAGTGGTACGACACGTTTCAGGAGTTGATGGAGTCGGTTGGCGACCTGGGACAGATCATCGTCGATGACTCGGACGAAGACTGAGGCTGCTGTGAGCGGGGCGCAAGCGGCGGCTTCGAAAAGAGCGGAAGATCCACGGTGGGTTGTTGCGGCACGTGATTCGGCGGCAGCGCAGGTACTGGCGAAGGATCTGGGGCTTTCGGCGACGCTCGCTTCCCTACTGGCTTGTCGCGGGATTAATACGGTTTCTGCGGCGGCGGCATTTCTGCATCCATCACTCGATCAGCTAAATGATCCCGGCTTGATGCTGGGGATGGAAACCGCTGTTGCTCGTCTGCGGGCGGCCCTGCTGGCGCGTGAGCCGGTACTGATCTACGGCGATTATGACGTAGATGGAACGGTTGCGACGGTACTGCTGAAGACTGCCGCGGAGCGTGCTGCGGCGTTGATGGGCGTGCCGGCGGATATTCGATACCACATCCCGCATCGCATCCGCGAAGGCTACGGGATGACGGAATCTCGGATTGAGGCGGCAGCGGCGGAGGGCGTGCGGCTGGTGGTAAGCGTCGATACCGGGATTCGGGCGTTTGCGGCTGCGGATGAAGCTGCACGAGTGGGATTGGACCTTATTGTGACGGATCACCATCTGCCGGATGGGGTTGAGGGTGTGCCTCGGGCCGTGGCTGTTTTGAATCCGAACCAGCAGGGGTGTGGCTACCCGTACAAGGAGCTTTGCGGGGCGGGAGTGGCGTTCAAGCTGGCGCAGGCTCTGCTCGAAAGTGCGGCCAAGGACGAGGCCGAACGGGTGAGGCTTCGGGAAAAGACGCTTCCCTCCTTTTTGAAGCTGCTTGCGATTGCGACCATCGCCGATGCCGTACCTCTGACGGGTGAAAACCGCGTGATTGCGTCAATCGGGTTGCAGGAGCTCAGAAAGCCTTCCCAGGCTGGCTTAAAGGCCTTGATGGAACTGGCCCAAATTGATACTTCTCGTGCGATTTCGGCGATGGATATAGGGTTTCGGCTGGCACCGCGGATCAATGCGGCGGGGCGGATGGATATCGCCAGTGACGTGGTCGAGATGTTTCTGGAGAAAGATCCGGCAGTGGCACGGTTGCTGGCGGAGAAGCTGCACAGGTTGAATGACGAACGTCGGGCGACAGAAGCAGAGGCTTTGCGTGAGATTGAGGCTCGGCTGGAGGCGATGGCGGAGTCCTCCGAAGATCTGGCGGCCTGCCTGGTTATGGACGATGCATCTTGGCATCGCGGCGTGATTGGGATACTTGCGTCGCGAGTGGTCGACCGGACGGGTAAACCGGCCCTGGTGATTGCTCATGAAGATGGGCAGGCTTATGGTTCTGGGCGCTCGGTGGCTGGATTTCACTTATTGGAAGCCCTGACGGCGGTTGATACAGAGGCGGATGGGAAATTATTTATACGGTTTGGCGGCCATGCACATGCCGTGGGATTCTCGCTGCCTTCTGAGCGTGTGGAAACCCTACGAGAAAGAATGGTGCAGTATGCGACATTGCACGGCGGAGGCGACGAAACTGGCGCGCTGGAGTGTGATGCGGAGCTACGGCTGGGGGAGATTACGCCGGAGTTCCTACAGACGTTGGAACTTCTGGGGCCGTTTGGGAATGGCAACCCGGAGCCACTGTTTACGAGCATGGGGGTGCGACTGGCGGCGGCTTTGAAGGTGGTCAAGGAACGTCACCTGCGGGTTTCCGTGGAAGATGCGGTCGACAGTGTTCGATTTGGCGGTATGGCATGGGGAAGGAGGACGGACTGGGCCGCTCGGGCGCGCGAGGAGGGATGGTCGCAGGGTGACCTGGTGGATATGGCGTATCGACTGCACCGGAACTGGCATCCCGACTTCGGCGGGTGGGAGCTTGAGATCGTAGCTATGCGGTCGACGCCTGTGGAAAAGGTCGCAAAAGACATAGATAAGGCTGAATAATCTGCCACGGAGGCGCTTCCTGATGGGACGTAACTTACTGGCGTGAAAAGTTTTGCTTCGCCGAGCAGGAGTGCTGCGTCTTATATACTGACATTTTGCTTATGGCCCAACAGAGTTCAAGCAGTTCCCGCAGATGGATCGGTGGCGTTGCCGCGGCGGCGGTTCTGGTCGCGGCTTTCTTCGTGGTGCGTAGCGAGTTTCACAGCGCCGTACCTGTACACGTCGCCACGGTCCAGTTTGAGGACATTCGAAGCACCGTCTCGACCAACGGTAAGGTGGAGCCCGTTCAGGACTTTCAAGCACCAGCGCCGTTGCCAGGAGTGGTTTCGAAGCTGTTTGTCCAGGTGGGCGACAAGGTCAAGGTTGGGCAGGAATTGGTCCAGATGGATGACAGCGGCCAGCGCAACAGGATTGCGGCGGCCGAGGCAGCATTGGTAAGCTCACAGCAATCGCTGAGCAATATGCAGCACGGTGGTGCGCAGGAGGAGTTGCTGACCCAAGGCAACGATTTGCGTGCTGCGCAAGCAACACAACAGCAGGCAAACGCCTCTTTGACTGCTCTGGAAGCGTTGCAGGCGAAGGGCGCAGCATCCGCGAATGAAGTCGCATCCGCTCGTCAGCGGAAGCAGGATGCGGACACACATGTGGCCGAAGTACAGGCGCGCAAGGCGGGGCGTTATAGTTCTTCCGACATGGCAACACAACAGGCGCAAGTGGCCCAGCAGCGTGAGTCTCTGATAGCTGCACAGGCTGATCTTTCGGCAGTAGATATCCGTGCCCCATTCGCCGGAACGGTTTATTCCGTGCCGGTGTCCGAACATGATTTTGTGCAGTCCGGCGAAGCGTTGCTGAATGTCGCCGACTTGAGCAAGTTACAGGTGAGGGCCTACTTCGATGAGCCAGAGATCGGTAAGTTGAGCGTTGGGCAACCTGTAAAGATTGTGTGGGACGCACGTCCGAACGAGACGTGGCACGGGCACATCGAGATCGCGCCAACGACAATCATCACGTACGGTACGCGCAACGTAGGTGAGTGCGTGATTACAGTTGACGATGCCAATGGTGACTTGCTTCCGAATACGAATGTGACGGTTACGGTGACGACGTTGCAAAAGAACCACGTGTTGAGTATTCCGCGTGAGGCTTTGCATACAGACGGAGCCAGCAACTACGTTTACAGGATTGTGAATGGGCGACTGCACAAGACAGCAGTTCAGATCGACGTGGTCACCCTCACTTTGGTTGAGATTACGGGCGGATTGAATGACGGCGACAACGTGGCTCTGGGTGCAACGACTGAGGCCGAGCTTAGCGACGGGCTCGAGGTAAAGGCTGAACAGTAGATGGGACTTAGAATTATTCTGAGATACGGTTCGCACACTGCATCGCAGTCGTCAGTGTTGACTGGATTCGTTCTGTTTTGTTTTCTGGGGACGGCGGTTCCCTCTTTTGCTGCTGGAAAGTTATCTGATGGCGGGCGGACAAAGAGAAATGCTTCGAGCCCGCTGGCTGAAAGTGAACAGGCATTGATGCAAGGTCGGGTTGATGATGCAGCCGCTGGTTTGCGGGGGGTGCTCACCGCAAATCCTAAAGACGGATACGCACACCTGCTTCTTTGCCGGGTTTTTTATGCGGAAGAGCTTGCCGACCCGGCCGTGACAGAGTGTGAAGCGGCACTGGAAACACTGGGTAGCGATAGTAAAGCCCAGGACTGGATGGGGCGGGCTTACGGATTGAAAGCTGACCGGTCTGGGCCGCTAACGGGATATAAACTGGCGAGCAAGGTTCGAATTGCATTTGAGGCGGCTGTGCAGCTAGATCCCAAAAATGCAGATGCAGCGGATGATTTGAGCGAGTATTACGTGGGGGCGCCTTCCATCCTGGGTGGTGGAACAGATAGAGCATTCGAGCTGGCGACCAAGATTGAACCCCAACTCCCGCAGCCGGCACATCGCATGCGAGGACTCGCGGCGGAAAAAGAGCGCGACTACGCGAAAGCTGAAGCCGAGTTTAGAGCAGCCGTGGCGGTGGGTGGACGTGCTGATGCATGGACCGACCTCGGGCACTTTTATGCCAGGCGTGACCAGAAGGATCAGGCGATTGAGGCGTTGAAGCACGCAATCTCGGTAGACCGGACGCACGATGAATCGCTGGTCGACGTTGCGAGTATCCTCGACACAATGCATCGCGAACCGGTGCTTGCCGAGCAGGTATTGCGGGATTATTTGGCATCTAACGCGAAAAGCGATGCAGCACCAGCATTCAAAACACATGTGATGTTGGGCAAGATGCTGGCAACCAATGGGGACAAGGCTGGAGCGCAGACGGAGTTTCAAGGTGCGCTTGGGTTGGCAAAAGATTATGCGCCGGCGAAGAAAGCGCTGCAACATTTGTAAGAAGCACTCTGCGGCGTTTGGAAATGCGGAGCATGTGTGGCGGCATTGTATGGTTGTGCAGGAGAGAGCTTTGTCGACAGGATTGGTGCGGATGCAGTGGAGTAAGCGAGAAGCGGCGATGCTGGTAGCCATCGGATGGATGATGGTATGCGCCAGTTGCGCGTCCGCACAGCTTTCTCTGAGTTCGGCTGTCGATCTAGCTCAGCGTAGCGATCCCAAAGTGCGTGTGGCGCAGGCCGATGTGGATAAGGCAAAGGCAGCACTGGCGGAAGTGGAAGACGCGTATATTCCGAGCGCGAGCGTCAACGGCGGCTATGGTACATCGACAGGTGTACCGCTGGGCGTGCCAGTGGTTTTCAGTATTGGGAGTCAATCGCTGCTTTTTAATTTTTCACAGCAGGATAACCGCCGTGCGGCTACCTCCGCGCTGGAAGCTGCCACTCTTTCGCTTCAGGAGAGCCGGGAGAAAGTCACTGAAGATGTTGTCGTTACCTATCTGAACCTTGACAACATGCAGCGCCGACAGGACACCGTAGCGCAAGAGTATGGTGTCGCGACGCGGTTAGTTACCATTGTGAGTGATCGGCTTGATGCTGGACAGGATACGAACATTGAGCTTCTACAGGCCAGACATACGGCCGCGCAAATCCACCTGGATCAACTCCATACTGAGGATGAAGCGGATACGCTCGAAGATCATTTTGCGCGACTGGTGGGATTGCCCGGAAATCAATTGACAACGGTCAGCAGCTCGATTCCATCGATGCCTCCGATGAATGCACCTATGGGTGAGGAGTCCGACACCTATGGGATTCGCGCGGCGATAGCAAATGCTCGAAGCAAACAGGAAATTGCGTTTGGAGCTGCACGCTATCGCTTCAGGCCGCAAGTGAGCTTCGGAGCGAACTATAGCCGTATCAGCACGAGCCAGACGGATTATGTGGAATACTACCCGGGGTTCAAGAACTCCAGCAACAATGCAGCATCCATAGGGATTCAGATCGTGATTCCGTTATATGACCGGAGTCATGAGGACAAGGCACACCAGGCTGCTGCTGACGCTGTACGGGCGCGGTACGAAGCTGAGGATCAGCGCAACCAATTCCTAGAAGGACGCTTCAAGCTTCAACACAGTATGGCTGAGTTGTCAGCCAAGGTAGAGCTTGCGCAGACTTCGATCGATCTCGCGAAAGCGCAATTGGATGCGACTACTGTGCAGTTATCGGCGGATGGTGGCGACCCAAACAAGCCACAGCTAACGCCCAAGGATGAGCAGAACGCGAAGCTACAGCAGAGCCAGAAAGCCATTGATCTGCTGGATGCACAGTTCCAACTGGAACAGGCACAGGTTAACTTGCTGCGCCAGACCGGACAACTCGATGCATGGCTCAAGAATGAATTGACGCCCACGAGTACTGTACCTGCAGACCTTTCTGTGGTTCCCGTCAAGCCCTAAGGGGAACCCAGCAAGGTGCATCAAACTTGGTGCAGGGCCAATCGCTCGGAAAGCCGCACCGAGGGTGACAAAGTGGTAAAATCTAGCTATTGATATGCCACTCAAGACACTGCTCCTGAACCCGCCCTCCTTTGAAAACTTTGATGGTGGCGCCAGCTCACGCTGGCCTGCCACGCGCGAAATCGAGTCGTACTGGTACCCGGTATGGCTGGCCTATCCGGCCGGCATGCTGGAGGGATCGAAGCTTCTGGATGCTCCCCCACACCATGTTTCGGCTGAAGAAACGATTGAAATCGCGAAAAGCTATGAGTTCCTTGTTCTGTTTACCTCTACGGTAGGCTGGTCAGGCGATCACGGCCTTGCACGTGCCATCAAGAAGGCCAACCCGACGATCAAAATTTGTTTCGTTGGGCCACCAGTAACAACTGACCCGGACCGCGCACTGAACGAGTGTGAAGTACTCGATTTCATCTGCCGCCGCGAGTTCGACTACACGGTGGTCGAGTTTGCCAACGGCAAACCATTGAGCGAGATCCTTGGCATCAGCTACAAGGATGCCGATGGCGTGATTCAGCACAATCCGGACCGTCCTCAGGTCGAAGACCTGGACGCGATGCCCTGGGCGACCAAGATTTATAAGCGTGACATGGACGTGACACGTTACAACGTGCCGTTCCTATTGCATCCCTACATCTCTTTGTACTCGACGCGCGGATGCCCGGCGCAGTGCACGTTCTGCCTCTGGCCCCAGACTCTGAGCGGCCATGCATGGCGCAAGCGTTCGACCGATGACGTCGCAGCTGAGATGAAGTGGGCGAAGGAGAACTTCCCGAACGTGAAGGAGTTCTTCTTTGATGACGATACCTTCAACATTCAGAAGGTTCGCACCATTGAGCTTTGCGAGAAGCTGAAGCCGCTTGGTTTGACGTGGAGCTGCACAAGCCGCGTTACGACGGATCGCGACACATTGAAGGCGATGAAGGATGCGGGCTGCCGCTTGCTGATCGTTGGATTTGAATCCGGTGATCCCCAGATTCTGAAGAACATCAAGAAGGGTGCAACCGTTGAGCGCGCACGCGACTTCGTGAAGGATTGCCATGATCTCGGCCTGATCATTCACGCGGACTTTATTCTCGGCCTTCCTGGCGAAACGAAGGAGTCGATCCGTAACACGATTAACTTTGCCAAAACGCTGGACTGCGAGACCATTCAGGTATCGGTCGCCCATGCGTATCCGGGAACTGAGTTCTACGATTACGCGAAGCGCAACGGCTTCATTACCAACGAGATCATGAACGATACCGGCGGGCACCAGATGGCGCACATCGAGTATCCCGGTCTTCCGACCGAGTACGTGATGGAGATGGTGCACAAGTTCTACGACGAGTATTACTTCCGCCCAAAGGCCGCGTTCCGCGTAGTTTGGAAGGCTGTTGTGAATCGCGATGTGCCGAGACTTTACGTCGAGGCAAAGGCCTTTATGAAGTTGCGCTCGCAGCGTAACAAGGCATCGCGCTTGAAGAAGGAAGAAAATGCTCTGAAGGCACAAGAGAGTGTGAGCATGAACGCGTAGTTTGCGTTGAACGTCACGAGGCGGAGCGTTCCTGCTCCGCCTTTCTCTTTTCACCAGAGGCTCGTATGAAGAACAAACTCACGCCTTCTCAGTATGCCGTGCTGATTGCCATCATGTTGACGGCGTCGGTCGGTGATTCCCTGCTGTCGCGCGGCATGGGGCAGGTGGGGCAGGTGGACATCCATCATCTGGGACTGCTCTGGCATGCGCTCTTCAACCCTTTCGTTGACGCTGGAATCGTATTGCTGATTGGATTTTTTGCCTGCTATACCGCGGCGTTGAGCTGGGCTGATTTGACGTTCGTTATGCCGGCTACCGCGTTCGGTTATGTTGTCATTGCGCTGCTCGGACGCTTCTGGTTGCATGAGCAACTGTCTCTGTCACGATGGGCTGGGATCGGGCTGATAGTGTGCGCTGTAGGCTTCGTGGCAGGTGGCCCCTCGCGAACTGAGCACCATGAGCTCGACCAGATGGATGCCGGGGTAGGCCGCTGATGTCTTCGCAAACCCTCCACGTGTGGAGCGCCATACTTTTTGTGGCCGCGTTGGCCGTTGCCGGAGAGGTGCTGATTGCTGCGGGGATGCGGCAACTTGGCGACCTGGACGACATTCGCGCTCACAGCGGAATATTTGGCGCCATCTGGGCTGTTTTGACGAATCCGAAGTTTGTTATCGGTGCGCTCTGCATGGCATTCAACTTCTTTGCGATGCTGTTTGCCCTGAGCATTGCCGACCTGTCGCTGGCAGCGCCTGCCATCGCTTCCATCACCTACATCGGTAACGCCATTGCGGCGAAGATCTTTCTGCGCGAGAAGGTGGATAAGCGTCGCTGGCTGGCTACTGCATTTGTTGCGCTGGGCGTTGCTCTGCTTGCGCGCTGAGGACATAGGTCAGGCAGTGAGCTTTCTACTGATCAGGTACGAGTGAGGAGCCGCATCAGGCCGCTTGCTGGTAAATCTGGTGAAATAAACTTGGTTTCATTACCTGTTGCAAGTGCAACTGCTTCTGCTGCCAGCCTGCCACTGCGAACGGCGCCTTCCATCGTTGAAGGCCAGCCGGTACGCGTCCAGTCGCCGGCGAGGTAAAGACCATCGAGTCGGGTAGTGGCGGGAGGTCGGGACTGGTCGAGGCCAGGAGTGACGGAGAAGGTGGCGCGGGCTTCTTTGAGGATGCCAGACTTGAGAAGTTTCGCGTTGCGAACGGTTGGGAAGAAGCTGGCGAGTTCTTCCAGCGCGGATGCAATGATTTGCTCGCGAGTCGTGTGCAGTTCGGGGAACGACGCGCTGATGACTAGCTCGAGATACTGGCCGGGTTCGGTTGGTTGGTTGGGCTCGAAGCGCCGGATGCGGGATTTATTGAAAACCCATTGGATGCGCGTGTCCAGGAAGGCTGCGTGGTCTAATGGCGTGATTTCGCGGTCGAACCAAAGGTGGATGGTGGTGATGGGTGCGTGGATGAAGGCGTCAAAGTTGATGCTAAGGGCGCTGCGATGTTGCTCAGAAAGGGTTGCGACGAGGCGGCCGATCTGCTCGAACGGAAGCGCAAGGATGAGTTGGGGTGCGGTGTGTGTGGCTCCGTCAGAGGTGTAAGCATGCCACTGGCCGTCTGGAGTTTGCTCGATACGATCGATGCTGGTGCGAAGGTGTAGCGTAGTTCCCTGCTGCTCGGCGAGGCGGGCGGTGGAAGCGTAGAACTCCGACATGGGCTGGCTGGGAATGCCGAGCCGACCGCCTTCAGGGGACTTGAGGAAGGACTCATGGAAGACCTGTCCGGCATAGCGTGTCGAGCAACGGTCAAAGCTGTCGTTGAGAGCGCCAACGATGACGGGTTCCCAGAAGTGGCGGATGGAGTTAGGGGTTTGCTTGGTGCGTTGGAGCCAGGTGCTAAAGGCTTCCTCATCGGTGGCCGGAAAACCGCGGAGAAAATCGAGCAGGCCTAGAGCGATGCTCAATTTATCCGCGAGAGAAAGCATGGGGGCGTTGAGGAAGCTGAGCGAGGAGTGGCCGGGTGCGGGTAGGAAGCTGGGGCCAATGTCGCTGCGGCGTGTGGGTCGCGTAGAGGTAGCAGGCTCTAGAAAGGTGATGCGGTCGTACCAACGGATGTGCTGGTCGGCGCCGGAGAGTTGGCAGAGATTAACGAGGTTGGTGCAGCAGCCGAGAAGGACGTGCTGGGAGTCGATGACTTCGTCGAGCGCGGGGTGTGGGTAGGAGTAAGCGCGACCGCCGACGTAGGGTTTGCGTTCCAGTAGCGAGACATTCGCACCAGCACCTGAGAGCGCCACAGCGGCGGAAAGGCCAGCCAGACCTGCTCCGATGATGAGGACATCGGGTTGCGCTGCAGAAGCTCCAGATTGTGGCGTTATGCTCATGCGAAGAGGCGAGCCTTTAGGGATTGCAGCAAGCCAAGGGCGAGGATGGCGAGCTTCTGCCATGTAGGTACGGAGACGCGCTCGCGGAAGATTGCGGAGGGGTCTGTGGCGATGCGGTCGAGTAGGCCGTGATAGATGCGCACGAGTACGCGCATGGAGGGACGGGATTCTGCGTCAAGCAGCGGAATGAGCTCTTCTGCGCTGCGATAGAGGGTTTGAGCGTGCTTTTCAAGGCCCATGAGAAGGGCGAGGTCGGCTGCGTTAGGAGCCGCGCCTTCCGTAATGGCGAGCAGGTGTGTGGGGTCAACGGAGTGCTCGTTTAGAAGATCGGCAGAGAGGTAAATGCGGCCACGTTCGGCATCTTCTTTGACGTCGCGAAGAATGTTGGTGAGCTGGAAGGCAACGCCGGTATCGATGGCGAGTTGCTCGGCGCGGCGATCTTGATAGCCAAAGATTCGGATGCAGACGAGGCCGACGACCGAAGCTACGAGGTAGCAGTAGTGATGCAGCGCGGCGAAGTTTTCGTAGACCTGTAGATCGCGAGCGTTACCTTTGGGATCAAGGACGGTGATGTTGAAGACGCCTTCTGGCTGCGGGTTTAGGTCAAGCGTGGTGCCGGCAACTAGTTGTTCGAGCAGATCGTCGGGGATGGCGAAACGCTGCTGCGTGTCTTTGAGTGCAAGAAAGACAGGGTCGGTGGTTGGGGACGTGCGTGTGGCGCGCCACTCGGCTGTCCAGATGGCCATGGCGTCGCGGCGGGCGGCGAGTGAAAGGGATTCATCGTCAGCGAGGTCGTCGGCCTTGCGCATGAAGGCGTAGACGGCGCACATGGCGTCGGATTTGTGCTGCGGCAAAACGCGGAAGGCGTAGTAAAAGTTCTTGGCTTCGCGCTTGGCGATCTCGCGGCAGGCAGCGTAGGCTGCTGCTATCTCCGGAGTAACGATTGCTGACTGCGTGGTGCTCACTGCTGATGCTCCTGTACGGTCTTGCGAGAGGGGCGCAGAATAGCGCCAGCTTTGCCTAGAATGGCTCCGCCGAGTAGGCGTAGCTTGGCTAACTTGGTGACGACGGGACGGGACTTTAGGGTGTCGTAGTCCTGTGCGGCGATGGCGTCAAGGATGGCATCGCCGCCTTTGACGAAGAGCGCGAGTGTGGCTGCGAGGTCGCGGTCCACAAGCTCCACGATGCGCTGACCACGCGTGAGGCGGGCGCGGGCGTCGGTGACGAGGAACTGCATCATGGCGCGGAAGTTGGTATCAAAATGGCGGGTTTGGATTTGCTCGTCGGTGACGTTGAAGCGCTGCATGGCGTCTGCGGGAATGTAGCGGCGTCCGCGAGCGTGATCTTCGACGATGTCCTGATAGAAGTTGGCGAGTTGCAGGCCGGTGCAGATGTCGTCGGAGAGCAGCATGAGCTGCTCGGAGGTGTACCCACTGACGAGAAGGACGAGGCGTCCGACAGGATTGGCTGAGTAGCGAGAGTAGTTTTCAAGAGTCGCCAGTGATTCGTGGTGGGTGTACACCTGATCCTGCTCGAAGGCGGAGATGAGGTCATCGAACGGCTGGATTGGCAGGTTGCGTGCCACGACTGTCGGCTGTAGGGCGACGTAGACCGGATGCTTCGATTGCTCCGGATGCACGAAGCTCTGGTGCAGCATGTCTCGCCACGTTGCTAGAAGGCGCGTAGCGGTTGCGGTATTGGCTACTTCGTCACCTAAGTCGTCTGAGGTACGGCAGAAGGCGTAGACGCTGTGGAAGTGCGGACGTAGCGCAGCCGGAAGGAAGAACGTGGCAACATGGAAGTTTTCGTAGTGCGTGGTGGCGAGGTGCTTGCACCATGCCTGAGCTGCTTCAAGAGTGGGTCGGACTGCAGGAGTGAGATACTCCGCGGGTGCGCCAAGAAGACGGTCGTCGAAGGCTGAGGTTTCCATGTGAAGAGCAGAGGCAGTGCTCACGCGGTCACCTTCTCTGTGATGTTATCGGTGTGCGTAGTTGCGGCGGAACGATGTGGGAAGATGGCAGTCTTAATCTCGGGAACGATGCCTTCAGCCGGGCGAACGAGCATGCGGTGGAAGACTTCTGGAACTTCTTCGAGGGTTGCTGAACCTGTGATGAAGGCTTCGCAGTTAAAGCGGCCCGAGCATAGGAGATCGAAGGCAGCGCGGGCGGTTGCGGGGGTGTGGTGGAAACTGGCCTTGAGGTTGAGGTCAGAGTAGTGCAGCAGATTAGTGTCGAACTGCACGGAGGTGCCTGCGGGTGGACCGCCGAAGAGGTTGACTAGACCACCCTTGCGCGCCATCTGCACAGCCCACTGCCAGGCCTCAGGCGTGGCGACGGCTTCGATGACGATATCCGCCCCGCGGCCTTCGGGGGTGAGCGCGCGAGCGGCAGCGATGGGATCAGAGACGTCAGCGATACGGACTACTTGTTCTGCGCCGAATTTGCGTGCGGTGGCGATCTGGTCCGAACGCTTGACGACCGCGATAACGTGCAGGCCGGCTAGGGCGGCGGCGTGAATGAAGAGCAGGCCGATAGGGCCGGCTCCGAGAACGATGACTGTTTGGCCAGCTTTGGCTTCCGATTGCTCCAGGCCGCGTATGACACAGGCCAGAGGCTCCGTGAGCGCGGCGTATTCGAAGGGCATGCCTGCGGGTAGCTTCAGGGTGTTCTTGGCGACGATACGCGCGGGGATGAGGATGTACTCGGCGTAGGCTCCGTTGTTGAAGAGGAGGTCGTCGCAGAGGTTCTGCTGGCCTCGGAGGCAATAGAAGCATTCGTCGCAGGGAGCGGAGTTTAATGGGACGACGCGATCACCCAACGCGAAATTGGTGACGCCTGCCCCAACTTCTACGACCGTACCTGTCAGTTCGTGGCCGAAGAGGCGGTTCAACGTCAGCATTTTGGCGTGATATCCGCGACGGAAGACCTTGAGGTCGGTGCCACAGGTCAGAGCCGCATCCACACGCAGGACGAGTTCGCCAGAGCCAGCTACAGGTAGCTCGACCTGCTCGACACGCAGGTCTTCTTTGGCGTGGAGCACGGCGGCTTGCATGGTCGGATTGCTGGGTATGGCCATCTCTCTATTTTCTCATTATGGAGGCCATTCGGGAGGGTCAGTGGCTGTGGATCAGGTTTATGACACTTCGTGACAAGGGGCGCATCTGATAGTCTGTGCCACAGCGAGCCGCATGAGACTTGTGTCCCCAGAAGCCTACGCCAAGAGCGTCGTTGCATCGGTCCAGGAGTACTCCCTGCTGGCAGGGCAGGCCATTGCTAACATTTTTTCCAAACCACGGTATATCGCCGACACCTTCACGCAAATGGACTCGATCGGCGTTGGTTCCCTGCCAATTGTGGTTCTCACGGGCTTTTTCACCGGCTGCGTGCTGGCTTTGCAGGCAGCGGTATCGCTAAAAGAGTTTGGCGCCGTTGCCATGACGGGGCGCCTGGTTGCGCTTTCGATGGTGAAAGAGCTGGGACCGGTACTGACGGGGCTGATGGTCTCTGGTAGAAATGCTTCGGGCATGGCCAGCGAACTGGGCTCGATGAAGGTTTCCGAGCAGATTGACGCGATGCGTGCGCTGGGAACCGATCCTATCCGGAAACTGGTGACGCCGCGCATTGTGGCAACGGTTTTCATGTTGTTCTTTCTGACCATTATTTCGGACGCTTGTGGAACCGGCGGCGGATGGGTGATTGCGGTAACGCTGTTGAAGTTGAACGGGTCAGCGTTCTTCCACACGGCCTATATGTCGCTGGAATATGGCGATGTGGTGGAGGGTTTGGTTAAACCCATTTTTTCAGGGTTCATCATTGCGACGATTGGCTGCTACTACGGCCTGAAGACCTCTGGGGGAACGCGCGGCGTTGGTAAGGCGACGACGCAGGCGGTAGTGGTGTCGTCGGTGCTGATTATTCTTACCGACTTCCTGGTGACGCAGCTCATGATTGGGATCTTCGGACGGTAGACGATGGCGACCGTGAGTGAAAATCTCGACGAAGCCCCGCTGGTATTTCCAGAGGGTGTGCCTGTCGTTGAGTTCAAGAACGTTTCCATCCGTTTTGAACAGCATCATGTGCTCGACGACATTTCTTTTCGGGTTCAGCACGGTGAGACGCGGATCATCCTTGGGCCTGCGGGTTGCGGCAAAAGCACACTGCTAAAGATGGCAAACGGCTTACTCGAGCCGGATAGCGGAGAGATTTCTATCTTTGGAAAGCCGCTGGCTGGAATGAGCGAACGCGAAGTGTTTGCGATGCGCGCGCATGTGGGAATGGTATTTCAGGAGAGCGCGCTTTTTGATTCGCTAACGGTTGAGGACAACGTTGCGTACCGTCTGCATGAGGAAGGCGTAGGGCCTGATGAGGCGCACGTCCGTGTGGTGGAAGCGCTGCGGTTTGTAGAGTTAGAGAAGGCGATCGACAAGTTTCCGTCGGAGTTGAGCGGTGGTATGCGGCGGCGTGTATCGATTGCGCGAGCCATTATCAGCCATCCGGATCTGATTTTGTATGACTCTCCTACAGGTGGGCTGGATCCGATTACGTCGACGACGATTATTGAGCTGGTCGTTAAGCAGCGGGATGTGTCAAATACGACTTCCCTGTTGATTACACACCGGCTGCAGGATGCGTTTACGCTGGCCACGCACCGGTGGAGCGCAGCGAATAATGGCATGGAAAAGATTCCCGATGGCGAACTCGATCCGAACACGAAGTTCCTTGTGCTGAATAACAAGCGCGTCGTGTTTGATGGCACGACGCGCGAGTTGACGCATTCGGAAGACCCCTGGTTGAAGGCTTATCTCGAGTAGATTTGCCGCTATGGAATGCCTACCGCGAGAGTGCGGTGGAAGAGGCTGATCGCCAAACCAAACATACTGCGGGCGTGTTCCGCGTCGTACCGGACACCTTCATCGCGCAAGAAGGCGTGAGCGCCGTTGACCTCGTGCCAGTTGAGGCGGGCTCCTACTTCGTTGAGACGTGCGAGTACGGCCATGCGGCCCTCTGTGGGGATGTGTGGGTCCTGACGTCCCCAGACCATGAGGAGTTCGCCTTTGATTTCTCCGGCACGAGCCATAGAGTCGTCCTTCATCCCGAGGCCAAGGCTGCCCTTGTGGATATCGGTTGCGTAGAAGCAGACAGCGCCGTGAACTTCCGGGTTCATCGCTGCGCGGAAGGCGAGATGGCCGCCGATGCAGATGCCCATGACACCGAGGCGTCCGGTGCAGTCTGAGCGAGTGGCAAGATGCGCTAGGACCGCGCGAGCATCGTCGTCATAGGCGGAAACCGGCTTGGTGGTCTTGAGGACGTTGCCGCGATCGGAACCGGCCTGATCGTAGGCGAAAACCGTTCCGAGGGGTTCGTACTCGTGATAAATCTCAGGGATAGCGACGATGTAACCCTGGCTTGCTAGTTGCACAGCGGTGCGATGGATGGGAGCCGTGACCTG
>Ga0302305_1000649_pt1 | contig 20487 bp, 15 predicted proteins | sample III_Palsa_E2_3_FD_198764 | JGI IMG/M metagenome (GOLD analysis project Ga0302305, IMG submission 198764) | Peat permafrost microbial communities from Stordalen Mire near Abisko, Sweden - III_Palsa_E2_3 | ecosystem: Environmental > Terrestrial > Soil > Palsa > Peat permafrost | place: Sweden... | reverse complement strand
CGGCTGGCCCGATGGCGTCCAGGGTCCAGAACTCATCGAGAACATGAAGAAGCAGGCCACCCGTTTCGGCGCCGAGCTTCGCATGTCCCATCTCACCTCGGTCGATCTCACCACCTCGCCCTTCGAACTCACCGTCGGCAAAGACATCATCAAGACCCGCTCGCTCATCATCGCCTCCGGCGCCTCCGCCCGTTGGCTGGGCCTGCCGTCCGAGCAAGCTCTCATCGGCTTCGGTGTCAGCTCCTGCGCCACCTGCGACGGTTTCTTCGCCTCCGGCAAAGAGATCGCCGTCATCGGCGGCGGCGACTCCGCCATGGAAGAAGCCATCTTCCTCACACGCTTCGCCACCAAGGTCACCATCATCAACCGCACCGAAAACTTCAAGGCTAGCCGCATCATGCTGGAGCGCGCCATCGCGCACCCGCAGATCGAGTTCCTCCACAACACCCTCGTCGAAGAGTGCCTCGGCGTCGAAGAAAAGGACCTCAAGGGCCTCAAGCTCTTCAACAAGAAGACCGGCGAGCGTTGGACCCTGCCCGTCAGCTTCATGTTCCTCGGCATCGGCCACGAGCCCAACGCCACCATGTTCAAGGGCCAGATCGATCTCGACGCCGACGGCTACATCAAGACCGAGCACAACGTCTTCTGCACCAACCAGGGCATCCAGCTCCACGGCGTCTACGCCTGCGGAGACGTCCAGGACCGCCGCTACCGCCAGGCTATTACCGCTGCCGGAACCGGCTGCATGGCAGCCCTCGAAGTCGAAAAATACCTCGAAGAACTCGGCCGTTAATCTCGATTCCCAGCAGGGTAACTCTCCGGAGTCACCCTGCTGCGTTCGATTTCCCCGAAAATCACCCTCGTTCGCAGAACTTTGGGCGATTTTGCCTGTCTAATAGAGACAGAGCCCACGCCAGTCTTCAAGTTCCCTGCTGAGTCGCTCTTCGTTCAAATTCAAGGATGGTATGTTTGCGCCTTAGCCTCGCCCTTTTCGTTCTCTGTATCCCCACCATCAGCCGCGCCCAGTCGCTCCAGCTCCCCGACGGGCCACAGCCGCAGTCCGCCCGCCTAGCTGCCCAAACGGAAACTCCAAGCGAATCCCAAGACGCATCCCCAGCTCCCGCCGACTACTCCACCTCAAATTCTGTAGCTTTTGTCGAAGACCTCACCGGCCTGAGCTTCTACCTCGACAGCCCCACCTCTACCCTGATCGCCCAAACCACCCAGGGCGACAACCACGGCGATCCCCGCCCCAAGCCCTCGCACCCCGTGGTTCTCGACTCCAACGGCAACCCGATCCCGCTCAATCGCCAGCAACCCCAGCGCATCCTCGGCTTCATGCCCAACTTCCGTTCCGTCGCCGGCGGTGCCGTCCCTCACGCTCCCGGCTGGAAGTACAACTTCAAAATCGCCACCCGCCAGTCCTTCGACTACTCTTCCTTCATCTTTCTCGGCCTCACCACCATCAGCGCCGAAGGCATCAACTCCCATCCCGCCCTCGGCAAAGGCGCCGACGGCTTTTACGCCTACCTCTGGCGCGGTTTCCTCGATAAGACCGACGGCACCTACCTCGGCGCGTGGTTCCTTCCCAGCCTCCTGCACGAGGATACTCGCTACTATGCCATGGGCGATCGCCGCAGCGTCCCCATCCGCATCCTCTACGTCATGAGCCGGCAAGTCGTTACCCGCACCTACGGTGGCAGCCAGACACCGAACATCGCCGGGCTAGGCGGCAAGGTACTCACCCAAATCATCTCGCGCACCTACTACCCCGCCGGCTCAGCCGACTTCAGCGTCCTCGCCACCAAATTCGCCTACGCCGCCATGCGCGACATAGCCTTCACCTCGGTCCGCGAGTTCTACCCCGACATCGCCGCTCACTACATCCGCAAACACCGCGAAAAGGTAGCCCAGCAAGCCGCCCGCGACGCAGCCTCCACCACCCCCTAAGCTTTGTCATCCTGACCTGAGCAAAGCCGAAAGGGAACGGACCTGCTGTCTCCCGTTCTTCGCCAACACCAACACAACCGCCTGGGTGCCCCGCTCATGACAGTTCCATCGTCATGAGCGGGAAAGTATGACCTGGACCAAGCAAGTCTTTGCTTTTGTTGTTGCCCTTGCCTTTCTTTCTGTCATTCCCGTAGGGAATCTGCTGTTGCCTTTGCTCTAAGCCCACACGCTCATAGCCCACAGCTCGTAAAGACCCACTCTCCCCACAAAACCCTTTTCCCTTGCACTCACCCCCATCAGCCCTATACCATAGGGGGGCATGCCACTGGCTACAAATCATCTCACTGGAGCACTTCATGTCGAACGCCACTACAAAGGAACCTCCGAGTCCTCGGATGCCCCTCCTGCGCTGCGTTCGCGGGTGCCGGTAGTCTCCTTCCCTAACATCTGAAGGCGTCACCCTCCCCGTTCGCGCAGTGTCCCTCAAGACACCACGCATCGGGATTCTCACGTGCCTACGCACGCCTTCCCCTCGCCTCCACTCACTTGCAAACAAGCAAGGAGGCACCCATGTCCGCAAAGATCCTCACCTTCCTGCCCCGCCGGCCATCCCTGGTCCGCGTTTGGCGCACCTCCGGCCAGCCCGGCGCTCCACTCACCAGCACATGGCTCTCACCTGACACCGCAAACACCTCCGCAGGAGGTGGCAGCCGATGACCGTCATGCAGCAGCCCACCACCACTCCCATCCGCGGCACGCGCGTCAATCGCCCGTGGCAGCGCACCGTCCTGAGCTTCCTTGTCGCCTTCGGCCCCGGCCTCATCGTCATGGAAGCCGACAACGACGCAGGCGCAGTCTCCACCTACATGCAGGCCGGTGGCCAGTACGGCTACCACCTGCTTTGGGTGCTCTTGCTGCTGCTCCCCATCTGCTACTTCGTGCAGGAGATGGTCGCCCGCCTCGGCATCGCCACCGGCAAAGGCCACGCCGCCATGATCTACGAGCGCTTCGGCAAAGCCTGGGGCCGCTTCTCGCTCTTCGATCTCCTCGCCGTCAACTTCCTCACCCTCATCACCGAGTTCGCCGCCATCTCGCTCGCCATGCGCGGCCTCGGCGTCGCGCCCATCATCTCTGTGCCGCTCTCAGCCATCGCTCTCGTCGGCCTCATCGCCACCGGCAGCTACCGCCGCTGGGAGCGCATCGTCGTCGTGCTCTGCCTGCTCGACCTCACCTGGTTCGTCACCGCCGCTCTTCTGCATCCGGCCTGGCACGAAGCCCTCACCCAAACCTTCCTCCCGTCACTCCCACACACCGGAGTCACCGGCGACCTCGTCTTCCTCATCATCGCCATTGTCGGCACCACCATCGCACCGTGGCAACTCTTCTTCCAGCAAAGCTGCGTAGCCGAGAAGCGCTTGCGTTTTGCCGACCTCAAGTGGGCCCGCCTCGACACGCTCATCGGAGCCATCTTCACCGTAATGGTGGCCGGCTCCATGATGCTAGTCGGCGCCTTCGCCTACAACCACAACATCCCCTTTACGGACCCCGCACAGCTAGCGGGCTCCATCGCCGCCATCCTCCCGCCCCGCACCGGAACCTTTATCCACCACGCGCTTTTACTCCTCATGGTCAACGCCGCCGTCCTCGGCACCACGGCCATCTCACTAGCCAGCGCATGGGCTTACGGTGAAGTAGCAGGATGGGAGCACTCACTCCACAAAAAGCCTTCAGAAGCCCCCGCCTTCTACGCCGTCTACGCACTCTGCGTCTTCGCAGCCGCAGCCGTAGTCCTCATCCCCCACCTGCCGTTGCAAGTGGTCATCATCACCGTGCAGGTCTTCGCCGGACTCGTCCTCCCGTCCGCCATCATCTTCCTCCAACTCCTGCTCAACGACCACGCCCTCCTAGGCGACCGCTGGGTCAACCGCCCCTGGAACAACTGGATCAACTGGTCGATCGTCGCCGTCCTCTTCGCGCTCTCCATCGTCCTGGCCGCCCAGGTCCTGCTCTCCAACCTCTTCAGCTAAAGCTATTTCACCCTCAACGAAGGCCGTTTCCACAAGGCTCATACAACCAATAAAGCCCGTCATCCTGACCCTGAGCAAAGCGAAGGGGAAGGACCCCTGTATTTCGCTCGGCGTGGCACGATATATCCCCGACAGCAATACCGCCCGAATCACGCTTCATCGACCGAAAGGAGAACGCCATGGCCACCCTAGCCACGCAACACGACCCCAACCTCTACGTCATCCATCCCCTCGACGACGTCCAGGAGCAGAAGTGTACCTCCGAAGGCCTCGGCCTCATGGAGCTCACCCCCACGGTCCGCTTCTCACTCACCGCACTCCGCGTCTATCTCATCGCCATGACGCTCGTCATCCTCTACCGCACCCTGACCCTCACCCACCTCTTCACCCATCACTCTTAACGAGTAACAGGCAACGAAGAACAACAAGCTCACTCCGACGACCGCAACGCCGCCAGGTGTTGCGTCGGCGACACTCCCAGCGACTTCCGAAACATCGCACAAAACGCCGCATGGCTGTCATACCCCAGGCCATGCGCAATCCGCGAGCTGCTCTGTCCCTGCGCCAGACGTCCCTGCGCTTCCAGCAGCAGCAACTGCGTCCTCCAGCTAAGAAAGCTCATCCCCAGCTCTCGTTGAAACAGCCGCGCCAGCGTGCGACTACTCATCGCGCTCTCCGCCGCCCAGTGCTCCAGGCTCATCCGCAAGCTCGGCCTGCGCTGCATCGCTTCACACACCTTCTTCAGCCGAGCCTCCGCAGGCCACGGCAGATGCAACGGCAACGTCTGCGTAAACCGCAGCTCCTCGCGAATCAACGCCACAAGATGCCCCGCTCGTCCCTCCATCGAGTACCGCCGAGGCTCCTTCAACATACTCAAAATCAACTCCCGCAATAAGTCCGACACCTCCACCACCGCACACGCATCCCCTGGCCCCTGAATCGTCGCATCGAAAAACAACGACCGCATCCGCAGCCCACCCCTCATCCGTATCGAGTGCTTCACCCCTGCCGGAACCCACACCGCCCGCGTCGGCAACAACACCCACTGCCCTTGCCGCGTCGATACCGTCATCGTCCCCGCAACCGCATACAGTAGCTGCGCCTTCGCATGTTCATGCAACGGCACACGATCCTTCGCGGCATAGTCATACGCCATCGCAGCCACCGGCCGGTCCACCTTCAGACACTCTCGCAGCAGCCGGTCTGTCCGTTTGTCGATACTTCTTGTCTGCATATCGTTCTCCAGACGTCCTACCGTCACTATACGGGGGCGTTCCACCATCACGCGACATCAAAATATCTGGCTCATCGCAGCCGTAGCAATCATCGCTCCCTTCATGGAAGTACTCGACACCTCCATCGCCAACGTCGCACTCCCTTACATCGCCGGCAATCTCTCCTCCTCCGTCGACGAGTCCGTCTGGGTGCTCACCTCCTACCTCGTCGCCAACGCCATCGTCCTCCCCGCCAGCGGTTGGATCTCCGCAAGATACGGACGCAAGCGCTTCTACCTCACCTCCGTCCTGCTCTTCACCCTCGGTTCGTTCTTCTGCGGCATCGCGCCCACGCTTCCTCTGCTCATCCTCTTCCGCGTCCTTCAAGGCCTCGGCGGCGGCGGTCTCCAACCCACCACGCAAGCCATCCTCGCAGACGTCTTCCCCAAAGAGCGTATCGCCTCCGCCTTCACGCTCTACTCCGTCGTCATCGTCCTCGCGCCTACGCTCGGCCCCATCCTCGGCGGTTGGCTCAGCGATAACTGGGGCTGGCGCTGGATCTTCTTCCTCAACATCCCCTTCGGCATCCTTGCCTACTTCCTCAACCGCGAGCTCCAGCCCGAACCCGAACACATCCCACAGCAAACAACCTCCGTCGATTACTTCGGCCTCGCCGGCATCACCATCGGCCTCGGCTGCCTCGAGTACGTGCTCGACCGCGGCGAACGCTCCGACTGGTTCTCCTCACCCGTCATCACCGCCTGCGCCATCCTCTCCGCTATCGCACTTATCCTGCTAGTCCTTCACGAACTCTACGGAACCAAACATCCCATCTTGCAATTACGCCTGCTCGCCAATCGCAACTTCCTTCTCGCCAGCGGCCTCATCTTCTTCACCTACTTCGCTCGCTACGCCAGCACCGCTCTACTGCCGGAGTTCACCCACGGCATGTTGGGCTACACCGCAACCTCCAGCGGACTCGTCCTCTCACCCGGCTCGCTGGTCCTGCTTTTTTTCCTTCCACTCACCACCTGGCTCATGAAGCGGCTGGACTACCGCATCCTCATCGTCTCTGGCCTCATCATCACAACAACAGCCTTCTTCGCTCTCAGCCGTATCTCTCTTTACGTGGACTACCGCACCATCGTCCGGCTCCGCATCCTCGAAAGCTCCGGCGTCGCTCTCTTCCTCACTCCCATCAGCGTCCTCGCGTTCTCACAACTCAAATCCGGCAAGAACGACGCAGCCGCTTCCCTCTACGGCATGTTCCGCAACCTCGGCTCCGCCATCGGGATCTCTGTGGTCAACACCATGCTCGTACGCCGAGTCCAGGTCCACCGCACCTACCTCGCCGCACACCTCCGCTCCACCACACCGCTTTACACCAACACTCTCACCCAAACCACCTCACTCCTCCACACCCACGGCGGCGACAACTCCACCAACGCACTCACACGCTCCCTAACCCTCCTCAACGAGCAGCTAAACCGCCAAGCCACCATGCTCACCTACCTAGACTGCTTCCACCTCCTCATGCAAATCTCACTAGCCCTCCTACCCATCCCTCTCTTCTTCGTCATCACCCGCAAACGACAAACTTAGCCCACCCAAAACAAAAGCGGCGACCCAAAAGGGTCGCCGCTCTGCATTAACTGTTCGCTGTTAACTATTAGCTGTTCGCTGCTTCTAACTGCTTCCTAGTGGATATCAAACTGCTCCGGATGCAGCGCAGGATCGCTCTTCACAAGAATTGTCTTTCCAGACAACTCCTCCATCTCCTGCAGCCACTTTCCGCCGCCCGTCTTCAACTGCTTCACCACCTCCGGATGCACTCTCAGCAGAATGTCGCCCTTATCCAGCACCTTATGCATCTTGCGCATCTCGATGTAGATATCGTTGCAAACCGTAACCGGCGACTTCACCATACCCGTACCCGCGCAAACGCCGCAGGTCGTAGACAGCGTCCGCTCCAGCGACTGCTTCACACGTTTCCGCGTAATCGCCACCAGTCCAAAGTCGTTGAACTGCAGCACCTTCGAAGGAGCACGATCCTTCTTGAGCTCCTCTTCCAGCACAGCCATCACCTTGTTGCGGTTCTTGCGCTCATCCATATCGATAAAGTCGATGATGATGATGCCGCCCAGATCGCGCAACCGAATCTGACGAACGATCTCCGGAATCGCATCCAGGTTCGTCTTCAGAATCGTGTCTTCGAGCTTGGTCGTCTTGCCCACGAACTTACCGGTGTTGATGTCGATCGCCACCAGCGCTTCCGTCTGGTTGATCACAATCGATCCACCCGACTTCAGCCACACCTTCGCACGCAACGCCTTGTTGATCTCCTCTGTAATGCCAAACTGCTCAAACAGCGGAGTGTCCTTCGTATAAAGCTTCACACGACGAATCAGGTTCGGCTGGAAGCGTTGCAGGAAGCGCAGCACGCGCTCATACGCATCTTCCGTATCCACCCAGATCGCCGAGAAGTTATCCGTAACCTGGTCACGCAGAATCCGCTCAACAAGGTTGAGATCGTGATAGATCAACGCCGGGCTCTTGCTCGACTCGGACCGCGACTTGATGTCCGCCCAAAGATTAAGCAGGAATCGCAGATCGCTCCGAAGCTCTTCTTCGCTAGCTCCGGCAGCAGCCGTACGAACGATAAACCCGCCCGTAGCTTCACCCTTTTCGCTAAGCAGAATCTCCTTCAGCCTGCGGCGTTCGCTGTCGCTCTCAATCTTGCGCGAAACACCCGTGTGGTTCACCGTCGGCATAAACACCAGGAAACGTCCCGGCAAAGCGATGTGCGACGTAATGCGCGCACCCTTCTTCGCAATCGGCTCCTTGGCAATCTGCACCAGCACTTCCTGTCCCGGCTTCAGCAGATCGCTGATCGCCGGCAGATCGGCAGCCTGCACCGAGTGACGTTGACGTCCACCCGACCGCGAGCCAGCCATGCCACGACGATCGCGTCCGCCGCCTTCACGTCCACCTTCGCGGCTACCACCCTCACGAGATCCGCCTTCGCGCGCTCCAGCCTCACGCGGGCGACCTTCACGGCCTCCGCGATCACGTCCACCGCGACGGCCATCACGCCGTCCACGACGCTGGCCTTCGCCACCGGCATTGGCCTCGGTACGCTCTCCACCAGCAGCCACCGCGCCTTCACCCGTCTCCTCGAAGTTGCCTTCTTCCGCAAACTCCTCTTCGTCGGCTTCACTTTCATCGCTGCCCGCGAGGTCTTCACCGCTCTCGAACTGGTCCTGCTCAATGTCTTCTTCGTCGATGTCGAAGTCGTCATCGTCCTCAACATCATCTGCCGGGACTTCCGAACGCGTGATCGCTTCAATCGACATCTCACGCAACATCGTTCCAAGGTCCGCTGCACCTTCCAGCGTCTCCTCTTCCATGTCTTCGTCGACAGCGTGGGCATGAAGAGTCGGCAACTCGCCATCCTCATCATCCAGCAGCTCTTCTTCCAGCTCGCCATCACCCGGCGCAAACATCTGCGACCCGGCGTCGACCGTACGTTCCGCCTCGGCAAGATGCACGGACTGCACAGCACCTTCATGCTCGATCGGAGCAGTAGGCTTCTCCACATCCTGCGGCGCAGCCTCAAGGCTCGGAGCCTCAGAGATCAACTCGCCCGTAGCCTGCAGCGAAGTGAACTCATGCTGCGGTGCGACTACTTCAACCGGAGCACTCTCATGCTCTTCCACATCTTCAAACGCAACCTCAGCCAGGTCTTCCTCAGGCGCGCTTTGGCGGAACTCCCGCGTGCCGGCCGGATCAACCCGGAACGACGCCGAAGCATCCTCTTCCGGCTCATACTCCGCAACCGTCTCGTGGAACTCCACCGCAGTCTCAGCCACCGGAGCAGCTTCAAAAATCTCCTGATGCGCTTCATGCGCCTGCGCCTGCAGATCAGCCTCAAACGTCTGCGTCTCATACGCCGGAGCATCGTCGCTGAACTGCTGCAACGGAGCTTCAACATCATGCTGCGACGTCACCGCCGGCTGCACAGCCTCTGCCGGATCAAGCTCCCGACGCGGCGCTGCACTAAAGCTCGACTGGCCTTCACTGCGGCCACGCTGTCCATCCCGCTGGCTACGGCGATCACGCCCGCCACGCTCACGGCCACCACGCTCGCGACCACCTTCACGCCCACCGCGATCCCTTCCGCCACGGTCATCCCGCGACTCCGAACCAGCTTCACGGCTGCTTCCACCCTCGCTAGGCTCACGACGACGCAGCGTCTCACCCGGCAGCGTAGTGCCACCATCCCAGCCCGTCAGCACAACTTCGGACGAAGGCTTTGGCGTCAACAAAATCTCATTGCTCGGCTTCGCTTCAACCGGCTCTTCTCTCGAACCATCCGCATTGCGGCGATACTTCGAAAGCGACTCACCCGGCAGAATGATCGGATCAACCGGAGCCGCAGAAGCCTCCAGATCGATGCCCTCACCCTCGCTAACCTCACCGCCGCCACGAATACCACGCGGAGCAAACCGCTCCCGCACCGCATCATGCCGTCCGCCGCGTTCACGGTCACGCCCGCCACGTTCCCGTCCACCGCGCTCGCGACCGCCTTCACGGGGTGCGCGCTCTGCACGAGGTGCAAACTCACGCTCGCCCTCAGGCTGCGTCGCAACTGTCTCTTCCGCTACCGGCGCAACATCGCCGCCTTCGCTCGAAACCCGCGACACATCCCGCTGATCGTCATTGCCACCGCGTCCACGACGCCGGCCACGACGGCCACGCCACCGGCGGCTACCATCCGCTCCCGGCGCGCCTTCCCCAATCTCATCGGAATCATTCTCACGCGGCGTAGCTTCAACAGCCTCTACCGGTGCCGCCGAAACCTCACGCTGCGGCTCACGGCCCTCGCGTCCATCACGACGTCCACGATTACGGTCACGTCCTTCACGACGACCCTCACCGCGGCCCTCGCTACGACCTTCACCACGTCCTTCACCACCTTCGCGACGCCCCTCACCCTCAGCCCGAACCGGAGCTTCCGCTCCGCCTTCGAGCGCAGGCTGCGCGCCGGCTTCATCGCGACGTCCACGGCCTTCGCCGCCACGTCCGCGTCCACGGCTGCCATCCGCCGGCTCAAAATCCGCCGCGTCGCCTGCCTCTTCCATGAAGTCGGTGATGTAAAGAAACGCATCGCGTTCCAGGCCAATGTCCACAAAGCTGGACTGCATGCCCGGAAGCACTCGTGTCACACGGCCGTTATAGATCGACCCCGCAAGCGTGTACTCATTCTCACGCTCGTAATAAATCTCTGTAAGTTCGTCTTTTTCGACGATCGCCAACCGCGTTTCATGCGGCGTACTTGATATGTAAATTTCCTTCGACATCGCTCTGCTTTCTGCTCGTCCCGGCTCAGTGGCCGAAAATCAAGCGGGCAGAACAGGTGAAGATCGCGCCGCAAAGTCTAACGCTCAAGCGTTAGCTCCCTGCGGCCGCTCCCTGGAATCCGGAAAGGACCTGAGTTGCGGAAACTGGGTATAACTGCCGGTGTGTCCACTCGCAGATGCGAGCTGGCCTCGCGGTCCGCGTTGTGCGCGACCCGAAGCGTTTGCCGAGAGAAAATGTGTCCAGTGGATTACCGCTTGCCTTGGGCTGCATACCACTGCCCTGAAGCAAAATACTGCAAACGGAGTTTGTGACCAACTCAACCTCGAGAGGTGGGGCCGTTAACCGTCCGTCTACATGCATTCTCAAAACCTGTCCGGCCGTCGGAAGTGATCCGTGCCTGGCCGGCCTTCTAAAAATCTTTTCTTGACGTTGCTTGGGGGAATCATCGCGTCCCCAGGCAGCCATCGCATATGCCCGACCCTCTGGCCGAACATCTGCCTTTAGTATGCACGAAAACCGGTGCGAACAACACAACATTGCGTAACTTATTGATTCCGCAAGTGGACCACCTACAAAACTGTCATCCTGAGCGAAGCGTCTTGCGGCTTCATGCAAGACGCGCAGCCGAAGGACCTGCCACACCTCTCACCCCAGCAATACAACCTCGGGCTTTCAGCCACGAAAGCCCCGCCCCGCTAAGCCTCGAATCTCGCATCTCGAATCTCAAGCTAGTTCACAAACCGCCGCATCCGCACATTCATCACAATCCCCAACGCCAGGAACGTAAACAGAATCGACGATCCCCCATAGCTCATCAGCGGCAGCGGAATCCCCGTCACCGGCATCAACCCCACGCACATCCCGATGTTGATCCCAATCTGGAACAGCGTCACCGCCACCACGCCCATCACAATAAACGTCCCCGGCGGGTCAGCCGCCGTCTGCGCATTCTGAATCAGCCGCACAAGTATCAGAAAATAAAGCATCAACACTACAATCGCGCCGATAAACCCATGCTCTTCGCAGAACGCCGCAAAGATGAAGTCGGTATAAGGAATCGGCAGAAAATCTCCCTGTGTCTGCGTGCCCTTATTGGTCCCCTTACCCCAAATCCCACCCGACCCCACCGCAATCAGCGACTGCCGAATCTGGTAGCCCGACCCCTTCGGATCAGTATCAGGGTTCAAAAACGCATTGATCCTCGCCTGCTGATACGGTTTCAGCCGCTTCCCACCGGCAAACACCAGCCCACCCAGCAGCACCACCCCCAACACAATCATCCCCGCCTGTTTCCAACTGATGCCACCCAGAAACAGCCCCACCACCAGAATCGGAATATACGTCAGCGACGTCCCCAGGTCCGGCTGCTTCAACACCATCACCAGCGGAAACCCAATCAGCGCAGCCGCCTTACCAATCCCTCCCCAGGTCAACTCTTTCCCAGAAACCACACGCTCCCAAAAAAACCGCGCCATCACCAGGATCAGCACCAGCTTCACCCACTCCGAAGGCTGAAAATGCGCTCCACCGCCCAGGTTGATCCACCGTCGCCCGCCCAGCACCTTCTGCCCCACCAGCCTCACGGCCACCAGCGACAGAATCGCCACACCATAAGCCCAGTAAGCAATATCCAGCAGCCGGTGATAGTCCACCAGCGAAATCACAAACATCACCACAGTCCCGGCAATCAGAAACCCAATCTGCTTCTGCTGAAACCCATGGAACTTCGTCATCGCCGTAGCCGACCGAATTTCAAGCACACTGATCACCGAAAGCATCAGCACAAAGCCGAGCAGCACCCAATCGAAATCGCGAAATCTGGAACGGAGCATAGCGTTAGGTTGCGATCTTTACTTTGGAATTCGGACCGTCATAGGTCATTACAAAATGACGCAACAGATCGCGGCCAAGCAGCATGATGATCTCAGGTTCACCCATCTCTGGCTCGCCTAGATAACACCCAAGGACGCCTTCCAGCGGAACATCCAGCATTCCCATTTCCGCAAAACTCAAACTCGCGTTGTAGATGTTTGAAAGCCCCGGCCCATGCGGCGTATTGGTGCCCGTCTGGTCAAGAACAGGAATCTCAAGCTCCCGCATCACTCTGTCTTGAACTGCCGAAACCGTTGCCCCAGTGTCGATCAGCGCATAGCCCGTTTTACTGGCATGTGGTTCAAACCCATGCTGTTCAAGGTAGCGCTTCCGTTTCACCGGCACAGTCAGCCGAACCGGCAACAGCGGCCCATACTGCTCCAGAAAATCTGGTTGCCCTTCAGAGGGAAATTCGTAACTAGGCACTCTTCGAACTCACAAAAATTGTAGGCAGCCATACAGTCGGCTGCACCCGCAGAATTTTTCGTAGCAGGAACGAAGCCAGCCCGACGCGCTCAAGTCCAGCCGTATAGGCATTGTCGTAGGTCTCAAACACCCCCACCAGATCTCGCCCACAGATCACCGCATACTGGCCCTCACCAGCAGCCAGCAACTCCGGTAGCAACTCCTCATACCGCGCGATCTCCGTCTCAAGCGCCATTCCCGAATGATACCGCTTCTACTGCCCCGCCGGAACCGTCGCCGTCTTCACCGCAGCCGCCGGCGTCTCTTCCTGCTTCGGCGTCTGCACCCCAGGAGTAGCCTGCCCATCCGTTGCCCCCGGCTTCGGAGCGGCCGCCAGCTTCATCAGGTTCCCTGCCTTGGCCCTCTGCTTGCTCACATACGCTTCAATCACCTGCGCCGCCAGCTTGGCTGAGTTATTCCCCCAATACCCGTGCTCCCAAAGCACCGCCACCACAATGTCCGGATTCCGCCTTGGAGCCATCCCCACAAACCACGCATTCGGAATAGTGCTCTTGTCCGCAGTGCCTTTCTTTCGTCCACTCACCACATCGGCAGTACCTGTCTTACCCGCAAAGTCCACACCATCCAGATGCGCCTCCGCCGCCGTACCAATCGGGCTCAACACATTCGCCATGTCGTCCGTAATAATTTGCCAGTTCGCTGCGGTCAGCGGAATCTTCGCCACACCCGACCCCGGATAGCTACTCTCAATCGCCGACTGCTCATCCGCCGGCACCTGCCCCGGCAAAATCACATGCGGCCGCACCAACATACCGCCTGAAGCAATCCCACTCAACGCCCGAGCCAACTGTAGCGGCGTCGCCTCCGTCGCTCCCTGCCCAATGCCTACCGAGATCGTCTCGCCCGCATACCACTTGTCATGCTGCGTCCTCAGCTTCCACTGCTCACTCGGCAGAATGCCAGCCTGCTCATCCGGAAGATCGATCCCCGTCTTCTCCCCAATCCCAACGCTGTGCCCGTACTCCGCAATCTTGTCGATCCCCAGCTTGTTCGCCAGCGTGTAATAAAACGTGTCGCACGAGTAAGGCAGCGCATTATGGATATCCACGCCGCCATGGTGCTTGTCACACCCAAAGAAGTGGCCATAAAACGTCGCGCCGCCATTGCACTCCACGTGCATGTCCTGCGCCACATTCTCCTGTAGCCCCGCCAGCGTCATGATCACCTTGAACGTCGACCCCGGCGCCACCTGTGCCTGTATCGCCTTATTCATCATCGGATGGTCCGGGTTCTCCATGATGCCCTTCCAGTACGCCTGCGTCAGCCGCACCGCAAACTCATTCGGGTCAAACGTCGGCCGCGACGCCATCGCCAGAATCTCGCCAGTATGCGGATCCATCGCCACAATCGCGCCGATCTTTCCCTCCAGCGCCTTCTCCGCGGCAATCTGCAAATCAAGATCGATCGTCAGCCGCAGGTCCTGGCCCGGCGTCGCCAGTTCCTGCCCCATCACGCCGACTTCCTTGCCATGCGAGTTCACAATCACATCGCGCGATCCATCCACCCCACGCAACACCGCGTCATAAGCCTCTTCCACGCCCGACTTCCCCACCACATCTCCCGGAGAGTAAGCCGCATACTTCTCCTGGTTCAAGTCGTTCTCACTCACCTCACCCACATACCCAATCAGGTGCGCCGCAAACCCATCCCGCGGATACAAACGCCGCTGTTCATCCAGCGTCTCCAGCTCCGGCAACTCATCGCGATGCGCCGCAATAAACGCTTGCTCATCCGGCGTAATATCCGCCTTCAACGGAATCGGCTGATACTTCGGCGCATACTGAAAATGCTTCAGCGTCGCTTCAATCTGGTCCACCGAGATATGCAGCCCACTCGAAATCAGCGGCAGATCAGCCGCAAGATTCTTCTGTTGCTCCCGCAACAGGTAGCAACTCACAGAAGGATAGTTGTCGACAATAATCCGTCCTTCGCGATCAAAGATCTTCCCTCGCGGCGCCAACACCGGAACCTTGCGTATGCGGTTCTGCTCCGCCAGCACGCGATAGTTCGATGCCCCCAAAACCTGCAGCCGCCAAAGCCCCGCCCCCAGCACAAACAAAACGAACGCAACGATGTACTGCGCTATATGCAGCTTCGTCGCCGAAAGCTTTTCCTCGCGATCGATCCGTTCATTATCCATAAGTCCGCCAAGCCCACCTAAAGTTTACGCCCACACCAACCGAGTGCCCCATCCTCGCCGCGCCCAATCTCTCAAGGACTAACCACCTCTCCCAAATCGCGGCAGGGTGGGCTATCGTTTGCGGTAGCAAACGACCGCTCTCCTCAACCCCAGCACAAATTCCACCCCCACGCCTACTCCCTATTCCCTGTCCCCTGCTCCCTGCTCCCTGCTCCCTGCCGTTACTCCCTCACCCTAAACCGATCCAACAAGTAAAAAATCGGAATCGACACTGCAGCATTACAAACCGCCCGCAGCAACTCATGCACCGGCAGCAACCGAATCGTCGAATCCCCCAACAGAAACCGTGTAATCAGAAACAGCAACCCACTCTGCACCAGGCTGAACCCAAAGTTCAGCACAATGCGGTTGATCAGGTTCTCCACATCCACCGCAAACCCAATGCTCGCCGCCGCATACCCAATAATCCCCTTGGCAATCCCATTCACGCCAAACGGATGATTCGTAAGCCCATCCTGAAACAGCCCCACCAGCGTCCCAGTCACCGTGCCTTTAATCGGATCACGCCGCGCCACCGCAAAAAAGATCACCACAATCAGCGGCAGATCAAGAATCGCCAGCGGCCCCCACAACCGCGGCAAAACTGCCTGCAGCAAAATAAACGCCAGCGGCGCAAACAGCGTAACGGCCGAGTGAAAGCCGTACTGGTCAAGCTCTCGTCGAGATGTATAACTATGCTCCGCCATCAAAATCCTGCTTCGTCTCTGTCTTACTTTGCGAACTTGTCTTTAAACCTTAGCGCCCTCTGCGTTCAAAGTTTTTGCTTCTAAGGCTGCGGCCCAGCTCCCGGCTGCAACGAGTCCGCCGGCGGCGTAGCTCCCGGCGAGTACTTATCCGGATGCACCGCCGGCTTCTCCTTCGGCAACCCCGAGTTCGGAATCCCCGGCACGCCTCGAAGCACGTTCTCTGCCGGCGGCGGCGGATCACCCGGCTTCGCATCCGGCTGGTCCCCATTCACACTAGGAAGCCTCTCCGCCACAACGTCCGCTGCCCGCTTGTTCTCCTGCGCTGCTGCATCGGCAATAGCCGCATCCTGCTGCGCTGCTACCGGCATCACGGCATCGGTTCCCGTAATCACCAAAACTTCTTCCAGACGCGAAAGATTCGCATCCGGCTTAATCACAATCGCCGTATACGGCTGGTGCAGCGGGTCCGGCGCAATCGACTCAATCACGCCCACCGGCAGCCCTCTCGGAAACACCTGGTCCCCGCCCGACGTAATCACCTTCTCACCCGGCTTGATCCGCGAATCCGCAGTCAGATTGTTGATCTCAACCCGCCCATTCGCCGTCCCGCGCAGAATCCCACGTATCCGCGTCGACTCCAACACCACGCCCGCACCTGAAGTCGGATCGCTCAACAGCAACAACTGCGCCGTATGCGGAAACACATCCCGCAGCTTCCCCACAATGCCATCCGGGGTCATCACCGCCTGGTCCGGCTTCAACCCATCCGCCGACCCCTTATCCAGATACAACACCCTCGCCGTATCCGACCCACTCGTCCCAATCACCTGCGCCGCCACCGTGCTCGTTATGTACTGCTGCTTGAACGCCAGCAAAGCCTGCAGCCGACGCCCTTGCGCTGCATCCTCAGCAAACGCCGCCTGCTCCTGCCTCAGCCGCGCAATCTCCAACTGCAACGCTTCGTTCTGCTGATGTGTATGCCGCAGCCCAATATAGTTCGACCAAACCGACCGCACATCGAACGTGGCTCCATGCCCCACCCGCTCAAACGGCGACATCACCGAAACCGCCCAATACCGCAGCAGCGTCGTATGCTTCCCTTCGGGCGCGCCAGAAACCATCCCATCCTTCGGCCGCTGCACCTGCACCGCCAGCATGATCGCCTGCGCCAGCACGATCACGATCAACACCAGCGAATTCTTGAACCGAACGAAAAAGGAATCCATAAGAAGCTTGCGACGAGGCACGCCATCGAACCCACGCACCCCATTATTTCATTGCCTCGCCACTCTCGAGATTCTGGCTCTCGCCTTCGTTGTTCTTTCTGTCATTCCCGAAGGGAATCTGCTGTTGTTCTTGCCTTTGTTTTTCTGGCTGTCATTCTGAGCGCAGCGAACGAACCTGCCTCTAGCTTTTGCACTCTCCCGTTCTTCGCCGACATCACCACAACCACCCGGGTGCCCCATCCATGACAGCACTTGGTCATGGGTGGGAAAGTAAGACCTAAACCAACCACGCCTTTGCTTTTGCCTTCCTTCGCGAAACTTCGCTCCCTTTGCGACCTTTGCGTGAAAGCCCTTACTGTTGTTCTTGTTTTTGCTTTTCCTGTCATTCCCGAGAAAATCCACCGTCCCGTATCATCACCCCAGGAGCCTCATGTCCACCCAACCACCCCGCCAGCACGCCTACACCGGCCCATCCACCCCCGCACTCCCCGAGCCCACCCACGCCGAGCGCGTCCGCACCCTCCTCTCGCTCGCCTCGGTCGCTACGCTCTCCACACAGTCCCGCAAACACCCCGGCTTCCCCTTCGGCTCCCTGATGCCCTTCGCCACCGACCACGCTGGTCGTCCCCTCTTCCTCATCAGCAACATGGCCATGCACACCCAGAACCTCAAGGCCGACCCCCACTGCAGCCTCTTCGTCACCCAACCAGCAGACGACGGCGACGTCCTCGGTGCCGCACGCGCTACCCTCGTCGGCAACGCTCTCCCCATCCTTGCGGAAGACCTCGCCTCCGCCCGCGAACTCTACCTCGCCCGCCACGAAAACAGCCGCTATTGGGTAGACTTCGCCGACTTCGGCTTCTTTCGCCTCGAACCCGTCGATCTCTACTACGTCGGCGGCTTCGGCGTCATGGGCTGGGTACCTTCAGACGACTACCACCAGGCCAGCCCCGATCCCCTCACCGCCTCCGCTCCAGGCATCCTCTCCCACATGAACGCCGACCACACCGACGCCATGATCCTCCTCGCCCGCACCCTCAGCGGCATCGAAGCCACCGAAGCCGCCATGACCTCCGTCGATCGCCTCGGCTTCACCCTCAAGCTAAAAACCGCGGAAGGCATGAAAGGCACACGCATCAACTTCCCCCGCGAAGTCACCAACGCCCAGCAAACCCGCACCGTCCTCGTAGAAATGGTGAAGCAGGCAAAATAACCGCTTACTTCACATCACACATCGTGAAGAATTCGCTAACAGAAGAACTCGCTTTTTGTTAGGGTCTCGACTCACAAACAACACGCTTCAGGGCCAGAGGCCCGTTCTATACCAGCGTGGGGCGCAGCCCCATGTCAGACCACCCTACACAAAGAGGGCTGTAGGCCCGATCTATAGGAAGCCGCACCAAATCATCTGGAAATCCGCAGACCTCCGAAAGCTCACACAACCCGCACTGCTAACATCAACCCGTGCCGCTCGACCTCCAAACCCCGGTCAAATACATCAAGCGCATCGGCGACCGCGTCGCTGCGAACCTCGCCGACCGCGGCGTAGAAACCGTAGAAGACCTCCTCTACCACCTGCCCTTCCGCTACGAAGACCGCCTTCACCCCAAGCCTCTCTCGCAGTACCACGCCGGAGAGATGGCTTCCCTCATCGGCGAAGTCCGCGGCACCATCCTGCTCAAAACCCGCAACGCCCCCATCTTCGAAATGACCGTAGGCATCAAGCCTCCCGGAACCAGCAATACCTCTGGGACCCCGGCGTCTGAGTCAGCCGAAATGTCCGGCCTACTCCAACCACCCATCGCATCTCGCATCTCGAACTCTCGCATCTCCTCTCTCGAGCCACCTCTCGAGACCGTAAAGTGCATGTGGTTCCACGGCACCTATCTCAAAGACAAGTTCCACCCCGGCCAGACCATCGCTCTCTACGGCAAGCTCGAAGGCTCCCGCAGCGGCAACGCCTTCAATGCCGTACCCGGCAGCACCCGCTTCAAAATGGTGCAGCCCACCTTCGAAATCCTCCCTGACCACAACGCCACCGGCGAAGACGCCGAGTTCACCATGCTCGAAATGGGCCGCATCGTCCCCATCTACGAGTCGCTCGGCGGCAAAACTCCCTGGGGAGCCAAGCTCACCTCCCGTTGGCTCCGCCGCGTTATGTGGACCGTCTTCCGCGAGCTCAACGAAGCCAACATCACTGCCGACGAAACCCTCCCCAAATCCCTCCGCGACCGCCTCAACCTCCCCGGCCGCATGGCCGCCCTGCAAGACCTCCACTTCCCACCCGCCGGCACCTCCATCCCCGACCTCATGTCCGCGCGCACGCCAGCACATCGCCGCCTCATCTTTGAAGAGTTCTGGTATCTCGAGCTAGGCCTCGAACTCAAACGCCGCAAGCTCCGCACCCGCGCCGGCACCACCTTCACCACAGACGACAACGTCCGCAAAGCCCTCAAACAAGTCCTCCCCTTCAAACCCACCGCCGCCCAAAAGCGAGTCCTCGGCGAAATCGTCACCGACATGCGCGCCACCAAGCCCATGCGCCGCCTCCTGCAAGGAGACGTAGGCTCCGGCAAAACCATCGTCGCGCTGCAAGCCGCCTTGGTAGCCATCGAAAACGGCTACCAGGTAGCGATGATGGCCCCCACCGAAATCCTCGCCACACAACACTACCTCTCCGCCAAAAAGCTCCTCGCCGACGCCATCTCCCCGCACACCGGCCGCCCCTACCGCGTCACCCTCCTCACCGGCTCGCTCGACCTCCGCGCCAAGCGCGACGCCCGTGCCCGCATCTTCCGCGGCGAAACCGACCTCGCCATCGGCACCCACGCTCTCGTCGAAGAAAAAGTAGAGTTCGCCAACCTCGGGCTCGTCATCATCGACGAGCAACACCGCTTCGGCGTCCAGCAACGCTTCCAACTCTCTCGCAAAAACGCTCCCACCCCAAACCCGGGTACAGGTGCGGGTGCCCCCAGTCTCTCGCACTTGGAGACCGGGGCTTCCACGGAACCCTCCACCCCCTCTGAACCCGACGTCCTCGTCATGACGGCAACCCCCATCCCCCGCACCCTCGCCCTCACCGTCTACGGTGACCTCGACGTCTCCGTCATCGACGAGCTTCCCCCCGGTCGCACCCCCATCGTCACCCGCCGCATGCCCGAGCAGCGCGCCGCAGAAGTCTGGGACTTCGTCCGCAAACAAGCCACCGCCGGACGCCAGGCCTACATCGTCTACCCCATCATCGAAGGCAACAACGACGACCAACCTGAACTAGACTTCGCCAAGCCGTCAGAGGACGACAACAACCTTTCAGACTTGTCATTCCGCAGCGAAGCGAAGGAATCTGCTTCACCCGCCCGCGCCACCACAAAATCCCGGCCCATCGCCCCCCTAAAGGCCCCTAAGAAAAAAGCACGCAAAAACCCCGATGCCCCCAAGCTCCGCTCCGCCACCGAAATGTTTGAA
>Ga0302305_1000643_pt1 | contig 20584 bp, 17 predicted proteins | sample III_Palsa_E2_3_FD_198764 | JGI IMG/M metagenome (GOLD analysis project Ga0302305, IMG submission 198764) | Peat permafrost microbial communities from Stordalen Mire near Abisko, Sweden - III_Palsa_E2_3 | ecosystem: Environmental > Terrestrial > Soil > Palsa > Peat permafrost | place: Sweden... | reverse complement strand
CCTTGAGATTGGTCGCAAGTCCGCGACGATACGCGTGCCAGCCCTTCCACTCCATGCCATTCGCTTTGAAGATCGGTTTGATCACGCGGTCGGCAAGGTTGTCCAGATCGATCGCTCCGCCAATACTGTTGACGAAGATGAAACCCGCAGCTCGTTCTGGCTTGATCGCATCGAGCAGCAACCTCAGAGGACGAATCACTGGAACCAACCCAGGGTCATCGATGTCTTCTTCGGTCTTCGTGCTTTTTACCGTCGAGTTCCAAACACTACGGCAGATGCCAAGCACGTCGATGCGGTCATCATCCCACCACAGCCCTCGAATCTCCCCCTTACGGAGCCCCGCGAAGGCGGTCACGCCGATGATGGCGCGAACGATGCTCGCGCTAATCTTCGGTAAGTAGGAGTTTTCTGTGTCGGGCGAGAGCTCTCTTGCGATTCGCTTGCGCCTTCGCAGGTCGGACTTTCGCTTCCTCGGCAGCGACTGAGGAACGACGATGGGATTTTGCGAGAACAATTCGAGGTGGTTCAAGATTTCCTCCAGACCGTAAGCGAGACGCTTTCGTCCATGCTTTCTGCCTTTTGGAACCCTTACGCCCGTGGTTGGATTCGTGCCGTCATACAAGCCAAGGTTTCGTGCTTCGGTGAAGATGGCACTAATCGTCACCTTTATTGTCTTGTATGTTGCATGCGCAAGTTTCGTGCCATGCTGTTCCTCCACTGCATTGAGCAGCTGTTGAACATGCACAGGCCGAGTGTCGCGAAGACGAAGTCCGACGCAGCGATGCTTGAGGTGAGAGTTCCAGTTGTCCCGGTAGCATTTCACACCGGCCCCTGAGAGTCTTCTCTTGCATCCTGGAAGGAACGTTTTCTCGACAAAGTCGATCACTGAAACCCCAACCTCGGGTGTGAACCCGATCTTGTTTAGGCGATCCATGAATTGGTTTTTGAGTGGGACGACATCCGACTTCTTTGGATAATCCTTCGCACTCGCTAATCGATGAGCAGGGTTTCGCCGCTTCGTTGTTCCATCCTCGTTCCGGACGGTCTCCCAATAGCGGATATACCAACTGCCGTGGTCTTGGTACAAACTTCCTTGCTGGGCCATCAAAACTCTCCTTGAGTGGGAATTTGTCAGGACCAGATCTTGCGTGTTGTTGTTGTGCAGCTAGCGCGGCGGGCCAACCAGTCATTCAACTCGGGTGATCCCCAACGATAGCGCCTGTGCTTCCCAAGCCGAAATATCGGAATTGGGTCGGACGTGCGAGACCGCTTGCTTTGTTCGACGACCCAGGATTCTTTGACCTTTAGCCGCAACGCCAGTTCATTTGAGTCTAATATTTCCATTTCCGGTGCGCTAGGGCCGCTCTGAAACGTGACTGCATGTGATGGAAACATGGAACTCCTCCTCCTTGCGTATCTTCACTCGGCCACTAGAGCAAACGAATCAAAACCATTGCCCCGACCTTGCTATAGGGAAAAGCAACTCACTTACTGCCGATCACCTGTTTAATAAGCGAATTAGTGGCATCACTCGATACCAGAAAATGTCTCTAGCCTCTCTCCTCGAATGGTCTTTGTCCAATACTTTTCATTTATCGGGTGATAGGTTTCACGCATCACCTCTCGGTCGCCACAGTGCAGTGTGGGAAATGGTGGAAGAGTAATTTTGGCCAAAAGGGACCTTTTCTGTTGAAATCCGTGTTGTAAATCGACAAGCTTTCTATAGGCAGTGATACGCGTTCGACGTTCGCTTTGGGGGCACCCAAGGGCACTTCGTTAGCCGAGTACAGTGACCTATGTATGAATGGGCCGAGCTTCGCCATTTTAGGTATTTGCTGACCATCCTGGAGAAACAGGGATTCCGGTCCGCTGCGGAAGAGTTGCGAACTGCGCAACCCAATCTCAGTGTTCAGGCACGACAGTTTCAAGAAAATGCTTCCGTTCGTCTCTTTCGCAAGACGAAGAACGGAAGGATTCGCCCGACCGAAACAGGAGCGGCGTTTATCCCATTAGCGCGCTTTCTGCTGGAGATTCGTGACGACGTGATCGATGCTCTGATCGCCATCGAGCGTGGCGAGATTGCGTCGGTCCGGTTCGGATGCGCGCCTTTGGTCGACCAGAGGTTATTCCATGACTTCTGTACCAGCCATAAAGAGATCTTGCCTGCGTGTCCTATCCGGCCAACGCACGGAGATACGGTGCAATTGGCCGAAGAAGTCATTTCGGGATCGGTCGACGCCGCTATCGTGACGCTTCCACTGAGGCATCCCGATCTCTGCATCGAAGAATTGCGCAGAGACCGGCTTGTAGTTTGCCTTCGTCGAGACGACGAGCTTGCCAAGAAGGTGGCTCTGCACCCAGACGATCTGCAGGGGAACCTTGCAGTTCTCTATCACCCACAACGCCACCCCGACGCACACCATCGATTGCTGGAACTACTCGGAGAAGCCGGTGTACAGGTTGAGGAATACTCCTGTGCATCACACCCATTCGAGATGCAAGCCCTGGTCAAAGAAGGGCATGGCTTTGCGTTGGTCCGGGAAGGAACCAGTCTTGACGAAGAGCTCACCACGCGCCCGATCGCCGGCGTGGACTGGACCGTAGACACGGCTTTGATCTATCGCAAGGCACGTCATCCAAAGACAGTCCCCGTTTTGGTCAAGCAACTTAGAAGGCAGCTCAACCAGCGAGACAACGGAACGGCATCCAGTCGACCGTCCGTTCCTAACAAAACGTCGATTGGAACCGCGAAACGTCCGCCTCAATCGGCAAAAGACCGACCAATACAGCTAGAACTCTTGGGCTGAATGTTCTTGAAATGCCTTGAGTTGTGCCGAGGTGATATGTGAGACCTATCGGTCGATAAATACAACGTATTGGACGAGGCTCGAAAGCAAGCACATCATCTCCAAAGATTCGCGACTGAGACCAGTCGATGGAGGTGCCGATGTTCCGTAGCAATCATCCCGCATTCAGCAAGACAGCCCACCTTGCCAAGCGATTGGCGCAACCTTCCTCCAAACGAAAACTTCTTCATGGAGCGCGTGTGATGGCTCCAACACTTATTGCACTTAGCCTCGCCGGCGTCGCCCACGCGCAGGGAACGATGGACTTCTCAGGGGCACAAACCCTTATGGGGACGTTCAAAACATGGGCTGACCTCGCCACTTTGTTTGGCACTATTGCAGCTTCAAAATCGTACTTTCCGCCGGATTGAGACTCACCGTGAGAGTCCCGGTGGCCTTCGATGTGGCTCCCGACCATAAGTCTGTAACGGAGTATTGGTTTGTGCTGCTGAGGCCGGCACGACTGAGCGTAATGACTTGTTGTGCTGAACTGCTCCCGTTGTAATTGAATACGGCGAGGTAGTAGGTTGATCCACTTTGCGCAACGAGTACGTTCACTGGAGATGTGCCTGTATTTCCTTCTACCGGAATGAAGTTCAGGCCTAGCGCCGGAAGACTGTTGATGCTTGCATTGGTCAGCCACGTTTGCAGCAACCCTGGAGCGACAGAGTCTGTCACATCGTCGCTATCGAGCATGTAGCCTTCGATAGCCGTCGAGGTGACCCGGCTTTTGTTTTCATACGACGTGTATCCCTCCAAGCGAATATTGTCTGGATCGTTGTACGCATAAACTCGTCCCGCGAGCCACCATCCATAGCTTGCCGAGTTCATCTCGTAGCTGGTCTGGGAGATCGATCCGTAAGTATCACAGGAAACTCTCCGTGCATGTCCATATTGATACGGGAAGATGGGCGCAATCGATTCATCAATGAACATAGATGTTCCGAGTTGTTGGTAGACAGTGGTCATTCCCTGGTTGTAGGCCTGCACCCCCGTCTGTATCGCAGGGTTGTAGTGGACACCGTTGTTCGAGCCGCCCTCAAGGATGCCATGGCCAAGAAAGTCCAACTTAATATAGTCAAAGCCTGCCGTCTTGAATTTGTTTGCATAAAAGCCGATTCTTTCGATCGTTCCTGGGTGCGTCGGATCGACGGCGTAGGCTCCATCCACTGCGGGAAGAGGATTCCCGTTTGTGTCTTTCATCACGATCTGTTCAAACGTATAGTCTGGCGCGCCGTCAACGGGACCCGATAAAGACGTCCAACTCCACACGATCCAGGGCGTCCAATAAACGCCGGCTTTCTGCCCTTGGCTATGAGCATGCGATACATAGGCCGCCAGGTCTGAGTCAGAAAGATCTGTCCACTGGCTGTCCATATCGAAATAGCTAATACCCTGGTTGTTGAAGTTCGGCAGGCTCGTGTGAAAGTAATTTTCGACCGCTTCCACGCTCGCAAGGTTGAGGCTGGAATTGTTCGCATTTGCGGCCGCTCCCATCGGTGTTGGGCCGGTCCAGCTCAACTTCGGAACATATTGCGCATTTGTTGTGGCGTAATCCTCCATCCCCGTACGCCAGTCGGTGTAGTACCCGACCATCACGATCGGCGACTTAACCGCAGTTCCGGATACGGCTGCATGAGGCAGGGAATCCCATGGATCGTTTGCACCACCGAAAGCCCACAAGGCGTCCAACCTATTGTTGTTGCCCGTGATCGCAATCCCGGTCTTCCATTGATCGTGCGTCACGGAACCTACAACCAACCCGTTTCGACTCGTGTTGTCATAGAAGGCGCCTACCTCATAGCTCAGGGTCGAAAGCCCATTGGACGGGGCGGCGTTGTAGGTCGTCCAGTCATCATTGTCGAACGGAACCGTCAGGAAGATGGTGTTCGTGTAGCTTCCCAGATCCACGGCACCGGTTTGATTCACGACAATAGGCGACATTTGATTGCTGGTGACGTTGGCGCCATCCATTTCAACCTGAACGAGGAAGTGATTGTTACTCAACGTGAACCTCTGGATCATGGTGGGAGATCCGTCCGATGGCGTCAGCGTAATATCGGTTTCACCGTTCGCGCCCGTGCTTGACGCGCGAGTATACAACGACGACGTGCTCTGATAGAGCGTCGCGCCGTTGTAGGCCTGGCTATAGAATTCAGCAATCTTTGTGACGCCGTTATACCAATAGGTCGCCAAGCCGGTGCTGAGATTGTATTGCACTTCATTGGGCCCACTCGACATGGTGATCAACTGCGGTGAGGGCGGATTCGATATCACATTTGCAGGGCTTACCACCACGTAGACAACGTCTGGAGACCAGTTTGCGGCATTCCCAATCACGATCTTGTTGCTGCTGCCTGCATTGAGCGTGATGATCGTCGACACTGGAGGCGCTGCGACAAACCAGTTGTTGCCGGTGAGGGGGATCGTTACCGGTGTTCCACTATTGGTAGTAACTTGGTAGCTCTGGGTTCCGGATCCCTCACATCCGACAATGGTGAGAATGTATTGTCCCGCAGCGGGCGCATAAACATTGTTGATTGTGACAGCCCCGTTGTAGCCAAGACTTCCGACCTTCAGCCCATATGGGCACCCATCGCACTTGGCCACTACTGCTGGGCTCGTCAAAGTATTCTTTGGGTCCCAGGCCTGATACACACAAGTTGCGCTCTGACACGCTGTTGGTTCAACGTAAGTCTCTCCCTTTGATAGAGTGGCCGTACCATTTGTAGAGTCCAAGACAACATCCACGGCTCCCGCAGTCGCGAGCGCCGGCGCCATTACCGCAATCTTCGTAGAACTCGTGTAAGAAATCGGAGGGGTAGCGACCCCGCCGAAGGTAACGGTAGTGGTCGGTGTGAAATTTGTTCCTGTAATCGTGACCTGACCGCCAGTCAAAGGAACTTGATTCGGATTGACCGACGCGACAGTAATGACCGACCCGGTAGCTGCGGGGCTGATCTCAATCGAAACGGAATCTGGGGAGTACCCGCCAGCATTTCCTAACTGAATCGTATTGGTGTTCCCAGCCACCAGCCCAACTACGATCGACGTTGGCGCCGCAGGAGAAGTCCAACTGCTTCCAGTCAAGGGCACACTGATGGGTGTTCCTCCATTTACGATGACCGCATAGTCCTGCGTGCCAGACCCTTCGCAACCAACAAGAGTCAGTGTGTAATTGCCGGTCGTTGGGGCATAGATGTTATTGATTGTCACTTTACCCGTGTAGCCTAGATTCCCAACCTTTAGCCCGTAGGGACAACCGGCGCAGGCTGCTACGGCTGCTCCGCCAGCTAGCGTATTTTGCGGATCCCACGACTGATACGTGCAGGTTGTGCCCTGACACGCGGGCGGTTCCACATAGGTCAAACCCTGAGAGATGGTGCTTGATCCGTTCGCCGACGAGCTAACGACGACATTGACAGGTCCGAGTGTTGCGCTCGCCGGTGCGGGCACGGTGAACTGCGAGGAGTTTTGAAACAAGATCGCCGGGGCCGCAACCGAACCGAGTGTGACAGTAGTGTTCGAGGTGAAGTTTAAGCCAGTAAACGAAAGCTGTCCGCCGGTGATCGGCACATACATGGGCGTGAAGGAAGTGACCGCCAGTTTCGATCCTGATACCACTGGTGCGATGCCTATGGAAACGACGTCGGGGGACCAGTTCGTTGCGTTGCCGAATTTGATTGTGTTACTGCCACCTTGAGTGAGCGGAATTGTGACGTTCACGGGTGACGCTGGAGACGTCCATGAAGTGCCGGACAGCGAGACCGTGATTGGCGTACCGCCGTTGACCGTAACCTGATAGCTTTCAGTTCCACTTACGCATCCCAGAATGGTCAATGTGAAGTTCCCCGCTGTGGGTGCATATACGTTATTAATGGTGACGGAGGCGCCGTAGCCCAAGCTCCCAACTTTTGTCCCTTGCGGGCAACCGGCACAGGTGGCTTCAATGGCTCCGCCCGAAAGGGTATTGTTGGAGTTGTATGCCCAGTAGGGTGTCGGGCTGATCACGATATAGACCACGTCAGGCGACCAGTTGGTGGAGTTCCCAAAGGTAATCGTATTGTCGCTTCCGCTATTGAGTGGAATCGTGAGCGTTACAGGGGCAGCCGGAGTGGTCCAAGATGTGCCTGTCAAAGGAACATTTATCGGGGCGCCTCCGTTAACACTAAGCCCGTAGCTTTCTGTGCCCGACACTACGCCGAAGATAGTGAGGTTATAGTTCCCGGATGTAGAGGCGGAAATGTTATTGAACGTGATCGCGTTGTCGTTTGCTCCGTTCGCACCGAGCCCTCCAATCTTCACCCCATTCGGACAGCCCGTACAAGTTGTGTCGACGTGCGCTGTCCCCGTGAGTGTGTTGGCGGCGGCCGTTCCCTGATAGGTTGTCGAACTTTGAGCTGCCATGCAGGTTGTCAAGAGGATCGTGAATAGAGCGATTATTGTGGTTCGCTTGATCGTTTCATTCCGGCGAGAGGCGAATCCGTTGCGGGCTGCCTCAAACGAGGGGCTAATCGTTTTGCGTTGAAGCATATTATTTCCTTTCATCGCTTGCGTCCTGACCTTTGAAGTGTGCGCTCGACGCATTCGACGCGTATGGGTCACACCAAATCGTTCAATGACGAAATCGCTCATCTGCGAGCTTTTTCGTTGTTTGGGCCGCGAATTCGTATGTCAGACATTGAATCGATGAGATTTCTCTTCAACCTTGGCGAACTACTCAGCATGTTCGCCAAGTGGCTATCCAATCCGCATACAAATTGAATCCGGTTACATTTTCGGGAGCAACGTAACTTATTCTGTGGGCCGATGTCAACAGAAATTTCAGCAGGGCTTTTGGCGAAGGGACAGCATGTTCGCCTGCGGGTCACGCTAAATCCGCAGGTTGTCTCTAGAAAAGAGGATAGCAATGCTGAAATCGGGGCGCCGGTGGTGCATGTCTGCGCTGGCCATTTATGAATACCGATTCAAGAATGAAGAGGAAGCATCTGCCCTCTCATCGCCGATACAGGCAAACTTGAGCCGCCCTCCGGCTCGTCGACGGCGCGGGCTCCCCTTCCTGCGCCAGCCTCCCTAATAGCTCAGCGAATGCGCGTCGTTGCAGGGCAACATCCAGACTCGGCAGTTTGCTCCGCTTGCTGCACGAAATCAAATCCGGTGTGGTAACTCATCCGAAGGTCTCGATTGATACCTTAGCCCCATAGATTCCTCTCCGGGCTTCTGGTGTGATCGCAACTGTGCAGCGGGGTTCGGACGACCGGACGCGTGCAACCACAGTCTTTCCTAGGAGAACACACCATGACACATCTCGAAAACTTCGTATCGACCCGGCGTAACTTTCTCACAACTTCGGCTGCAGCAGGAGCGGTCGGCCTTCTCGGACTAGCCGTTTCGAGCGACGCTCAGGCTGTCTATAGCAGCCCGGGGCCAACACAACCGCATGCAAACACCGGCGACACATCCATTCGCTCTTTCCGGATCAAGGTCCCTCAAGCGGAGCTCGTCGATCTGCGCCGGCGCATCGTTGCGACTCGATGGCCTGAGCGGGAGACGGTCAGCGACGCGACGCAAGGCGTTCAACTCGCAACAATGCAGAGGCTCGCGAAGTATTGGGCGAATGATTACAACTGGCGCAAGGTAGAGGCGAGGCTGAACGCCCTGCCGCAATTCGTTACGACCATCGATGGGCTCGACATCCATTTCATTCACGTCCGTTCGAAACACGCGAACGCCCTGCCGCTCATCATCACGCATGGATGGCCCGGATCGATCATTGAACAGTTGAAGGTCATAGGCCCGCTCACTGACCCAACTGCCTTCGGTGGGTCGGCGGACGATGCTTTCGACGTAGTCATTCCGTCCCTGCCGGGCTATGGATTCTCAGAAAAGCCAACCACTGTCGGCTGGGATCCCAACCGCATTGCCCGTGCTTGGACGGTGCTGATGAAGCGCCTTGGATACGCGCGATTTGTGGCCCAAGGCGGCGATTGGGGAAATTCTGTTACCGAGTTGATGGCTCTACAGGCGCCGCCGGAATTACTGGGAATTCACACCAACATGCCGGGCACGGTGCCAGCGGACGTTGAGAAGGCTCTGCAGACAGGGGCCCCGCCACCGTATGCACTGTCAGCCGACGAGGATCGCGCCTGGGAGCAACTCGATTTCTTTTATAAACACGGCTTGGGATACGCCCAGGAGATGTCCGGGCGTCCGCAGACACTGTACGCGCTTGAGGATTCGCCGGTTGGCCTGGCCGCCTGGATCCTCGATCACGATGCAAGCAGTCGCGCGCTCATCGATCGTGTTTTCGACGGTCAGACCGAGGGACTGACGCGAGACGACATTCTGGAAAACATCACACTGTACTGGTTAACCAAGACAGCCGTCTCGTCGGCTCGTCTCTATTGGGAATATAAGGGTGGCTTTTTCGACCCCCGCGGTGTTTCCATCCCGGTGGCCGTGAGCGCCTTCCCGGACGAGATCTATCAAGCCCCGAAGAGTTGGACAGAAAAAGCCTATCCCAAGCTGATTTACTACAACCGCCCTCCAAAGGGGGGACATTTTGCGGCATGGGAGCAGCCGGAAATCTTCTCCCAGGAGCTTCGAGCGGCATTCCGCCCACTGCGCTAATCAGATGGTGGGAATCTCCGTCACGCGGTGTTCCCACCCGTCTGTGTAACCCGAACTTAGAGGAAAAATCATGTCGAACAAAATTGATCAGGAACAGCGAGATTCTTTACACAAGGCATTGCAGAATTCAGATTCGCAGGGTACCGCCCTTATCACGGGGGCCTCCTCCGGTATCGGAGCGCTGTACGCCGATCGGCTAGCGAGCCGAGGGTATGATCTGATCCTCGTCGCACGGAACCAGGGACGGCTCGATGCTGTAGCGAAACGTCTGATTGAGGGCTCCGGCCGCTCCGTTCAAGTCATTGTTGCCGATCTGAACAATCATTCCGATCTCGCTCGTGTTGAGCAGGTCCTCCGCACAGATTCCACAATCACAATGCTGGTCAATAACGCAGGCATCGGCGCACCGCCGTTGCTGCTTGACTCAGGCGTGGAAAAGATTGACCAGATGATCGGGCTGAACATTGCCGCCCTCGCACGCTTGACCTATGCAGTCGTGCCACGTTTCTTGAGCCGCGGTGGCGGATCGATCATCAACATCTCATCGGTCCTGGGCATCGTGCCTGAACTGCTTTATGGGGTATATGGAGGTACTAAGGCTTTCGTGCTTGCCTTCAGTCTTTCGCTCCATAAGGAGTTCGCGGATCGGAAAATTCGTGTCCAAGCGGTACTGCCGGGCGCGACGGCCACGGACTTCTGGGACAACTCTGGAACTCCGCTCGGTGGACTACCGAAGGAAGTTGTCATGAATGTGGTCGAGATGGTTGACGCTGCGATTGCCGGTTTCGAGCAAGGTGAGTTGGTCACAATCCCTTCGCTCCCCGATATGGCGGATTGGGAAGCATACGAAGCGGCCCGGCAAAAAATGATACCAAACCTGTCACTGAGCGCTGCTGCAGAGCGCTACAACGTCAGGTAACTCGAAAACTCGTGAAGGGAGGAATATGCCTTGATTGCGTCCTATCCACAACCAAGCTTCGTCTCCGTAATTCTCATCCCCGAGATGGCTCGCTGCTGCGAGAGTGGCGAAGAGCAGATTCTTGCTGCGAAGAGAGGACTGTCAGCCTTAACGACGGCTGTGAGAGTACGGTTTGGGACGCGGACAGCAACTCTCGCGGCGAGCCGGTGGACCGAGAGCGCGGAGAGCGCCACAGCGCCACTGGTCAACGGATATCCGAATGGGCGGCACATCACAATGGCCATCGCCTATCAAGTTGCGTCGGACCAGATGCTTCTCCATGGTGGCCTGGTGTCGAAGGGGGAACGATGCTGAATGGAATGAGCAAGATCGTCATTGTCGACGACAATCCCTCGCTGCTCTATGCGCTATCGGAGATATTTAAGAGTCGCGGCTATTCCGTCCGGATAGCGTCTGACGGCTTCTCGGCTTTGGCGGCCATTAGAGATTATGTGCCCGACGTCCTCCTCTCCGACCTCAACATGCCTGGCATGTCGGGATTTGAGCTTCTATCCGTTGTACGCCGGCGATTCCCAAAGATTGCGGTGATCGCGATGAGCGGAGCTTATCGGGGCGTTGCTGTTCCTCCGGGAATTGCGGCGGACGCGTTTTATGCCAAAGGCGCGAGCAGCGTTGCACGACTCTTTGAGATATTGTGGGCTATCGAAGACCGGAACATGCTCCAATCTATCCGCGATACGAAGGTTCCAGTATGGGTGCCTCGCCTTTCACTAAATATTGAGAATGCCTCGACGATGGTTGTTGCCTGTCCGGAATGCTTGAGGGCATACCCTCATACTCTCAACCATGTGAGTTCGGCGCCTGAAGAGACCTCGTGCCCACATTGCTGCTTTCTCATGCGCCTAGCGGTGGTCCCACGCTCGCAAGAGATGGACACCACTTCGATCCCGCTAGCGTCCAAGGCCAATGAGATAGGCGAACCTCCATTCGCGCGCTATCTGGACGTGAAGTCATCCTGGTCGGAGTGTTCGTCACAGTGATCAACATCTTGCTCAGTGTGGCTGCAATGACCCTTGGAAAGGGAACCTTTCTGAGACTCTTCGTGTCCGCGCCCAAGAAGGACAACAACAACGGGAATCTCGACAAGTAGGGGAGTGAAACCTTATGTCCGAAGCGACTATGCATCAGATTGTTCTCGCGGCGCGACCCCATGGCCGGCCGAGCATCAATGACTTCCGCTTCGAAGAGACGGCAATGCCCGTGATGCTACCGGGCGGTGTATTGTTGCGGGTACTCTATCTATCTCTCGATCCTTACATGCGCGGACGCATGGACGATATGAAGTCTTACGCGAAGCCGGTCTCTCTTGGTGAAGCAATGCCAGGGCGAGGCATCGCCGAGGTGATCGCCTCCGGGCATCCCGCTTATGCCGTTGGCGACACGGTGGTCGCACAGACGGGCTGGAGAACCCACGCCGCGGTGACGGGGGAGGGGCTGCGTAAGCTCGACCCCGCGCTAGCACCCATCACCACGGCTCTAGGCGTCTTAGGAATGCCGGGCTTTACGGCATATGCTGGCTTGACTCTGATCGGCAAACCCAGGTGCGGCGAGACCGTCGCTGTTGCGGCGGCGAGTGGGCCGGTCGGATCGCTGGTAGGTCAACTTGCTAAGATCACCGGTTGTCGGACAGTCGGCATCGCCGGGGGCGCGGACAAATGCCGTTATGTGAGGGATGAATTGGGATTCGACGCCGCAATTGATCATCGTGAACACTGCTTTCCCGAACAGTTGAAGAGGGCTTGCCCGGACGGGATCGATGTCTATTTCGAGAATGTAGGCGGCGCTGTCTGGCAGGCTGTGTTGCCCCTGCTAAATCAGTTTGCTCGCGTGCCAGTGTGCGGACTGATCGCGCAATACAACGGACCGGGAGATTCGGAAGAGGCACACCGGTTAGCGCCAACCATGCGCGAAGTGCTGACCAAGAGCCTCACCATGCGTGGCTTCATAAGTGCCGATTTCGTTGAGGAGCACTATCCTCAGTTTCTTCGGGTGGTATCAGCGGCGGTCGCCAAAGGGCGAGTTCGCTCCCGGGAGGACATAACCGACGGATTGGAGAATGCTCCGCAAGCTTTCATGGGGATGTTGGAAGGGCGCAACTTCGGGAAAGTCCTGGTTCGAGTGGCTTCGGATGCCGGCACACTAAGCACAAGGAACGGCGCCTAGGGCCACAAGCAGCTCATAGAGACTTTCTGTCGAGCTGCTTGCGACCATTCGGGGTTGGCTTGCACGAAGCGTCTGTGCGGCCTTCTGCGAAGTGCGCCGAGTTTGTTGAAGGAGCCACGCAGGCTTCTCTGCGGACCTCTGACCTATGAGTAAATGTCGATCGCCGGCGGTGAGGAGGGGCTAAGTAAATCGGCGAGCCCCATAGTCTGTAAAATTTCCGCGCGAACACGGTCGGCCATGCCATTAACGATCTCGACATCGTTTTGAGTTGGATCGAGATGTACTCTAAATGGCCGCGTTCCGAAAGGCATGTCGATAACTTGAACGATCGCTCTGGCTACCTGCGATGCGACGGCATCCGCAGAGACGGAGCATTCGAAGCCCTTCATGACTTGTTTCGCCAATCCGGAAGTTGGCCCAGACGTGTACTGTTTGAGGCGCGATATATCGCTTGGTGATTCAGAGCTAACGAAGTCGTTTGCCCCGGATAGGAGCAGCCCTGGAATGATGATTGCCGTTTCGATGTTCCACCGTGCAAGTTCGGCCGCGTAGCTTACGGCCAAGGCATCCAGACCGGCTTTCGCGGCGAAGTAGGGGCCAAGATAAGGCGGAGCTCCGCCGGGTATTTCACCGCCAGCAACCCAAATCACCAAACCCTTTCCCTGTTCCCGCAGAACCGGGAGCGCCGCTCGGTTCACGCGTTGGGTACTAAGTACATTGGTATCGTAGAGCTGCGCAAGTTGCTCCGTCGTGAAGGCTTCTGTGGGGCCAAAGACCACGGGGCCTGCATTGTGAATAACCACGTCCAATCGTCCGCATTCACTCACGATACGTTGCACTACAGCCTCTGCAGATTCGTGTGAACTGACATTCAACTCCACAGGCCTCAGATCCACACTTTGTTGTTTCGCAAACTTCTTGAGCGCCCTAACCTGCGACGCATTGATGCCTTGGATGTCAGGCAGGCAAGCGTAGACAACGTGCCCTGCCTTCGCCAATTCGTGCGAAGTCAATGCACCAAATCCGCTGGATGCTCCGGTGATTGCAATTACTTGGTTCATGATGTTCTCCTTGAGATTCGAGGTTTCTTTGTTGATTTTTAGAGCAGAGATAAACATTGGCTCAGTAGCCCGAGCTAGTAGCGGTAGAGGTCAATGACGCTGATGATGATCAAAGTGTTCGGATCGTAGACCAGTCCATAACCGTCGAAATAGCCAACTTCATATCCCGGGGGGACCGGTGGCAGATATTCCAACACTTGCGACGGCATGGGTTTGAGATAGGGCAGATATACGAGTGGAAAATATTCTCCGGCGAAGAAAGCCCGTCTACGTGCAGGATAGGTCCGAGGTCTATTGCCAAAAAAATATTGGTGGAGACGCCAGCCATTGTTTCCCCATCCGTAGGCCGGGCGAGGACGCCCATAAGAGGGGTGGTGATACGTGGGTGGCTGTGGGGACGGGCGTATTGGAGGCCGGCCTTGAGCCGGCGGGTGGGAAGGGCGAGGGTCGGGCACCTCTGGACTCCCAACTGGGCCTCCGGGCCGAGGTTGGTCGGGATTCGGTCGTGATCCAGGGCTTTCAGGTTGCGAGCCATTCCGAGGTGGTCGAGAGTGGACCTCTCCGCCCGATCCATTGTTTCCACTTTGCCGCGGTCGCGGCGACGGACCCTGTTGTCCGCCGCTAATCCCACTGCTCTGTGACAGTCGCGGATTCTGCCCACTCCAAAAGGAAGGAGAGATCGCTAAAAGAGGTCGTGGTGATGCTATGGATGCTGTCAGTGTCAGCGAGGCGGCTAGCATCCATCCTGAGTTATACCGTTTCTGTTTCATTACATTCTCCCTGGGAGCAATTGACTAAAGTTGGGTCCAAATTTGTTTGCTTCATTAGCCGAGGATGGACGACGTTGACATGCTTGTTTTGTCAGAGCTCGGACCGACCGTTTCGGTCAGATCTAACCCAACCTGCCCGGTGGACCCACGCGCCAGCCATGACAGCGCACCTCGCACGATGAAAACATTCAGCAAGATCGAGATGAGGGAGGCGGCGATGACCGTGCTGAAGACGCTCTCGTCGACGATGCCGGACGAGCGGCCCACCTGCGCTACGACGAACGATAATTCGCCGATCTGCGTGAGCCCGGCAGCGACGGCGACGGCAGTTCCGAAGGGGTAGCGGAACACCCAAACTATCGCGAGCCAAACGATGAACTTTCCCACCACGATCAGCACGATCATTAAACCTAGGAGTGGTAGGCTTGCCAAAAGCAATTTCGGATCGATGAGGGTCCCTACCGACACGAAGAACAGCGCCACAAAGGCATCGCGGAGTGGAACGAGCTTTATATTGGCGTCGTGAAGATCTGCCGACCCACTGATGGATATTCCAGCCAAGAAAGCGCCAAGGGAAACTGAAAAACCGACAGCTCTGGCGAGTGCCGCAGTTCCCAGGCAGACCGCGATCGTGATCAATAAGGACAGTTCCGCATCGTGTGTTTCCTTGACCTTCCGAAGAAGGGGTGGGATCACTTTGATAGCGAAAAACACCAGAGGAATGAGCAGCGCCAACGCCTTACCGATAGTCCATGCCGCTTTCCCAAATCGGTCTTCTCCGGAGCTGCCTAGTATCGGAAATACAACGGTCATGCAGATGACTGCGAGATCTTCCACCACCGTGATTCCAAGCATCACATGGCCGTAACTTGCGTTCCTGCCGGAGTCGCTGAGCAGGCGGGTCATGACCATCGTGCTTGCGACCGCTATCGTCGCACCGATTACCGTCCCTTCGGTGAGGCTCCATCCCAGGAGTTTCGCGGCGGCCGTTGCTATCGCTACGAGAAGCAGAATCCCGATTGGCGCTCCGATGAGGGCGACCCATTTCACTTTTATTAAATCCGGAATTGAGAATTCGACTCCAATCGAAAACATCAATAGCACAACACCAACTTCGGCAAAGACCTCAAAGGTGTGCAGGTCCGAGATGTGTGGCCCGGGAGTAAAAGGACTGACGGCAATCCCACCTAAGATGAATCCCAGGATTAGGGGAAGACGAAGTCGCCACGCCACCAGTCCGCCGAGCGCAGCCGCTACGAATATGTACGTCAGATCGCGGAAAATAATCGGATTCGCTTCCATTGTCATGGACTCCATTGGATCCCTGGTGGGTGAGTAAAGAATGTTTAGGTGCGGATTGAAGGTAAGCGGCCGCCGGGACTCGCCCCCACGGGATCGTGGAGACGAGTCTCGAGATAGCGACTAGCTAGTTCGCCGGACCCTTTCGAACTGCTCCCATTCCCAACGAGGTCAAGATGACCAAGACTCCCACCAGAGCTACAAGTGGTATAGGACTCCCGGTCTTCGGCAAGACCTTTGGCAAGGTCTCTTCGCTAGCTACGGTTACCGGTTCTTGCGTCGATTCGCTGGCGACCGCGGGTAGGGTGGTAGGGGCGACAGAGCGAAACAGCAACACGCCAGCCAAAGGAGGTAGTGCAGGGGCAGGTCCTTGGCCGACCACTGTCTTGTGCCGCGCAACAATCGACTGGGGCTCATCAGTAACAATGGTCGCTTGCAGCATATGACCCTTCTTCAGGTCGAATACACTTGCCGGCCTGCCGTCAACCGTCACCGTTGCGTGATTGGGAATCTTATAAGATTGGTTGGTGCCGTCTGGCAGCGTCAAGATCACAGTGTTTGGCCTGTTTATGTGCCAAATTTTGCCCTTGAGGACCCTGACGCTATTTACATAGCGAGGGGTTGTGACTGTTGTAATTGTCTGCGTTAGTGTTGTGCCAGGTTTCAGTTCAGTGACCGAAACGCTCTTGCCGTCGATTACAAAGCGGTCGCTGTCCGGCACGACGAGATGTTCGACCTTGCCGTCCTCCAGCTTCAGCACTAAATCATTCCCCTCTACATAGACAATTTTGGAATGGCGAACTTCGGTCTCGTATGACGGGGAGTGGTGGTGGACGGATGCCGCCGTGACATCCTGCGCCAGCGATGGGGCAACCATTGAGGTGAGGATAAGGACTGGAACCAGGGTGCGAAGTGCGATAAAGGGCATTTTGTTATTGATGATCATTGTCTTCTCCTTATGAGCTGATGATTGGTGTTGCTTGAAGGTGGACGTCTTGCGCCTTTCGGAATTAGGACTTTGTCTTGAGAGAGGCCTCGACGACGAAGCGTTCTGGTGCGTTGCCGATGAAATAAAACGGGTAACAAGTGATCAAGGTCAGTGATGGAGTATTTCGTCGCCGCAAAACATATACATCGCTTGGCGCGACGATAAGAATGTTGTCGACGGTATATTTGTCCGAACCATTCGTTCGCTCCAGATCAATAACGTCGCCGACATGAACATCCTTGAGTCCGCGGAAGAAGCTGTCTCGGTGTCCAGCTATGCCGATATTTCCTGCCTCGCCCGGTCGCGCAGTGCCAGCAATATGTCCGGCCGAATGATTCAGAGTCAGGGCGTCTGTGCCATCAAGCAGTGGCACAGCCAAACCCAGCCTTGATATGCGAAGGACCGCTAACACCGCGCTTGAACCAGCTGCGGAATGATGACTGTCAAGCGGCTGGCTCTGGCGCGGGAGGCTATTGTCTTTTGGACTGTGATCTCGGCTGTCGCTACTCCCGCGCGGTTGTGAGGTTGTGAGCCGAAGGTCAGTGAATCTCCTTAATAGTGCTCGCGACCGGAGCCTGCCCTCGGACAAAGCCGTCAAGTCAACTGCGAGGATTAAAATGCCTGATAGCAGCAGTAGATACTCGAGCCAAATCAAGCTCCTCCTAATCCACGCCCGATCCATTACGGATGACATATGTGGAGCGATCTCTAATTGTTGAGGTTCGAACATGGATTCCATTCTTTTCGAGGCGTGAAGGTTCGCAACATCGGTCGCGTGCGAAGATGTGGTGTTTGGGCAGCCTATCGTCCGGGCACCCAAACACTATCGGCAGAGTCAAGTTCTACGCCGGCAATCGAACTTTTCAGGTTGATGTATTGCAGTCCGGATCGCTTGCCAGGAACGGCGCGAAATTCCAACAGGTACTGGTTCCCGAGTGCCTTCTGTACATCATCGAGATAGGGCGAAAAACTCACTGGATTTTGCGCTCCGAGGTAGTAGCTCTCGCCACCTGTTTCATCTGAAAGCTTCGCAATGGCATTCTGTCCATTGGTGATCTCCCAATAATTCCTCGCGCGGCGTCCGACTCCGCGGGTAAATATCGTGTCGATGACGGTCCCCGTGCGTTGAGCGGCACGGCTTGCGGAATCAACATCTGGACTAATGAAACTCAGGCCGTTGTAGTGCGAGTCACCACGGAATCGATCAATGCCATCCGTGATCATGACAACCTCACGCCGGTTGCCGTCTTTGGGCCAACGGCTTAAGAGATCAATGAGTGAGAGATAGGGACTTCCGTAGATTCCGCTGGAAGGCAAGGGGAGGCGCAGGGCGCCAGCCGCAGCAGCATGGTCGGTTGTGAAGTCCTGAACGATCTGGACTGTCGCATTTTGCATGTAGCCGAGACCTACCGAGCTAGACTTCGGCTGGGCAATGATGAAGGCGCGAAGATCGTCAAATTGAGAGCCGAGAATGGGATCTGAAGCATCGTCGAGCAGGATGAAGAGATCAAGACCGGAGCTGGCTCCGACGGCCGGCGTCCAGCGAGTTACCTGAAGGTTTGTTTTGCCTTGCTTGACAAGAACATCGTCCCGATTGACATCGGGCACCTTCTTGTTGCTACCTTGCACACGAAGCGTGACGGTCATCCGTGCGGGGGCAGACTCTACGGGCTCGCCCCGCTGAGCCTGCATGGAACTCGATCCAATGGACGCGAGAGCGAAAAGCATCAACGACGTAGAAATAAAACTAGACTTTCTCATGAATCCTCCTTGTCGGATATCCGACAGTCAGAAGGTTGACATGAGCGTGTAGGCGAATCTATGGGACGATGGTATGAATCGGTACCGAAGGATGAGGATGCGAGGGAAGGAGATTGGTGAGCAAATTGACAGAAATGAATGAGTGCAAGAAGCGAATCGAAAAAAAATTGTTGTGGACCGTCAGCTTGTAGGCGCAGTTGTGAGACGAAGCCTCGCAGCCATTTTTACTAGGTCGGGAAGAGAGTCGGCCTTCATCTTTCGCATCACATTGCCACGGTGGGTCTTCACGGTAGTCACGCTGATTCCGAGCTCTCCACCGACTTGCTTGTTCAGGCGACCCGTGACAACCAGTGCCATTACCTCCCGTTCCCGACGCGTGAGGGAGCCATAACTATCGCGAATCCCCCGTCTCTTTTCTTCCTGGCCCAGCGTGGCGCGGTTTCGTTCAATGGCATTCCGAATAGCGCCTAGCAAAACCTCTTCGCTTACTGGTTTTTCTAGAAATTCGACAGCACCTGCTTTCATGGCCTGAACCGACATTGGAACATCGCCGACGCCCGTGATGAAGATGATGGGTATGTCAATCCGGTCCACAGTAATGCGCTTCTGTAAATCGAGACCGTTGAGATCCGGGAGTCCGACGTCGAGCACCAGGCAGCTAGGAGCAGGGCTCCGTGGATAAGTGAGGAACTCCTGTGCAGACGCGAAGAGCTCCGGTCGCCAACCTGCGCAGCCGATCAACGACTCCAACGACTCGCGCACCGAAACGTCATCGTCGACAACAAACACGGTAGGTGTAGCGTCCGATATCAGTAAAGGTCTCGAAGCATGTTGAGATACTGTTGCTACGCTCATAGGTCCTCGTTAAGTAGATTGGATTAGAGAGTCAATTCACGCGAAAGGCCATGTTAAGTGCTTTGAGAAGGGCCGCCTCACTGACGGGCTTGAAGAGGCAGTCTACCGCACCCTGTTCGAGCATGCGCGGCCGGATCGTTTCATCTTCATCGGCTGTGATGAAAACGATCGGAATCTCTTGCCGCCGTAGTGTCAATTCTCGCTGAAGGTCGGGGCCCGTCATGCCAGGCATGGCGATGTCGAGGATTAGGCATTCAGTTGCGGCGACACTATCGGACGCGAGAAACTCTTCAGCGGAAGAGAATGCTCGAACCGCGAAGCCGAATTCCTTCAATAAGTCAGGAAGTGACTCGAGTACGGACTCGTCGTCATCTACAAGTGATACGAGTGAATAATTGGCCATTACGGGTTCCCCATGATGCGTTCTGCGTTGGTAATGGCAGGTTTTAGAACGGTGCCGAGACTGTCGATACCGACTACAGCCTCGGGTCGTCGAGGTATTGAAAAGGAAAATGTAGCTCCGGGGCCGGTATTCGGCGTCGCCCAAAGGCGCCCGCGATGATTCTCGATTATGGAACGGCTTATGGAAAGCCCAATTCCCATTCCACTCCTCTTCGTCGTGTAAAAGGCTTGAAAAAGCTTGTCAATACTTTGAACGTCCAATCCCATCCCTGTATCTTGAACGGTCAGACGCACACGATCCTGTTCCTCGCAGTCGGTTCTAATCACGAGCTGTTTGGGACGATCCGTCACGCCACTCATTGCGTCGGTCGCGTTCCGCAGTAGGTTGAGGATTACCTGCTGAAGTTGGACACGATCGCCAATAACGGGCGGGAGGTCGCTGGCGAGTTCCCAACGCAAGATGATGCGATTTCTTTGGAGTTCGTTGAACGACAATGCCGCTACCTCACGCGCGGCTTCGTTTAGGTCTACAGGTTCAGTGATGACTTCCTTCTTGCTGAAGAGAGCGCGCAAACCCTTAATAACATCGGTGGCTCGATTGCCATCGCGAAGCGTGCGTCGCGCGGTTTTGAGCGCCCCCTCGATATTGGGAGGATCGGCGGCCAACATGCGAAGACAAGTGCTGGCATTAGTGATGATGCCGAACAAAGGCTGATTAACTTCGTGAGCGATGGAGGCCGTCATGGCCCCGAGGCTAGTGACCCTGGCCACATAGGCGAGTTCCGAGCGAACTTTGCTCAGTGCGTCCTCTGCGAGCCGGCGCTTTGTTA
>Ga0302305_1000640_pt1 | contig 20631 bp, 10 predicted proteins | sample III_Palsa_E2_3_FD_198764 | JGI IMG/M metagenome (GOLD analysis project Ga0302305, IMG submission 198764) | Peat permafrost microbial communities from Stordalen Mire near Abisko, Sweden - III_Palsa_E2_3 | ecosystem: Environmental > Terrestrial > Soil > Palsa > Peat permafrost | place: Sweden... | reverse complement strand
AAGAGACAATCACAATCGACGCTTGATACAGCGGATTTTCGATCTCTGTTAGCGGCACGGTTTCACCAGTATACTGAAGCGCCAATCGAACCCTTCCATCGCAACAAACACATCGCTACACGGCAACGGCTTCGTTCAACACCGCTATCCTCTCACGCCTTCTACCCCGCCGGTAAATTCAATCCGCACGTCCACAAATCATAAACGGCCCCTTGTTCAAACCGCACATGGGTCTTCGCAAAGCCAAGCCGTATCTCATCCGGAAAAACATAAGGGCTCGCCGCTGCTGGCAGCACACCAAACCGCACCGAAGAAAACGGCGCCTCATCATGCGGAATCACCCAAACATCCTGACAGCCCAAAATCCGTTCCGTCACACGCTCCGGCACCGGAAACCTAGCCTTGATCCCTTCCACCACGCTGTTCTCATCTAAGAAGTACCCACGGCCTGCAAGCGTCAACTCATAGCGAAGATCGGTCCGGTAATCCGTCACCGCAGCTCCATATCCCATCGTCAAACTTTGCTCACCAAACGAACGACGCGATAATCCCTCAAGCTCGTTCTGAGCAATTCCTTCTCTGACCCCAAACTCACGATCCCCACGCGGCCGAACCACGTGATAGTCCTTCGCCGCAAAGTACGCCGTAGACACCATGCCAGCAACCGCAAGCGACGCTAAAGCAATCAGCGTTTTCGACGCAGTAACATCTCCTCCAACCCCAATCCCTCTTGACCGATCAACACTGCCTTCCCTACGCAGCGACACCGCATACGCAGCAGCTCCCAGAAACACAGGAAGCAGCGGCCACAAATGCCACCCACCCGCACCATCTTTAGAGCCGGTGATCACACACATAACCAACGCAAAAGCAGTCGTCGCAATAATCCACCCCAACCGACGCCGTCTCTCCCCCACCGTCGCCGATCGATAGACCAACACCATCGGAGCAAGCAGCAACAACACCGCAATCAAGTTCCCCAGAAAAGTCGACCGCAGAAACCGCTGATGTCCTGACACAACCAACCACGCCACATAGTTCGCCAAAGAGATATGCGGAAGAGCAAAGATAGCGAAGGCTACAAAGAGACAAGCCAACACACCACTCACCACCGCCCTAACTCCAAACCTGCGATAGAGAACTGCTGCCAACACACAAGCCACAGGCAAAGCAGTCACTTTAAAGTCGATCACAAGCCCACCCAACACACCGCAGGACAGCGACGCCACCAACCAGAACCGCGCTTGCGAGCGGACAGCGATCAAAAGCGCAAGCGTCACACAAAACAAAAGCCAGACATCTCCGCGATCCGCAAACAACACCCCCGGATAAGCCAGCAGAAACGCCAACCCCACCGGCAACAGCGCAAGCGCTGCTGACGGTCTCACCCACCGCCGCATCAACGCATAAAGCAAAATCAGTTCCGCAAGACTGACAACAAACAGGCCTATCCGCAACGCCAGAATCGGATGTGAAAAGACAACAAGGAACGGCGCATAAACCAAAAAAGTCGACGGCCCATAAAAGAGAGAATAGAAACTATCCGAAGCAATGGAGTGATACATCGGCAGACCGTGCGAATAAGCCGCCGCAATCGAAAGAATATTCGCCTCATCATGCCAGAGCATCCCAACACGGCTGATATTGAGCGCTATCAAAACAACATAGAGCCCCATGCTTACAACACCGCATGTGAGACACAGGGCAACCAGATGCTTGGACTTCCAGCCTGTGCGCCAGCGAAACAAGAGAAATGTACAACACAGCACAACAAGAAACAGAGGGCCCGGATTGTCGAATAAAAGACGAGCCACAATTCTTGTCCTATCGCTTCAAATTGGGATTGCCATCTCCGCTTGGCTTTCCCGAAAGCGTACTTATTCAACGCAACGTTAGTTCATCACTCACTGCCATTCGCCCAAACGATGTAGTACTCGAGCCGTCTACAGCCTGTTCAGCCGTTGCCTTTTCCAAAGACTCTCTCACCAGCTTGGCCGTTACCTTCAGGTTCTCTCCACGGAACATCGTCTCGTGATCCCCCGGAGCCCACAACACATCCACACCGCGCTCCGCAACCGTTTCCCAACCGCAAGTCGTCGAGGCACCAGAGATTTGCCGCGAGTCCGTCGCGCGAATAAGCGTAATCCGCACCGGCAGTCCTTCCGCCTCAAACTCTCTCATCGCCGCAAACGTTTGCAGCGTCGTGTTGTGCATAAACTGCGGAAGCGGAACATTCAATCTCCTGGAAAGGTTATTCATCTGGCCCCAGTTGCGAATGTAAAACTCATCCCGCGTCTCTCTCACCATGCGCCACACAACGCGTCCCACATAGCGCGCCTTTGCGCGCAACGAAAGCCCTCGCAGCTTCCCACCCAGCAGTGCCAGCTTCCCCTTCAAAAGACCTGTATACGACTTCTCTCTCTCTGCCTGCTCAAGGCTTTCCGCATAACCAGGAAGCCACGCATCAAACAGCTCCAGCAGAGCCACCTGCTCTCCTGCACGAATCAATTGACGCGAAATCTCAACCGCCATCGGCCCTGCCGCGCACCATCCCGCAATACGATAAGGCCCATTCGGCTGCACCTTACGCATATCCGCGGCATACCGCCGCGCTCTCTCACTGATAGCAAGATCGCCGTCCTGCTCCAACTCGCGCAACCCATAAAACGGCTGATCACTCCCCAACGCGCTCGATAGCCCGTGATACAGCAGGTAAGAGTGCGCCATAAAAAGCGGCGGCTTCGATCCCGCTGTCTGCACCGGAACCAGCGACGAGATGCGCACTTTCTCTTTCAGCACAATCGCAAGCGACGACAACGTCTGCGCATCGAAGATCGTCGTAATCGGCAGGTTCGATGCAAACTCCTTATTGATCCTCGAGAACAAAAGAACCAGCAACAGCGAATGTCCACCAAGATCGAAAAAGTTATCGTCCTTCTGAACATTCTTTACGCCCAGCGCCTGCGCCCATATCTTCGCCAGCTTCTCTTCTACTTCGTTCAGCGGCTGGCTGGACTCCACACGCAAAGCCGTCAGATCATAAGGCGACGGCAACGCCTTCCGATCCATCTTTCCATTCGGCGTCAGCGGCATCGTTTCAAGCACTGTGAAGTCCGAAGGAATCATGTACTCCGGAACACGGTTGCGCAGGAATTCGCGAAACAGCAAAGCGCTCGGTGCCGCTCCATTCTTCGCCACAAAGTACGCACTCAAACGATTGCTGCCCGAAGGATCAGCCCACACCCTCGCCGCCGCAGAAGCAATCGCCGGATGCGCGCTGAGGTGCAGTTCCACTTCCTCCAACTCAACACGGTGGCCGCGAATCTTCACCTGGTTATCCGCTCTCCCCTGGCAAGAAATTGTTCCATCCGCGCGATAAACCGCATAATCACCCGTTCGATAAAGACGTTCCCCCTTCGCAATCGCAGGCGTTACAAACTTCTGCGCGGTCAGCTCGGGTTGGTCACGATAGCCTTTCGCAAGCCCCACCCCACCGATATACAACTCCCCCGGAACTCCAATAGGAACCGGCTGCTCGTTCGCATCAAGAATGTAGATCGTGGTGTTCGCAATCGGTCTTCCAATCGGCACTCCCCCTACGCCCGGCTGCACGAGATACGCCGTCGACCAGATCGTCGTCTCCGTAGGTCCATACACATTCCACAACTCCAACCCAAGCGTCAGCAGCTTATCTGCAAGGTCCCGCGGCATTGCTTCTCCGCCACACAGCACGCGCATTCCAGCGCGCCCCGGCCAGTCAATCGCCAGCAACGCTCTCCACGTAGCCGGCGTAGCCTGCATCACCGTGCAATTCGTAGCATCAATCAGTGCGGCCAACTTATGCGGATCGAGCATCGTGCCACGGCTGGCAATCACCACGCGGCCACCAGTAATCAGCGGAAGAAACAACTCCAACACCGCAATATCGAAAGAAACAGTAGTCACAGCAACCAGCGTGTCCGCAGCCGTAAACCCCGGCTCCCGCTGCATCGAAAGCAATAGGTTCACCACCGCTCCATGCGGCAGCTCCACACCTTTCGGTCGCCCCGTGCTTCCCGAAGTATGGATGACATACGCCGTATCATCAGGCCCCACCGCACTCACAACATGCGGTGCTGCCTCATCCACTTCAGGCAAAGCCTTCAACAAATCTTCCAGGATCAAAATCCTCGCGGCGCTATCCGGCAAAGCATGCACAACAGACCGTTGCGTCAGCACAACCGCCGGTGCTGCATCTTCCATGCACAGCACAATGCGCGCACTCGGCGTAGCAGGATCAAGCGGGAGATAAGCCGCACCCGTTTTTAGAACTCCCAGCAACGAAGCCAGCAGATACTCCGATCGATCCAGGCATATCGCCACCAGGCGATTCGGCCCCGCGCCTGCTCGCCGCAGATGCGCCGCAAGCATCTCTGCCTGCCCATCCAGCTCCGCATACGTCCACGACCGTCCTTCAAACTCCACCGCAATCTTATTCGGCGTGCGACGCACCTGCTCTTCTACCAGGCCATGCATCGTAGCCGCAGGCAATGGCGTTTCCTGCGCGTTCCAGCGAACCAGCATCTGTTCGCTCTCTGCTTCAGTCAGCAGTGGCAAGTCTCCAATCGCCGCATCGGGAGTTTTGCAAATCCCTTCCATCAGCGTGGTCCAATGCCCTGCCATCCGCTGAATCGTAGCTGCATCGAAAAGATCGGTGTTGTAAATAATGCAGGCCGCCGTATGCGTCGGCAGCTCTTCCACTTCCAGGTACACATCGAACTTCGCCGCACCTGTCGAAGTCTCTTTCGGCCTCATCTCCCAACCGGCAGGCAGTGCGCCTCCCGTTGAAAGAAACGAAAAGAAGGATTGAAAGATCGGATGGTAACTAGAGTCCCGCTTGATCCCAACCGCCTGCACAACGCGGTCAAACGGAACCTCAGCAGCATCCAGCGCTCCAATCACTGCCTGCTTCACACGCGATAGATACATCGAAAACGGAAGCCGGTCGAAAGGATGCGTACGCACTGGAAACGTATCCAGAAGATAGCCCACCATGCCTCGCAGCTCAGGCCGTCTGCGGCCATCCACGCCGCCGCCCACAATCACATCTTCCTGTCCGCTATAACGAAACAGCACTGCCTTGAAGGCCGCCAGCATCGTCATATACAGCGTCACACCTTGCGCTTGGCTCAACTCCCGCAGAGCCGCCGTCAGCTCCCCCGATAGCTCAAACTGTTCTATGGAGCCGCGCTGGTTAATAACCGTAGGCCGCGCTCTGTCGATAGGCAGCCGCAGCAGCGGAAGCTCTCCCGCCAGTTGTTGCTTCCAATAATCGAGGTGGCGCTCCATCGCAGCAGAGTTCGCATGCTCCTGCCGCCACACCGAGTAGTCGCAATACTGCAGCGTCCGCACCGGCAACGATGGTTCCACTCCCAACTGCAGTGCCGCATAAATCGTCGCCAGCTCAGGAATAAACGTTTCCCGGATCGACAGCCCATCAAACACAATATGGTGCAGCACCAGGTAAAGCCGATGGTCATCCTCCGCCACTCGTACCGTCAACGCACGCAGCAGTGGAACCTTGCTGATATCGATAGGATCAAGAGCCTGCTTTGTAGCCAGCTTCTCCGCTTCGCGTTCACGCTCTTCCACCGGCAGATGAGTCAGGTCCACCGAAGCAACAGCGATATGCGCTTCGTCATGCACCACCTGCAAAACTTCTTCGTGCTGCACCTCAAAGCTGGTGCGCCACGCTTCATGCCGCTTTAGAAAATAATCCAGACTTGCTTTGAGGATTGCAAGATCGAAAGTACCTCTATAACGAATCGTTACCGGCTCGTTGTACGTCGCAAGCTCCGGCTGCATCGAGGCATGCAGCCATATCCGGTATTGGTCAACGGAGATAACTGTCTTCGCGCCCACAGGCCGCGGCTGTATCTGCTCCGCATGCTGCAACGCCCCCAGGCCTCGCAGACCCCGCGCCAGAAGCAGCTTCTTCGCTTCCGATAATTCATCGATCTTCGGGGTCATAGAGTCCTCGACGATCTATCGACGAATTGGCGCTGCAGGTTTTTCATGGCTGATTGAACTCAATTCTAAGTGAAACAATTCCTCTTAGGGACGCCATTCCGCGCCATTCCGTTTTACTGTCCGAAAGCCGCACATCAGGTAACCGGTTTAGTAACACCCTAAAAGCTGACTGACCGGTCAGCCGCGCCAGCGGCGCTCCAATGCAATAGTGCGATGCCCACCCAAACGCAAGATGCCGATTATCGCTTCGCATCAAATCTAGTCGGTCCGGATCAACGAATTTATGCGGATCGCGATTTGCCGCCGCAACCACCGCCGTCACAAGATCACCCTTGCGAATCTGCTTCCCACCCAGCTCTATATCTTCCGGCGCAACCCGCCCCGTCTGCTGCGTAGGCGACTCAAACCGCAAAAGCTCCTCAACAGCCGACGCCCCAATCGCAGCATTCGCTCTCAGCTGCTCCATCTGCTCCGGCCTTTGCAGCAGCGAAAGCATCCCACAGGCAATCAGGTTTGAAGGCTCCTCCAACCCACCCGCAATCATCAGCATCGCGTTCGCAACAATCTCTTCATCATCCAGCCTAGCTCCATCCACCTCGCTCGCCAGCAACGCAGAAAGAAAACCCTCCGTCGGCGCCTTCTTCTGCACCGCCAACTCAGCGGCAAGATAAAGACGAAGCTCTTCAACCCCCTTGACCAACTGCTGCAGCCGGTCAGGATTGTGTTCGAAGTTACCAATCAGCTCGGTCATATCATTGGCCCATACCCTTAGTTGGATGCAATCCGACGAAGGTAGTCCCATCAGCGCAGCCAATACATGCGCCGGAAAAGGACCGGCAAACTCGTTCATCAACTCCATCTCGCCGCGCTCAACAACACCGTCAATCAGCTCATTGGCAATCCGGTCGATCGTCCCCCGCAGAGCCTCAATCTTCTTTGGCGTAAACGCAATGGCGCACGCACCCCGCAGCCGCGTATGCACCGGCGGATCAACAAACAGCACCTGTTTCAACATCAACTCCGCATACGGCCCAAGCACCGCCAGCCCCATCGCTTCCAGGTACTCCGGCGTAGGCGTCCTGCCAGCTTTGAAACGCGACAACACCGTCACGCACTCCGCATAGCTCGTCACCACCCAGCTATGCAGAAAAGGGTCCCAATGCACGGGTTCAAACTCCCGTATCTTGCGATAAAGAGGATAAGGATCGGCAATAGCCTCAGGCTTTAGCAGTTGGTAAAGGCTGTACTCTGCCTCCTTCGCCCTGCTCGCCCGTTTCAGAGTCGTCATGCTAACCCGCCGCCACCATCCGAAGAGCTTCTTCCTCGCTCATATTGCTCAGTGCAGCAAGCAGCAACTCTTCGATGCGCTCTGCAAGTCCAGCAACTGTCCCTGCGTCAAACAGATCGCGCAGCGTCAGCATCACACCAAACGTCTCACGCACCTTCATCACCAACTGCGTCCCCAGCAGCGAGTGTCCACCCACCAGGAAGAAGTCATCCTCAACCCCGATCTCGTCCGTCTTCAGCAGCTCTTGCACCAACTGCAGCACAGCAACCTCAATCTCTGACTCCGCCTCACGCGAACCACCTTCAGCCAGCAGATTCTCTTCACACGGCTCCGGCAAAGCCCTGCGGTCGGTCTTCCCATTCGTCGATAGCGGCAAAGCCATCAGCCGTACAAACTTCGCCGGAATCATATAGCTCGGCAGCGCCTCAGCCGCCAACTCCCGCAACTCCCCAGCGGTGGTCTCAGCTCCTTCCGCCAGCAACACATACGCAATCAAATACTTCTCATGCGTCGCATCCACCCGCGTCACCACCACATTGAACGCAACATCCTCATGGCGATTCAGCACACTCACAATCTCATCCAGTTCAATCCGGTTGCCGCGAATTTTCTCCTGGCCATCGTTCCGTCCCAGAAACGCGATCTGTCCATCCGGCTGCAGCATCGCCATATCGCCAGTGCGATACATCCGCGCACCGGGCGTCCCCTCAAACGGATTCGGCAAAAAGTGTTTCGCCGTCATCTCCGGCAGGTTGCGATAGCCACGCCCAACGCCATTGCCGCCCACATACATCTCTCCAACTTCACCGGCCGCGATACGCTGCCGCTCCTCATCCAGCAGATAAATCGTCGCGCCCTTGATCGCCCTCCCAATCGAAGGCAAGCCATTAATCTCGCTGCTTACATCTCCTGAAGTCGCCACAACCGTGCACTCAGTCGGGCCATAGTTATTCACCACACGAAACGGCAACCCAGCCTTCGGCGCAACATGCAGCGTATCTCCACCGGTAAGCAGAGTCCGCAACTTCGTAGCAGCCGGCCACTCCATCCCCAGCATCGGCTCCGCCACCGGTGTAGGAACAAAAGCAATCGAGACACCCTGCTCCACAATCCATTGCCGCAGCAGGTTCGGATCAACCCTCGTCATATCGTCAGCCAGCGAAATGCTCGCGCCCACCGAAAGATACGGCCAAACCTCCCACACCGACGCGTCAAACCCTACACCCGCAACATGCGTCGCATGGTCTGCAGCCGTCACCCCAAACTCACCCACATGCCACTCCACAAGATGCCGCAGATTGCCATGCGTAATCTCCACTCCTTTGGGCACGCCTGTAGAACCCGACGTATAGATGACGTAAGCCAACTCGCCGCAAGCCCCATCGCCCGGCCAACCCGCGACCTCCCCCGCAGCCTCAATCGCCGCAGCAGAGGCAGCCAGATCCAACGCAACCGCCGCCGACTCAATCCGTCCCGTCAGCGATGCGGGCGCAACAATCACAGCCGCACCCGAGTCCGCCAGAATATGCTGAATCCGCTGGTCCGGCCACGCCGGATCAATCGGCACAAACGCCGCTCCCGCACGCATCGCCGCCAGCTCCGCCACAATCTGGTCAAACGACCGGCAAAGGCATATCGCAACCGAAGCCTCCGGCCCAACACCCAGCGAACGCAGATGCGCCGCAAGCTGATCCGCCTTGCGGTTCAGCTCTCCATACGTCAACGTCGAAGAACCATGCCGCAGGGCTATCGAGCCCGGTGCAACAGCAGAAATGCTCTGGGAAAGCAGAAACCCTTGTCTCATCGTTTAGGGACCACCTGGAGTTCAATTGTTCAAAGCTGGCACAACACGCACGCAAACATGCGCTATCTCGGGTATGCCTCAGAGTATCTTTCTTCTGTAACTCGAAATGCTATCCCACTTTCGCGTAGACACACTACTCCCAGGTAACGCAAAAGTTTGCCCATCAGTGTGACCCTTTTCCATCCCATCAAATCAACCGGCACACACACTCCCTCTGCTGTACATGCTTTAGGCAGTGACTGACGAATCGGTTTGCCGTTGTTTTTTGTTTCTGAGAGTTCTTGCTATCGTTTTGCTTCTGAGATAGGTCCGGGCTTTAGCCCGGACATTAGAACCCGCCCCAAAATGGGCTTCAGCCCCCGGGATACGCTCTCTTCCAGCGCACCACTTATCCCAAAGTAAGCGATCCGAGATTCTTCACACGCTACCCCAACCCACTCCCGCACTACCGCTTTTGAGCCATCGCATCTTTCAGCGTTCTCCTGCACCCTAGAATCAACAATCGCCGTCCACTACTCATGACGACTCATCATCCAAGATTCACGCGTGTATTCTCGGGGAGTATCAAGTGGCCTGACACAAGCCACTAGCTCCTCCTCATAAAGACCACCCTATGACCGACTCCACCACCAAACCGGGCATTGAAGTCATCCTCATCGCCCCCAATGTCTCCGAGCAAATGGGCGGCGAAGCCATCAAGGCTCTCCAGATCTACCTCGAACTGGAGAAGCAGGGTGTGCGCGTCCACCAGATCACCCACCAGCGCGCCAAAAAAGAGCTCGACCGCAGCTTCCCGCAAATGAGCGTCTCCTACGTCCCGGACACGCTCCTGGAAAAGCTTCTCTACCGCGGCAAACTCTTCGAGCAACTCCTGAACTTCATCTTCATGCGCTCCGCCGCAAAGCTGGCTGAAAAACTTGTCCGCGAAAACCCCAACGCCGTCGTCCACTTCACGTCGCCGGTCTCGCCGATCCTCCCATACCCACGCGTTCCCAACGCCCACGTCGTCATCGGCCCTATCAACGGCAACATCCACTACCCATCCGCGTTCAAGCATCGCGAAAAGCTAGCCTACAAAATCCGCCGCTGGTTGCACCCCATCATGCAGTTCCTTCATCGCTACAGCTTCGCCGGCAAACGCAAAGCCGACGCCCTTCTAGTAGCCGGCGGCCAGCGCACCTACGACTCCCTGCGCATGGCCGGCTGCAAAGAAGACCAGTTCGTCGACTCCATCGACAGCGGTGTCCTCAACCGCCTCGCCGAAACCCCGCGCATCACGCACTCCGGCACGAACCTCCGCTTCTTCCACAACGGCCGCCTCGTCGAGCACAAAGGCACCGACCTCATCATCAAGAGCCTCAAACGGACCCGCAACCTCATCGAGCTGGACATCATCGGCCGCGGCCCCGAACTCCCCAACCTGCGCGCACTCGCCACCGAGCTGGGCCTCAACGACCGCGTCAACTTCATCGAGTGGGTCCCTGACCACACCGAGCTCGCCCGCATGCTCCGCGCCTACCGCGCCTTCGTCTTCCCCAGCCTCGCTGAAGCCAACGGCATCGTCGTGCAGGAAGCCATGATCCAGGGTCTGCCCGTCATCGCGCTCGATTGGGGTGGGCCAGCCCTGCTCGTCACCCCGGAAACCGGCATCCTCATCCAGCCAACCAGCGAAGAGTTCGTCATCGACCAGCTAGCCATCTCCATGGACAAGCTCGCCGAAGACGGCGACCTCGCCGAGCAGATGTCCATCAACGCCCGCGCCCGCGCTCTTGAAAAGGGCTTTCTCTGGTCAGACATCATCCGCGACTGGCGCGAGGTCTACAAACGTGTTTCCATGAAATCAAAATAATTTTGCGTGAGAGCACATCCAATGCGCTCCATTCGGAGTACAACAATTACCTGCTTCCTTTTTATTGCTGACGTCTCACCCGCATCGAGGCTACTGCAGATCGATTCACCTCCGGGCCACGCAATGTACCTCTTGCAGCAACTGTTTCAACGAAATACGTAACCTACACCGAGATTCAATGACGCTAAAGAAATGCGGCCAGTCGTGAACCAGACAAACGCGACCGACAATCCTCCACTGATCCTTCGCGCGCTCGAGACCAAGGCCATCCGTGCCGCCTTCTGGTCTGTGCTCGAGTACGGTTCAGGCACCGGCCTACGCGTCATCAGCAGCCTCGTCCTCACCCGCTTGCTGCTTCCCGCCTACTTCGGGGAGATGATCCTCGTCTCCACCCTGATCGCCGGCATCACCCTCCTCTCTGACATCGGTCTCGCCCCCAGCGTCATCCAGTCCCCTCGCGGCGACGACCCAGCCTTCCTCAACACCGCCTGGACGCTACAAGCCCTGCGCGGCGTCGCCCTTTGGATCGTCGCCATCGCCATCGCTTGGCCAATGGCCCTCTACTACCACGACCCACATCTGAAAGCCTTGCTTCCCGTACTCGCCTGCAGCACGTTGATAGGCAGCTTCAACAGCACCAACCTGCTCACGCTCTCGCGCCACATGGGCGTCCGCCGTCTCTTCGCCATAGACGGCTCCACCTCCGTCGTCTCCCTCGTCGTCACCATCATCTGGGCCTACTTCTGGCCTTCCGTCTGGGCCATCATCGGCGGCCAGATCATCTCCACCATCTACCGCCTCATCCTCAGCCACATCCCCGCCGTCACCCCCGGCATCCGCAACTCCTTCGGCTGGGAAAAAGACGCGCTCCAAAGCATCGTCCACTTCGGCAAGTGGATCATGATCGGCACAGCCTTCTTCTTCTTCGCCTCGCAAGCCGACCGCCTCGTCCTCGGCCGCCTCATCCCTCTTTCGCTGCTCGGCATCTACGGCCTCGCCTACCAGCTATCCGACATCCCACGCCAGGTCATGCTCGCCCTCGGTTCGCGCGTCGCATACCCCTTCATCGCCAAGATCATCCATCTCCCGATCAACGAGTTCCGCACCAAGTTCCTGCGTTACCGCTTCTACGTCCTGCTGATCGGCGCGGCGCTCCTCACCCTCATGGCCATCTGGGGCAACCTCATCATCCTCAAGCTCTACGACCGCCGTTACCACGAAGCCGCCTGGATGATCCCCATCCTCTCCGTAGGCCTTTGGAACACGCTGCTCTACCAGAGCACATCCCCCGTGCTCTTCTCGCTCGGCAAACCCAAGTACAACGCCTACGCCAACGTAGCCTACTGCTTCGGCATCATCGGCGGCATTATCATCGCGTTCCACTTCTACGGCATGTTCGGTGCGGTCATCGCCATCGCCGCCGGAGACTTCCCCTCCTACGTCGTCAACCAGTTCGGCGCCGTCCGCGAAGGCATCAACCCGCTCCGCCAGGACCTGCTAATGACCTGCATCTTCCTCACCATGCTGGCCTCCGGCTACGCCATCCGCCACTCCTTCGCCCACTAAGCCGTATCACCCTACAGGCCTCTAGTCCCCAACCGAATCACCTCAGAACTGTCATCCTGAGCGAAGCGTCTTGCGGCTTTTTGCAAGGCGCGCAGTCGAAGGACCTGCCATGCAGCCTGACCAACAACACAGCTCCCGGCTTTCAGCCACGACCATCTTGCTGAACCACCCCAGTCTCTAGGCCGATCCAGCGATCCACCTACCGGCTCATCAACTCCAGATACCGCTCCGTAATCAAATCCGAATCAAACTGCGCCAGCCACTCCATAGCACTCGGCTTCTTCTCCCCACCTAACACCTTCAAAATCGCCCCCGCCAACGCCGGACTATCATCCATCGGCACCAACTCCCCATAAGTCCCCTTATCGAGAATCTCCGCCGGCCCACTCGGGCAATCCGTCGAAACCACCGGCACCCCCAGCGTCAGTGCTTCGATCAACGCAACCGGCATCCCCTCCCACGAAGACGACATCGCAAACACCGCCGACCGTGCCATATAAGCCGCCGGATTCGCCACAAACCCCGGCAGCGCAACATCCTCACCCAGCCCCATCTCCGCAACCATAGCCGTCAATCTCTCCCGCTCCGACCCCTCCCCCAGAATCAGCAGCCGCGCCGGCGTACTCCGCCTTACTTCCGCAAACGCCCGCAGCAGGTTCGGAAAATTCTTCTGCACCTCAAGCCGCCCAATCGCCAGAATCACCGGCGGCTCACCCTCCGCAAACCACGCCTCATCCAGAGGCTCCTTCGCCGCCGCCGCCAGCCCTTTGAAGTCGATCGGGTTGTACACCGTCTGCACATACTTCCGCGCCAGCCCACTCACCCGGCACATGTCCTCCGCCACACCATCCGACACCGCCACCACCGCATCGGCCATCGGATACATCCACCGCGTCGTCAGTGGCAGCAGCATCCGCCTCGCTCTCCCACTCGAATCCCGAATATCCGACGACAGATTCGTATGCTCCGAAAGAATCAGCCGCGTCCCACTACCCGCAAGCCGCACCGCCACACAAGCAACCTCATTCCCGAAGTGTGTCGCCGACAACATCGCATCCGGACGCTCCTTCCGCAGATACCCCACCAGCTTCGTCACCCTCTGCGTCGAGCCCGTCACCCCCAGGTTCACCAGCCGAGCCCCCACCGGCAGCAGCTTTTCATACGGCGAAAAAATCAGAAAATCCAGCACCAGGTCCACCGCAATCCCGCGGTCCAGAAACCCTTGGATCAGGTTGAACATCACCCGCTCCACACCGCCGTTATAAAGCGTATGCAGATAAACCGCGACATGGGCTGGCCTTGATCTCTCGCTCATTGGTCTCTCGAATCCCTCATCGCCTTTAGCTTTTTCCCGATTATAAGCACTCAGCTATAAACCCGAATCGGGCTCCGCACCACTTCGATCTGGTACTTCGGCGACTCCTTCATCGCCTGCGACCAGCCAATCATCAGGAACAAAAGTTCATAGCTCTGGTTGCCCAAAAATACCGTCGTAATCGTAAACGCAATCCCCACCAAGATTCCCAGCAGCGTCAGCACAAAGTGCCGTTCCCTCACCGGCTGCGGACGAAACGCCTGCACAACCAGCGTGCCCATCGCGTCCACGATCAACAGTATCAAAGCCACCGCTCCCACATACCCCTGCACAATCCAGAAATACAAGTAAGCATTGTCGATCGAATCCTGCCCACCGATACGCGGGAAGTTCGAGCCCCAACCCCACTCTCCACCCTTGATCGCCACCGGAACATAGTTGTCGATCAGCTCCGCGCGATACTGCGCCGTCTCTTTCTCCGACCCATAATCCTTACGCGGCCCAGCCAGATAATCTTTGCCAAGCAGATAAGCCGGTAGTCCGATCATGAACACACACACCACCACAATCACCGCGCGACGCCCCGGCTTCTTCGCTCGACCAATAGCCGCCACCGCCAGCCCTAACCCTGCTCCAATCCATGGCCCGCGAGCCTGCGTCATAAACAACGCCACAAACAAGCCCCACGCATACCACTTCCCATGCTTCAACAGAGCAGCCACCGGCGGCCGCGCTTTCAACTCCGCATAGTTCTTTCTCCCCAGCCACAACGCCAGCAGCCACGCGGTAAACACCATCATGCCCGCCAGCTCCGACTGCGAGTACGGCCCCGCAACGCGCCCAAACCCCCAGCGATACTGCGTCCTCCACATCGCCCATTGGCTCGGATAAAAGTGGCTCCAGACCCACGTATAAGGATTGCTCTTGAAGAAATACTCATACGCTGAAAAGACCGAAGACCCCGCCAGCAGCCACACAAACATCCGCGTAATTCTCACGCGGCTACCCGTCTGCTCGATCAGCAGCTTGCCCGCCATATACGGAATCAACCCCACCGTCAGGCTTTCAAACAGCGAAAACGCCGCATCCGTAGTTTTTCCAAGCTCATGCTCCGCCCACGCACTGCTCATCAGAAATATCAACATCCACAAGTCGGTCCGCGTAAACCTCCAGCGACCCCTATCCAGAAACACCATGCCCACACCAAGCGGCACCAGCGCAGCATCGATAAAGTTCAGCGACGGCAGGGGTCTCATCGTCCAGTAAAAATAAGTCGGCAGCAAAAGCAGCGTCGGCAACACCACATACTGCAGCGCAAACTGCGTTCCCCAGCGCTTGATGGCGAGGATACAGAGCAGACCCGGTATGAGAGTTACGAGTTCCATCTTTGGCGCGTTCCTGCTGCAACCGATTGCCCATACAAATCAGAGCAACGGCTAACTCATCAAAGTCGGTCCTATGCCGAATCCTCGTCGTATCGGTTCGTCACACACGTCCCGGTCTAAAAGGGGGGTTGCTGATCCTGTCAGTATATAGGCCGCTCCTCGCTGTCCCCTTCGCATCAATCTCCTCTATTGAAGCGCCTCAAACCACTTTCCGCGACGCACACAGGCTCACAAAGAAATATGTCACTCCAAAGGTTCCTCCAGTTAGTCCATACTGGTTGAACGCCCCTCTGCGGGATGCTATGTTCACGAGAACGAACCTGTAGGCGATCTTCCGTTACGCCTCCCTGCTCGTCGTAACGGCTAACAGGAAACACCGTACCGCTGTCTTGTTGAAAGCTTGGCTTCTGCCTGAAAAACTGACAGACGACATCGAACTCGATCTGTATTGCAATCATTCGAAACCACAGGCGCTATGCTGGGTTGAGCCAGGACATTCGGCGAGGTTAGGGAACTTGATGAACTCGGCTGCGATACAACCGGCGCTCGAACCACCCCGGCAGTTCATCCCTGAGACCGAAACGCCCCCCAGAGACTTCAACCTCGATATCGTCCGCAGCATCAGGATGCGTCCTGTTCTCACTGTGGCCGTCGCGATTTTTGTCTTCCTTTGCATCATCATCTTCGCCGCCAGCCGACGCCCTTACTACGAAACCCAGGCGCTCATCTATGTGCAGCCGATGCAGTCCAAGCTCGTCACCGACACCACCCAGGGCACCTACGATTCCTCGCGTTACGAAGCCTACATCGCCCAGCAGCTCCAGACCATCGTCCGTACAGACATCCTCGCCGACGCCCTGAAGAAGCCCGCCACCCGTATGTGGCGCTTCCCCCACGAGCCTGAGCAAGCCGCCATCGCCCGCCTTCAGTCAACCCTGAAAGTCGAGCGCGTGCAAAACAGCTACGAGCTCTCCGTCAATCTCGCTGGCAGCAATCCAGACGCCATCGCCAACGTCGTCAACGCCGTCACCAACGCCTACATCCACGGCGAACGCGACGATGAGCTGGCCCAGACCGACCAGCAACTCCAGATCCTGCAAGACGAACTACAGCGCGTCAGCGCCGAACTCCTCAGCGATCGCAGAGACCAAGCCGACCTAAGCGTCGCCCTCGGCGTAGCGGACACCACCGGAGACACCGGTAACCCCTACGACGTACAGCTCAACGACCTCCGCTCCGAGCTCGCCAAGGCCGTCTCCGCCCACGACGTCGCCGCAGCCCAGCTAGCTTCCATCAGCAGTTCCGGTGCCGGGGGCTCGGAAAGCCTTCGCGCCGCCGCCGATGAAACCTCCGCTACCGACCCCGGCCTCGCCATGCTCAAGCAGACCATCGGCCAGCGCCGCAGCATCCTCACCAGCCAGATGTCCGGCCTCACCCCCAAAAACCCCATCTACAAACAGGATCAGGATGAGCTCGATCGCCTGCAAGCCTCTCTCACCCAGATGGAAATGGACGTCCGCACCAACGCCGGACAGCAACTCCAACAGAGACTCCAGCTTGAAGCCGATCGCACCGCCGACATCATGGCGCGCCTCTCCGATCAGCTACAGCGAAAGACAGCCATCGCCACCGGCGCCACGCCGCAGCTACAGCACGCAGCCGACGTCACCGCCGACATCACCCGCCTGCAGGCCCGCTACAACCAGGTCGACGCCGCCATCAACTCCATCCAGCTCGAGCGCGACACCTCCGGCCTCGTCCACATCCTCGTCCCCGCCGTTGCTCCTCTAGCACCCAAGACCAGCACCAAGCGGCTCATCTACGCCCTCGCACTCCCCTTTGCTCTCTTCATGGGCCTCTTCGCAGCCGTAGGCGCACGCCGCCTTGATCCACGGGTCTACACCTCCAGGGATCTAACCCGCGTCCTGCGCTTCGACCCCATGGCCATCCTTCCTGCAGCCGCTGACGTCGCCCCACCCGTACGCGACGAGTTCATGCTCCGCGTCGTCGCCGGCCTCGACCAGGCTCACCGCATCGACGGCGTCCGCACCTTCGTCTTCACCTCAACATCACCCAAGTCCAGCATCACCGGCTTCGTTACCGCCGTCACCCGCGAAATGGAGTCCCTCGGCTACAGCGTCAGCCGTTTCAAGTCCTCTGACCTCCGCCGCGCCGCTGCCGCATCCCGCGCCAACGAGCAGCTACCGCTGCTGGAACTGCCGATCACAAAAGCAGAACCCAGCAAGAGCGAAAACTTTGTCATCCGCAACCTCGAAACCCTGAAGCAGACCAAAGATCTCCTCTTCATTGAAGCGCTACCGCTGCTCTTCTCCGCCTCCAGCGAGTTCGCCGCCCGTCTCTCCGACGTAGTAGTTCTGGTAGCCGAATCCGGCCGAACCACCCGCACCGAACTCAGCAGCTCCCTCGCTCTGGCCCAACGTCTCCACGTCCAGGGCGTAGCGACCGTCCTCGACGACGTAAGCCTCCGCCACGCCAGCCCCGAGTTCCTCGCCGCAGTCCGCAGCGTAGAACAACGCACCGAAGAAGACGAACCAACCCCCACCCCCTAAACCACGTAAAACAAAGCAAAATCCGCCTTTGCTCCCGCCTTTTTAGTTGTCATTCCCGAAGGGAATCTGCGTTTGCACTTGCTTTTGCTTTTGCTTTTCTAGTTGTCCTCCTGAGCAAAGCGAACGGATCTGCTGTCTCCCGTTCTTCGCCAACCCACCATAAACAAATGGGTGCCCCATCCATGACAGCACTTGGTCATGGGTGGGAAAGTATGACCTCAACGGGCCAAGCTTTTGCCTTTGCTGTTGTTCTTGACGGAGGGAGCAGGGGCCTTCAGGCCCCTGAATCAAACCCACAACAAAAGGGGGGCTTCAGCCCCGGCCAGCTACCGCCCCACCCACTCCAACACCGTCATCGAAAACGCCGGCACCACCATCGGAGCACCTCCCACCACCGAGCTCTTCACCACCACAACCTTGTTCTGCGTCTCATTCGTATCCGTAATGCTGCCCGCCGTAAGCCGGCTCACCTGCACCACCCCGGAAGGCGCCCCCACCCCGGAAAACGTCACCGGCAACCCCTTCGTCCGGCTCAAATTCAACACCACCAGACTCCGCTTCGCCCCATCCGCAAACGCAAACGTCTGCAGGTAATGCGCCTTATCCAACTGAATATCGTCATTCGCACTCTTCGCCTGCTTCCAAGTCGGATTCGCTCCACTCAACCGCGTCTCCACCATCTCCGGCAGAATCGCTTCATTCGCCAGCAGCTCCGTCAGATACTGCGGGCGCCGCAAATTCGTTGCCCCGCCCATATCCACCACAACCCCATACAGCGGAGTCTTCTCCTGCGTCTGGTCCGCCGCATTCTGAAAGCCATTGAAGTACCCCGGCAGCTCCCAGATCGACTCGTTCTTCACCCCAAGATCCCGCATCATCAGCAGCATGTGATCGACAACCGTAAGCCCAGCCCCCACCGACGGAATCGCCTTCTCAAACGCCGCTTGATTCGCCGACCCACTCGCCGCTCCAATGTTCGTCTCATACACACTCAAATTCGCTGGCCGAGCCGCCGCCCGCGCCACCTTCGCCTGCTGGTACACATACCCACTCGGCACACTATCCAGCATCTCCGGCTGCGCAAACATCGGCCCGAAGATCGCTTCATCCGAACTCGCATCATCGAACCTGCCAAAGAGATACGGCGCAATCGCCGTACTGTCATACCCTCCGCTATTGGCCAGCTCCTTCTGCGTCCAATCCGGCATCAACACAAACGTTCCAATTACCAGATCGAACTTATCCGCCTGGTACGCAGTCGAACTCCTCGCCGCCAGAAAAATCTGCTTCGCCCGCTGCCCATACGCCACCGGGTCAGGCATAGCCGACCCCGCAAACGTCGTCCCATTCCACTCCTCATTACCCAGCTCAAGATGGATCTTCGGAAACACAGCAGTCCAGGGCGCAACCTGCCCCCTCGCCGCACGCTTCGCTCCATAAGGCGTCGAACTCGCCCCCGCCAGGTACTCAATCAAGCTCTTCGCTTCACCCGAAGACATCGCCGCCGGCATGTTGAACCACGGCTCCGCACCCACCATCTGGCAAAGCTGCAAAAACTCCTGCAGCCCCAGCGGCACCGCATCCTGCTGGCTCCCATGCTCGCTGTACCCCGCCCGCACCCGCGCAAACGGCGGCGCAATCAGGTTATCAATCGAACTGCCCAGGTGGTCGCCATCGTGATACCGCAAAATCCCCGGACGCAGCTCCCGCAGCGTCTCCACAACCTCATCCCGAAACGCCGTAGGATTCTCCCGCGACGCAGTCACCGGCACCAGGCTCACATCATCCAGCAGCACATCCGCCCCGTTAGCCTCAAACGTCAACCCAACCGTCCCCACCTCACGACCATCCTCCGCAGCCGCGAATTCAAAACTGTAGTCCCGCCACCCACTCCCCAACACCACATCCTTCAACAAAAACTGCTCCGGCCCATGCTCCACCTGCCGCTTCAAATCCACATGCACCCGATTATTCCCACCCACCCCCTTCGCCCGAAACGACAACCGGTACTCCCCCTTCAACTGCACAAACGAGTGCCCCGCCATGCTGTCAAAGTACGAACTCACCCCAGCCGACTCACCCGCCCTCGCCGCCATCATCTTCAAAGCCTGCTTCCCCGGCGTCTCCGGAGACAAATCCTTGAACTCCGTCGCCAGACTCCCCCCACCCGCCACGTTTGTCCACCATCCAGCCCCAGAATCACCCGGAATTGACCGCCGGACGACCACAAAATCACCCACATCCGGAACCACGCTCATCGGCGCAAACGTAATCTCAACCCCTTGATCCACAAGGGTAGAATCAGCTTTTGCGCTGGAAATCACCGTCCCAACCGCCCCCGCCGCCTTACCCGAAATCACCTCATACTGCGCCCCTCGCAGAAAGTTCTCCGGCCACTGCGTCCACTGATTTCCATCCGTGCAAGTCGTTGATGTTACAGCCTCACAACGCAAAATCGACTGCCACGTCTCCCCCTCAAACCCAGGGTTGATAAACACCAAATTCTTCAACATTTGCCCAGAATCGTAGTAATTCTGCCCACCCAGATTCATCCCCAGCCGCTTCACGCCGCTCTGGATCTCATGGTTCGTAACAGCAATATCGGTAACACCGCCATCCTCTGGCTTGCTATGCTGTGCCCCACCGCTCCTGCATCCCGCCAGCAAAAGACAAGGCAGCATCACCACAGCAGTTCGCGCGAAGATAGACATACGAAAGGCCACCGCCTGAGCACGTTCTCGCAACATCAAAATTTCGTTTCTCAACGTTCTCGGCGTTCGCAGGTCGCAGAATAGCAGAAGGACGATCACACCTTGCCTTCAGACTCTTCCACCGCATCAAGCAG
>Ga0302305_1000636_pt1 | contig 20702 bp, 17 predicted proteins | sample III_Palsa_E2_3_FD_198764 | JGI IMG/M metagenome (GOLD analysis project Ga0302305, IMG submission 198764) | Peat permafrost microbial communities from Stordalen Mire near Abisko, Sweden - III_Palsa_E2_3 | ecosystem: Environmental > Terrestrial > Soil > Palsa > Peat permafrost | place: Sweden... | reverse complement strand
TCGCAGGCCACGCTGCTCGAAGTCGGCTTCAACCACTTCTTCCGCGCCAAATACGACAGCGAGCAAGGCGAGCAGCCCGGCGACTTCATCTACTTCCAGGGCCACGCCTCCCCCGGCGTCTACGCCCGAGCCTTCCTCGAAGGCCGCTTCGACGAAAGCCGCCTCAAAAACTTCCGCCACGAACTCCGCGACACCCCCGGCCTCTCCAGCTATCCGCACCCGTGGCTCATGCAGGACTTCTGGCAGTTCCCCACGGTTTCCATGGGCATCGGCCCACTGAACGCCATCTACCAGGCGCGCTTCATGAAGTACCTGGAGAACCGCAACCTGATCCCGAAAACCGACCGCAAAGTCTGGGCCTTCGTCGGCGACGGCGAAACCGACGAAGTCGATACCCTCGGCGCCATCGGTCTCGGCAGCCGCGAAAAGCTCGACAACCTCATCTTCGTCGTCAACTGCAACCTCCAGCGTCTCGACGGCCCCGTCCGCGGCAACGCCCGCATCATCGACGAGCTAGAAGGCACCTTCCGCGGCGCTGGATGGAACGTCATCAAGGTCGTCTGGGGCTCCGATTGGGATGAGCTCTTCTCCCGCGACCACCAGGGCCTGCTGCTCAAACGCATGGAAGAGTGCGTCGACGGCGACTTCCAGCGCTACAAGGCCAAGGACGGCGCTTACCTCCGCGCAGACTTCTTCGGCAAGTACCCCGAACTCCTCAAGATCGTCGAAGACAAGACCGACGAGGAGCTCGGCCGCCTGCATCGCGGCGGTCACGACGCCGCCAAGATCTACAACGCCTACAAGCGCGCTCTCGAGCACAAGGGTGGCCCCACCGTCATCCTCGCCAAGACCGTCAAGGGCTACGGCATCGCCAGCGCTCAGTCGCGCAACCCCACCCACTCCGAAAAGAAGCTCACCGACGACGGCCTGGCCGCCTTCGTGAAGCGCTTCGACATCCCCCTCCCCGAAGGTGCGGCCAAGGACGCCGACTTCTACAAGCCTGACGCCAGCGACCCCGCCATCCAGTACATGCAGGCTCGCCGCGCAGAGCTCGGTGGTTATATGCCGAAGCGTGAAGTCCCACCCAGCACCTTCGTCGCTCCAAAACTCGACTTCTTCAAGACCTGGCTCGCCGGCTCCAAAGACCGCGCCATCTCCACCACCATGGGCTTCGTCAACATGCTCAACGGCATGCTCAAGAACCCCGAAATCGGCAAGCTGATCGTTCCCATAATCCCGGACGAAGGCCGTACCTTCGGCTTCGAGTCCGTCATGAAGGCCGTCGGCATCTACGCGCCAGAAGGCCAGAAGTACGTCCCGCACGACGCCGACATGCTCCTCGGCTACAACGAAAAGAAGAACGGCCAGATCCTCGAAGAAGGCATCACCGAAGCCGGCTCCATGGCCAGCTTCACCGCCGCCGGCACCGCCTACGCGAACTACAAAGTGCCGATGGTTCCCTTCTACCTCTACTACTCCATGTTCGGCTTCCAGCGCATCGGCGACATGGCCTGGGCCTTCGCCGACTCGCGCGGCAAGGGCTTCCTCATGGGAGGCACCGCAGGCCGTACCACCATGCTCGGCGAAGGTCTCCAGCATCAGGACGGCCACTCGCCTGTCCTCTCCGGCACCATCCCCACCTGCCTCACCTACGACCCCGCCTACGTCTACGAGCTGGCCGTAATCGTGCAGGACGGCATGAAGCGCATGTATGAGAACAGCGAAAACTGTTTCTACTACATCACCATGTACAACGAGGACTACCTGAACCCCGCCATGCCGGAAGGCGAAGGCGTCCACGAAGGCATCCTCCGCGGCATCTACAAATTCAAGGCATCGGAAAAGCCCGCACAGCTCCAGCTCTTCGGCTCCGGCCCCATCCTCAACGAAGCTCTCAAGGCCCAGTCCATCCTCGCGGAGAAGTACAACATCGCCGCCGACGTCTGGTCCGTCACCAGCTACACCGAGCTTCGCCGCGACTGCCTCGACGTCGAGCGCTACAACCGCCTGCACCCTGCCGAAAAGGAAAAGACCCCGTACATCGTGCAGGCTCTCGGCAAAGCAACCGGCCCCATCGTTGCCGCCAGCGACTACATGAAGTCCCTGCCCGACGCGCTCTCCCCGTGGCTCGGCAACCGCCTCGTCTCGCTCGGCACCGACGGCTTCGGACGCTCCGACAACCGCGAACACCTCCGCCGCCACTTCGAAGTCGACGCCGAATCCATCGTCGCCGCTTCACTTTCGAAGCTCGCACGCGAAGGCGTCATCAAGCCCAAGGTTGCGGAAAAAGCCTTCGCCGAACTCGGCCTCCTTACCGACGGCCCCGGCGCCGCCAAAGCATAAACTCGCAACAAACATCACCAACTACCGGGCAAGACCTCTTCGCAGCAAGCAAGTCATCGCGAAGAGGTCTTTCTCACGCTGGATATCGAGAACTCAAAAGGTTGTTCCGACCGAGACCAACGCAGGAGTGCTGCGTTGCTTTCTTACCTCTGTCATTCCCGCAAGGAATCTGCGTTTGTCTTTGCACTTGTTTTTCTTTCTGTCATTCCCGCAGGGAATCTGCTTCTACTCCACAGTGCCGCTGCTCTATAACAATGCGAAAATGACAACAGTCCCAGTCCACTGCAACAGGTAATTTGCACTAGACTGTCAGCACACCGCTTCCATCGAGGTTTCACTGTTTGCCTGAAAATCCGCTGCTCCCGAACCGCCGCCTGAAAGAACTCCTGGAACTGATGCGGCGTGCCCACGCTCTCGATCTCCGCTCCAAACGCCCCGCGCGCGAAGCTCTCGTCGCCGCCACGGCCATTCATCTTCTCCCCGGCGATCTGCTCAACAGCGACGCAGCCGATCTCAACGCCATCGCCTTCGCTCCGGCCGCCAATCCCAACGTTCTCGCCAAGGGCAAAGCCGCCGTCATGCCCGAAGCCAACGTAGCTCTTCCCAGGGTCTCGCGCCTGGCTCTCTGCGCTGCCATGGCTCAAGGACTACGCTCTGCCGGCACCGGCGGCATCGTGCTCGCGCACATCAACACGGCATCACCTGAAGCCGGCTGGGCCGACGCACTCGAGTACGCCCACCGAGCCCGCCTTCCACTCCTCGTCGCCGTTGCCGACCCCACCGCAGGCCGCGCCGGTCGCACACCCACCGCGCTCAGCCTTGCGTCCGTCTCCAGGCTCGCAAAGAAGCTGCAGCTCCCCGTCCTTCCCGTCGATGGCGAAGACGCCGTAGCCGTCTACCGCGTCATGCAGGAGTGCACCCTCCGCGCTCGTCTCGGCGAAGGCCCAGCCGTCATCTGGGGCATCCTTACGCCACAAAACAAGCAGAAACTCAGCCGCGCCATGCAACCAATTTCCCGCATGGAAAAATACCTGGCGGTCCGCGGTTTATTACCCGCAAAGACTTCCCGAAAGTCTCGCGCCTAAGCTCTGCCCGGGTACACTGACAGCATGATTTCTTCATGCTCCCGGGTTCGGGCAGCCGGGCTCGTTTTCGCGCTTGCCTCTTTTGCTGCGTCCTCCACCGCATTCGCTCAAAACGCAGCGACCCAGCCCGTGCAGCCGGCTCCATCCACACCAGCCCTGCCGGCAGCCACACCCGCGCCCGCCAGCAGCTTTCCCTCCATGCCTGCGGCAACCCCGCAGAGCCCCGCTGCAACGCCCGCGAACGCAACCCCTGTCTACCAGGATCCGCTCCAGCAGCCCATCACAATGCGCCCAGCCTCGGACGCACCGCAGTCGGCCCCGGCAGCGCCTCAGTCCACCCAGCCGGCCATCCCGCCCGCAACGCCTACCACCACTTCTAACCTTCCCGTCGTCCCCGCCTACGATCCCGTCTACGGCATCAAGGAACGCCCCGACGAGCTCGGCTCCACCTACATCCCCGTCGATAGCCCCATCTATCCCATGGCCATGCGCCTCTACTCGCTCGGCTATCTCAACACCGCCTTCATCGGCATGCGTCCCTGGACCCGCCGTAGCCTCCTGCACATGCTCCAGAAGTCCTCTGACGACATCGTCAACGGCGGCGACAATCAGGCCATCGCCATCCTCGCCAAGCTGCAGGACTACGTCGCCGACGAAACCCCCGCCACCGGCTTCTCCCGCGGACGCATCTACGGCGCAGACACCTTCTACACCCGCCTCATGGGCATCAGCGGCCAAACCCTCCGCGACAGCTACCACCTCGGCCAGACCATCAGCAACGACTACGGCCGTCCGTACGAACCCGGCTTCAACGCCCTCGCCGGATTCTCCAGCGTCAATGAGTGGGGCCGTTTCTCTCTCTACGTTCGCGGCGAGTACCAACACTCCCCCTCCGGCCCCGGCTACTCCTTAGCCCTCGCCAACCAGTTCTCCTGCAACGACTTCATCTGTCCCTTTGCTCCACCCAACGCACCACAGGACACCATCCCCTACGGCACGCAGGTCGCGCAGAATCCTTTCCGCCTGCAGGAAGCCTCCCTCTCCTTTCACCTCCTCGGCCACGAAATCTCCGGCGGCAAATCCGACTCATGGCAAGGCCCCGGCGTAGGCGGCGCCATGTCCTGGAGCAACAACGCGGAAAACATCTATTCCTTCCGCATCGACCGCGTTGAGCCCCTCCACATCCCCTACTTCTCCGCCATCTTCGGCGACCTGCGCTACGACTTCTTCGTCGGCTCCCTACAAGGCCACACCGCACCCAACTCTCCCTGGATACACTCTGAGAGCATCAGCCTGCGCCCCACCCGCAACTTCGAGTTCGCCTTTCAGCGCTCCGTCATCTGGGGCGGCGAAGGCCACGAGCCAGTCACCATCCACACCTTCCTGCGCAGCTTCTTCAGCCTCAACGACACCGAATCCGACCCCACGAGCAAAGGTACGGCAGACGATCCCGGAGCTCGATTCAGCGACTTCACCTTCTCCTACCGGCTCCCGTTCCTGCGAAACTTCGCCACACTCTATCTTGATTCCTTCTGCCACGACGACGTAAGCCCGATCAGCGCTCCACGCCGTGCCGCCTACCGTCCCGGCATCTACCTCTCGCAGGTTCCCGGCCTGCCCAAGCTTGATCTACGTGTGGAAGGCGTCAGCACAGACACCTCCACTCTTCGCAGCATGAACGGCGAATTCATCTACTTCGAAGGCGAACAACGCCAGGGCTACACCAACAAAGGCTTCATCATGGGCGACTGGATTGGGCGTGAAGCCAAGGGCGGCCAGGCATGGCTCACCTATCACCTTTCGGCAGACCAATGGGTCCAGGTGGAGTATCTCAACAAGAAGACCGCGAAAGACTTCATCTCCGGCGGCACCACGCAGAATCAATTCAAGGTCGATGTCGTCAAGCGCTTTCATCATGACATCGAACTGAACGCGTGGTTGCAGTACGAGCGCTGGAAAGCACCCGTTACCGTCAACACAGCGCCCGGCGTCGAAACAGCGCTCTACCTTCCGAACGCCCAGAACGACACCGTCGTAGCAGCCCAGATAACCTGGTACCCCAAGCTACACGTTATCCGCGGCCTGAACGGGAAATAGATACGAGAGCCGAAAAACGAAATTCGAGATGCGAAGAGACTGAATCACCCCTTCGCATCTCGAATCTTGCATCTCGAATCTTTTACTTCTCTGCTGCCACACACGCCTTGAAGTAATCCAAAGACTTAGCCAGCCCTTCACGCAGAGGCACCTTAGGCTCCCATCCCAACAGCGACTTCGCCTTCGTAATATCCGGCTTGCGCTGTTTTGGATCATCCTGCGGCAACGGCATAAAGGTCAGCTCACTCTTCGACCCCACCAGCGCCAGCACTTCCTTCGCACACTCCAGCATCGTGAACTCCACCGGGTTCCCAATGTTGGTCGGCAAATGCTCATCCGACTTCGAAAGCTTCACAATCCCAGCAATCAAATCCGACACGTAGCAGAAGCTGCGCGTCTGCGATCCGTCCCCATAGATCGTCAAGGGAACATCCCGCAGCGCCTGCATCATGAAGTTCGAAATCACGCGGCCATCATTGGCCTGCAGCCTCGGCCCATACGTATTGAAGATCCGCACCAGGTGCGTATTCACCCCGTGATACCGGTGGTACGCAGCAACCGCTGCTTCCGAAAACCGCTTCGCCTCGTCGTACACCGAACGCGGCCCGATCGGATTCACATTGCCCCAGTAGGTCTCCACCTGCGGATGCACTTCCGGATCGCCATAGCACTCTGACGTCGAAGCATGCAGATACCCTGCCCCATACTTCTTCGCAACCTCCAGCGAGTTCAGCGTCCCCGCCGACCCTACCAGCAGCGTCTCAATCCCGAGCCGTATGTAATCCACCGGACTAGCAGGCGAGGCAAAGTTAAAAACAAAATCGACATGCCCAACATCGAACGGCTTGATGATATCCAGCTCTTCAAACCGAAACTTCGACTCGTTCTTCAAATGCGCCAGGTTCACCATGCTTCCCGTGCAAAGGTTATCGACGCCGACCACGTCGTTGCCTTCAGCCAGCAACGCATCGCACAAATGAGAGCCAAGAAATCCCGCTGCTCCAGTAACAAGAACTGTCTTTGATGCCATCCAGTGTTCCCTTTCGTTCTTACCCCAGAACTGCTTAAACCTCAGCCGTCACAGCGTCCCGCACCGGCGTAGCCGCAGGACGGCCAACGCTCATATACGTGAACCCATGCTGCAACATCACCTGCGGGTCATAGAGATTCCGCCCATCGATCACGATGGGGTAGCGCAGGCTCTCATGCAACTCATCCAGATCCAACTCCGCAAACTCCTGCCAGTCGGTAAGAATGAGCAACGCATCCGCATCCTTCGCCGCATCCGCAACGCTCGTCGCATAGCGCAACTGCGCGCTCGCCGGAAGCTCCGCCTCGGTACGCTTCATCGCAGCCGGGTCATACGCCACAATCGAGCAGCCCTCAGCCAGCAGCATCTCCACCAGGTCAATCGCCGGCGACTCGCGTATGTCATCGGTCTCGCCCTTGAACGCCAGCCCCAGCACAGCAAGCTTCTTGCCGCGAAGCGTCCACAAAGCCGACCGCACCTTGTTCAGAAACCGCTTCTTCTGCGCGACGTTGATCTTTTCCACTTCACTCAGCAAGCTGAAGTCCACACCCATCTGCTCGGCGACGGAACGGAACGCTGCCACATCCTTCGGAAAACAAGACCCACCATAGCCAATACCCGGCCGTAAAAACTTAGGCCCAATCCGCGAATCCAGACCAATGCCCTTTGCTACCTGTTCGACATTCGCGTCCGCTGCCTCGCAAAGATTTGACACAGCATTGATAAACGAAATCTTCAACGCCAAAAACGCATTCGACGCGTGCTTGATAATCTCCGCGCTCTTGGTCGAAGTCAGCAGCAGCGGAGGCCGCGCCTCCTCCGAGCACGATCCCGCAATCGCATCCTTGCTCTTGTAGTAGTCGCCCTCAGTAAGCGGCGCATAGATCGCGCTCAGCAACTCCGCCGCCCGCGGGCTATCGGCTCCCACCACGATCCGGTCAGGATGCAAAAAGTCGGCCACAGCCGTGCCTTCCCGCAAAAACTCCGGGTTTGAAACCACGTCGAACATCTCGCGGCTCACCCCATTGCGTTCGATCACCCGCCGAATCCACTCGTTCGTGTAGACCGGCACGGTGCTTTTTTCCACAATCACCTTGTAGCTCGTGATGTGCCGTGCAATCTCGCTCGCTACCGCTTCCACATAGGACAAATCGGCATCGCCCGTATCCGACTGCGGCGTTCCAACCGCGATAAAAATCGCATCGCACTCCCGCGTCGCTTCAGCCAGGTCCGTCGTAAACCGCACGCGGCTGTTCCGGTAGTGTTGCAGCAACGCCGGCAGGTGGTTTTCATGGATCAGCGTATCCCCGCCCTGCAGCGCGGCCACCTTGCGCTCGTCATTATCGACGCAATAGACCTCGTGCCCCATCTCGGCAAAACAGATCGCGGCCACCAGGCCAACGTAACCAGAACCAACAACAGCAATTTTAATGGAGTGACTCATAGCAACCGTTTTCACCAGGGAGATATCGTTCCTGCTCTGCGTATTCTGTCCATTGTAGAGCCTCTTGCGCCGCTGTCCGTCCCTATAAGCCTTCCACAGGCTCCTCATACGCATGACAGCAGCGTCCAGAGTTCGCGTAGACTAGGCATAATGGCTTTTCCTCTATCCGAGAACTCCCATCCTGAGCCGGGCCTCCACGTCCCGACCTCGCAAACGGGTTCAACTGCTGCCACTGACGCCACCCTGGCGGAAGCAATCGCGACGTTGCGTAAGCGCAAATACGTCATTCTCGGCGTTGCCATCCTGGGCATGCTCGATGGCCTCTACAAAGGCTCTACGCAGCCCCGGCTCTTTGAAGCCTACGGTCGCATCGAAATCCGCAGCGGCTCCTCAAATCAATACCGCATCGGCGGCGCTTCCTCTGACAACGGAGGCAACGGGCGCATCCCTACAGAAGCAACCATCCTCAAAAGCGATACGCTTCTCTTCACCGTTGCCCAGGATCTAGACCTCGCCGATAATCCCGATTTCCTGGGACTCAAGCAGAAGCCACCCCGCGCCAACCTGGACGATCCCGCAGTCCGTCAAAGCATCATCAACAGGATGCAGGGCGCCGTTGACGTAACCCCCATCAGCAAAACCGATCTCATCCTGATCAGTTGCAAGACATTCAACGCCAAGCTCTCCGCGGATATCGTCAATAAATTAGTCGACGCCTACATCACTCACAGCGTTCAATCCCGCGTGCAGTCTCAGGCGCGCGCCTCCGACTTCCTTCGCGGCACGCTGGACAATCTGAAGCATCAGGTTGAGTCTTCGCAGGAACAAATGATCGACCTGCAGAAGCGTCTTGGCATGATCTCCATTGATCCAACGCATAACCAGATCACGGCCAGCCTCGACACGCTGACAACAGCAGACGGTGCGGCAAAGATCGCAAGAATTCTCGCGGAATCCCGCTATCGCGTCCTCAGCAACATGAATCCCGGCGATCTCGATCAAACTGTCGCCAATGCTGCCAATAACGCCGCCTCCGCACTCTCAGGACTGCGTGCGCAACGCGAAGCGGCACTTGCCACCTACGCCCAGTTGACCGCCGCTGGCAACCTAGGCCCCAAAAATCCCAAGGTGGAAGCGGTCCGCGCTCAGATCGATGAACTCACCAAAGAGATCCAGGAAGAGCAAAATAGGGTTGTCGCACAAGCCAAGCAAACTTACATCGCAGCCCGTGCCAACGAAGACCAGACCAGCGCTGCCCTTGAAGCGGAAAAGAGCGAAGCCTACAAGCTCCGCGACGACTTCGTCGACTACACCATCCGCCAGCGCGAGTTCGACTCCAACCGCACGCTTTACGAAGGTCTGCTCTCGCGTCTGCAAACCGCCAGCGTCGAAGCTGGCCTTGAATCCACCGAAATTGACATCATCGATGTAGCCACGCCGCCGCCATCTCCCTCGCTGCAGTCACGCTCCTCTATCGTGATGCTCAATACCGTGGTTGCCGGCATCTTCGGAGTCATCCTCGCTTTCATTCTGGAAAGTCTCGACACCGGTCTGCGCAGCGTTGCTCAGATCGAAACAGCTTCCGGACTTCCCTCTCTGGCCTTGATCCCGCGTGCCCGCAGAGCTGGCATCGACGTTTCCGCTCTCAGCGTCGCCATGCGAAATCTGGGGACCCTCTCAGGGCCAAAGTCTCAATTTACCGAGTCTTTCCGTGCCCTCCGAACCTCGCTCCTGCTCTCAACAGCCGGTAGCCATCCCAAGGTCATTCTGATGACCAGCGCTACGCCTTCGGAAGGCAAGACCACCGTTTCCACCAACCTCGCCTGCGTCCTCGCCCAGCGCGATGTCCGCGTGCTCCTGATCGATGCCGATCTCCGCCGTCCCACCGTTCATCATCGCCTTGGACTCAATGGCAAAGTTGGCCTCACCTCGGTCCTTACCGGCAGCGCAACACTCGAGCAGGCTGTTCAACGCATCGCTGAAGTCCCCAACATGGACATTCTCGTCAGCGGCCCAATCCCGCCCTTCCCCACAGAGATGCTCGGTTCGGAAACCATGACAAAGCTCATAGAGCAGTGCCGCGGCATCTACTCTCACATCGTCATCGACTCTCCGCCACTGCTCTCCGTCACCGATGGCGTTGTCATGGCACGCGACTCCGACACCGTCGTCCTCATCGTGCGTCACGGCAAGTCCAGCAAGAACACGGTCCGCCGCGCACGCGAACTCCTTGTCCGCTCCGGCGCTCCCATCACCGGCGTCGTCATCAACGCAGTCGATCTCAGCTCCCCCGAGTACTACGGCTACTACGGTTACTCCGCTTACGCCGGCTACGGTTCAGCAGGCAACGACAAGTCAGCATGGGAGTCGCAAACCGGCCCTGATGCTGCCAAAGGAGAAAATCGATGAAACGCGCCTTTCTTCTTTCCGCCCTGGCCATCGCTCTCAGCACCACGCTCTCGGCAAATGGTCAGTTCAATGGCCCAGCCATCGTTACCGGCGGCACGCTGAACCAACCCACAACCGTCACCGTTGATCAGCAGCTGCTCTACCCTGCTGCTCACGACGTCCAACTAAGCCCGGGGGACCTCATCTCCGTACGCATCTTCGGGCAGGCCGACTACGTCTCCGGCGTCCGCATCGGCACTGATGGCAAGGTGCTGCTACCGCTTCTCGGTGTCGTCTCTCTCGAAGGCCTCAGCGTCACCGCTGCCGAAGAACTCATCGCCTCCCGGCTTGATGCTGCGGGCATGTACAAAAGCCCTCAGGTCACCATCCAGGTCCTCGAAGGCCCTAACGCCGTCATCACCGTCGTCGGAGAAGCGCACGGCATTATTCCCGTAACCGGCCCTCGTCGCCTGCTTGACATCCTCGCCGCCGCTGGCGGTCTACCTCTTACGGCCAGCCACGTCCTCACCATCGATCGCCCCGGTCAACCACAGCCACTCGTCGTCGATTTGGGAACCGACCCCCTCCACAGCGCTCTGGCAAACGTCCCCGTCTTCCCCGGCGATACCATCCTCGTCGCCCGCATGGGTGTTGTCTATGTCATCGGCGCCTTCAAGGCGCAGGGTGTCGTTCCGCTCGCTCCCAGCACGCCGCTCACCCTCTTGGAAGCCGCTGCTCTCAGCGGCGGGCCTACGTTTGAAGCCAAGATGAACGACCTCCGGCTCATCCGAACCGTTGGCGATCAACGCACCTTCGTAAAGCTCGACATGAAAAAGGTGCTCTACGGCCAGGTTCCGGACCCTATCCTGCAGGCCAACGACATCCTCTTCCTCCCGCAGAGCACCATCAAGGCTTCCATCACCAACGGCAGTCTCGGCACAGCGCTGGGCGTCGTCAGCCTCTTGCTCTCTACACTCTCTTACACCCGATAAACACTGCGGAGACGCTTTCAATGAAACCTACCCCCGGCGAACTTTCGTCCACTGGCAGGCTCAGGCTGGCGTACGTGGTCAGCCATCCTATTCAGTACCAGGCGCCGCTCCTGCGCCGCCTCGCGCAAGAGCCGGACATCGACCTCACCGTCCTCTTTGGCTCTGACTTCTCCGTCCGCGGCTACAAGGACGAAGGCTTCGGCGTCGAAGTCACCTGGGACATCCCTCTGCTCGAAGGCTACCGTTCCGAGTTCCTCCCCAGCCTTCGCGACACCGGCGGTCTCTCCGCCACCAGCCCCATCAGCCGTGGTATCCTCAAGCGCCTCCGCAACTCCGACGGCACTCCAGCCTTCGACGCTCTCTGGGTCCACGGCTACGCCAGCGTCAACGCCCTGCACGCCATCCTCGCCGCCAACGCCCTCGGCATCCCCGTACTTCTCCGCGCCGAGTCCTGGCTCGCCGACCGCAGCCGCAGCCCTCTCAAGCTCGCCCTCAAATCCGCGTTCCTCAAAGTCCTCCGTCACGGCATCGCCGCGACCCTACCCATCGGCTCCGTCAACGGCGCCTACTGGGCCCACTACTTCGGCGAAGACTTCCCCCAGTTCCTCGTTCCCTACGCCGTAGACAACGCCTACTTCGCCCGCCTCGCCGATCGCTCCACCGACGCCGTAGTAGCCCTCCGCACCCAGCTCAACCTCGAGCCCGGCCGCCCCATCATCCTCTTCGCCTCCAAGCTCCAGACCCGCAAACACTGCGACCACCTCGTCGAGGCCTACCGCAACCTCCTCGCATCGAACAAAACTCCCACACCCTACCTCGTCATCGTCGGCGACGGCGAAGAGCGTGCCAACCTCGAAGCTCTGTGCCGCGACCTCCCCGGCGTCCGCTTCGCTGGCTTCCAAAACCAATCCGCTCTACCCGCCTTCTTCCGCCTGGCCGACGTCTTCGTCCTGCCCTCACGCCACGAACCCTGGGGCCTCATCGTCAACGAAGCCATGGCCGCAGGCTGCCCCGTCATCGTCTCCACCGACGTAGGCTCCGGCCCCGACCTCGTCACCAACGGCGTCGAAGGCTTCATCTACCCCGTCGGCGACGTCACCGCCCTCACCGCTGCCCTCGCCCACACCTTGCTCAACCCCGAAACCTCTGCCGCCATGGGCGAAGCCGCCCGCCAGCGCATCGCCACCTGGGGCTTCGAACAGGACATAGCCGGCCTTCGCAACGCTCTAGCCTTCACCACCCGCAAGCTTCGCCCCTGACGACTACGTTCCGCCTTCAATCCTCTACACTCTCCTAAAGACACAACATGCGCATCCTGCACATCGTCGGCACCATCAGCCCGGAAGCCGGTGGCCCCACCGAGGCCATCCGCATGCTCGCCAAGTACGCCCCAGAGGGCTACACTAGCGAGCTCGCCACGCTCGACGATCCCTCCGCCCCCTTCCTCGCCGCGCTCCCATTCCCCGTCCACGCTCTCGGCTCCGGCCAAAAAAGCTGGCACTCTTCCAAACTCACAAAATGGCTCCGCGCCAACCGCGACCGTTTCGACGGCGTCATGGTCCACGGCCTCTGGGAGTACACCGGCCTCGCCGTCCGCCGCACCATCGCCGGCCACATCCCCTACGTCGTCTTCCCCCACGGCATGTTGGATCCCTACTTCAAGCACGCCTTCCCCGCCAAGCACGCCAAAAAGTGGACCTTCTGGCTCCTAGCCCAGTACTGGGTTCTGCGCTCCGCCTTCCGAGTCCTCTTCACCACCGCCGTCGAGCGAGACCTCGCCGAGCAGTCCTTCTGGCTTCACCGCTGGACGCCCATGGTCGTCGGCCTCGGAGCCGAACCTCCCGCACAAAACCCACACCACTCCATCCCCGCCTTCCACCAGCGCTGCCCCGCCGTAGAAGGCCACAAATTCCTCCTCTTCCTCGGCCGCATCGACCGCAAAAAGGGCTGCGACCTCCTGCTCGAAGCCTTCGCCGCCGTCAGCGCACTCGACCCCACCCTGCACCTCGTCATGGCCGGCCCCGACGCCACCAACTGGGCAGAAGACCTCAAGAAAATCGCCGCCAACGCAGGCATCGCCGACCGCGTACACTGGCCCGGCATGCTCAAAGAGCAGTTCAAATGGGGAGCCTTCGCCGCCTGCGACGCCTTCATCCTTCCATCGCACCAGGAAAACTTCGGCATCGCCGTCGTCGAAGCCCTCGCCTGCAGCCGCCCCGTCCTCATCTCCAACCAGATCAACATCGCCCCCGACGTCCTCGCCGACGGTTGCGCTCTCGTCGAACCCGACACCCTCGAAGGCACCAAGCGCCTCCTCCAACACTGGATCGCGCAACCACCCGTCGCCCGCGCCGCCATGCGCCAGCACGCCCGCATCTGCTTCGAGCAGCGCTACGACATGCGCCGCAACGCCGAATCCATCCTCCGCGTCTTCGAGCAAGCCACCCAACAAGCTTCCAGAAAACAGGAGGCCCGCTAGATGCCCCGCACCGTCGACTACCGCGTCCCTGAAGCCGCCGCCGGTCAGGACGCCTACACCCGCCCCGCCTTCTCCGCCGGCAACCGCGCCCGCCGCCTGCTCTGGAACATCACCTGGCTGCTCCTCTTCCGCACCTCACCACGCCCCCTGCACGGCTGGCGCAGCTTCCTCCTCCGCGCCTTCGGAGCCACGCTCGGCCCCGACTGCCACTTCTACCCCGCCGCCAAGGTCTGGGCCCCCTGGAACCTCTTCTGCGCCGACCACGTCGCAGCTGGCAATGGCGTTGAAATCTACAACCCCTCGCCCATGCACTTCGCCTCGCACGTAATCCTCTCGCAGGACAGCTACCTCTGCGGCGCCACGCACGACTACGACGACCCCAGCTTCCCTCTGCTCTCCTACCAGATGTCCTTCGGCCAATACGCCTGGATCTGCGCCCGCGCCTCCGTCGGCCCCGGCGTCAACGTAGGCGAAGGCGCCGTCCTCGGCCTCGGCTCCATCGCCACCCGCGACCTCGCCCCTTGGACGGTCTACGGCGGCAACCCCGCCCAACCCCTCCGCGAACGCAAACACCACCCAGCAGCCACGCCCCAGGCAGCCACACCCGGAGACGCAGCATGATCTCCGTCCTCATCCTCACCAAAAACGAACAGCAGGATCTCCCCGGCTGCCTCGCCTCCGTCGCCTGGTGCAACGACATCCACGTCTTCGACTCCGAAAGCACCGACCGCACCGCCGATATCGCCCGCGAGCACGGTGCCACCGTCACCACCCGCACCTTCGACGGCTACGCCCGCCAGCGCAACGCCGCTCTGCAACTCCCCTTCCGCAACCCCTGGGTCCTCATCCTCGACGCCGACGAGCGCCCCACCCCCGCACTCTCCGCCGAGATGCAGCAGGCCGTCCTCACCGCTCCCGCAGCCATCACCGCCTACCGCGTCCAACGCCGCGACTACCTTTGGGGCACCTGGCTCAAACACGCCCAGATGACACCCTTCTACGTCCGCTTGTGGCGCGTCGGTCAGGCCCGCTATACCCGCGACATCAACGAAGTCGTCGAAGTCACCGGCGAAATCGCCCAACTCACCGCCCCGCTCGATCACTTCCCTTTCTCCAAGGGCCTCGCCCACTGGATCGCCAAGCACAACCTGTACTCCACCAGGGAAGCCGAGCTTCTAGCCGCCGGCAACTTCGTGCAGGACGCCTCACTCAAGACAGCCCTCTTCGGCAGCAACTTCCACGAACGCCGCGTCGCCCAAAAAGCGATCTTCTACCAAATGCCCGGCCGCCCCATCATCAAGTGGATCTACATGATGTTCGTCCGCGGCGCCGTTCTCGACGGCCCCTCCGGCATCATGTATGCCACGCTGCAGAGCATCTACGAGTACTTCATCGAAATCAAGTCCCGCGAACTAACCCGCCTGCGCGCCGGAAAAACCATCTAGCCCACCCCAATTGTCATTCCGCAGCAAAACGGAGGAATCTGCTTCTCGCTGTTGCTGTTGCCTTTGCCTTTGCCTTTGCCTTTCTGGTTGTCATTCCCGAAGGGAATCTGCTTCTGCACTTGCTTCTGCACTTGCTTCTGCACTTGTTTTTGCACTTGTTTTTGCTTTTGCTTTTGCTTTTCTAGTTGTCATTCCGAGCGCAGCGAGCGAACCTGCTGTCTCCCGTTCTTCGCCAGCACCACCACAAACAAAAAGGCGAGACACAAAAAGCGAACACCGTTCGCCCTTCGTATCTCGCCTCTCGAAATCTCGCCTACCCGCGCAGCTTGGCCAACAAATCCGTCGGATGCACCGGCTTCGCCAGTATCTCGAACTCATGCCCCTGCGACCGCGCACGCTCCAACAGATCAGCCGTGGCGGCCTGTCCCGAGAACAGCAAAATCTTGCACTTGGGTAACTTCGCCCGTGTCTGAATAGCGGCTTCAATCCCCGTCATCCCGGTCATAATCACATCCGAAATCAACATATCCGGATGAAACGTATCAAGCGCTTCAATCGCTTTCTCACCGCTATAAACGGCTCGCGCCTCAAAACCAGCCTGGTTGAGAATGATCGCCAGCGTATTGGCAATCACCTGTTCGTCATCGGCGACGAGGACACGCGGCTTAGAACTGGTAGTTGTTGTCTGTGACATGAAGAGATCCCTGATACTTCCTTCCATTATCTTGGCCCGGTCGTACCAGCCGTTCAAAGCGCGCTTGAACTTCTATCATCATACGTTGCGCGTAACTGCTTTCAAAACCTGGACTTCCTGCGTTGGATGCAACCTTCCGCTCTCGCGGTCGTATATCCCTCCAGGCTTCCCTGGGTATAGACGAACAATCCCGCCAAAAGCCTCACCGCCGTATCCCCACATGCAGCCTCACCGTCTGTCCCGGCACCGCATTCACCCGAAAAATCGCCGTATGTCCCTGCATCTCCGTCGGCTGCGGATCAGAGTCCACGCTCCACCCAGCCGCCAGGTGATGCGCCACCACAAACGTCACAGGAACGTTCTCCGCATCGTGCAGCACATACTCCTGCTCCCGGATCGTAACCAGCTTCCGTACTGACCCGCCGCTCCCATCCGGCTCATCGGCCTCCTGTTGCGACACATGCTTGCTCTCCAGATGGCACACAAAATTGTCTCTGGAAAACCGCAACCCGGTCGACTTATGCGCCGCATCCGGCGGAGCCGAAGGATCAACCGTCACGATATGGCAGTGCTGATCGATATGAATCTCCACCGGAGCCGCATCCTCCGCACCCTGCGCCAATAGCGACGGAGAAACCGCCAACCCCACCACAAACATCATCTTCCCAAGCCGGCTCATTCTGTTCCTCCCCTTATCTGGTCATTCCGTCGACGGTGCGAAGATTATAAGCCGCCCTCCCGCGAATGGTACCCTTGTCCAGCCATGATCGACCTGCACCACCATCTTCTGCCTGGGCTGGACGACGGTTCGCCCGACCTCGCGACCTCCATCTCCATGGCCCGCACCGCCGCAGCCGACGGCATCACCCACGTCGTCTGCACACCCCACGCCAGCAGCCGCTACGCTTACGATCCCGAAGTCGTCGTCGGCAGGCTCAACCAACTCCGCTCCGCCCTCGCAGCCGAGTCCATCCCTCTCACCCTCGGCCAGGGTTGCGACTTCCATCTCAGCTACGACAACATTCAGGACGCTCTCGCCAACCCCACCCGCTACACCATCAACCACAAAAAATACCTGCTCATCGAGCTCCCCGACTTCGGCATTCCCCCCAACATCGGCGAAACCTTCTACGACTTCCAGTACGCCGGCATAACCCCCATCCTCACCCACCCCCAACGCCACCCCACCCTCCAGCGCAACCCCGCCCTGTTAGCCGAGTGGATGCGCAACGGCATGCTCGTCCAGGTCACCACCAGCTCCGTCCTCGGAGAGATGGGCAAAGAAGCCGAACGCATGGCCCGCAAACTCCTCGACGACCGTTGGGTCCACTTCCTCTCCACAGACGCCCACAATCTAACCTCACGCCCCCCCAAAATGCGCCAGGCCTGCGACCACGTCGCCAAGCGCTACGGCACCGCCTACGCCCAGCGTCTCTGCCTCACCAACCCCCAAGCCGCCTTTGAAGGCCAACCCCTCCCCGAGCAGGATCACCCCAGAAACCTCTTCGACGACGAAGACGATGACGCCGAATCACCGCAGCAAACAAGCTGGTGGAAACGCATCTTCTCCCGCTAGAGAAGCTTTTAGCTGTTCACTGTTAACTATTCGCTGTTAACTGCTAACTATTCGCTGTTAACTGCTCCTAAAGTCCCAGCCCACCATCCACCGCCATCAACTGTCCCGTAATAAAGTGCGGCCCGGTCGCAAAGAACAACACCGCCGCAGCAACATCCTGCGCGCTACCGTTCCGCTGCATCGGCGTCTTCTGCGCAAAGTGCTCATACGCCGCATTCACTTCACCCTGCACAATCATCCCCGGAGCCACGCAGTTCACGCTGATCTCCGGCGCCCACGCCTTCGCCATCGTCTGCGACAGCATATGCAGCGCAGCCTTTGACGTGCAGTAGTGCGCATGAGTAGCCCACGGATGAATCCCACCCAGCGAGCCGATGTTCACAATCCTGCCCTGCGAAGCCTTCAACGCTCCATGCGCTGCCTTCGCCATCAGAAACGGCCCACGCGTATTCGTCTCAAACATCGCGTCCCACTCCGCCACGCTGATCTTCTCAAGCGCTACAGTCTCGAACGCACCGGCATTGTTCACCAACACATCAAGCCCGTGCATCCGCTCGACAGCCTCAGCCACAGCAGCCTGAACACTGGCTTCGTCACGCACATCACACTGCATCGCGTACGCATTCACGCCGCAAGCCTTCAAGTCGCTCAGCGTCTGCTCGGCTTCAAACTTCGATCCGCGATAGGTGAACGCAACATCGGCTCCAGCCTCAGCCAGCGCAAGCGCCAACGCCCGACCGATCCGCTTCGCCCCGCCGGTCACCAGAGCGTGTTTCCCTGCTAGTGGCTTGAACTCAGTACCGTCAGCCTTCACTGCGGTGGTACCACCGTTCCAGCCTGGGGAGTCGCGGCAGGTGCGGGCTTCTCGCGCTCCTGCACTCCGGGCTGCACCTGTGCAGGCTTGCCAGTATTGTCCTTGTAATCGGAGACCTGTGCTTCCGGCCGAGCCAGCTTCACCAGCACGAGCTTATCGTCCGCCGTCACATCAAACTCTTCCGCATGCGTCGCAAACCCGTTCGCGATCACCTGCACCGTCACATGACTGCCGGCCTCGATAAAATCCATCGTCGCCTCGCCTTCATTGTTGGTCTTTACTTCCATATTGCCCGTGTCCTTGCCATCCTTGGTCGCATGGAAGATTACGGCCGCGTTCACCAGCGGTTTGCTGTTAAAACCCTTCTCAACGGTCACAACAATGTGCGAGGTCGCCGGTGGCGGCTGGTATTTGCGCCCATGCGTTTGTGCGAAAGCGGCGGAGCCGGTCAAAGAAAACATCCCTGCAGCAACAAAACCCAGGGCCCGAAGGCGTGCGGAAGCGAGCATCATCCCGCAATTCTAGCGCGTCAGCCCCACACTTGTTTTTGCCTTAACTCGAAACCGGAAACTCGAAACTCGAAACTGACAAGCCTAACCAGCTCTCCCCTCCAGCAGCACAATCGCCCAGACCTGCACCCACGCTTGACACGCCCGCTACAATAGAAACAGCAAAGCATCCGCCCGGCCACCCGCCGGGCTTTTCTATTTAAGCTCCTTCAACGAGTCAGGGATACAAACCTAACGTCAATGTTTTGAATATTTTACGCACAAATGACCGGGAGGGGGGAGGACCACCCGCAAACTCACCCCAAACAGACCTGCGCGCGATTCACTCAGATTTCACACAGCCCAATTGACTCGCTCTGTCGATTGGCTTACATTAGCAGTCGGCAGTTGAGAGTGCCAAAGACCGCGTTTTCGCGCTCGTCCGTGTCGCTCAAACAGCACTAAGGAGATCCAAAAGAATGGCAGCTACTTCATTCACACCGTTGCACGACCGCATCCTGGTTCGCCGTATCGAAGAAGGCGAGAGCATCCGCGGCGGCATCATCATCCCCGACTCCGCAAAAGAGAAGCCTCAGTCCGGCGAAGTCATCTCCGTCGGCAAGGGTAAGTCCAACGACGAAGGCAAAGTCTTCCCGCTCGACGTAAAGGCAGGCGACACCATCCTCTTCGGCAAGTACTCCGGCACCGAGATCAAGCTCGACGGCGAAGAGTTCCTCATCATGCGTGAAGAAGAAGTACTCGGAATCCTGAAGAAGTAGCCTTTCAGGTTCTTCGCATCTCGTATTTCTTATCTCGCATCTATTGCGAACAAATTTTTAGGAGCATTGAGAAATGGCAAAGCAAATTCTGCACGGAGAAGATTCCCGTCAAGCGATTCTGCGCGGCGTCAACACGCTCGCGAACGCAGTCAAGGTGACGCTCGGTCCCAAGGGCCGCAACGTCGTCATCGAGAAGAAGTTCGGTTCCCCCACCATCACCAAGGACGGCGTCACCGTCGCCAAGGAGATTGAGCTCGCGGACCCGATCGAAAACGTAGGCGCACAGCTCGTCAAGGAAGTCGCTTCCAAGACCTCGGACATCGCCGGCGACGGTACCACCACCGCCACCGTGCTCGCCCAGGCCATCTTCCGCGAAGGCGTCAAGACCGTTGCCGCCGGCGCAAACCCCGCCGCCCTCAAGCGCGGCATCGACAAGGCTGTGGAAGCCATCATCGGCAAGCGCGATGAGAACGGCGTCGTCACCGGCGGCGCTCTCTCCACGTTCTCCAAGCCCGTCACCGGCGACATGATCGCTCAGGTCGGCACCATCTCGGCAAACTCCGATGAGCAGATCGGTTCCATCATCGCCGCTGCCATGAAGAAGGTCGGCAAGGACGGCGTCATCACCGTTGAAGAGTCGCGCACCATGGAGACTCAGCTCGACGTCGTAGAAGGCATGCAGTTCGATCGCGGCTACCTCTCGCCCTACTTCGTCACCGACGCAGAGCGCATGGAAGCAGCCCTCGAGAACCCCTACATCCTCATCTATGAGAAGAAGATCTCCACGATGAAGGACCTGCTCCCCTTGCTCGAGCAGATCGCCCGCACCGCCAAGCCCCTGCTCATCATTGCAGAAGATGTTGACGGCGAAGCGCTCGCAACCCTCGTGGTCAACAAGCTGCGTGGCACCCTGAACGTCGCTGCCGTCAAGGCTCCTGGCTTCGGCGATCGCCGCAAGGCAATGCTCGAAGACATCGCTGTCCTCACCGGTGGCAAGGCCATCACCGAAGACCTCGGCATCAAGCTTGAGGGCGTCAAGATCGAAGAT
>Ga0302305_1000633_pt1 | contig 20713 bp, 17 predicted proteins | sample III_Palsa_E2_3_FD_198764 | JGI IMG/M metagenome (GOLD analysis project Ga0302305, IMG submission 198764) | Peat permafrost microbial communities from Stordalen Mire near Abisko, Sweden - III_Palsa_E2_3 | ecosystem: Environmental > Terrestrial > Soil > Palsa > Peat permafrost | place: Sweden... | reverse complement strand
TCTGGAGGGCTTCGCGATCGGCTTTCTCCGAGGTGAAGTCGCGGAAGAAGATGATCATGCCGTCGTCGGTGGGATAGCTCTGGACGCGGAGCCAGACGTTGAGCGGCTCGGGGTAGAAGGCTTCGAACTCCGAGGGGAGGCCTTCTTCCATGCTGCGGCGGTAGCCCTCTACGTAGGGAGAATTTTCGTAGACGATGGATGGAAAAACTTCGAAGAGGTTTCTGCCGGTCAGGTCGAGGCCCATGGAGATGATCTCCTGTGCACGGCGATTCAGGAAAGTGAAGCAGTAGTCGCGATCGAAGAAGCAGACCGCATCCGTGGTGGCCTCGAAGAATTGCTCCATCTGCCGTAGCAGGGTAGCGGCTTCACCGTCGGTGCGGGTTGGAAACGTCGGCAAGTAGGGCCCTCGAACGTCAGACTGCCCCCGTACCTCTTGGGGACTCGAGGTATGATGCGCAGTCAGGTCTAGAAGATAGCCGGGACGTGCCGACTTGTTCAGAAGGGGAAGGGTTTAGGCGTTGGCTCCGTGGGGCATTAGGCGTTAGCTCCGTGGCATTTTTTATACTTCTTGCCGGAGCCGCAGAAGCAGGGGTCGTTGCGGCCTATTTCAGAGCCGGTGCGTCGCTGGGTGGCGGTGGCTGTATCGGTTGAGCCACCGGCCTGGCGAGCGGCGGCGAGGTCGCGCTGCTTGTTGCGTTGGAACTCGCGCTCGAGGGCATCGATGGTGGTGGAGGGAGCGCGGGTGGGGATGGTGGGGGGCGGCGCGTCCTCCCAGGTCCGAGAATCCGGACCCGGGGCACCTAGATTTGTGGAGGCGTCGATGGGGAGGCGCTGCTGCGCGGGTGGCGGCGGGGGCGCTGGGTGGCCGAGTTGGAGCTGGGCGAGTTGCTCGAGAGTTTCGATAGGCGTGCCATCGGGAGCGAGGATCTGCATACGGAAGAGGTTGCGCGCAGTGTCTTCCTGGAAGCGCAGCATCATGGCTTCGAAGAGCTCGAAGGATTCCTGCTTGTACTCGACGAGGGGATCCTTCTGGCCGTAGCCGCGGAGGCCGATGCCTTCCTTGAGGTGATCCATGTTGAGGAGGTGTTCTTTCCAGAGAGCGTCGAGTACGGAGAGCATGACGACGCGCTCGTGGTAGCGGAGCTGGACTTCGCCGAGGATTTTTTCCTTGATGTCGTAGCGCTGGTTGAGCTGGTTGAAGATTGCGTCGCCGAGCTCGTGGCGATTGAGCTGGGTGGGGTCGATGGTGCCTTCGAGCTTCGCGCCGAAGACGTCGTAGACCTGGGCGAAGATCTGCTCGGTGTTCCATTGCTCGGGATGGGCTTTCTCGGGAGCGAACTCGTCGAGGATGCCGGAGAGGATGGTGGAGACGTAGTCTTCGGTGATGAGCTGCTTCTGGGCGACGCCTTCCATGAGCTGGCGGCGGAGGGAGTAGACGGCCTCGCGCTGCTTATTCATGACGTCGTCGTACTCGAGGACGTGCTTGCGGGATTCGAAGTTTTGAGACTCGACTGCTTTTTGGGCGCCTTCGATGCGCTTGGAGATCATGCGGGATTCGATGGGGACTCCTTCTTCCATTCCGAGAGATTGGAGGAGGGTGGAGACCCACTCGCGAGCGAAGATGCGCATGAGGTCGTCTTCGAGGGAGAGGAAGAAGCGGGAGGAGCCGGGGTCGCCCTGACGGCCGGCGCGGCCGCGGAGCTGGTTGTCGACGCGGCGGGACTCGTGGCGCTCGGTGCCGAGGATGTGGAGGCCGCCGGCTTCGATCACGGCATCGTGCTCGGTCTGGGTGGCGGCGGCGTGGGCGGCGATGGCGGCGTCCCAGTCAGCTTGAGGGAGTTCGAACTCCTGCGACTGGTAGTAGAAGCGGACGAAGCCGGGAGCGGCGACGGGAGCGATGGCGCCTTCGGCTGCGGAGACGGCGCGGGCGGCTTTGCGCTTGACGAGATCCTGCTTGGCCATGAATTCGGAGTTGCCGCCCAACAGAATATCTGTCCCGCGGCCTGCCATGTTGGTGGAGATCGTGACCATGCCGAGGCGGCCGGCCTGGGCTACGATTTCTGCTTCCTTCTCATGGAACTTGGCGTTGAGAACTACGTGGCGGACGTTCTTGCGCTTGAGGATGTCGGAGAGAAGCTCGGACTTTTCGATGCTGGTGGTGCCGACCAGGACGGGTTGCTTGGCGGCGTGGAGGCGCTCGATTTCGTCGGCTACGGCGAAGTATTTTTCTTTGGCCGTGCGGAAGACGACGTCAGGGTTTTCGATGCGCTGCATGATGCGGTTGGTGGGGATGACGACGATCTCGAGCTTGTAGATGGAGTCGAACTCGGAGGCCTCGGTTTCGGCGGTGCCGGTCATGCCGGAGAGCTTTTTGTAGAGGCGGAAGTAATTCTGGAAGGTGATGGTGGCGAGGGTCTGATCCTCTTTGCGGATTTGAACTCCCTCTTTCGCTTCAACTGCTTGATGCAGTCCGTCGGACCAACGGCGGCCGGGCATCAAGCGGCCCGTGAACTCGTCGACGATGATGACTTCGCCGTCCTTGACGACGTACTCTACGTCGCGCTTATAGAGGGTGTGGGCCTTGATGGCGACTTCGATGTGGTGCTTCATGTCCCAGTTTTCGGGGTCGGCGATGTTGCCGATGCCGAGGAGTTGCTCGACCTTCTCGAAGCCCTCGTCGGTGACGGTGATGGCGCGTGCTTTTTCGTCGACCACGTAGTCGCCGGACCACGTTTTGGTTTCGAGGGTTTCAATGAGCTCGCCCTCTTCGAGCTGGGGGATGATGGTGTTGGCTATTGCGTATTTGTCTGTCGTTTTATCGGTGGGGCCGGAGATGATGAGAGGGGTGCGGGCTTCGTCGATGAGGATGGAATCGACTTCGTCGACGATGCAGTAGAAGTGGCCGCGCTGGACCTGGTCGGGGATTTCGAACTTCATGTTGTCGCGGAGGTAGTCGAAGCCGAACTCGTTGTTGGTGCCGTAGGTGATGTCGGAGGCGTAGGCTTCGCGGCGCTGCTGGTCGGAGAGGTCGTGGACGATGACACCGACGGAGAGGCCGAGGAAGCCGTAGATTTTTCCCATCCACTCGGCATCGCGCTTGGCTAGGTAGTCGTTGACCGTGACGACGTGGACGCCGTGGCCGGCGAGGGCGTTGAGGTAGCAGGGGAGGGTGGCGACGAGGGTCTTGCCTTCGCCTGTTTTCATCTCGGCGATTTTGCCCTGGTGAAGGGCCATGCCACCGATCATCTGGACGTCGAAGTGGCGCATGCCGACGACGCGGCGGCCGGCTTCGCGGACTACGGCGAAGGCTTCGGGGAGGATGTCGTCGAGGATTTGTTTTTCGGCGGCGACACGCTCGTCGGGGTCGGTGATGTTTTCGAGGGCGGCGGCGATGCGGGTGCGGAATTCGATGGTCTTGGCGGCGAGTTCGGCGTCGGTGAGTTGCTTGGTGGGTTCGTCGAAGCTGTTGATCTGGGCGAGGATGGGGAGCATGCGCTTGACGGCACGTTCATTGGAGGTGCCGAAGACTTTGGCGAGGGCGGCGTTGAACACGGTGGGTTCCTTTGGGGGTGGCGCGTGAGGCGCGGATACTGGATGGCGGAGGATGGGCCGCAGGAAGCTGGACCCAGGACGCTGAGGGAGCGTCGTTTAGCTGAGGCTGGAGGTTGCGGCATGGAGCGCGGCGGTGTGCTCAGCGGGTGGACGCATGGTCCACGCAGCGGTGTGGAGCGCACGGGAGGCCGGCGCGAGCACGAAGGCTTCGGTTTTTGGGGGTGCGATATGGACTGCGAGGGGCTTGGGGAGGGCGGCAGCTGCTGCACTCTGGCAGAGCAGGGTGCTGATGTAGCGACCGCCGAGGGTAAGTTCTCCGGAACGCAGACTGCGGGCATCCGCTGCGCTCAGGGACGAGAGCAGGAGGAGGAGGCAGGCGAGATGGCGATTCCGCAGACGCATACGCTTTCTATGTTAAACGAAATGCGCGTGGAAAGGTACGCTGGAACGTAAATTGGAGGGGTTTGAGAGACGGTTAGCTGCCGTGAGCGGTTAGCCAGGCGTGGACGGTGGCGGTTTCCTGCGGGGTTAGGGTGGGGGCGGATTTTTGGAGCATCTGCATGAACCAGTCGACCTCTTGGTGGGTGGACGGGTAGCCGATGTTGCCGCCGGCGGGGGCGGTGGGGTCGGGACGAAGAGAGTTGATGATGGGGCGGCCGGCGGGGTCGAGCATGATGAGGTAGGGGTAGCCGGCGGTGGCGCCACCGAGCGAGGCACGGAGGTCGACGGCGCCGGGGGTGTCGTGATGCTTGGTGTCGGTGGGGAGTTCGCCGACGTCGAGGGCGGTGATGACGAAGGCCTTGTTCATGATGGGGGCGATGGCGGGGTCGTGGAGGAAGTGGTCGAACATGTGGCAGGGGCCGCACCAGGAGGCACTGAAGATGAGCAGGATGTTTTTGTGCTGAGCGGCGGCAGTGGTGCGCGCCTGAGAGAGGATGTTGGCGGCGGTTGGTTCGGCGTGTAGAGCGCTGGGGGCGAGGAGTGCGGCGGCGATGAGGGCGTTGCGGAGGAAGCTGCGGGGCGTGAGGCGCATGGGCTGTCGGACTCTCCGGGACAGAAGTTTGGGACTGATTCATTATGCGTTGGATTGTGGATTGGGCTTGAGCATTTATGCGGTAGGCTATCGCCATGTTGAAAACATATTGCCGGATGTGTGCCCTGGCGGTGCTTGCCTTTCCCCTTGCTTCGACTGGTTATGGCCAGGAGAAAGCGACTTCGCCAGCTACGAACGACAAGGTGCCTTCGTTTCCTACGAATGAGCAGCTGCGTCACTACAAGGGAATGAGCGATCCGCAGCTTTCGCCGGATGGGAAACAGGTGTTGGTGAGGATTGCGGATGCTACCGCAGATGGCGCGAAGGGGCATATCTGGCTGGTGGAGGTGAACGGTGGTGCGGCGCGGCAGCTGACGTATTCTCCGGCGGGCGACAAGCGTGGGGAGCAGCGGGCGCAGTGGATGCCGGATGGTTTGTCAGTGCTATTTCTGGCGCATCGGGGTGAGCATACACAGCTTTATCGGCTGCCGATGGGTGGTGGCGAGGCGAAGGTGTTTGATCTGAAGGTGACGCCGCAGGTGGATGAGTCGAAGCGCGAGGGTGCGCTGCCTCCAGTTACTGCGCCGGCGAAGAAGGATGACGCGAAGAAGGACGAGGAGAAGGTTGAGCCGGTGGCGATTGATGTCGCGAGTTATCGCGTGTCGCCGGATGGGAAGACGATTGCGATCTTTGCGGCGGACCCGGAGACTCCGGGAGAGAAGAAGGCGAAGGATGCGAAGGCCGATGCGGAGTGGGTGGATCACGGGCTGCATGGGTCGCGGATGTATCTGCTGGATGTGGCGACGGAGAAGTTGACGCTGACGGGCGTGCCGATGGATGTGCGGGGGGCGTCGTGGAGTGCTGACTCTAGTAAATTGGTGGCGATTGCCGAGGGGCCGAATGGTGTGGGGGAGCTGGGGCCGGCGGGTAGTGCGTGGATTGTGAAGGCGAGTGACCCGATGCATGCGGAGAAGGTTGAGGCGATTCCGGCGACCGTGGGGCCGGCGGTTTGGTCGCATGATGGCGGGAAGATTGTTTATCTTGCGCAGGCGAAGAGGGATGCGCCTCCGGGGTATTCGGATATGTATGTGTTCGATGTGGCGGGCAAGACAACGGTGAATCTTACGGATGGATTTATGGGGACGGTGGGGCACCAGGAGCCGATTGCGTTGCTGGACGGTGGGGTGTTGCAGGATACCGAGGAGGGCGTCGAAGCGAGGTTGATGCGGTATGCGGCGGATGGGCAGAGCTCGGCGGTTGCGCTGCCTGTGGCTGCGGTATCGTCCGCGGTGACTAATGAGGCGCAGAGTGGGTGGGTGTTTCTTGGGAGCAGTGGTGGAAAGGCACCGGTGCTGTTGTATAGCGCGGCGTTGGGAGAGACGCCGAAGGTGTTGGCTACTCCTGAGCTTGCGCCGAAGGATGTGAAGAGCGCGGGGGCGAAACGCGTGGAGTGGACGAACGAGAAGCTGAAGATTGAGGGGTTGTTGTATCTGCCGCCCGAGGCGGCGACGAAGAAGGTGCCGCTGATTGTGGAGGTGCATGGCGGGCCGTTGGGCGCGTATGTCGATAGCTATTCGGTGTTCACGGATTATTTGTTGGCGCAGGGATGGGCGGTGCTGCGGACTAACCCGCGCGGAAGTACGGGACGCGGTGCGGAGTTTGCCGCGGCGAATAAGAATGACCTGGGTGGCGCGGACTATCGCGACATTATGGCGGGCGTGGATTTTGTGGTGAAGACTGAGCCGGTGGATGCCGACAAGATGGCCCTGATCGGTTATAGCTATGGCGGCGAGATGGCTGCGTTTGTCGAGACGAAGACTACGCGGTTCAAGGCGATTGTTAGTGCGGCTCCGGTCATTGATCAGAACAGCGAGTATGGGACGGAGAAGGGAAGCTGGTATGACCAGTGGTACTTCGGGAAGCCTTGGATGCATCAGGCGGATGCTTGGCGGCAGAGTCCGGTGAGTGGGGTCGCGCAGGCGAAGACGCCGTTCATGCTGCTGCAGGGGCAGGACGATACGACGGATCCGCTGGGGCAGTCGCTGGAGATGTATCACGCGCTGCGGCAGATGGGCGTGCCGGTGGAGTTGATTACGTATCCGCGGGTGGACCATGGGCCGCTGGGCGGGGCGATCTATGGGTCGCCTAGCAATGAGCCCTGGCATGGATTCGATGCGCGGCAACGGGTGGTGGCGTTCTTTAATAAGTCGTTTGCGGGGGCGGCGAAGTAGCGGCGGCGGCGAATTGCTTGAGCCGAATGGATCGGGACTTGGATCAAACGGTGAGAGGGTTCATCGAGTGACCATGATCAAGAAGGTTGTCATTACGGCGTATGGGGACGAGAGCGTGCTGGCTGTCGTCGAAGCGGAAATGCCGGAGCCGGCGGCTGGAGAAGTTCAGCTGACGGTGGAGTACACGATCGTGTCGGGGGCGGATGTGAATATGCGGCGGGGGAGATATCCGTTGCAGAAGAAACCGCCGCTGACGCCGGGATATAGCGTCGTCGGCACCGTGGTGGCGAATGGGAAGGGCGCGTCGAAGTTTGGTGTGGAAGAGAGGGTGGCGTGTCTTTCGAAGTATGAGGGGCAGGCGGAGCGGATCAATTTGCCGGAGAAGTATTTGGTGAAGGTGCCGGAGGGAGTGGATGGCGGCGAGGCGGTGGCGCTGGTGCTGGATTGGGTGACGGCGTACGAGATGCTGTACCGCTCGGCGAAGGTGAAGGCGGGGCAGAAGATTTTCGTGCATGGGCTTAGCGGGGGTGTGGGCGCTGCGCTGTTGCTGCTGGGGAAGCTGATGGGGGCGGAGGTTTACGGTACGGCTTCGGCGAAGAAGCATGAGGAGTTGCGGGCGCTAGGTGCGGTGCCGTTGGATTACTCGAATAAGAATTGGATTGGGGAGATGCAGGGGCTGGGTGGGGTGGACGCGGTGTTCGATGCGCTGGGGTTTGAGAGCTTCGACGAGTCGTATTCGATTTTGAAGAAGGGCGGGATCGTGGTGGGGTATGGGACGAACCTGCCGGGATTGACTGGAACTCCTGCACGGCCAATTCTCCCGACCGTGTTGAAACTGTTTGCGCGTAATTTAGCTTTCTGGACGGGGAAGCGGACGACGTTCTTCGGTGTGCTGAGAAGTTCGAAGTACTTTGCGACTGACTTGGAAACGCTGTTTGCGTGGCTGAAAGAAGGGAAGATTTCGGTGCCGATCAAGGCGAGGTTCGGGCTGGACGAGATTCAGCAGGCGCACAGGGAGTATGCCGCGAGCGCGGGGATGGGGTCGATTGTGATCAAGGTTGCGCGGCCGTAGCGAGGGCTACTGGTGGGCTACGGTCTGTGAGGGTGGGGCGCCGTGGAAGAGGGCGTGATTGATGTCGGGCCAGAATTCCTTGACGATGAAAGAGAGAGCGTCGATGCCCACGCTGGTGCCCCAGTTGTCGGCTGTGTTGCCGAAGGATCGCTCACGAGACGGGTAGTAGAGCGTGGAGATGCCGGCCGCTGCGCCAGCGCCTACGACTTCGCTGGAGTTGAAGACTTCTTTGCCAGAGTCGGAACGGGTGATGACGACACGGCTGAGAGCATAGCCGGTGCGCTTGAAGAAGCCGCCGCGGCCGAGGGTGTAGTAGCGGTTGTCCTGGTGCGTGATGGAGGGGACGATGGCTTCGACCATGAAGTTTTCGATGGTTTGATCGGCAGCGGCGTGCCAGAGGTAGCGAGCGTAGCCGAGGCCACCTCCACCGAACTCGGGGTCTGCGTTGCGTCCGAGATTGTAGCCAGCGAGGGCGACGGGAACGAAGAGCGCGGAGTAGTCGAAGGAGTCTTCAGCGGCGGTGGTGAACTTCTGCTTGACGGTCTGGGGCGGCAGCTTGACATCGGCACTGACGGCACGGAAGTTGGGGAGGATGCCGAGGATGCGTGAGGTCTGCTTGGGGGGAGGCTCGTTGGATTGAGACTGGGCTTGTGGTGCGTCGATGTCGGCTGGCGGTGCGGGCTGATCGGAGTCTGCGCTGCTGGAAGTGTACGGAGGGATGCTGAGGTCCAAAGCAGGGGATGCGTCAACCGTCTGGATGGGAGAGGACGTTGAGTGAGCGTCTGCGAGGGTGGTTTGCTGCGCGTGCAGGGTTGTGCCAAGGAAGAAGATCGCGAGAGACAGCGAAACGCGATGTCTTGATGAAAGCTGTTTCGATGAAAGAAGCTGGTGCATTGTCCCCCTTGGACGATTTCGTACCTTGATGCTTGCAGTCTTTGTATTCTGGAGCGGCCTATGGCTCGACGAGAGACTGTTATCAGTAGACGCGCGAACAGTCAACAAGGTTTTCGGGATGAAAGCTTTGTCATCTATTGCTTAGGGTATATGGATGCCGCGATGGCCGGGGTGGATGCAATGTCGGGCGAAGATTATGCTGAGGGAGCCGGCATTGTGTACAGGAATCAGGCAGCGAAGCGTGAGGAAGAGGACGATTGATGAGCGAAGCAGCGGTTGGGTATGCGCGGGAGCAGGGGAAACGGTTTGTTGAGGAGCTGAAGGACTTGTTGAGGATTCCGTCGGTGTCGACGGCACCGGAGCATGTGGGCGATGTGCGCAAGGCGGCGGAGTTTGTGGCGGATGGGCTGCGGGCGGCGGGGATGGAGAATGTAAGGCTGATTGAGACGACTTCGGCTACGCATGAGGGGCATCCGATGGTTTATGCGGACTGGTTGAAGGCAGAGCCCTCAGCCGATGGAAAGGCTAAGCCTACGGTGCTGCTTTATGGGCACTATGATGTGCAGCCGGCTGAGCCGCTGGATGAGTGGAAGTCGCCTCCGTTTGAGCCTACCGAGAGGGATGGCAATATCTATGCGCGCGGGGCGGTGGATGATAAGGGGCAGATGTGGATGCATGTGAAGGCGCTCGAGTCGTTGATGAAGATGGACGGGAAGCTGCCGTTGAATGTGCGGGTGATTGTGGAGGGTGAGGAAGAAGTTGGCGGCGAGGGGATTGCTGCGTTTGTGCGCGAGCACGGCGATCAGTTGAAGGCCGACGCGGCGCTGGTGTCGGATACGGAGATGTTTGCGCCGGAGCTGCCGACGTTGTGCGTGGGGCTGCGCGGGATGATCTATACGGAGCTTGAGGCGCGGGGCGCGGCGACTGATCTTCATTCGGGAATGTATGGCGGTGCGGCTCCGAATCCGTTTGTGGCGCTGGCGCAGATGATTGCGCAGTTGAAGAAGGATGATGGGCACGTTGCGATTCCGGGGTTCTATGACGGTATTGAGGAGCCGACCAAGGCGGAGCTGGAGGCTTGGCGGTCGCTGCCGTTCGATGAGGAGGAGTATCGGAAGCACGAGGTGGGGTCGACGGAGTTGACGGGCGAGGAGATGTTCAGCGTGTTGGAACGGACTTGGTCGCGGCCGACGATGGATGTGCACGGGATGCCGGGCGGGTTTGTTGGGGTGGGCGCGAAGACGGTGATTCCAGCGAAGGCTACGGCGAAGATCAGCTTTCGGCTGGTTCCGGGGATGAAGCCGGAGGAGACGTTTGCGAAGTATAAGAAGTTTGTGGAGGAGATCTGCCCGAAGGGGATCCAGGTGAAGGTGACGCTGATTCACTCGGGTGAGCCGATCGTGGTGAGCACCGATAACGCTTATGTGCACGCGGCGACGGAGGCGATGGCAGAGGTGTTCGGGAAAGAAACTGTGTTCGTGCGTGGGGGCGGGTCGATCCCGATTGTGGGGGATTTTGTGCGGGAGTTGGGGATTCCGACGGTGATGATGGGGTTCGGACTGCCGGACGATAACCTGCATGCGCCGAATGAGAAGTTCCATTTGGCGAACTTTCATCGGGGGATCGAGTCGATTGTGCGGTTTTTGGATAAGGTGGGGGCGACAGGCTGATGGGGGAGCTGCTGCCGGCGCGCCTCCCCGTGCACGGCTTTGTGCTGGCGGGCGGGAAGAGCTCGCGAATGGGGGAGGACAAGGCGCTGCTGCGGTTTTGCGGGCGGCCGATGGTGGAAATCGCTGTGGAAAAACTGCGGGGTTTCTGTGCGGAGGTTACCATCGCGGGGAATCGGGAGGACTTGGGGGAGTTTGCGCCGGTGGTTCGGGAGACGCGAGTGGATGTGGGGCCGGCGGCGGGGATTGAGGCGGGGTTGATGTCGGCGTCTGAGGAGTGGGCGCTGTTTATGCCTGTGGACGTGCCGCTGATTCCAAAGGTGTTGTTGCGGAGGTGGGCGGAGGCGGTGCTGCGGATGGACGGTCTCGTTGCGAGCAATCTCCATCATGGGAGGGATCAGCCGGCGTTTTGTATGCTGCGTCGCGACTGCAAGACGAGATTTTCTGAGGGGCTGGACGCCGGCGAACGGCGGCTTGGGTTGTTGTTGGGTCGGGCAAGCGAGGGATATGAGCGGACGTTCAGCCTGGACATGCTTTATGAGGCGAATGATCCGGGTCCGGAGATCGGCGACAAGTGGTTTATGAATGTGAATACGCCGGAAGATTTGGCGGAGGCTGAGGGCTGGGCGCGAGCGGGCGGGTTAGGCGGCAGGTAGGGGGCATCCTTGGAGGTGCGGCCTGACTGGTTTAGGGCAGATGCTTTGAGGGAAAGCGTGCATCATAGGAGGAACAGCTATGAGTGAACCTGTTAATCCTCCTGACTCGCCGACCGAGCCACCTGCGCCTCCTGACACGGAGCCCAAGCGTTCGTCGATTCCTTCGTCTCAGATGGAGCCGAAGGCAATTCCCGACTCTGCGGTGGCGGGGACGGGTGCGGAGGGGCAGATTGAAAAGCCGCTGATTGACGACGTGTCGGAGGACGTGGCGCCGACGGTGAAGGAGTTCATCGCCGAGGCGGCGGCGGCGAACAAGGAAGGGAACGCGGCGATTGCGGAAGAGCCGGTGTCAGCGGCCGAAGAGTCCGCGATGCGGGCGGCTGACGGGACGGACGAAGCTGCGATCGGGGCGGAGGATGTCGCACCGTTTATCGCGTTTGAGAGTGTGAACAAGTCGTTTGGTGACCTGGTGGTACTTAAAGATGTGAGTTTCTATGTAAAACCTGGGGAAACGCTGTGCATTCTGGGTCGAAGCGGAGTGGGAAAGTCGGTATCGCTGCAGATTTTGATGGGTTTTCTCAAGCCGGACAATGGGACGGTGCTGGTGGCGGGGCAGAACATTGCGGGGTATACCGAGAGGGAGATGCAGGAGGTTCGGCGGAAGGTGACGATGGTGTTCCAGAACGGGGCGCTGTTCGATTCGATTACCGTCGGGGAAAATGTGGCATTTCCACTCCGGGAACGGGGGGACATGGAGGAGGATCAGATCCTGCAGGTGGTGAAGGGGTTGCTGGAAATGGTGGGGGTGGCAGGGATGGAAAACCAACTGCCGTCGGAGCTTTCGACGGGGATGAAGCGGTCGGTGGCGATTGCGCGCGCGCTTGCGTCCCAGCCATCGGCGGTGCTGTATGACGAGCCGACGACGATGGTCGATCCGCTGATGGCGCATCTGCTGGGGAATCTGATCCAACGCCTGAAGATGCAGATGCATCTCACCAGCATTGTTGTCACGCACGACATGCGTTTTGCGGAGAAGCTAGCGGATCGGCTGGTGTTCCTGCACGAGGGCAAGGTTCGCTTCTTTGGAACGACAGAAGAGATGCGGGCGAGCGAAGACCCGGTTCTGCACGAATTTTTCTCACTAGATGAGCTGGTACTCCCGGTATAGCGTCTTAAGTACCCATTTCAACAAGGGGTGATCCGTTACACTAATAGAGAACCCATAACTGACGATAAAGAGCGTGTCTACAAAGAGTTAAACTTTTAAGTACACACCAACTCCGCCATGAAGCTCATGGCATAACAAACGGCCCCGGGACCGAAAACCAGGATATGGCGACCCTCGATTATCTGAAGCAAGCGACTATTTCGAGCCAGCGACGCCATCAGGCGCGCATGCAGGAACGGGTTCGGCTGTTTTCCAGGCCGTCGTTTACGATCATGGTGTGGGCGATGCTGGATTTTGTTAGCGCGCTGATTGCGGGGTTTATTGCGTTTCGGATCCGTTTGGACCCGGTGGTGAAGCCGACCAGTCATACGGTGCTTCGGCACCTGGAGGCGACGGCTCCGCTGGTATCGATTGGCTATCTGCTGGTGTTCAGTTTCTACCTGGTGGTGTTTGCGCGGCTTTACGGTCTTTATCGGTCGCAGGATGTGCGCAGCGGTCTGAATGAGCAGCGGTTGACGATGCAGGCTACCTTGACGTCGGGACTGATGCTTTGCGGGACGCTGTACGTGATGAAGCAGTACTCAGTGTCGCGCCTGGTGGTGGCGCTGACGATCCTGATTACGATGGGTTTCCTGATGGCGCGGCGTGGGATCGAGCGCAAGATGATGCAGCGACGGTTCCTGCAAGGACGCGAGACGCGGAACGTGCTGATTGTGGGGCATGGCAGGGTGGCGCATGCGCTGCGGAATCATCTGCAGGCGCTGCCGCACATGGGCTTCCGCTTCATGGGATTTGTGTCGCTGGAAGAAGAGGCGGAGGATACGGCGAACTCGCAGATTATCGGGAATATTCATAACTGCGTGGCGCTGGCTCGGTCGCTGTTTGTGGATGAGATCTATTTCTCGACGCCGGCGGAGAAGCAGACAGTGATCTCGGTGGTGGACGAGGCACGGGTAAACGGCATTGAAGTGCGGGTGGTGCCGGACCTGTACGACGGGCTGGCGTGGAATGCGCCGGTTGAGTTCATCGGGCAGTTTCCGACGATTCCGCTGCATCAGCGGGAGTTTCCGCGCGGTGCGTTCCTGATGAAGCGGGTGCTGGATGTGTTGTTGTCGTCGCTGGCGCTGCTGGTATTGGCGCCGGTGATGATTGTGATTGCGGTGCTGATCCGCATGGGTTCGCCGGGGCCGGTGTTTTACCGGGCGGCACGCATTGGGCGTAAGGGCAGGACGTTTACGTGCCTCAAGTTCAGGACGATGGTGACCGATGCGGACAAGATGAAAGAAGACCTTGCGCACAAGAATGAGCGCGACGGGATTCTGTTCAAGATGAGTAATGATCCCCGGATTACGAAGGTCGGGGCGCGGCTAAGGAAGTATTCGATGGATGAGCTGCCGCAGTTCATCAATGTGTTGAGAGGCGATATGAGTTTGGTTGGGCCGCGGCCGCCGCTGGCATCCGAGGTCGAGAAGTACGACCTGTCGCATCTTCGTAGGTTGGATGTGCTGCCAGGGATTACGGGGCTGTGGCAGGTGGAGGCTCGGCAGGATCCGTCGTTTGACAGCTATATTTCTCTGGACACGGCTTACGTTGAGAACTGGAACCTGCTGCTGGATCTTCGCATCCTGGCGCGGACCGTGGGCGTGGTGCTGGCGGGCACGGGATCTTAAGAGCAGGGTGCAGGGGATAGAGTGTAGAGCGTAGAGAGAGCGGGGGCGCTTTGGGTGGGGAGACTGGGCTTCGCGATAGACTGTAAGGGTGCGGATCGCGCTGGCGCAAATTAATCCAACGGTTGGAGACTTCTCGGGGAACCTGCGGAAGATCGCTGAGTTCGTGGAACGGGCGGCGGCTGAGGGTGCTGCGCTGGTGATGTTTCCGGAGCTGGCGACGTGTGGGTATCCTCCGGCCGATTTACTGGAAAAAGAGTCGTTTGTGCGGCGCGCGGAGGAGACGCTCGCGGCGGTGGCGGAGCTTACGGGTGGAGAGGGGCGGCCGGCGGTGCTGTGCGGGTCGCCGATGCGGTGCGAGGGTGGGTCGGGCAAGCATGTGCGCAATGTTGCGGCGTTGATGGAAGATGGCGAGATCAAGTTTGTGCAGCAGAAGATGCTGCTGCCGTTCTATGACGTGTTCGATGAGCAGCGGTATTTTGAGCCGGCGAAGAAGCAGGCGCTGATGGTGGTGAAGGGCAAGGCCGTCGCGATCACGATTTGCGAGGATGCGTGGAATGACAAGATGTTCTGGCCTCGGCAGATGTACACCGTCGATCCTGTAGACGAGTTGATGCGGCAGTGGGCGGTGCTGCCGCAGCCGCTGAACGGGCATCGGCTGATTCTGAACATTTCGGCGTCGCCGTTCTGGCATGGGAAGCTGGAGGTGCGGCAGCGGATGATTGGCGCGCTGGCGAAGCGGCATCATGCGACGGTGGTGATGGTGAACCAGGTGGGCGCGAACGATAGCTTGATCTTCGATGGCGGGTCGTTCGCGGTGAGGCCTGATGGAGAGGTGTTTGCCCAGGCGCAATGCTTCGTTGAAGACCTGCTGATGATTGAAACCGAGGATGAGGTTGCGGTCGCGGGTGAAGCTGCGGATGTGGCTGAGACGCTGGGGAATGAAGGCGATGCTGGTGGCGAGGACCGGGTCGAGAAGACTTGGCAGGCGCTGGTGCTCGGGACGCGGGATTATTTGAGCAAGTGCGGATTTAGGAAGGCGATTGTGGGGCTGAGCGGAGGGATCGACTCGGCGCTGGTTGCGGCGATTGCTGTGGAGGCGTTGGGCGCGGAGAATGTGCAGGGCATCGGGATGCCTAGTGAGTTTTCTTCGACCGGGTCGGTGACGGATGCGGAGAAGCTGGCGCGGAATTTGGGGATTGCGTTCTCGACCGTGCCGATTCGTGGGGTGTATGAGGAGTTTTCGAAGTCGCTGGAGCCATTTTTCAAGGGGACGAGTTTTGGGTTGGCGGAGGAGAATCTACAGCCGAGGATTCGCGGGGGCTTGTTGATGGCGCTGTCGAATAAGACGGGCGCGCTGGTGCTGACGACCGGCAACAAGAGCGAGATGGCTTGCGGATACTGCACGCTGTATGGAGATATGGTGGGGGCGCTGGCGGTGATCGGCGATGTGTATAAGACGGAAGTGTATGAGTTGAGCCGGTGGGTGAATCGCGAGCGCGAGGTGATTCCCGAGGATACCTTGACGAAGCCGCCGTCGGCTGAGTTGCGACCTGGGCAGAAGGATACGGATTCGCTGCCACCGTATGATGTCCTTGACCCGATTGTGCGGGCGTACATTGAGGACTACAGCTCTGCGGAGGAGATTGTGCGGTCGCAGGGTGTGGAGCTTGAGTTGGTGCGGAAGGTGATTCGGCTGGTGGAGTTGAGCGAGTACAAGCGGCAGCAGGCAGCGCCGGTGTTGAAGGTTTCACGGAAGTCGTTTGGTATGGGAAGAAGATTTCCGATAGCGGCGAGACGCGAAGTTTAGTGTGACAGCCGAGAGGCTGGATTTGACTTGAGGAGATATCGCATAGTGAAGAAGTTGATGGTGAGTGAGGTTCGCAGCATGAAGACGATGGCAGCGATGATGGTGGTGATGGCGGGCATGGGAGCGTGGGCGCAGGCGCCGGCAGCGCCGGTAGCGCAACCGCAGGCTCCAGCGACGCATGCAACGGCGCCGGTGGATCCATTTCCGCCGGTGAATTTAAAGAATTTCACGGCGAGCTCGCCGACGACGGCAGAGGTGAACGACTTTCTGAAGCAGGCGTGGGGTTTTGACGACAATCGCATTTGGAGCATTGCGGCGATTTTGAAAACGCAGGCTCCCGGTGTCGTGAGAGTAATTGTGTTTGCCACCGACAAGGCGCACCCGGACAAGCTGTCGCGCAACGAGTTTTTCGTCACGCCGGATGGCAAGCACGCGATTGCGGGTGGCGTGGTCGACTTTGGACCGGCGCCCTTTGCGGATCGGCGCGCGCTGATGCGGCAGGAGGCGGATGGACCTGCTGAGGGCGGTGCGAATAAGGACTTATTGATGGTGTTGTTCGTTGACTTCCTCAATGATCGGTCGAAGGACGCACAGGAGATTGCGAACAACCTGGTGAAGGACATTCCGCAGGCGCGGCTGGTGGTTGAGTCCCTTCCAGCGGATGGCAGCCCGTATGCGTTTCACTCGGCAGCGGAGGGAGTATGTGTCCGCAAGGCGAAGGGGGACGCTGCGTTCTTCGCGTATGGACAGGAGATTTACAACCGGCAGAAGGGGCTGACGCCGGAGACTCTGCAGGCGGCGCTGGATGCTGCGGTTGTGGCTGCGGGCGCGGATGCGAAGAGCGTTGCGGCTTGTTCTGCTACGCCGGAGACGAAGGCAGTTGTAGAAGCTTCGATTGCGCTGGCGGCAAAAGCCGGTGTGGATCTGGCACCGATTCTGATCGTGAACGGACGCGTACTGCCGCCGGTAGACGTTCCGTACGACACGCTGAAGCGCATTGTGGCGTACCAGGCGCAGTTGGATGGGATCAGTGTGAAGGTGCAACCTACGCTGACTAATCTTAAGTAGTGAAACGGAATGCAGGAAGTAGATGTTGCAAGGAGACCGGACAGTGAAGATTACCGTGGTTTCTCCGCATCGCGGGGATGCGGCCTTCGCGCTGGGACTCTCGATTGAGGCGTGGCTCCGAGAGGGCCACGCCGTCGAGGTGGTGAGTTGTTTTACGCGTAGTGAGTTTGCTCCTTACTCGGATGTGGGATCGGTGCATCGGAACGACCGCGTGTCGTTTGTGACGGCTGTGCGGAAGCGCGAGGATGAGGAGTGGCGGAAGCAGGTTGGGGCCGCCAAGTTCACGATCACGGATTTGAATTTGAAGGATGCACCACTGCGGCTTCATGTAGGAGCGAGCGAAGTGTTTGGGCGCGCGGCGGATGCGTCGGAGAAGGTGGTGTCGAAGATTCGAAGGGCGCTGGAGATGAGCAAGGCGGGAGCGTGGGTGCTGCCGCTGGGGCTGAGTGGGCATGTGGATCATGTGACGGCGCGGGATGTGGCGTTGAGTGCGCTGGGTACCGAGGCGATTCCGGTGGCGTTTTACGAGGAGCTTCCAGAGGCGACCGGTGCCGCTGCGGAGGAACGAATCGATGCAGCCGTTGTGCAACTGACGTCGGCGGTGCAGAGTCCGCTGGAGCCGGTGTTCGCGGGTGGTGATGGGCTGGGCGACGTAGAGGGCGCGGTGGCGAAGAAGCGTCGCGTCGCGTGGTGTTATGACTCTCAGATTGACGAGGCGACGACGACGGAGATTGCGGAGTTTTGCCGGAGGTTTGAGGGGGGCGAGCGGATGTGGGCGAATGCGGCGTGGCGGGCACAAGGGCTGTAGCGCAGCCATCACAGAGGGTGGAGGACGTTCGACGGTAGGATGGTGGGGGAGAGTTTGTGCACACACGAGCGGTAGCTTCGCTGATTGCGGTGATCGGGGTGCAGGTATTTGCCGCGATCGCGGTGGTATCGCTGCATCGCTCGGAGGCGTGGCTGCGGCGCGCGCTGCCTTATGTGATCAGCGTGGCGGTGGGAGTTCTGCTGGCGACGGGGGTGGTTCATTTGCTGCCGGAGGCGGTAGAGGCGCTGGGGAATCGGAGTGGTGTTTGGATTGTGCTGGTCGTTACGATGTTTGGACTGTACAGCTTTGAGCGGATATTTCATGCGTTTTCCGGGGTGAGCGCGGAGCCGGCGACGGATGCGGAGGAGGCGCATGAGCGGGGGCATCATCATCACCATCATGCGTCGAGACCGGCGACGCTGTTGCTGGGGAGCTTTATGCATAGCCTGGTGGATGGCACAGGGATCGCGGCGGCGTTTGCGATTGATGCGCGCGTGGGTTGGGTGACGGCGCTGGCAGTGGGGCTGCACGAGGTGCCGCATCGGCTGGGAGATTTTGCGCTGCTGATTCATATGGGGATTGCGCGAGGACGTGCGGCGGTGCTGGCGGTGGGTGCAGGCGGGTCGAGTTTGCTGGGATGGGGGCTGGTGGCAGCGATGGGTAATGACGGATCGCACAAGGTGGCGTGGCTGTTGCCTGTGAGCGCGGGAAGTTTTCTGTATATTTCACTTGTTGATCTACTTCCAGAGTTGCAGCATGAGCGCCGACCGAGAGCGGTGCTTGGGCAGATTGTTGGTTTGGCGGTCGGAATCGCCTTGGCGTTGGGTTTAACGCATATTCCGGGAGCGTAGAAGGATCAGGAGCGGAAAGAAGACGATGCGGATTGGTGTGGATGTTGGTGGAACGAAGATTGAGGCGATTGCCCTGGATGCGAAGGGCGCGGAGTTGCAGCGGATTCGCACCGCGACACCCAAGGGGGAATACGAGGGGACCATTGCTGCGGTCGTGGGGCTGGTGAATGAACTAGAAACGGTGACCGGGCAGACGGGGACGGTGGGTGTGGGGATTCCGGGAACGATTGTTCGGGCGACGGGGTTGGTGAAGAATGCGAATTCGACGTGGCTGAATGGGAAGCCGTTGCAGAAGGATCTGTCCGCGGCGCTGGGTCGCGAGGTGCGCTGCGCGAATGATGCGAATTGCTTTGCGATTAGCGAGGCAACGGATGGCGCGGCGAAGGGTTATGACGTGGTGTTCGGCGTGATCTTCGGGACGGGATGTGGAGGCGGTGTGACGTTCTCAGGGCACGTACATAATGGGCCGAATGGTCTGGCAGGGGAGTGGGGACACACGCCGCTGCCCTGGGCGAGCGCAACCGAGTTGCCGGGGCCGCTGTGTTACTGCGGGCACCACGGGTGTTTGGAGACTTGGATTTCGGGGACGGGGTTGGAGTGGGATTTTGCGCGGACGAGCAGCCGCAACCTGCGTGGGGTGGAGATTGTGCAGGCGGCGGAGGCGGGTGATGCGGAGGCCAACCAGGCGCTGGAGCGGTTGATCGACCGCATGGCGCGGGGGCTTTCGACGGTGGTGAATGTGCTGGATCCGGATGCGTTTGTGTTGGGGGGAGGGTTATCGAATCTGCATCGGCTGTACGACGGCGAGTTGGCGAACAGGCTGCGCGATTACGGCTTTGGTGGCGGTGTGGAGACGCCGATCCTGAAAAATCAGCATGGAGATTCGAGCGGCGTGCGGGGCGCGGCGTGGTTGTGGCCGCTCGAAAAAAGTGACGCTGGCGAATAGAGCCGCATCTGATAAAGCATGACAAAGCATGCGAACGCGGAAGCGGAACTCGGACAGGCGTTACGGAAACAGTTGCAGGCGTTGTTGGATGGCGGGCAGGCGCATGCGACGTTCGATCAGGCGGTGAAAGACTTTCCGGCTAAGCTGCGCGGAGTTGTGCCGGAAGGATTGCCGTACTCTGGCTGGCAGATTCTGGAGCATATCCGGATTACGCAGCGGGACATTCTGGACTTCAGCAGCAATACCGATGGTAGCTATAAGGAGCTGAAGTGGCCGGAGGGGTATTGGCCGAAGTCTGCGGCGCCGGAGAGTGCGGACGCGTGGGAGCACTCGATTGCGCGGATACGCGAGGACCGGAAGGCGTTTGAGAAGCTGCTGAAGGCCGCGGATGATGCGGAGTTGGTGGCTCCGTTTGCGTGGGGCGACGGCCAGAACCTGCTGCGCGAGGCGTTGCTGCTGGCCGATCATGATGCGTATCACCTTGGGGAGTTGGTTGTGGTGCGGCGGCTGGTGGGGGCTTGGAAAAAATAATTAGAGGCCTGGGTCTAACTTTCGTTGCAGGATAGAGCGGGCTTTCAGCCCTCAACCCTTGGCGTGGCGCCAACCTGGGGCTGCGCCTCAGGCTTTGATGGAGCGGGCCTTCGGCCCTAAGCGATTGCGGAGGTTTAGAAGGTTAGCGCGGCTGGCCGCTCGGATTTTTAGAGGCCGAGGGCTGCTGGCCACTCGGTCGGGTGGTCAACGGTGCGTTCGGGTTGGGCGGCGGCTAGCGCGGCGGGGGCGAGGCCGAAGGTGCAGCCGAGGAAGTGAGCGCCGCAGCGTTGCGCGGTGAGCGCGTCGACGTCGGAGTCGCCGATCATTGTTGTGTGTTCGGGAGTGAGTGGGGCTGCGATGAGTGCTGAGGCTTCGGTGATGAGAGTTAGAAGGCCTTCGGGGTCGGGCTTTTTCGTGTCGAAGGAGTTGCCACCGTAGTTCTGGAAGAAGAAGGGCTCGAGGCCGAGAACGCGGCAGATATCGCGTGAGGGGTTGACGGGCTTGTTGGTGAGGACGGCCATGGGCAGGTGCGGGTTACGGGCGCGGATCTGCGTAAGGGCTTCGAGGACGCCGTCGTAGCAGCGGGTGTTGTCGAGCTTGTGGGCGCGGTAGTAGGTGAGGAAGAAGTCGAAGGTGCGGCGGAAGAGATCGTCGGCGTCGTTGGGGTGGCGGGCGTCGAGGTCATGGGGGTCGCCGAGGGCGCGGCGGACGAGCATGGCGGCGCCGTCGCCGATGTAGCTGGCGATGAGGGGATTGGGC
>Ga0302305_1000629_pt1 | contig 20760 bp, 18 predicted proteins | sample III_Palsa_E2_3_FD_198764 | JGI IMG/M metagenome (GOLD analysis project Ga0302305, IMG submission 198764) | Peat permafrost microbial communities from Stordalen Mire near Abisko, Sweden - III_Palsa_E2_3 | ecosystem: Environmental > Terrestrial > Soil > Palsa > Peat permafrost | place: Sweden... | reverse complement strand
GACGATCGCGCGCGGCGGCTTGGTCTGCAGCGGCCGATCGGTTTCAATCCACGTACGCTCACGTTGGCAACCCAGTGGCGGCAGCGCTTCGGCAACAACGACGCGGCGATCGTGCAGGCTGCCCTGTCACTATTTCACGATGGCGGCTTTCGCTACACCCTGGCGCCGGCACCGCTGGGTCGCGATGCGGTCGATGATTTTCTGTTCTCGACTCATGAAGGTTTTTGCGAGCACTACTCGTCGGCTTTTACGCTGCTGATGCGTGACGCCGGCATCCCTGCGCGCGTAGTCACTGGCTATCAGGGCGGCTACTGGAACAAGTTCGGCAACTATCTGCTGGTGCGCAACTCCGACGCCCACGCGTGGAGCGAAGTGTGGTTGGCCGGGCGCGGCTGGATACGCGTCGATCCTACCGGCGCCGTTCGTCCCGAGCGGGTATCGCTCGGCGCATCGGCCGCAGCCGGCGACCAGCTGTCCTGGTATCGCACCGACTGGCTGCAAGGCATGCGCAATCGCTGGGACATCGTCAACCGCTGGTGGGCTCAAGGCGTTATCGGGTTTGACTCGTTGCGTCAGCGCGGCCTGCTTACACCGTTTGGGGTGCGCGATGTCGATACAGCAACGCTAGGCGTGTTACTCGCCATAGGGAGCGTGCTGTTTATTGCCATCGGGCTGGGCTGGGCGCTATTGCGAAAGCAGCCGCGCGATGGTCTGAGAACAGCACTGCGTGAGCTTGAAAGGAAGTTGGCGCGCGCGGGAATCGTGCGACGATCCAGTGAAGGCCCGCAGCATTATTTGAGCCGCGCCGCACGTGCCTTGCCGAACCAACGTGATGAACTTGCGACGCTGATGAAGAGTTACCTGGAACTGCGCTATGCAAATAACATACCGGCACCTGAACCGCTATGCACATTTCAACGTGCAGCAAGGGAATTCCGAGTCACCAGCGTGGTCAAATAACAGCAATCCGACGGCATGCGCCGTCGTACCTTCCGGAGATGCCGCCATGTCACTGTATCGCCCGCTCACCCTCGCTGCTGCCATCGCCTTGCTGGGTGGTTGCGTGACGGTACCGCAACCGCTTCAAGGCACCTACACCAATGTCACTACCGCCAGCGCCCAGCAAGGTGGTGCCGGCGGCACCCACGTCCGTTGGGGCGGCGAGATCATCAAGACAGAACCCGGTCAGCAGGGGACCTGCTTCTATGTACTTTCACGACCACTGGATAGCCAGGCACGTCCGATCCGTGGCAGCGAAGGCGACAATCAGGGACGCTTCGTCGCCTGCCGCACCGGATTCTATGATCCGGAAGTCTTCACCCGCGGCCGCGAGCTGACCGTCACCGGTACGCTACACGGTACCGTGTCGCAGAAAGTTGGCGACTTTGACTATGCCTACCCACGCGTCGAAGCAGATGTTGTCTATCTGTGGCCCAAGCGCGTGGCCAATTACGGTTATCCCGGCTACTACGACCCCTACTGGGGCGGCCCTTGGGGACCGGGTTACTACGGCGGTTACTGGGGCGGCGGTTGGGGTGGCTATGGTTGGGGCGGGCCACGCGTGATCGTGGTGCAGCCAGTTCATCGCTAAGCGCATTGGCAGACAAAAACGCCGGCACTATGCCGGCGTTTTTTATGGCACTCATTTCAATCAGCCATATCAGCCTGGCGGCCAATTGAGATGACGCCCGGCCAGCAAATGCACGTGCAGATGAAACACCGTCTGCCCGCCATCCTTGTTGCAGTTGATCACCGTGCGATAACCCTGCTCGGCAAAGCCTTCCTGCTTCGCATAGGCCGCCGCAGCGAGCAGCAACTTGCCCAGCAAATCGGACTCCGATGCGGGCACGTCGCTTAGCGTGGTGAACGGCTTTTTGGGAATAAACAGCACGTGCACCGGCGCCTGCGGGTTCACGTCGCGGAAAGCCAGCAAATCATCATCCTCGAAGACGATATCCGCGGGAATTTCGCGGCGAATGATTTTGCTGAAAATGGTGTCGCTCATGGCCAGGTTCCTTATGTGAATCAATCCAGTAACTGTCGGCTGCCGAAGGCATGCGCCAGCGTGCCGCGGTCGACGTATTCCAGCTCACCACCGAGCGGCACGCCATGGGCCAATCGGGTAGGCCGTACGCCGCCGGCGCGGGCCAGTTGAGCGAGGTAATGTGCGGTTGCCTCGCCTTCGACGGTGGGATTAGTGGCGATGATCATCTCTTCGATCTCGCCTTCGCCGAGGCGCTGTGTAAGCTGAGGCAGACCCAGCTCTTCCGGCCCTAGACCATCCAGCGGCGAAAGCCGCCCCATCAACACGAAATATTGGCCGCGATAGCCAGTAGCCTGCTCGATCGCGGCCAGATCGGTCGGCGATTCCACGATGCAGAGCACCTGACGATCACGACTACTGCTGGCGCAGAGCGCACACAAAGGATCTTCACTGAAGTTGCGGCACTGCGTACAGCGGCCGATGCGCCGCATCGCCTGCTCCAACGTTGCCGCCAGCCTCAGCCCACGCTCGCGCTCGCGCTCGAGCAGATGGAAGGCCATCCGCTGCGCGCTCTTGTTGCCCACGCCCGGCAGGCAGCGCAAGGCTTCGATCAGATCACTCAGCAGCTTGCTCATGAATCCGCGCGGTCAAGGGGATAAGTTGGGGCTCGGACGACCGGAGCCCGGTAGAAAATCAACGTGCCGAAAAGATCAAAACGGCATCTTGAAACCGGCCGGCAGATTCATGCCGGCGGTGACGCCGCCGAGCTTGTTCTTGCTTACTTCCGCTACTTTGTTCACCGCATCATTGATCGCTGCAGCCACCAGATCCTCGGCCATCTCCGGATCATCGGCAAACGTCTGCCGATCGATCTGCACGCGGCGCACTTCATGCGCCCCCGTCATCACGACGCTGACCAGGCCGCCACCGGCACTGCCGGTCACTTCGAGTTTGGCAATCTCGTCCTGCGCGCGTTTCATGTCTTCCTGCATGCGCTGCGCTTGTTGCATCAATTGACCGATCTGTCCTTTCATCGCATGACTCCGCTACTAAAGATTTTGGTTAAAGGGTTTGATGGATTGGGGTACCACGCGCGCGCCGAATTCACGCTTGAGGGATTGCACTAGCGGATCGCCCTCGATCGACTCCTCGGCGGCGGACTGCGCCGTATCGCGCGCCTGCGCCGCACGGGCTGCCGGCGTTTCCGCGACGGCGCTTGACGTGATGCTGACAAAGCGCAAACGGATGCGTTCGCCAAGCGCCTGGCCAATGCGTTCTTCCATCTGGCTGACCATCGGCTCGACGGCAAGACTCATATGCGCCGGCTGCAGAGCGAGTACCAGTGTATTGCCGTCGCGTTCGCGTAGCAGTGCGTTCTGCGCCAACAGGCCGAATGGGCCACGCAAGTTTGCACGTTCGATCAGGCTTTCCCAATGCGGCAGGCCTTTTTCGTCCAGAGCCAGAGCGGCGATAACCGGCGTCGGCGCCACAGCAACTGGCGCATCCACACGCGCCGCAGGCGCCTGCCTGGGCGGTACCACATCCATCGGCTGATGCATTGCCGCGGCAGCAGGAGCACGCTCAGGCGCAGCGGCATTGGTACGTGGCGCTGCCGCCGGTTGGCTGGTACCAGCAGGTCGCTGGGCGGTACGTGCCGCCGGCGCGCCATCATCCGGCCGAAACGCCAACATGCGCAGCATCGCCATCTCGAAACCGGTGCGGGCGTCCGGTGCAATGGCCAGATCGCGTCGACCCGAGGTAGCAATCTGGTAATACAGCTGCACGTCTTCCGGCGTCATACGCTCGGCCAGCGTTACCAGTGTACTGTCGTCGTCACTGCCCTCTTCGGGCTTGTAACCCGGGATCAGCTGGATCAACTGCAGCCTATGCAGCACGCTGGCCAGATCATCCAGCACGCCGCCGAAATCCGGTGAGTACGAGGCGATCTGTGTGCACTCGGCCAGTAGCCTTTCGCCATCTCCGGCTGCCAGGGCCTCGAGTACGCCAAGCACCTGACCGCGCGCCACGCTACCCAGCATGGTACGCACATCGTCGGCATGCAGTGAGCCGCCGCCGTAGGCAATCGCCTGATCGAGCAGCGACAGGCCGTCGCGCAGCGAGCCGTCGGCCGCGCGCGCCAGCTCGCCGATTGCGCTGTCTTCGTACGCAATATTCTCAGCACCGAGGATGTGCCGCATCTGGCCGGAAATCTGCTCCGGCAGCAGCCGCTTCAGATTGAACTTCAGGCAGCGCGACAGCACCGTCACCGGCAACTTCTGCGGGTCGGTGGTGGCGAGCAGAAACTTCACGTGCGGCGGCGGCTCTTCCAGCGTCTTCAGCAGCGCGTTGAACGCGTTGCGCGAGAGCATGTGCACCTCGTCGACCAGGTACACCTTGAAGCGTCCGCGTGACGGTGCGTACTGCGCGTTCTCGATCACTTCGCGCACGTCGTCGACACCGGTATTGCTGGCCGCATCGATTTCCAGCAGGTCGACAAAGCGCCCCTCATCCACCGAGGTGCAGACCGAACACTCACCACAGGGATCCGCCGACTGCCCGCGCTCGCAGTTCAGCGACTTGGCGAAAATTCGGGCGATGGTCGTCTTGCCGACGCCGCGCGTGCCAGTGAACAGATAGGCGTGGTGCATGCGCCCGGTGTCGAGCGCATTGGTGAGCGCGCGCACCACGTGCTCCTGCCCGACCAGCTCGGAAAACTTGCGTGGCCGCCATTTGCGTGCGAGTACCTGATAGGACATGGCTACCAACATGAGGGCAAAGAACGATTGTGCCAAGTCGGCGATGGCAAGTCAGTAGCCGGCGCCGCGCGATACCGGCCATTTTGCGCCAGGACTGTCGCAAGGGTTGCGAGGCAGCACCCAAAAGGCGGCGGCCCCGCCAGCCACACCCCGGCACCCGAATCATTCGCTACCGTTGCTTCCTTCCGGACCTGGCGGAGTTTGCGAACTATCGTCGCGGGGGGACCGACGGGGCCACCATAGACGTCAAGCTGTTTTGTCCAGCTTGCTTGTTTCAATGCGCCAAGCCGGTTGGCTGTCGCACTTATTGCTCAAATTTGGCGGAGAGAGCGGGATTCGAACCCGCGATACGTTTGACCGTATACACACTTTCCAGGCGTGCTCCTTCAACCACTCGGACACCTCTCCATGCAACCTCTTCCGTCAGGCAATCCGGCCCGACAAAGAAGCGGAAGGATAGCGTCAGGGCGTTATACAGGCAAGCAAGCGTTGCTCAACTCAACCCGCATCAGCCCTTGGAGTGGCTGGCCTGGCCACCAGCACACGCTCATCGGTACCGACAATACGGAATCCGCGGGCCGCAAGCGCGGCGCCATCGGCGGCGCTGCCGTAGTGATACAGCAGACATTGCGCCCGCAGGGAATCGTCGTATTCGCGCTCGATATCGTCCACGCCAGTATGCGACGGGTTGCCCACCAGGCCGCAATCATGCGCAATCAGCTCCGGACCACCGGCATATCGGGCAAGAACCTCGGGGATCGGCCGCGTGTCGCCGGTATAGACAAAACTGCCGTCCAGCGCGAGACCGTAGGATGTGCCCGGCGCGTGATGGCGCGTAGCAAAAACGTCGAACCACAGCCCATCCAGCCAGAATCCTCGCGTACAAGGCACCAACCGAAACGCCTCCCAGTAATTGACACCGCCTTCGGCCAGTGCACCGGGATAATCTGCGACGCGTGCCTGCAACCAGGGCAACAGCGTCGCGTGCAAAAAAACCTTCGTATGGCCGCGCAGGTGCTCGTCGAACCATAAGCGAAAGAACAGCCGCTCCAGTCCCGCCACATGATCCATATGCGTATGCGTAATGAATAGCGCACGGGGCGGTGCACCGTAAGCGGCCTGATAGCGATCGAGCGTATCGGGGCCGCAGTCGATTAACAGCAGCGGCTCACCATCGCGTTCGAACACAGCGGCAGACGAACCCAATTCGACTGCGTGCGCTGCGCCCACGCCAAGAAAATGCAGATGCCAGTTCATGCGTCGAATGTACGCTGATAAGCATGAAGAAGGGGCTGCCAGACGGCTTGCTCGAATGCCGCATCACCGTACGCTGCCGCGCCGAGTTTCACCAGCGAACGACGCAGCCTCTGCAGGTTGGAAAGCCGCCACGCCTCTGCCGGCTGGCGCAACTCGCACCGGTCAAAGTCGATCACATAAAGTTGCCCTGGAGTCACCAGGATATTGTGTGCATTCAAGTCTGCATGCCAGATGCCAGCATGGTGGAATCGTGCGACCAGCATGCCTACGTCTTCGGCGAGCTTGGCATCGAATTGTCCGGCGGCCAGACGCTCGGCGAGCGTCGACGCATCGGGAATGCACCGAGTAATCAGGTCAGCGGTGTAGTAGACGCCATGCCGGCAATACCGCGCGGCAACGACCTGCGGACCCGGTAGCCCAAGGCGGGCGATTTCACCGAGCAGCCGAAACTCCGCAAAAGCGCGCGTTCGATCGGCACCGGTCCAGAGATAACGATCACCCATCAACGTCGCCACCATGCCGCCGCGGCGATAATGCCGCAGCACGCATTCGCCGGCAGGCGTGCTGATCACTGCTACACCGCCGCGACCGCCACTTTGCACACGCAAGGCGTCGCGCGAACGCCAGTAATCGAATGAGAACCAGTCATTGGCGACATCTGACGACGCATCCGCATCGAACAGGATCACATCGGTTGTATCTTTGTGCGTTCGTTCCTGCATCATCCTGCCTGGAGGCGCCTGATCTCGGCGCCCTTCACGTTCGCCGATTCAACACGACGATTCTAGCCCAAGCCTCATGACAGCCCCCGACTCGATCTGCCTGCTGCGCACTTCCGCCATTGGTGACGTGACCCACGTGGTGCCTTTGGTGCGCACGCTTCAACAGGCGTGGCCGCAAGCCTCTTTGACATGGATCGTCGGCAAGCTCGAGCGCAAGCTGGTCGGCGACCTACCCGGTGTCGAGTTCGTCACCTTCGACAAGAGTACCGGCTGGGCCGGCATGCGCGAAGTCCACAAGGCACTGCGTGCGCAGCGCTTCGATGCGCTGCTGCAAATGCAGGTGGCGATGCGCTCCAATCTGTTGAGCCTGGGCATCAAGGCCAGACAGCGGATCGGTTACGACGCGGCACGCTCGAAGGATCTGCATGGTCTGGTGATCAACCGGCGCATTCCAGCGCGCAGCGGCGAGCACGTACTTGATGCGCTGGGCAGTTTTATCGAACCGCTGGGTCTGAAACAGACACAGGTGCGCTGGGATATTCCCGTTCCCGATGAGGCCCTAGCTTGGGCTGCCGACACATTATCTGGCGATACACCGACCCTGCTGGTCAGTCCGACCTCCAGCCACGCGCTGCGCAACTGGCGGCCCGAGCGCTATGCCGCCGCCATGGATCATGCCGCTGCACGCGGCTGGCGTGTGGTGCTGATCGGCGGCCCATCGCCAGGCGAACGCGCGATGGCTGACGCCGTACTGACCGCCTGCAAACACGCACCGCTCGACCTTACCGGCAAGGACACGCTCAAACGCCTGATGGCCATGCTCGGTCGTGCACAGCTGGTGCTGACGCCGGATTCCGGCCCGATGCATATGGCCAACGCCGTCGGCACGAAAGTACTCGGCCTGCATGCGGCCAGCAATCCGGACCGCTCCGGCCCGTATTCGGACCGCCGCTGGTGCGTCAACAAGTACGACGAGGCGGCGCAAAAATACTTCGGTAAACCCGCGAGCGAACTCGCGTGGGGCAGCAAAATCGAGCGGCCTGGCGTGATGGATCTGATCAGCGTGGACGACGTGATCGAGCGCTTCGAAGCCGCCGCGCTCGATCTTGGCCTGGCCTGATCGCCCGAATCAAACCGCGCGGTAGTCCTGGTACGATTTTTCCTCGACCAGCTCCGAGCCAAGCTTGAGGTTGATCTCGCGCTTGAATGCGGCGCGCTCGTCATTGCGGAAATACACCGCACGCGCCAGCTCGATGAACTCCTGATCGAACGCCTGTGCGCGCTCCTTCACACGGATCGCATCTTCGATGTCCCACAGCGTTTCGTTGACGGCATGCAAACGCTCGCGCTCATCGGCGATGTCCGTGTGTGAGGCCGCGTCGTTGGCCCAGGTAGCGTTGAGCATGTCCAACTCGTTGCGTACGTTGGCAAGTTTGGCGTCATCAGTGATACGGCGTGACTTGATTTCGAGAATGGTGATCTTGTCGATCAATTCGCCGTAGGACACCGGGGTCTGAATAAGGCTCATGGGTAACTCCGCGAAAAAAGAAATCAGTGCGACCGACGAAACGTGCCCTGCTGGACCAGCTCACACACCGTGCGCACCTCGCCATCCATCGCGCGATCGCGATGCATGAAATCGATGTGCTGACGCAATACTGCATGGGCATCGCGCACACGCGTGCCCGCATGGAAATCACCGGTCTCGGCCAACGCCGCCGTAAGCTGCTTCACCTCGGTGACGAATTGCGCGTAATGCGGGTGATCCTCGCGCGGTGCGTTGGTGATCTTGTCGGCAATGGCCTGCCAGCCCGCACGCGCTGCCAGCCGGCGTGCGGCGTTCAACATGGCCTGGCGGAAATCGAGCGCCTGCGCGGCAGTGTAGATTTCCAGCGCCAGCACATGACTGAGGTCTTCGGTCATCTCCAGCACGTGGCGCGCTTCGTTGGCGCCCATCGAGACATGATCTTCGGCGTTGGCACTGGTGGGTACCGAGTAAACGCTGGCTGGATGCGCACGCGTGGCCAGGTCGTTGACCAAGGCGGCAGCGGTGTACTGCACGATCATGAAACCGGAATCGGTGCCGTCCTCATTTCCCGTGAGAAATGCCGGCAAGCCGTCATTCGTCGCCGGGTCGACCAGCTTGTTGAGGCGCCGTTCGGAAATCGATGCCAATACCGGAATCGCCGCTTTGATGTAGCTCATTGCCAGCGCCAGCGGCATGCCGTGAAAGTGGCCGGCCGAGATCACCTGCTCCTCGATGAACTGCGCATCTTCGGCGTCGGGAAAGATCAGCGGATTGTCGGTGACCGAATTCAGCTCGATGTCGATCACGCGACACGCCTGTGCCCAGGCATCGCGCACGGCGCCGTGCACCTGCGGCATGCAACGCAGACTATAGGCATCCTGCGGTTGATGCTTCTTGCCGCCCTTGAACGGCAGGAAGCGGCTGTAGAACGCTTCGCGACCGTGCCGCTGATTCGCAGGCACCCACTCCCAGCCAATATCGAAGCTCAGCGCCTGGTCGTCCGGCTCACTCCACGCCTCGGCGCTCCACGACTTGAAGCGCGGCACCAGGTGATACGGAATATCGATCAAGGTCGAACCGACAAGCAGGTCGCGTACGTTCATCGCGGTTTCCACCTGCCCCGGATGCGGACGCAGCGCATGCACTTCCGGTCGCAGCGCGCCGCTGCGACCGGCGAATGCATCGAGCGTCATCGATGCCGCGAGGTCGGCGGTATCCAGCAATTGTTCCAGCGTATCCAGCGCCAGCGCGGCGGTGGCCAGCATCTGTGCCGTACCGTTATTGAGCGCCAGACCTTCTTTGAACGACAAGCGAATCGGTTCGAGCCCCGCGCGCTTCAACGCCTCCGCACCGGAAACGCGCTCGCCCTGATAGAACGCCTCACCACCACCCAGCAAGACGATTGCCAGATGCGACAAAGGCGCAAGGTCGCCACTGGCGCCAACCGAACCTTTCTCCGGCACCACCGGTACCACACCGGCATTGAGCATCGCGGTCAGCGCTTCGAGCGTGCTGACACGTATGCCCGAATGGCCGCGCATCAACGTATTGATGCGGATCAGCAACATGGCTCGCACCACATCTTCCCCGAACGGTTTGCCCACACAGACCGCGTGCGTGATGATCAGGTTGTGCTGCAGCTCTTCCAGCAGCGTGCCTTCGGTTTCATGTGGACCGCGTTTGGTCAGAGCCGCTCCAGGCAATTCGTCGCGCAGACGATGCGCGCCAAGCAGCTTGTCCGCGTTGCTGCCGAAGCCGGTAGTCACGCCGTAGGTCGGCTCACCGCAGCTGACCTTCTCGGCCAGAAAATCCGCGGCGCGCTGCACGCGCTTCAGGCCTGCTGAATCAAGCGAAACCTTGTTGCCGGAACGCGCGACGGCAACCAGCTGTGCGCGGGTGAGATGGTTGCCATCGAGAAGAATGGTGTCGGACTGGACCACGAGTGCCTCGCAAAACGGATGATCGAACGGGGATGATCGGATGTAGCGGAAACCGGCATGATGCTGGCGGATTGCAGCGAAAGAAATACGACCGAATCAACCCATCGCCGCAGCCTGCTCCAACTCCACCCGCAACGTCTTGACCAGTTCGCTACGCGCCACTTCGAACTGATCCTCGCGACGCAGATCCTTGACCGTCACCACGCCCTTGGCAATTTCATCCTCGCCCAGCACGATGACGAAGCGGATACCGGCACGGTCGGCGTACTTGAACTGCTTGCCGAGCTTGCCGCCCTCCAGCACCACCTCGGTGGCGACACCGGCCGCACGTAACTCACCAGCCAGCGCCAGGTAGGCCGGCAGTTGCGCCTCGTCCATCTGCGTCACCAGTACGTCGACCGTGCTCTTGGCCGTGCTGATCAAACCGGCGTCGCGAAGCTGCCAGTAAAGACGCGTCAGGCCGATCGAGATGCCGACGCCCGGCAGATGTGACTTGGTGTACTGACCCGCCAGATTTTCATAACGACCGCCCGAACAGATCGAGCCGATCTGCGGATGATCGTTCAACGTGGTTTCGTAGACGGTACCGGTGTAGTAATCGAGGCCGCGGGCAATCGACAGGTTCAGCACGAAATGCGTTTCCGGCACACCGAACGCATGGATCAGGTTCAGCACTTCCTTCAGTTCGGCGCGGCCCTGCTCCATTGCTTCCGGCCCGGCGCCCAGCGCATCGAGATGGTCGAACGCATTCTTCAACGAGGTCGAGCGTATCTGCACGACAGCCAGAATTTTCTGCGCGACATCGGCGCTGAGATTGAACGCCTCGCCGGTGAGCGTATCGCGCACATAATCCGCGCCGCGTTTGTCGAGCTTGTCCACTTCGCGGAGCACCAGCATCTGCTGCTCGCCATCGACAATGCCCAGGCTTTCGAAGTAGCCACGCATCAGCTTGCGGTTATTGAGCTGGATGGTAAACGCACCGATGTTCAGCTCGCGGAACACGCTGTAGATCACCGCCGGAATCTCGGCGTCGTAGCGCACCGACAGCGCATCCTTGCCGATCACATCGATATCGCACTGATAGAACTCGCGGAAACGCCCGCGCTGCGCGCGCTCGCCGCGATAGACACGCTGCATCTGGTAGCGTCGAAACGGAAAGCTCAGCTCGCGCTCGTGCTCGGCCACATAACGCGCCAGCGGCACGGTGAGATCGAAGCGCAACGCCAGCTCGGGCATGCCTTCCTTCTCGACCGCATTCAGCGCGCCAGTGGACTGAACGAAATACACCTGCCGCTCGGTCTCGCCGCCGGTCTTGGTGAGCAGCACGTCGGAATATTCGATCACTGGCGTTTCGATCGGCAGAAAGCCGAAACGCTCGTAATTGCGACGGATCACGTCGAGCATGCGCTGAAACGCGATCTGGTCGAGCGGCAGCAGCTCGAGCACGCCGGGCATGGTGCGGGCCGGGGTAAGCGCCATGAAATCCTCTGCTGACTATGACAATGGGACCGCATGCCACGCGACTTCACGCGCAGCGGCAGCCGTAAAGATTAGCAGAAGGCCGGTCCGGTTCCGTAGCCGTTCGGTGCGACACGGCCATCACCGCTGTTGCCAAGCCTGCGGACGACGATTAAGATACGCGGCTTCCCACGGGGTGTAGCTCAGCCTGGTAGAGCGCTACGTTCGGGACGTAGAAGTCGCAGGTTCGAATCCTGTCTCCCCGACCAATTCGAAACACCGAATAAGCCTGGAAACGCGCGTTTCCGGGCTTTTTTGTGCCCGAAGCCCCGTGTTGCGCGGGCGCTCCTTTTTGTTCCGAAATGCACCTCTCGGGTCCACAGTCGTGTCCCCAACGCGGCGGCTAAACTTTCTGCAACACACTGGACACCCTACGCGCCAAGTTTTCCGAACGGGTCACCCTGTCTCCGAAGGCAGTGGCCCAAGCACTTCATGGTGATGCCAAGACCACCAAGAAGCACGTCGAAGCAGCCCGAAAAAACTGGATGATGGCACGCTGAACCCAGGGATCTGCAAGGTACGTGGCGACAAGCGCTGGTCAATTCCCGTGAACGCTCTCGCGCGCGCCTTGGATGAGCCCGGCCGGGAGGACGTCGCCCCGTCCTGCCGGCACTGACATCGATCACCGGCCAACGACGGTCCCGCATGACCTGCATCAGGCCGCGCATGACACGGCTAATGGAACGCAGCCGCATCGTACTTCAGTCCATTCTGGATGAGATGTTCCTACTGAACGCCCTGGACGAACGAGTGATCCTGCACGCCATGGTTGGGGTAATGCGTTGCCCGACACTCCTGAACGCATCGTCTAACCCACACATTTCTCAGCTCATACAACGCAATTTGTCCCAGCAGATGGTGTGGCGCTGGCTCATCATGGATCGTTGATGGCTCAAAATTCGAGGAAAATCACCCTGTGATTGGCTCAGTTTTGGATGAAACTCAGCAGACCCAACAACCGACACCACGGGGCGTACCTGGACGCCCCCAATTTGCCAAGTTTTCAGTTCAGCCTACCGCTCCTTGCTAAGCGCTGTTCCCGGCCAAACCACATCGCCATCGACGGCATAAAGTGTGCAATCGTGATGCCCCTTGTTACAGGTATCCAATACATAAGCCAGCGGATCAGGGCCGAGCGCGCCGCCACCCCAACGTCCATCGGGTGCAATGGCAAAAGCACGCGGCCGGGGCATCGTCAAAAACTTTTGGTACGCAGCGCGGCCTCGATCATCCAGATAAGGCACGGCCTCCGTGTCATCCAGTGCGGCAAATCGAGTAGGTGGCGGCTCCGGTGTCGACCGAACCCACACAACGTCATTATCTACGGCATAGAGTTGGCAATTTCGGGTGCGCTGTTGGCATGCTTTCAGAGCCTGAGCGCGCGGATCAAACCCACCCGAAAACGATGCCGCACCACTCAGCCCAATCGCGATAGCGCGCGGCAACGGTTTCGCAAGGAAACGCTGATAATAGGCTACCCCCTGATCGCCGAGATAAGGCAATGCCTTCACATCATCGAGACTAGCGTAATGGCTCGACGGTGGGTTCGAGGTGGGCATGTATTGCGGATAGATCGGGCTATTTGGCAAACCGACCTTGGCAAGAAAAGTGTCAAGCTTGGACACCCAAATAGGTAGGGCGGCGCCAGAGCCAAGCATGTTGTGCGAGTCCGACATGAAGCGGCCATAGGCGACCAATTCCGCCTGCCCGCCGGCAGCCGTGTAATGCTCATACATGCCATGCCAGGTCGAGGTCGGAAAGATTCTGTCGTTATCGCCAAAAAACCAGATCGACGGAATCGTGGTATGAGCACCCAACTGTCCGGCCGCATCAATCAGGCTGTCATCTTGCCGGTCGCAGTCGGACGCCCGCATGCCACCGGCAAAACTCACCAGTCCTTTGACATCGGGCACATGCAGTGTGCCTAGCGCAAGCGTGTTCCAACCACCGAAACTTTGGCCGGCCACAATAATGCGTGAGCCATCGATGCTCGGCTGTTGCTTCATGTAATCGATGACCGCTCGAATATCTCTAGCCGCATCGAGGCCCATCGCCACCTCATCGCAGCCGTGCTTGTTCAACTTTCCTCCCGACCCGGCATAACCGCGCATCATGGGCATTGCGACCGCATAGCCACGCGACAGAAAGTAGTAAGCCGAAAACGTAAGGTGATATCGCGGTTGCTGCTCAGGCGGCACATCCCCGGTCGCGCCATGATTCATCACAGCCAGTGGGAAAGGACCGGGGCCACTGGGTCGATAAACCGTTACCAGCAACGTAACCGGACGCTCAGGATCGCCGGCGACGCGCAACACTTGCTCATTGAGCGGCACATCGGGAGCATCGGAACCAGCAACGCCATCAGCTGCCTGAACATGGACTGGGGCCAAAACGAAGAGGGATAGCGCAAGCAAAAGAACCCGATATCGAGTTAAGGTCATTTCAGTTCCGATGGATGGCTATAACACCAAGACAGCCTTGGTATTCAATTTTTCGTTCGACCAGAAATTCGAATCAATATATTTGCAGAAGATATCCGGAGGGAGAACCGTCGAACGTTCTACAAACGCCACGCGACGTTTGACGGTGTGCAACCCCGGTATGCCAAAGCGCTGATCGAAGACCTCTTCCTCATAAGCCACTTGATTGAAATCGTGTGCAAATGACTGCTCTCTCAATGCTCGATACAGGTACTCCATTGCTCGTACCGGATCGCGAGTCAATGACTGATAACGAAGCGGAATTAGCTTGCTTGCATGCTCACCAAACCAAGCCTCAAGCAACGAACTCCACGCCAGCCCTATCAGACTGTCGCCTGTCTCGGCATGCCGGCTACTCATCGGGGGAAACTCAGATGCCACCAACGGCTGGCGCTTCCGTGTGCCATCTCAGATCTGTCCATAAATTTTGTGAAGTTGATTATGCTCACTCTCAAAACAGAGCGCGTCAATGAGCATGTTCTTGCACTTCGATTGTTGATTCTTACGCCTAGTTTACTGTGCCTCTGAAAATTTTCGGCCTATTGAATCTTTAACCTAGAAAGTTCAAACACCAGGCTCTCGCGACGTGTATCGCGTGGCGACATAGTTGTCCAATATCACGACGAATTCGCTGACGATATTGTCGGCATGGGTATCACCCTAGCGCACTGCTGTCCTGCCTGCCGGAAGCTCGAGCTCGGCGCATAAGGCGCTACCCTCATCTCCATCAGGTCCAGAGCGAGCAGTCGCTCAGCTTCCAGATCCTGCCCGTGGATCGCCTCCAGGCGACGTGCGGACGGCGGCGATTGCCTCAGGTATCTGGCTGCGCACTCCCCTTCGAAACAAAAGATCTTCCAACAGCTCGTCGGTCGCATGGCACTCCACCGCCAGTAATGGCGGCAATCGATCATGGCGATCGCGACGCTGGCTGTTACGCACGGCCTTGGCCGTCCAAGAACGCGCGCACCAGCGATCGGACGCCAGCTCTCCAACACAACCACATATGCTTGGAAAATGACGATTCGGCCTCGCGAACCTACTCGCCTGCCCGTTATGAAAAAGCTGCAGTGCAGCGCCGCTGCATCGCTCGCAGCGGAAAGCCAGCAAGGCTAACGTGAGTTGCTACGGCATCAACGCCAGCAGCTGATCGAGTTCACGTTCATCAAAACCCGCCTCGCGACGCGCCGGCAGATTGAACGGGCCACGAAGGCTCACGCCCATGTACTCGTGCAGCAATTCGAAGAAGGTATCGATCGGATCGAGTCCGTCGCGTTCGCAACAGTAGCGATACCAACGGGTACCTGCGGCGACGTGGGCCACTTCCTCGCGCAGGATCACTTCGAGTATCGCCACTGTGCGCGTATCACCAAGATGGCGCAGCCGTTCGATCATGCCGGGCGTGACATCCAACCCGCGTGCTTCCAACACGCGCGGCACCAGCGCCATGCGGGCGGTGTCGTGATCGGCGGTTTTCTCGGCCATTGCCCACAAGCCATCGTGTGCATCGAAATCACCGTAGATGTGACCCATCTCGGTGAGGCGAGCAGAGAGCATGGCGAAGTGCCGCGCCTCGTCGTTCGCGCAGCTGGCCCAGTCACGGTAGTACTCGTCGGGCTTGCCGCGAAAGCGGTAGACCGCATCCCATGCCAGATTGATGGCGTTGAATTCGATATGCGCCACAGCATGCACCAGCGCCGCACGCCCCTCGGCGCTGCCGAGTCCACGTTGCGGCACCTGTCGTGCATTGACCAGCAACGGTTTAGCCGGGCGGCCGGGCGCACCGATGGGTTCCGGCGGCGGTGATGATGGCTCGGCGCGCAGTTCACCTGCCAGAAGCGACTCCCAGGTCTCACGCGTCAGACGGAGCTTTTCAGCCGGATCGGTCGCATCGAGGCAACGTTTGGCGGCGGCGTGGAGATCGGTCATTGAGTTTCAGCCGAGACGTGCCACCTCGCTTCCCCCCAAGCGGAGGGGGAAGCAGAGGCGTCAGGCGATGCGGCGAGCAGCCTTGGCGTCGTCCGAGCGCAGCATCTGGATCTGCTCCAGATAGCGATCGTCCAAACCGGTGACGTATTCGCCGGAGAAACAGGAGGTATCGAAGTGCTGAAGTTCTTCGTTGCCGTCCTGCACCGCCCAGATCAAATCATCGAGGCTCTGGTAGATCAGCCAGTCAGCACCGAGCGTCGTCTCCACTTCTTTCTCGGTGCGGCCAGCAGCGACCAGTTCGGAGACGGACGGCATGTCGATGCCATACACGTTGGGATAACGCACCGGCGGCGCGGCCGAGGCGAAGTAGACGTTCTTGGCACCGGCGTCGCGGGCCATCTGGATGATCTGCTTGGAGGTAGTGCCGCGCACGATCGAGTCATCGACCAGCAGCACGTTCTTCTTGCGGAACTCCAGATCGATCGCGTTGAGCTTGCGGCGCACCGATTTCACCCGCTCACCCTGGCCCGGCATGATGAAGGTGCGGCCGATGTAGCGGTTCTTGACGAAGCCCTCGCGGAACGGCACGCCCAATGCGCCGGCCAGTGCGCTGGCGGCAGTGCGCGCGGTGTCGGGGATCGGGATCACCGCGTCGATGCCATGATCGGGCCGCTCGCGCATGATCTTTTCAGCCAGCTTCTCGCCCATGCGCAACCGCGCCTTGTAGACCGACACGTCTTCGATCATCGAGTCGGGGCGGGCCAGATAGACGTACTCGAAAATGCACGGCGCGTGCACCGCACCTTCGGAGCAGCGGCGCGAATAAAGCTGACCAGCGTCGGTGATGATGATCGCCTCGCCCGGCAGGATGTCGCGAACGCGTTTGAAGCCCAGCACGTCGAACGCTACCGATTCGGAAGCCACCGCGTACTCGGTGCCTACCGCGGTCACACGCTCGCCCAGCACCAGCGGACGGATGCCGTGCGGGTCGCGGAATGCCACCAGTCCATAGCCCAGCACCAGCGCCACGCAGGCATAACCGCCGCTGGCGCGCGCGTGCACGCCGGCAACCGCCTTGAAGATGTGATCCGGCGTCAACTGCATCCGGTCCTGGATCTGCAGCTCGTGCGCCAGCACGTTCAGCAGCACTTCGGAATCCGAGTCGGTGTTGATGTGCCGGCGATCGTCTTCGAACATTTCGCGGCGCAGCGATTCGGTGTTGACCAGATTGCCGTTGTGCACGAAAGCAATGCCGTACGGTGAGTTGACGTAGAACGGCTGCGCCTCGGCCGAACCTTCGGAGCCGGCGGTCGGATAACGACAGTGGCCGATACCGATGCGACCCCGCAACTCGCTCATCGATGCCTGGCCGAACACATCGCGTACCAGCCCGTTCCCCTTGTGCAATCGCAAACGCGCACCGTCCACGGTGGCGATGCCCGCCGCATCCTGACCGCGATGCTGCAGCACGGTCAGCCCGTCATACAGGGCCGACGCGACTTCGGTGGTACCGACAATACCGATGATTCCGCACATGGTCGTAGCCTGCTTCAGTTATTCGTAGAGGGTGTGGCCACGCTCGTCGCGGGGGCCGGTAACGCTGTGCGTGATGCCGCAGGTGCAAACGGCGAGCCAAACATGGGGACGTGCGGCAGTGTAGACAAGTTGGGCATATGGTTAAGCATGTCCGACGGATGGATCTTCTCGAGCAGGGCCTCTGGATGAACCTGGTTGCGTACGCTGGCCGGTATGCTTGTTGGAACCTCCTGCCCCAGCCAGGACGCCAGGCCCTGAAACTGAGGTGCCAGCGTCGATTCGCGCCACCACGATTCCTTCGTGAAACCGGTAAGACCGACCAGAAACACCAACACCGCCACAATCAGCACACCGCGCACAAAGCCGAACACCGTGCCGAACATACGGTCGACGCCCGACAAGCCGCTGCTCCAGATCAACCGCCTGACCGTGAAACGTATGATCGCTCCCAGTATCAGCACCAGAACAAAGCAGATGCCGTAGCTGACGAAAGTTCGCAACGGCACCGACGTAATCGCATGCGCCAACTGCGCGGATACAATCGGGCCGAAGGCCCACGTCGCCCAGAACGCGACCACCCAGATCACCAACGACAGCACCTCGGCAACCAATCCACGGAACAGACCGATCAGAACCGATAGGGCCAGTACGCCGAGAATGATGCAGTCGGTCCAGTTCATCCGTTCACCTGCGCTGCTGACGCGTTATTTGAGTAGCACGACCTGACCGACACCGTGACACGTGCAGTTGTGACACACGTAATCAGGGCACCGGAACGATATTGCCGGCAACACCCAGCTTGGCCTTGATCTGATCGCGAATACGCTCCGCATCGGCACGTTGCGTCTGCGGACCGGCGCGGACGCGCCAGAGCTGCTTGCCGCCAGCCTGCACCGAATCCACGAAACCGTCGAAGCCGGCACCGCGCAATTTATCGCGCAACGCATTGGCATCACCTTGATTGCTCATCGCCGCCAGCTGCACGGCAAAACCGCCGGCCCTGGATTTGGTCGCCGCAGGAGTAGCTGCCGTAGCGGGAGCTGCAGACACCAGCGTCGAAGCACTCTCTTCACTAGCGTCCTGCTGCAGCCGCGCGGGCACACCGGGAATCGACTGGGTGATCTTCAGCCGCGCCGCTTCGGCGGCGGCGCGCGTTTCGAAGGGCCCAGCGACCACAACCGTACGCGGCTGACCGCCCTGGGTAATGGGATGGCTACTCACCGGATAACCCAGCGCCTGCACGTGTCGCTGCAAACTGGCAGCACCCGCTGCACTGGCATACGCACTGAGGTTGACCTTGTAGCTGCCGTGACCGCTTGCCGGCGCAGCATCGATCGCCGGCGTCACTGCGGATGCCTTTGGCGTTCTCTGTGCGGCGCTGATCGCGGCAGATGGCTTTGCTGCCGGAACCTTGTTCTGCATCGGGATGACCGGTTCGGCCGAGGTCGCACCCGAACCGGTGGTAACCGTCGTCACTGCAGGCTTTTTGCCCGCTTGCGGATCGGTTTCCACATCACGCGGACGGTTCGAACCGATATCGACCGTGGCCAGCTGGCCACTCGTTCCCGGCGTCACCGTCGCGGCATTCGGCTGTGCTGAAGACGCCGCACCGACGGCAGCATCCGGATTCAGGCTCATCGTCTTGGTTTGCAGATCGCGATCGGGTGCTGGCGGGATCGCCAGACTCACGGTCTGGTCACCGCCTGGTGCCGGTGGCTTGCTCGAAAAAAACATCGGCACAAACAGAACCAGCAGTGCTAGCAGGACGGCGGCACCCAGCAGGCGTGTTTTCAAGACTTGGCTCCAAAGCGGCAAACGCGGTACGTAACGCGGTGATTATACCTGCCTGCGTCCCCCACCACGCTCAATCCGGTAACGCCGGTTTATTCGCCGCTTCAGCGATGACAGTGCTGGCCACAAAAAACGAGCCAAACGCGAGGATACGCTCGCCCGAATGAGCGGCAGCGCGGGCGGCAGCCAATGCGGTTGCCACGTCGGTATGCACATCGAACGACGCCTGCGGCAAGGTTTTACCGAGTCGTTCCGCCAGCCAAGCCGCCGTGAGGCCGCGCGGCGTGTCGCGATCCAGCCCAGCCAGATGCCAATGATCGATACGCGAACCGAGCGCGGCCATGACGCCGGCCACATCTTTGTCGCTTAGCGCACCATACACGGCATACACGCGGCTGCCGGGTTGCGCATCCAGCCATTCGGCCAGCGCACGGGCCGCCTGCGGGTTGTGGCCTACGTCCACGATCACTGCCGGATCGCCACCGAGCGACTGCAGCCGGGCGGGCACGCGAACGGATCGCAGACCAAGGCTCGCCGCAGCGAACAAATCTTTTGGCGTTATCGATGCATCATCGGCAAACAACGCGTGCAGCGCAGCGATAGCGGTCGCCGCATTTGCATACTGCACTGGCGCTGCCAGCGCAGGATCAGGCAACGCCATCGCCAAACCGTCGCGATGCTGCCAGCGCCAGCCGGGGCCTAGACGCTCCACGGTGAAATCGATTCCCGCGCGCCTTATTTCGGCGCCACTGGCGATCAATGCATCAAGCAATCCGACAGGTGGATCCAGTTCTCCAACGATGACCGGTCGCCCCGCCCGCGCGATACCTGCTTTCTCGCGACCGATGCTGTCGCGATCCGATCCCAGCCAGTCCATATGGTCGAGATCCACCGTCGTCACGACGGATACGTCGGCATCGATGATGTTCACTGCATCCAGCCGACCGCCCAATCCCACTTCAAGAATGGCCACATCCAGATCGGCGCGGGCAAACAGATCCAGCGCGGCCAGTGTGCCGAATTCGAAGTAGGTCAACCGGATCTCTTCGTACGTTCCAGCACCGTTCGGTCCCGCACCACGTGCGGCCTCGATGCGTTCGAAGGATGCAACCAGCGATGCATCATCGGCATTGACGCCGTTGATCCGCACGCGCTCGTTGTACTCGGTCAGATGCGGCGACGTGAAACTACCGATGTGCAACCCAGCCGCCGTCAGCATCGCTTCCAGCAGCGCCACGGTGGAACCCTTGCCGTTGGTGCCGCCAACCGTGATCACCCTACGCGCGGTTGCTGGCGCCCCCATCCTCTCCCACACCGCTCGC
>Ga0302305_1000616_pt1 | contig 21021 bp, 14 predicted proteins | sample III_Palsa_E2_3_FD_198764 | JGI IMG/M metagenome (GOLD analysis project Ga0302305, IMG submission 198764) | Peat permafrost microbial communities from Stordalen Mire near Abisko, Sweden - III_Palsa_E2_3 | ecosystem: Environmental > Terrestrial > Soil > Palsa > Peat permafrost | place: Sweden... | reverse complement strand
GTCGGCATCGGCGCAAGCTGGGAACTCGATCTGGCCGGCGGCCTCAAGCGCAGCGCGCAGGCGGCGCAGGCCGAGTACCAGGCGGCCGAGGCGAGCGGCGCCAGCGTGCGCGTCTCGGTCGCCGCCGAAGCGGCGGATGCCTATTTCAAGGTGCGCGGCACGCAGGAACGCATCGCACTAGCCGAGCAGCAGGTCGACACCGAGAAACAGTTGCTCGACCTGGTGCGCGTCCGCCTTGCCGGCGGCGTCGGCACCGATCGCGAAGTCGCGCAGGCCGAGGCTTTGGTGCAGCAGGCGCAGGCGACCCTGCCACCGCTACGCAGCGAGCGCGAACGCCAGCTCAACCGCCTGGATGTCTTGATGGGCGCGCAGCCGGGCAGCTATGCCAAGGACTGGCTCGAACGACCGGCCAGCTATACGGTGCCGGCGATCACGGCCGATAGCGGTCCGGCATCGCTGCTGCGGCGCCGCCCCGACGTCATCGCCGCCGAGCGTCGCCTGGCGGCATCGAATGCGCGCATCGGCGTGGCCCTGGCTGAGTACTACCCCAAGCTTTCACTTGGCGGCCTGCTCGGCTTCGAGAGCCTGCACAGCGGCACGCTGTTCGACTCCGATTCGTTGCAGCCGCAGGGCCTGATCGGCCTGCATTGGCGGCTGTTCGATTTCGACCGCGTCGATGCCGAAGTGGGCCAGGCGCGCGGTGCGCAGGCCGAAGCCTTGGCGAACTATCGCCAGTCGATGCTGCGCGCCACCGAGGACGTGGAGAACGCCATCGTCACGATGAGCGAACTGGAGAACGAGCAAGGCATGCTCAGCAAGGAAGTTGCCGCGCATCAACGCGCGCGCGCCAGCGCCGAAGATGCCTACAAGGGCGGCGCGATCAGCCTGCTCGAAGTGCTCGACGAGGATCGTCAACTGCTCAGTTCGCGCGACCGTCTGGCGCAGACGCATGCGGACGACGCGCGTGCGGCCATTGCAACCTTCCGGGCCTTGGGCGGTGGCTGGATCGCGAAGGTCGATCGAACTTGACCCGTCATGAAGCGATGCGTTCTAGCGCTTGCTCGGTCGCTTGGCACGCGACGGCGTCTTTTTTACAGGCTTGTCATCGTCGTCGGGAATGATCGCCATTGCATCGGAGATGAGCTGGAACATCGCCTTCTGTGCCTCGTCGGCCGCGCCAGTGCGGATCGCATCGAATACCCGGCGGTGTGCCGGAATGCTCGCGGTATGGCCCTTGATCCGGTTGGTGAATTGAATGGAGATGGCCAACGCCGTATTCACCAGTTCGCGCAGCTGCACATAGAAGGGGTTGCTGGTCGCATTGAGGATGGCCACGTGGAAGGCGACATCGGCGGCCAGGGGATCGTCTTGTCCACTCTCGGCAGCCTCCATCCGTTCCAGGCCACGCTGGATGCCGGCAATGGCCTCGACATTCGCGTTCTTGGTGGCCAGCCAGGCCGCGGTCGGCTCGATGCCAAGACGCATCTCGTTGAATGAACGCAGCAAGGGGAAGGAGAACTTGCGCTCCAACATCCAGCGCAGGACATCGGGATCGAGCAAGCTCCAGCTACGCTCCGGCCGCACCACGATGCCGCTGCGCGGACGCGCTGACAGCATGCCTTTCGCTGTCAACATCTTGATCGCCTCGCGCGTGACGCTGCGGCTCGTGGAATACGTCAGCGAGATGTCCGCTTCGGTCGGGAACGAGGACCCATATTTCCCGAGCACAATGTCGCGGCCCAGCGCATCCAGCAGCTGCTCCGTCAGGGTCATGCGCCCCATCAATCGCGATTGTCCGATGCTGTCCGCAGAAGATTCGAAAGGCGACATCGGCAGATCCGGGAATAAACCAGCGGCCATTGTACCGAGCCACGCGCGCAATGATTCGACCGGTCCACTCCCGGCCGTCGTGCGGAGCATTGGCACCATCGCATCGCCCTATGACGATGCATGCAGGCGGCCATGCTCTGCAGCATGGCCCTTGCCTGTATCACTAGTTCATGCGCTCGGAGACGAGGCTTTCGCTGCTCTCGACGACTTAAGTCAGCGGCGCGTGCTGCTCGTATGCACTGCCCTGTTGGGCTGACTCTTTCAAAACGGGCCGGCAGCTGGATACATCGGCCGCGTCACTGAACAGGCGTCGCCACGAACGTAGCGATGGTTCGAGACGCTCCCCATCCCATCGTGCTGACTTCTCCAGAAGCCTCTCCGTAGAAAGGGACTGCGCCCGTCATCAGAACATACGCATCGCAAATACCGCCGGTAAGGTCGATGACAAAATTAGAGCCATCGAAGCTAAGCGCCGGTGAGTCGGTGACGTTGATGAGCGGTGATAGGCGGGTCTTGCGATCCACAACAACGAGGAAGGACTTGCCGGACTTGGTGCCGAGGCAAGAATGACCTGCTGCAGCGGTAAAGTGCACGTCAAGCGAACCGAGATCGGCCTTCTTGGCGTCAAAAAACTGAATGTGCCAACTTGCCGGGAAGGGATGTCCTTCGAGAAAAAGGCTCTCTGGCGCCGCCGATGCGCCCCATGAGGCAACTTGCAAGGCCAGACCCAGAGTCCAAGCGATACCAGCGCAAGACTTCATTAAGTACCCCAATGTCCAACGAACTTGGCGAAGATAGCATGTACCTCGCTTGATCAAGTTTGACCAAACGTGGCTGAAGAATTGCGTTTCCGCTTGGCACGCTCGATACCTTCGCGACCTGTCTGGGTTTGGCGAACTCAACGAAACGGTCAGCGTGCGGGAGCCGCTATATACGAAACACGAGCCGCATCCGTTCGATCGCGATACCGACGTGCTATGCAGAGCAATTCGCTATCCATGTGTCATCGGCCGGCGCTGCCGGCTCGGTTAACAGTGCGCCAGCAGAAAGGCGCGGATCGCTCCGCGCCTTTGGAAACCATGCCGCGAACGATGAAATACGACTAGCGCATTGGTAGTGGCCGATGCAGATCGATCGGGTTGGCCTTCATTCGCCATCGTCCACGGTGATGGCATTCCTCTCGCCGTTAACTCGGGCATCTCCAACCCATGAACTGGCCTTGGCTGTTGTAGATCGGTATGGGTTCCTGCCCTCCACACCAGGGCTCATCGGGCGTAATCCGCGTGGAAGAATGTTGCTGCAGCACCCCTGCGCTGCGTAGATCGCCGGCACTCGCGGACCATGTCGCGGCGACCAGAACCAGCCCAACGATAAGACTCTTCATAAGCTTGATTCCCATGTGACGGGCACTGCTGGATCAAGGCATGCCGAACACCCGAGGAGCGCCCATGACTCTGGCATGTCCGGTTCGATTGATCATCAGTGAGCCAGTTTCCGTGCGCAAGTGACCAAGGATTCGAACATGCCAGTTCTAACCCAAGCTCACACACTTCCAACCCATCGAGTGGGTCACCGGGTTGTAGAAATATTCAACCACCTGCCCGTCTGGGCACACCCCATCCGAATGCGGCTGATGCAATGCTTGCGTGCTGCGTGCATCGCCGGCATTCGCAGACAGTGCCGCAGCGGCAAGAACCAGCCCAACGAAAACGCTCTTCATATCGGCATTCTCCTTCTCAACGAGCACGGCTTGATAGAGAACAACCGCCAGAGGCGTGCCCGTGACTCTGGCATGCGTAACACGATCTGCAATCGTATAGCCCTTTATAAATGGGCTTGCAACTGAACCAGTTTCGGCTTCGCTCTCTTCAGCAAGGCCTTGCCTGGTAGGTGGCTCCTTTCGCCGCGAAGCCGCCAGGCACGCCGCAAAAATGTGGGTTCCGCTCTCGTTTCCCATTTTCGTTGTCGGTCAGGAAGCCGCCTGAATCGATGGGTTGCGCCGGGTTAGGAACGGCCACCTCGAAATGCACGTGGTCGAGCATCGCGCAGCCCACCGCACCTTCGTCACCCAGATATTGGCCCGCCTTGACCCAATCGCCGACTTTGAGTCCGGCCTTCTTGGTGACCGTGTCATGAGCGATATGCGAGTAGTTCGTCCATTCGCCATTGGGGTGGGCAATCCACACGTAGTTATTGTGGCAATCCTTCGCCGCACGACCGGATTGCTGTTCGCTATACCCATCCTGGATGGCCACGATACGTCCCGCTGCCGCCGCCACCACGCGATAAGGGGATTGCCCGTCGATCGCGAACAAGTCGTTGCGGCCGAGGGGTCGATGGGTGAAGAAATCATCGAAGACTTTGACGTGGGTGCCGTCGGCGAAAGGCAATCGATAGGTAGTCTGGCTGGCCGTAAATGCAGGCCGCTCGGTCTGTGCCAGCGAAGAGCTCATCACGATGCAAAACAATGGAAGCCCGATGAGAGTCTGATGAGTACGCATCACGTTCCTCCTTCGACGCTATTCAAAGAGTCATACAACGCCAGCGCTCACTCGCGAGTCGGCTGCTGACGAATGTTGCGCGTTCTTGGCAGGCAAAATCGTCATGTGGTTAGCCTTTGGCAAGAATGCCGCTTCGATCACCATAACGGCGTATGGGTGCCCAAAACATGAATCGGCGCATGCACCTAGTTTTGTGATCGAGGCTTGCCGCAGCAATCATTTTTCAATGATCTTCCGACTCAAAAAATGCCAGCAGCTGCTGTATGCCGGGCGACGCCGAAGCATGATCTTCAGCCCAAGGACGCTCGCGATTCCATTGCTCCTGGCTCAGCTTCTGCAACACGCTGGCGGGCACCTCGCGGAATCCCATGAACCATTTGTGGAATCGCCTTTGAGTGAGCTGTCGGTGCTCCAGCTCGACCAGATCCGTGTGCAAGGTCGAACGGCGGATGCGCGCATAGACGTCGGCTACGACGGAGGGACTTCCCTCGAAATACTGGAAAAAACGGCTATCGCCGTGCAGCAATACGCCGGTGATGCCCACGGCCGCATTGTTTGAACGCGCATCCAGCAATAGATGATCGAGATCGTCCGGCGTCATCGGCCGGGTCGATCGGCTCATGTAAACCACGCCAGACAGCTCCATTCACTTCTCTCAACGATAAACAGCAACCTATGATGGGGAACGCCACTTGCAGCCGCAAGCTTGGCCATTGGCAGCCAGGTTGCATGTCGAGCCCGCGACGCCGCCTTCGTGATAACCAGACGACTTGATAAAGTGTTCTTGACTGAGGCACCACCCGCCTTCCCTCGCACGGCAACTGATCCATGACATCATCGTTCGTGTTTCGCGCCGATCGCACCGCTGCGGCGGCCTTCACCTTGCTGCTCGCTGGCCTTCTCGCCTTGACCGCCTCTGGAACAGGGACGACCCGGGTCGACGAACTTTCGCCCAAAGGCGCGGCGAAGAACACGCTGATGACCCCGGCCCGTCAACAAGCGCTGCCGCCATGGACGGAGGGCTATCTTTATATCCATCACATCAGCACCGGTCGTGGGAATGCCGCCTATATCGTCATGCCGGATGGCACGACCATGCTCCTCGACGCGGGTGAGGCGGACCCGGAGTTCATCAAGTCGGTGGCGCCGCTGAAGGCGTTTCCACCTCGGCCGAACGCCACTCATACGGCTGGGTATTGGATCGCGGATTACATCCGTCAATTTGCGCCGCCGGGTAGGCCGATGGCGCTCGACTATGCCTTGATCACGCACTTCCATACCGATCATATCGGGACGGTGCTTCCCACTAGCCCCGTGTCGGCGACAGGTGCGTACCGGCTGGCGGGCATCACCGAAGTGGGCGAACTTGTGCCGATCAAGACCCTCGTCGATCGGGCGGCACCCAATTACACGATTCCCGCCGATCTTCGGACCTGCGCGAAAACCAATGGCGACCCATCGCTTGCCAACTATCTGGATATGGTCGCGTTCCGCCAACAGCACGGAGAACCGGTCATCGGACTTCATGCGGGCGAGCTGGATCAAATCCACTTGCAGCAGACTCAAAAGTTTCCCGACTTCCATATCAGGAACATTGCATCGAGCGGGGTGATCTGGACCGGGCGCGGCACGGATACGCAGCAATACATTCCGCTTGACGCCATCAAGGACTGCCACTTCGACGAGAACCCTTTCAGCAATGTCATCAAGCTCAGCTACGGAAAGTTTTCCTATTACGCGGGAGGCGACATTCCCGGCGTTTCCGATTACTCGCAGCCTTACTGGCGAGATATAGAAACACCCGTCGCCGCCGTCGTCGGGCCGGTCGACGCCATGACGCTGGATCACCATGGCAATCGTGATTCCACCAACGGCGCCATCCTTCGAGCGCTACGGCCACGGGTCATCATCCAGCAGAACTGGCTGTCGGCGCAGCCCGGAGAAGAGGTCGTCGTGCGAATGGCGTCCCAGGAATTTTATCCTGGGCCACGCGATGTCTTTGCGACCGGGATGAGCCCGGAATCACGGATCGCGATCGGCCCGATCATGGACCGGATCTATCGGAGTTACGGGGGACACGTCGTCCTTCGGGTGGCGCCAGGCGGTGCCGCCTACGAAGTTTTCGTGCTGAACGATGCGGACCAGACGCGGGAAGTGATCAAACGCTTTGGGCCGTATCAGGCCCATTGAATCAAGTCGGCCTTGCGAAGGCTAGCGGGACTTTTTGGTAAGAGCCCATCGATCTTTGACGCGAAGTGGATGCAGGAATGAAGGATTTCATCTCTGTCGATGTCGAGTCGGCGCTTTCAAACGACGATGTGTTCTCCATCTTCTCCGGAGACGCGCCCAACTTCCGCGGGCGTCGCGAAGACAGCGACGTGCGAGGTACTTATGCTTCAGGGCTAGCTGCCTGCGGCGTGAAAGAATGACTGTTGGATTGGAGAGAACCGATGGCATATGCCTCTCCTTTCGAGCTGCGAGAACCACCAGGAAGAAAGGTTCACTTTCAACCCAAAGCGGACAGAATCACGATGGTAAAAAGAGAGCTTATGATTCGAATGGCGCGAGCAGCTTGCCTTGCACCGCCCCCTCCCGCTCCACCTGGCGCACGGCCCGTGCAGGAACTTCGCGCGGATTGCGCAGCCCTTGATCAGTTTGCAAAAGATTTGCAGACCCAACCGGCTGAGAATGACTTTCAGCGATTTGTCGCCTCCCCATATAACTACACGTTTGTTGTCAGAGAGAGCCGTGACTCCTATACCTTCTTCTTTGGGATCAAGCCCTATCACGGGCGATTGGTAATTGACGAAGGTACGGCCTACAAAGTTGATAAGGCCAACATGAAGGTTGTCAGGGTGTTGGCTTCCGCCCCGTAGCGGACACCTGCATTATGAAAGATAAACTCGCCGAAGGAGCCGAAGAACACCGCGCTCTGAGCGCTTTGATGCCGTTGTGTGCGAACCAGCTTCTTACAGGTACGACAAAGGCCGCACGAGCGGCCCTTTTCTTTCCCGCGATGACCAGCCCTTACACGATGCGTACCTGATTGATGTTGTTCTTGGGATCCATCCAGAACGCTTCGTTCGCAAAGCGCCCGAAGATTTCGCGCGGCAGGATCGGTTGACGTTCGATCGATTCCACCTTCGGTCGGACGGAATGCAGGCCGGGCATGCCGACACGGGCATCGAATTCGTCGGCGTTGTATTCGATGTGCTCGAAGTCGTGCTCGAACCAGGGTTCGTCGAGGAACTGGTAGACCGCACGCACGGCCGCGACCGGGTCGCGCACCAGGCTTTCGTAGGTCAGCATCAACAGATGCTCTTGTGCATGTGGGTCGTAAAACGCTTCCTTGGTGGCCTGGTAGGCGAAGCCGACCATGCCGCGCGGATCAGTCAACGCCTCGATGCGCGAATACACCGTGGTGTTGGTGTCGAAGCGGAACACCTTGCTGACGCTGACCGGTTGTCTGCGCACCAGGCGCTCCATGCTGTCGAGCACCCAGGCCAGTTGGCGCACGCATGCGATCACCTTTACTCCGGGGAACAGCACATTGAGCAACTGCATTCGACTGCACCATAGCCGGCTGGTATCGAACACCACGTCGGCGCCCGACTGAACCGAGTAGAAGTTCTCGACCAGTCCACGCAACAGTGCAACGCGTTGCTCGTCGGAAACGTCGAACGAAAAATCGTTCTTGCTGCTTGCTTCCGCCATCACGACGCCCATGATGTCGGCAAGCGGGCTGGTCATGCCGGCGCGAAAGCGCGGATTCTGATTGAGGATGGCGGCCAGCAGCGTGGTGCCGGCGCGCGGCAGCCCGGAAATGAAGTGGAACTTCCGTGCGGGATTGCTGGCGTCTGGCATCGCGGGCATGTGGTTGTTCCTCTCGATCGGTGGCGTGGGCTGCGAGCGCCCGGTTCAGGGCGCGGGTGCCGTCGATGCGCGCATACGCATTTCGTAGCCGACTTCGACCATGCTGGCTTGTCCCTTGTTCAACACGCGAAGCAGCAACTCCTCGGTGGCGCGCTTGCCCATCTCGCGCACAGGCTGGTGGACGGTGGTCAGCAACGGCCACACCTGCGTCGCGATCGGGGTGTCATCGAAGCCGCAGATGGAGATGTCCTTGGGAACCAATACCCCGGCCTCCGCGGCGGCCCAGATCGCGCCGACGGCCATGTCGTCGTCGGCCGCGAAAATGGCGGTCGGCCGCTGCTTCAGTGCGAGCAGTTGGCGCGCCGCGGCCACGCCGGACTCGAACGAAAAGCGGCCCTGCACCATGTATGCCGGATTTTCCTTCAAGCCCGCGCGCTTCATGCCGTCGCGGTAACCGGCGAGGCGCCAGATGCCGGCACCGTGCTTGGGGTCGCCAAGGATGTGGGCGATGCGCCGATGGCCCAGCGATGCAAGGTGCTCCACCATCGCCGCGGCGGCTTCGCGCTCGCGCAGCATCACGCCGATGCAGTCCTTCGGTTGGCGCGGTGCGATCGAGGCGAATGGAAGATCGCTGTCGCGCAGATACTTGAGCAGCTTCGGATGATCGGTGATGGGCGGCGTAAGGATCAGCCCGTCGGGCCGGTGCCGCGACAGGATGCCATCGACATGATCGACGAAATCCGATGCCTTCGAGACCAGCGGCTGCACCATCATGCTGTATTGCCGGGCCTCGCACGCTTCCAGCACGCCGGCCTGGACTTCCATGATGTAGCTCGGCGACAGATTGTCGTAGAACAGGCCGATCATGAAGGAGCGGTTCGTCGCCAGGCTGCGCGCCGAGGTGAGCGGCCGGTAGTTGAGTTCCGCCACGGCCGCAAGCACACGATCGCGCACCGAATCGCGCACGTTCGGCTCGTTGTTCAGCACGCGCGATACGGTCTTCTTCGAGGTGTCCGAAACACGAGCGACATCGTTGATGGTCACGCGTGACATGGAGGTCTTGGCGTCTTTAATGATCGGTTCCCTGCGTGGTGGTGGCAGCCGGAACGCTTTGGGTTGGAACGTTCCACCCACTCACTTCGACCACCGGTATGGCCGTTCCCTGCGATGCGTATCGCGCAGTCAAAACCATCGATTCACCGGGCCAGAGCGCGACGTCATTGTCATTCCACACTATCGGCAGCGCAAGGTCGCCCTGCGCTCCATGCCTTATCGATACGTGCTGGAACAATGCCAAGGCTTTGGACGAGGCCGGCACCGACAGCGTGACCGTGGTGACATCGTCATTTTCCTCGCGTCGTGTCGTGGCGCGAACCTCGCTCGTCGCGGCCGGCAAGGACTGCAAAGCGGTCAGGTCCGCGTACTGCGTCAGCGGGGTGAGATACCAATTCGAATTCGCCCAGTCGAGCGTATCCGCTCGCGTGGACAGCCAGTAGACGTTGCGACTGACCGGCTTGCCGTCGGCAGCGGCGAGGTCGAGTTCGACGAAGTACACAGAGGACAGCTTGGCGATGGTCGGCAGGCTCGCCAGCAGCTTCGTGTGGTTGCCCACGAGATCGATGTTCTGCAGGCGCTTCTCGTAACGCACGCTGCCATCCAGATTGCGCACGCGAATGCTCGCTTGCAGGCCATGAGCATCCTCAAGCGCGTGGTTCACCAGCACGATGTCGTTGGAGTCATACGAATACTGGATGTGCACCGGCTCGTTGGCTTTCTTGGCACCGAAATAGGCGCCGGCGGGATTCATGTAGTAGTCGTACAGATGCCAGTGCAGCGAGGGCCACGCGTTGTTGAGCATCCAGTAGATCACGCCGGTCGCCGGCTTGGCCGCATCCATGTGCGCGTTGAACGCCTCGAACTGCGCGCGAACATTGTCGTAGTTGTCGAGCTGGGCCTTGGCGACATAGTCGGCAAGATTCCTGGGTGCGCCGTAGCGAACGGCCAGCGCCTTGTCGAACGGCGTTAACACGGCGAACGTCGACCAGTCCGCGGAGGCGTGGTATTGCCGCGCCTCTGGGTATTTCCACAGTGCCTCCTGCTCCTGTGGCGACAGCATGCGCTGCACGTCTTCCAGGCGCGGAATATCCGCGCCGGCACTGACCTCCGAGTCGAAGCCGAACGCGCCGCCCAACTTGTCGGCATACCAATAGGACGGTGGTATCCAGTCGTAAGGGCCATCCATCTTCAGACCGGAGGGGCCGGCTTCGGCGGTGCCCCTGGGAACGGCGGCCGAAATGATCGGCAACGGCCAGTCCGCGGCATGCAGCGCGTCGACGTACATCTTCGCGATGGACGACGGCGGTGGATTGTCGCTGCCGATCAGGAAGCCGATCACCGAAGGATGGTTTCGCAGCAGCCGCGCCTCGCTGGTCATCGAGTCTTCGGCGACTTTCATGTCGGCGGCATTCCACGGCGCGCCGCCGGTCTTCGCGGCCGACTCCCATTTGTCGCAGCATTCCCAGCCCGCCAGGATAAGTATGCCGTTGCGATCGGCGAGGTCGTAGAAGCGCTGGTTCTCCAGCTTGCCTTCGCTGCGGATGGTGTTGAGGCCGAGGTTGAGGACGTAGCTGAACTCGGCTTCCATGCGCGCCGGGTCGTCGCGCAGGAACATGTCCGGCGCCCAGCCGCCGCCGCGGATCAACAGCGGTTTCCCATTGATGAAAAACTGGCGATAGCCTTGCTTGGTCAGGTTCGAACTGACGCTGCGGATGCCGAACGTCGCCGTGGTGTGGTCGGAGCTTGCGCCATCGACCGCGGCAGTCATCTCGAGCGAGTACAGCGGATGTTCGCCCATGCCGACCGGCCACCAGATCTTCGGGTGATCCAGAGTGAGGCCGGGCGTGGTCGCGGGCGAGAACGAAACGACCTGGGTTTGTCCGGGCGCGAGGTGGACGGTCTGTTGCAAAGGCACGCCGGCTACGGTGCCGGTAATCGTTGCATCGTGCGCCACGGTGTCGAGGTTCTTCGCGGTGACCTTCACGGCCAACGTCGCGCGCGTGAGATCGGGCAACGACAGTGTCGGAACCACCTGGGGGAAGCTCAGCTCGACCGGTCCGCTCTGCAGGATGTCCACGCCGCGCCACGGGCCCATGTTGTTGTCGGGTGGCGTGGGGTTCCAGTCCACCCAACCGATCGATAAGCTCTGTCTCGGATCGGCCGGATGCACTTGCATCGCGAGGACGTTGGCGCCCGCGTGTACCCAGCGCGTTACATCGAGTTCGTGCACGGGATAGGCACCGGCAACTTCGGCGTGGTCGGCGACCTGATGTCCGTTCACCCACACATCGGCACTCGCGATCATGCCGTTGGTGCGCAGCAGCGTGTGCCGTTGTGCCGAATTTTTAGGCAGTGTGAATTCGGCGCGATACCACCAGGGCGTCACGAACAGATTGCCGCTGGCGTCGGGCACCTGCACCGCGCGCAGGTTGTCGCTGTAGAACACATCGTTCTTGTACGCACTGTTTTCGAGCAGTCCGGCCATCACGGTCGCGCGACCGCTCACCGGATACCAGTCTTCGGTGGAAAAGCCCGACACGGAAATTTCGGCGCCGCTTTGCTGCGCCTTCGTGCTGTCCTGGATTTGCCAGTGATCGATAGCGGTCGTAGAACCGGCGTCGACGCTGACCTGCGTAGGGGCATACGGCGTCTTGGCGTAGGCGGCCGGCGCGGCCGATACTGCCATCGCGGTGATCATCCAAAGCGCGTGCCTGAGTGGAGTCTGCATGGCGTCACGGCTTCCCAAGATAGGTTTCGTGGATTTCGATGGACGCGAACGGCCAGGACCGGTTGAGCCGGGCCCAGATCGCAAACACCACCAGGCCGGCGATGATCCAGATGCCGGACAGGATCAGCGACAACGTCGAGGCCGATACATAGACGTAGACCCAACCCAGCAGCGCGACCACACAGGGCACCGGGTAAAGCCATTGCCGATATGGCCGCTCGAGATTCGGCTGGCGCTTGCGCAGCACGACCACTGCGGCGATCTGCGCGATGGACTGCACAATGATGGTCGCCGCGAGCAGCATGTTGATGACTTCGGTCAGGTCGAAGAACGTGCCGATGGCCGTCACCACACCCATCGTGAGCAGAGCCACATGCGGGAAGCCGTACTTGGTGTGCAGGCGTGCGAATACGGACAGGAACACCTTGTCCTGTGCTGCCTGGAACGGCACGCGCGAGCCACCCAGCAGACCTGTGAACACCGAGGCAAACGCGGTCACGATGATGAGGACGGTCATCACGGTCGCGGCCCCATGCCCCCAGCTGCGCTCCACCACTAGCGAAGCCACCGACTTGGACTGGGCAATTTCCTGCCATGGCGCCACGCCCAGCACGCTTATATTGAGCAGCAGGTAGACCACCATCATCGCGATCACCGAGACGATGATGGTGCGTGGCATCGTCTTGCCCGGATCGCGCAACTCGTCGCCGATGTAGGCGGTCGTGTTGTAGCCGAGATAGTCATAGATACCAATGATCAGCCCCGCGCCCAGCCCCACGAAGAAATGGCCGCCGAACGTATCGGCCGGGAAGGCAAAGGCGTAGCTCGCATGGAAGTGCGAGAAACCCGCCGCCGCCACGCCGATGACGGAGACCAGCATGACGACCCACAACGCGATGGTGATCGCGCGCACCGATTCGATGCGCCGGTACAGCAGCCAGGTGACGATGGCAGTGGCAGCCACGCCGATGAGATGGATCGGCCACCAGCCCAAGTCGGGAAAGAAGAACCCGAGATACTCCACCATGCCGATGATGCCGGTGGACATCAGCAGGGGAATCGCCAGCAGCATCGTCCAGATGAACAAGAACGGCATCAGTTTGCCGGTGCGGTACTGGAACGCTTCGCGCAGGTAGACATAGGTTCCGCCGGAACCCGGCATGGCCGCGCCGAGTTCGGCCCAGACCAGGCCATCCGCCATCGCCAGGATGGCCCCGGCGATCCAGCCGATGATCGCCTGCGGGCCGCCCATCGCGGCGACCATGATGGGGATGGTGATGAACGGCCCGATGCCGCACATCTGGGTCATGTTGATCGCGGTTCCCGAGAACACGCCGATGGAGCGATGGAAGGCGTTGTCGCGAACGGGCGGGGGCGCGCTGGAGTCCTGCATGCTTGCCTTGTCGTGGTAGGTGGCGAACGAGGTGTCGATGGCGCTACCCCGAGAACGATCGTGTTGCTCGGGACTCAGCCCGCGTCGCCTGGGCTCCATGCCAGCGAAAGCGGGCATGCAGCCATGGTCAAGCCATTAATGCGAGAGGTCCTCCGTTACCACTGGCCGCGTACGCCGAGCATGAACATGCGCTCGGAGAACGTCGAGTGCGCGGGCTGGTCGGGCCACACGAGGTAGTAATGCTGATACTCGTTGGTGAGATTGGTGCCGTCCAGGAACACTTCGGCATATTTGTTGAACTTGTACGAAACCGACGCATCGAGATACTTCTGCGGCGCTTCGTACATCTCCATGCCGGTGATGCCGCCCACGCTGTCCATCACCGCGCGCCGCGAACGGTAGTTGTACGCGACGCGGGCCTGGAAGTGATCGTCCTGATACCACAGCACGAAGTTGCCGGATTTGGTGGAGTTGTCCTGGAACGGAATCTTCTTGCCGGCCAGATCTGTTTCGCCCGAGTTGCTCGGTGCATACGTGGCATTGATCTCCATGCCCGTCTTGGACAGAAAGCTTGGCAGGAAGGTGAAGCCCTGGCGGTAATCGAACTCCGCGCCATGGATGCTGTTGCCGGTGCCCTGCACGGGCTGGGTGATCACGATGCAATGATCGCGCACCACGCCATCCTCGTCCGGCAGGGTGCAGTTGGTCACGCTGCCGTTCTTGATGAAGCTGTCCACGTTGATGCGGAACAGCGCGAGGCTGAGCATGCTGGTGGAGTTGATGTAGTACTCCAGCGATGCGCCATAGTTGGTCGAGCGCCACGGGTTGAGGTTCGGGTTGCCGGTCGAGGTGCCATCCGAGACGCGGAAGATCGGTCCCTGCGGGGTCTCCTCCAGCGAGTAGTTCAGCTGCAAACCGCCGGCCCAGGTGCTGAGGTCGAGCGGCATCATGTTCTTGGAATAGGCCAGTCGAAACTTCAGGCTGTCGGTCAGGTCCAGCGAGAAGTTGGCCGACGGCAGCACATCCTGATAGCTGCGCTTGGTGACGTCCGTGCCCACGTCGGCAGGTTCGTCGCCATACGCACCAGGGGCGCCGCTCAAGTGCTGGGTCACATTCAGATGGGTGCGGATCAGGCGTACACCCACGTTGCCGCTGTATGTCATGTCACCGAGAGTGCCGTTGAAATCGCCCTGCAGATATCCGGTCAACTCCTTCAGCTGCACGCCCCAGGTCGTACCGGGCTCAGCCACCTGCTCGGTATCGGGATAGAGCGATTTCCAGTACGCAATGGGATTGACCATCGCGGACGGATCGACCGCCCAGAAGTTGATGCCCGAACCGAGCAGGTTGTTGTACTGCTTGAAGTTGCCGGACAGCGGTGCGGCGGCATTGGGCATCGAGACCGCGGACAGCGGCCCCGCGCGGAAGTAGCCCAGATCGTTGCCGGCGGTGCAGGTGCCGCTGTTCAGCACCACGTCGGCACCGACATAGCGCACCAGGCATCCGTTCGGATCGCTGGCGCCCATGCCGGCATAGACCGGTGTCTCCAGGGTCCAGCCGTTATTGTCGGCGCTGCGGATGCTGTTGCGCACACCGAACTCGAGCTTGAAGCCGTCGTCGAAATCGTATTTGCCATCGAAACGCAGCGCGTTCAACGCGACCTTGCGGTCGTAATCGCCGGAGGATTCCAGCGTCTTCATCGTCCAGTCGTTGGGGTTGGCGAAATTCGCCGCGAGCGAGGCGGGCATGCTGACCTGCAGATAGCGTCCGCCGAAGTTTGCGATGATCGGCACCGTATTCTGCGGAATGCCGTTGGCGTTGAACACGCGGTTGCCGCCCAGCTGCGCCGGGTAGACGAAGGTACCGGGCGGCACCGCGCCATCGGGCACACCGGGCATCAGCACATTGGGCCATAGCGCGCCGTCAGAGTCGGAAACATTGATGTCGGTTTCCTGGTTCGACTGCGACGCCGTGTCGTGGATGCCGCGCAGGCTGGCCGTGAAGGGGCCGCCGTTGTCGTAATCCAGCTGCAGGTTGAGGTTCTTCGCCACCGAGCTTTTCTGGACGATCTGCGAATACGATTCCACGTCGCCCGGCCATTTCTCGTACACCTGGGTGGTATAGATCTGCGAGCCCTCCCAGCCGGGCTGCGGCGTGCCGTAGGCGCCGAGGGCGGGGCTGCCGGTATTGCGCGATTGCAGCGGTACGTAGGTGGCACCCTGCCAGTTGGTGGAGTTGAACTGGATGCCGACGTTGCGATCGTATTCGCGCTGTTGCGAGTAGAAGTAATCGCTGGTCAGGCTGAAGCCGCTGCCGAGATCCATCTGGAACGAGGCATTGCCGGACTTGCGTTTCCGCTGGGTGGTGATGTCATTGAGGAAGATGTCCTGGCTGCCCATGAAGACGCCATTGGACTTGCCATCGCCATTGACGTCCACGCTGCCGTCGGCGTTCTGCGCGATCTTCGACGGAATGGGCGCGCCGTTCCACGGGGTCAGGAAGCCGTTGTAACCGCCCGCGCTGGCGGCGTTCTCGCCATTCAGCACGACGCCGTACTGGTCGAGACCCTCGCTTGCATTCATGCGCTTGGTGTTGGAGAAATCGGCGGCGACCAACAGGCCCCAATGGCCATCATCGTTGAACGAGATGAGCCCGTTGCCCTCCGGCCCCAGATGGTTGGTGGTGGTGCCGCGCTCGCCATTAGCGGAATAGCTGTAGGTGAATCCGCTGGGCAGATCCCAGGGGCGGTAGGTATGCAGATCGATGGCGCCGCTGATGCCGCCGTCGGTCTCGTTGGCGGTGGACGATTTGATCACGTCCACGCCGTGGAATAGGGTGGACGGCAGCATGGTGAAGTCCGGCTGCTGCGAGTCGATCTGGTCCGCCGTGATGAACACTTCGCCGTTCAACATGGTGCCGACCTGGGGCAGGCCACGCACGTCCACCGAGGTACCCACGCCGGCATCGCGGTTGATCTGCACGCCGGTAACGCGCTGTAGGGAGTCGGTGATGGTGGTGTCAGGCAGCGCGCCGATATTTTCCGCGGTAATGCTGTCCTGAATATTCGAAGCCTGGCGTTTCAGGTCGATCGCGCGCATCTGCGACGCACGCACGCCGGAGACCGACACGGTGGACAGCGTGACCGCGTTTTTGTCCGCGTCGCTGCCATCGGCCTTGGTGCCGGCCTTTTTGGCATCGGGCGATGCCGGCGCCGGCGCGGTTTGCGCGGTGTTGGCCTGCGTTGCCGGGCTGTTCGCCTGAGCATCAGCGGATGTCGACGCTGCAGTCGACGTCGACACGGCGGCGAACAGCGACATCGTCACGGCAAATGACAAGGGATGCTTGCGAAGTATGCTGGACATGGGCTCTGACCTCGTTGGTATGGCCTGTTGAATCTCAGGTGCTTCGTGGTATTCCAAAACGTGTGCGGCTCGGCGGTGCCTGCCGGTTCGCACGACGTCGTAATGCAATCTCTCGATCTCCCCAGGCTTTGGCTGCGCGAGCCAAGGCCGTTTCACTCCCTACGACTGCGCGAGACGCACGCCCCGCGTACCGCTATTTCGAAAACGTCATTCGTGCCAACGCCCACTGGCCATCACGTGGATCGCCGGTCGCGAAGATGCATACATTGCGAACGCCGGCCCCCGCCGACGTGGCAAGCCTTGCCTCAAGATGGATCTGCCCTTGCGCCTGCGCCGCATTCGCCAGCAGCAAGCGGGCAAGCAGCGGCCCGGTGCAGGTATCGGCATGAATCTCGAACTCGCCGGACGCGCTGATCTTGGGACGCACCACGGCGTCTTTGGCTTCATCGCCGAAACGCCAGGTGATGCGCTCGATCGTCAGCGCAACATGCTTGCTGCCACCCAGCGGCGCCTGTGGCCATAGCCAGCAGGCGTTGCCGATATCCACGGAATAGACCGACCTTGCTCCCTGTGCCGGCATGGCGCCATCTAAACGCGAGGCCGGTTGCTTAGAACAGGTGGCAAGCGCGCTGCCACCGCGGCTCAGCAAGGTGGTTTCGTCCAGCACCTGCGCGCGTGGTGCGGCCAGCTCGAAGCCATCCGGCGCAAAGGTCGCGACACGCAAGGTCGTCTTGCCCGGTAGCGTGAGTGGCCGGGCATACGACATCGATTGATTGGTCGGGTCGGAGCCATCCGTCGTGTAACGGATCGTGCCGAAGCCCACCTGATTGGACAGCTCGATCCGAAATGCGCCGTTGCCCGTTGCGGCCACCTGGAAGGCGGGTGCGAATGCACTGTCGGCATAGTCGATGCCGAGTGCGCGATAACGCGCCAGCTCCGCCGGCATGCGCTGCAGAAAACTGCTCCAGTCGCGTGCGCCCGGCGGCGACCAGGCAAGCTCCGCCAGCGCCGCGATGCGCGGGAACAGCGCGTGCTGATCGTGCGCGAAGGTCGACATCTGCTCGGTCCACAAGCCAGCCTGCACGCCGATGATGTGCCAGGCTTCGGTCGCGCTCGCACCGCTTGGAATGACGATCGTGTCATAGGCTTGCCGCAACGTCGCAGCGGGCGGTGGCCCCGCCCATTCGTCGGGCAAGTCGGACTGAACATGGTCGAAGTACAACGATTCCTGCGGCGTCATCACGACGTCGTGGCCTTGCCTACTCGCTGCGAGCGCCACGCGTTCGTTGTCGTTGCCGTGCCACGACATCACCACTTCCGATGCCGGCAGCGTCGCGCCGGCAACCAGCTCGTCATCCCAGCCGACCGGCGTGCGGCCGTGCTCGATCAGGTGCGTGGCGACCTGGTGGGTGAACCAGCCCTGCAGCTGATCCATGTTCGTCAGGCCCAGCTTGCGCATCTGCGCCTGCACTTCCGGCGATGCGTTCCATTGCCGTTTGTCGGCCTCGTCACCGCCGATCGAGATGTAGCGCGAGGGGAACAGCCGCATCACCTCATCGAGCACGTCGTCGACAAACTGCAAGGTCTTTGCATCGGGCTTAAGCAGCCACGGGCTGACGCCCCAGTCGGTCCACACTGGCGGACGCTGACCGGTGACGCCCAGCCACGGATAGGCGGCAATAGCTGCCTGCGAATGGCCGGGAAGATCGATTTCCGGCACCACGTCCACATAGCGCTCGGCGGCGTAATGCACGATGTCGCGCGCCTCGGCTTCCGTATAAAAGCCGCAATAGGGCTGGTCGGCAGAACCGGTCAGTTCGCGGTCGAGGCCCACTGCCTTGCGGCACGCACCGGTTTTCGTGAGCTCGGGATACTTGGGAATGGCGAGACGCCAGCCCTGGTCTTCGGTCAGGTGCCAGAGCAATACGTTCAACTTGTGCAGCGACATCCAGTCGATCAGCCTCTTGATGTCGGCCGCGCTTTGGTAATGCCGGCCGGAGTCGAGCAGCAGTGCGCGCCATGCGAAACGCGGGTGATCGTCGATGACGCCATTAGCCACTTCGACGGGCGCGCCGCGCGTCCAGCCGGGTGGCGTCAGCAACTGCCATGCGGTGACGCTGCCGTAGAACGCGCCGCGCGGCGTGCGCGCCGTGACGAGGATGCCGCCATCGATGGTGATGCGATAGCCGGCCTCGTCCGTGATATCGGCGCCCGGGTTCACATCGAAGGTGATCGCAGGGCGCGTGGCATCCGTTGTCGCTACGCGCAGATGCAATCCATTGGTGTCGGCCACATGGCGCGCGAACTGCTCGGCGATGGACTGCATTTGCTGGCGTTCCGCACCGCGCACCGAGACCACCGCACCATCCACGATGTGGACCGCGCCCGATCCGGCAGGGCTGGCTTTTGCCGGCTGCGGCAGCAGCGACCACGTGGGAACGACCGGCGCCGCGTGGACCACGCCCGCAGCCAGCAGCCACGCGATGGCCGCGCACCGAACTATTTTTAATGGCGCGGTGTAACTCATGCGCTCACGCCGCCTGCCACGGCATGCCGTAGCGTTCCCGATGCGCCATGTCTGAGATACCAACGGGCCGCACCCTGCACGCCATGGCGGCCGTGTTCCGTGACCCATACCGGCACTTGCGACAGCAGCGCGCGTGCGCTGCGTCCGTGCAGGAACCGCTCCTCGAAGGCGCTGTGCTTGAGCAGCTCGAAGATCGAAGACAGGAAGCCGCCGGCCAGATACACCCCGCCGGTGGCCATGAAGGCCATTGCGAGATTGCCAGTAAAACTGCCCAGCGAGGCGCAGAAAATCTCCACAGCCTCCACGGCGCGTGCATCGCCGCGCGCAACGGCTGCCTTGGTGACGGCCTCGGGAGTTGCCAGCGTCGGTGTGTCCTCGTGTAGCGTGCACAAGGTCTCATAGATGGTCAGCAGGCCCGGGCCCGACACGATGTGTTCGAACGCGACGTAGCCGCCATCTGGTGCCAGGTGCGCGAGAACCTCGCGCTCACGAGTCGAATTCGGCGCGAAATCCATCTGGCCAGCCTCCGTCCCCAGCACGAAGCCGCCGCCGGGGCCGGGGACGTGGAGCGCTGCGCCAAGGCCCGTACCCGGCCCGATCACCAAGGTCGGGCCACTGGAGTGTGTGTCCGGCCCGCAAAGATGCCGGCCACCGTCGGCGAGCGGGCCATCGAGCGCGTATGCCAACGCCTCGAAGTCGTTGAGTACGGCAACCTCATCCAAGCCCAGCGCGTGACGCAACTGCGTCAGGTGGATGGGCCAGGCGAGGTTGTCGTTCACCACTTCATCGCCCATGATCTGACCCGCGCAAGCGAGCACGCAGTGCTTCACCGGGGCCTGCGCGTCGGCATTGACAAAGGCCTGCAGCAGTTCCGACAGCATCGAGAAATCCGCACACGCGAATACTCGATAGGCGAGCGTTTCGACTTCGCCTGTCCCCGCAAGCGAGGCGCGCATCAGCGCGACACGTGCATGCGTGCCGCCAATATCGGCTGCCAGAAACGGCATCGCTGCCCACCCCGCCACTTGATCCGAATGGTTAATCAACACGTCCAGCGCGCCCCTCGCATTGGAACCCGTTATCAGGGTGTAACGTAATTGACACCGGTGTCAAGCGGTGACGCAGCATCCTCGAAAACGCTTAGGCACACGGCTGTGCGAGTGGTGGCTCAGGTGTGGCAAAGGCACCGGTAGACCGCAACGCTTACCGCTGGATCAGTCGAGGCTGACCTGGACATCGCGCATGGGCTCTTCGAGTTGCGTCACGGCTAGGCGGAAGAATTGGAACCACGTTGCGCCGTTGCCGATATCTTTTTAGAGCCACTGAAAGCATCACTGCCATGACAGGACAATGGTTCGCTCAAGATCACAAAAGTGACTGTTCCACCCAGTTAATGGGTCCGCTTTCGACTGCGACTTCAGTCGGTCAAAGCGTCCACGTCGATTCGAGCCATTCAGAAGTGGAGCTTCCTCCTAGAAGGAAGCTGTATGAAGAAGTCGACTACGCTTCTCGCCAAAATCGCAGCCTGGCAGACCTTGGCGACATTTAATTTGTCGCGTCGTCGCTACTCGACTCGCCATAAGGAGGCTGCCATGTTTGCTTGGCCCAATCCGAGAGAAGCCGTAGATATCCATCCGCCATTCGGTATGAATGATGCTGACCTTCAGCATCGACCGTGTAGAGCCGGATCCCGTGGTCGGTTTTTGGAAAAACCATTATTTTGATATTTGCTCCGGCTTTCTGAAGCGCAT
>Ga0302305_1000614_pt1 | contig 21046 bp, 17 predicted proteins | sample III_Palsa_E2_3_FD_198764 | JGI IMG/M metagenome (GOLD analysis project Ga0302305, IMG submission 198764) | Peat permafrost microbial communities from Stordalen Mire near Abisko, Sweden - III_Palsa_E2_3 | ecosystem: Environmental > Terrestrial > Soil > Palsa > Peat permafrost | place: Sweden... | reverse complement strand
GTCGCGTGAGGCTGTTGCGGAGTGGTCGAGAGTTGATGGAAAGATTGGTTTGCTGGAGGTAGTGGAGCGTGCGAAACCGACAGTGTTGATCGGGGTTTCAGGGCAGCCGGGAGCGTTTACAGAAGAGGTAGTGCGGTCGATGGCGAAGGGTGTTGCGCGGCCTGCAATCTTTCCGCTGTCGAATCCAACGAGCCGTTGTGAAGCAAAGCCGGATGACTTGGTGCGATGGACAGAAGGCAAAGCGATTGTCGGCACGGGTAGTCCGTTTGCACCGGTGGAGTATGCGGGCGTGAGCCATGCGATTGCGCAGACGAACAACTCCTACATTTTCCCCGGACTGGCGTTGGGAATCTTGAGCGCGAGAGCGAAGCGGGTAAGCGAGGGAATGATTATGGCATCGGCGGTAGCGTTGGCTGGTATGTCGCCGACACGGCATGATGCGGAGGGTGCACTGTTGCCGCCGCTGGGAGCGCTGAGAGATGTATCGCTGGGTGTGGCGATGGCGGTGGGCAAGCAGGCCGCGTCGGAAGGGTTGGCGATGGTGAAGGGCGAGGCGTTCGATCAGGCGTTGCAAGCAAATATATGGGAGCCGGTTTATCTGCCTTATAAACGGCGGAAGTAAGTGCTGCCGTAGTTTGTCCCTACAATCAAGTAATGGCAACGATTGAGATGACGTATGACGTAGTGGTGCTGGGCGCAGGCGCGGCGGGGATGATGTGTGCGCTGGAAGCGGGAAAGCGCGGGCGTCGTGTGTTGCTGGTGGACCATAGCGAGCGTGTGGGCAAGAAGATTCTGATCTCTGGCGGCGGACGCTGCAACTTCACGAACGTGGGCACGAAGGCGGATAACTTCTTGAGCGAGAATCCGCACTTTGCGAAGTCGGCGTTGGCGAGGTTTACGCCGAAAGACTTTATCGCGCTGGTGGAGAAGCACGGCATCAAGTATCACGAGAAGACGCTGGGGCAGTTGTTCTGCGATGGGTCGGCACAGCAGATTGTGTCGATGCTGGAGAAGGAGTGCGCGGAAGCCGGCGTGGTGACGCGGTGTGGTGTGAGCGTTGGTGCGGTGCGGAAGTCAGGTGAGGAGTTTGTTGTTGAGACGAGTGTAGGGGGATTTGTTTGCGCGTCGGTGGTGGTGGCGACGGGTGGGTTGTCGATTCCAAAGATGGGAGCGACGGGGTTTGGGTATGAGGTGGCGCAGCAGTTTGGGTTGGGCATCGTAGAGACGCGCGCGGCGTTGGTGCCGCTGGTGTTTGCGCCGGAGGATGTCGAGAAGTGGTGCGATCTCTCGGGGCTTTCTACGGAGGTAGTCGGTGAGGCGTTGGTGGAAGCGAAGCATGCGAGGAAGCCAGTGCCGAAGTTTCGCGAGAAGCTGCTGGTGACGCATCGTGGGGTGAGTGGACCGGCGGTGTTGCAGGTGTCTTCGTACTGGAAGCCGGGGAAGGCAGTGACGTTTGATCTGGCGCCGGGGATGGAGGTCTTCAGGCCGCTGCGAGAGACGACGGCGGGGCGGGATTGGAACAGTGCTTACGCGGCATTGCGGATGGTGTTGCCCACTCGGATGGCGGAGCGATGGGTGCGGGTGAGAGCGAATACTGCGGCGGGCGACTGGACGAATGCGGGGATCGCAAGGCTGGAGAGCGAACTCCATGCGTGGACTTTGGTGCCGGCAGGGACGGAAGGCTATGCGAAGGCAGAGGTGACGGTGGGGGGCGTCGATACCGCGGAGCTGGATGCTCGCACGATGGAGAGCAAGAAGGTGGCGGGGCTTTTCTTTATTGGAGAAGTCGTGGATGTGACCGGGTGGTTGGGTGGGTATAACTTTCAGTGGGCGTGGGCTAGTGGGGTTGCGGCGGGAGCGGCGGTTTAGAAGCAGAGTGTAGTGGATAGAGTGTAGACGTGCTGGCGTTGTGCGAACCCACGTCTCAGAAGCGGGATGTGGGGCACCTTTTTTGTGCTGGCACCGGCGAAGAACGGGAGACAGCAGGTTCGCTCGCTGCGCTCGGAATGACAACTAGAAAAACAAACGCAAAAGCGAAAACGCCTACTGCACGATGAGTGTGAGTGGGACGCTATGGGTTAGCCCGGCGGAGGTTGCGCTTACGGTCAGGTTGTAGGTGCCAGGTGGAGTGGGGTAAGCGGTATTCATCGTGGTGGTGGTGAGGGGAATTTCACGACCTGCGCCGCAGGCCGTGAGGCTTGCGAGCGTGCAGAGCAGGAGCAAGAGTGTGGGGATGTGCTTGCGGCGGCAGCGTTGGAAGAGAGCAAGTGGCAGTGTGAGTGCTAGCAGGATGAAGCTCGTAGCTCGCCAGGGCGCGAAGGGGTGTGGGTCGAGGCTGGCGAGGATGCCGGTCTGGATAGTGGCGGTGATGGGTGTCGTTGAGCCAAGAGTTGGCGTGGGTGGAGTGATGTTGCAGGTACTGTTGGCGGGGGCTCCGGTGCAGGCGAAGGTGACGTTCCCGCTGACGGTTGCGAGAGAGCTTAGGAGCAGCGTGTAGATGGCAGAGGAGCCGCTGGAAAGCGTCGCGGTGGTTGGGCTGCTGGGGGTGAGGGAGAAGTCGATGCCGAGACCTGAGAGGGAGACGGTTTGGGTGAGGCTTGGTGCGTTGTCGGTGAGGGCGAGTGTGCCGGAGAGTGGCCCTGCGGTGGTTGGGCTGAAGACGATGAGGAGGCTGCAGGCGGCGTTGCTGGTGAGCGTTGTGGGGCAGGTGTTGGTTGCAATGGTGAAGTTGGGAGAGAGGGCGATGTTGGTGATCGTGAGGGGTAAGCCGCCATTGTTGGTAAGGGTGACAGGCTGAGCGAGAGCGGTGAGTCCAGAGCCGGTTGCTGGGAAGGTGAGCGAGGCTGGAGTGAGGGAAACTCCGGCGGGTGCTACGCCGATGCCGGTGATAGTGACGGTTTGATAGCGGACTTGATCGGTGAAGGTGAGGGTTGCGGTGCGCGTGCCGGTTGCGGTGGGGATAAAGGCGACGGTGAGAGCGCAGGTGGAGTGAGCAGCTAGCGATGTGCCGCAGGCGTTGACTACGGTGAAGTCGCCGGGCGTGATGGTGGCGTTGAGGAGAGTGAGAGGAATGTCTCCGGCGTTGGTGAGGGTGATCTGTTGCGTGGGGCTGGTGGTGTTGAGTTGTTGTTGCGGGAAGGTGAGAGAGGTTGGGGTGAGGGTATCGGTTGCGGGGGAGTTGCCGGTGCCGTTGAGTTGCGCGGTTTGTGTACCTGCGGAGTCTGTGAGGGAGAGTGTGCCTGTACGGTTGCCACTGGCGGTAGGCGTGAAGGTGACTGACAGAGCGCAGGCAGTGGAGGGTGCGAGCGTGGTGGTGCAGGTATTGGAGGATATTGCGAAATCGCCTGTGATAGTGGGGGCTTGGAGAGTTGCGGAGCTGCCTCCGGTGTTGTTGACAGTGATGTTTTGCGGCGCGGTGGTTTGGTTGAGGAGGGTTGTGGCGAAGTTGAGCGTGAGTGGATTGAACGTGATGGATGCGGGTGCGGTGCCTACGCCGGTGAGTGCGACGGTGGCTTGTCCTGTTGCGATGTTGGCGTAGATCGTGAGGAGGCCGATGCGGTTGCCGGTTGCTGTAGGAACGAAGGTGACTTGTACGGTGCAGGTTGCGTTGACGGCTAGAGTTTGTCCTGCACAGCTGTCTGTTTCGGTGAAGTCTCCGATGATGGCTGGCGAGCCAAAGGTCACAGGTGTGTTGCCGGAGCTGGTGATGGTGAGGGTTTGCACGGGGCTTTGGGTAGCTACTTGTTGGGCGGCGAAGGCGAAGCTGGTGGCGGAGAGTGTGATGGCAGGTTGGGCGAGAGAGACGGCGGTGAGCAGTGGGGTCTGCCAGATGCCTCGGCCGTAGGTTGCAGCGCGAAGCATGCCGAGGCGTCCGTCGCCGGTGGGGATTTGTGCGGCTGCGGCGAGCGAGGTAACGGGCGCGTTGGGAAGTGCTGTGCCGAGGAGGCTCCAGCAGTTGGAGCTGGCGCAGGTGCTGATCTGCGTGGTGACGTAGACGCCGGTGTCGAGTGCGACGTAGAGGGTGTTGGCGTCGTTGGGATCGACGAGGACTGAGTTGGCCGGAGCGCCGGGAAGGTTGGCGGTGACGTTGAGCCAGTGGGCTCCGAAGTCTACGGAGCGATAGAGATGAGGGACGGTGGCGAAGCCCTGGATGGCGGCGTAGACGGTGGCTCCTGTGGCGTCGTGTGGATCGACGGCGATGCTGGAGATGTCAAAGCCGTTGGGGTTGAAGACGCCAGCGTTGGCGATGTCGTTGGTGACGATGCCGGAGGAGGCTTGCGTCCACGAGGTTGCGGTAAAGGCGGTGTTGGCAGATTTAGTGACGAAGAGTTGGCCGCCAAGGGTGCTGCCGCCATCGAGAGTGCCAGCGAGCCCGGCGTAGAGGACTTCGGAGCCGGAGAGCTGCGCGTTGGTGGAGGTTGCGGAAGGGCCGCCAGCGGCGACGGAGCGGATGAGAGGGCTGGTCGCGGAGCAGGGAGTGGTGCTGCCATTGAAGGCTGGGCTGATGGCGTTCGAGGCTGACCAGGTGGAAGCGGAAGCTGCGGGGCCTCGCCAGATGCGGCAGGTGCCGAGGAGGACGTTGGTGGTGAGGGCGGGGTCGAGGAGGGATGGAGCGTCGAGAAGTGCGGTGTCGTTTGCGGCTTGAGTTGCGCTGAGAGTGGCGGGTGGGGTGAAGCTTGCGGCGTTGCAGGCGGACCCGAGAGTACATTGCTTGAGGTTGATGCCGGAGCCGATGGCGAGCAGCCAGTTGGTGGGGGTGGTGGCGTCGAGCGAAGGATAGCCGCCTTCGCCGGAGGAGAGCTGCGGCCACGAGGTGAGGTTGCTGGCGGCGGTGGTTGCGGTTGATCCATTCGCTCCTAAGCCTGCGAGGAGGGTGTTGGGGTCGGTGGGGTGTTGGGCGAAGCCGACGACTTCGGCTAGGGAACCTTCGGCTGCTATGGCTGGGTTGAGGTTGTCGAAGTGGGTGTGGTCGGTGAAGGAGCAAGCGGAGCCAGTTTCTGCGACGCCGTCGAGTGAGCGCCAGAGACCACCGTCGTTGCCGAGGAAGAGGATTGGGGTTGTGGTGGTGGCGAGAGCTGCGAGGGCGTGTTGCGCAGGAGCTACTTGTGCAGGGGCGTTGCAGCCGTTGAGAGCGTTGGTGGTGTTGCGGAGGTTGCAGGTGGTGGTGCCGGGTGCGATGAGGCAGCGATAGATGTCGATTGTTCCAGCGTAGAGGAGGGTTCCGTTAGCTGGTGTTCCTGCGGTTGCGGGAACGGCGGTGAGGGAAAGGTTGTAGCTGCCTTGTGCGATGGCGGTGTTGCCGCTGCCAACTTCAAGAGCTGCGTTGTCGATGCGGGTGGCGAAGGTGGGAGCGGGTGCGGCGCAGGTGTTGGAGGTGGCGTTGCAGAGATCTTGCCAGAGGCCCTGGTCGAGGTTGTTGGCGTCGATGGTGAGGGCGTAGGTGTCTCCGGTGGCGGGTTGGACTGCGAGGGTGCCGCGAAATATGGGACAGGTTGCACTTCCAATGCCTCCGACGCCGATGGGACAGTTGGCGGTAGTGAGGTTTGTACCGGGCTGGTTGAGCAGACGGGTCCAGGTGATGCCGTCGGGTGAGGAGTAGTAGCCGTGGGAGCGGATGGCGGCGAGAAAGAGCCCGCGTTGCGGGTTCCAGACGACGGAGGTGGCGGCGTTGCCGGTCTCTCCGCTGCCGATAGGTTGTGGTTGCTGGACGATCTGTGAGCCATCGTAGAGGGTCGCCATCTGCCAGGTGACGCCTGCGTCTGTGGAGTAGTAGAGGCCGGGGATGGAGGTGGTGGCAGTGGCTTGGACGAGAGTGGATTGCGGTGAGGTGGTGAAGGCGGCAACGGCGAGGGTGGGTGTGGCTGTGCTGAAGGCGAGAGCAGCGACGGAGAGGCCGAGGAAGGAGTGGTGGCCGTTTGCACCGTCGTAGGAGTTTTGGATGAGGGTCCAGGTGAGGCCGCCGTCAAGGGAGCGGAGGATGCCTTCTCCGTAGAAGGAGTCGGTGTCGTTGTTGGGGTCTCCTGTGCCGGCGAGGAGGATGGGGTTGGCGGTGGGTTGGACGGCGAGGGCTCCGATGCTGAGGGAGGGGATGACGCTGGTGCCGCTGTTGAAGACGGGGAGCGTGTCGGTGAGCGGTGTGAAGGTGGCAGCGGCGAGCGGGCCGGAGGCGTTGGTGGACTTCCAGACACCTCCGCCGGTGGTGCCGAGGTAGAGCGTATTACCGGTGGTGTCGTTGGGATCGAGTGCGAGGGCGGTGATGCGGCCGGTGAGGTTGCCGTAGGTTGCGGAGACGATCGACGATGGGCCGAGCGGCTGCCAAGCGGCGGTGAGCGAAGTGTTTTGCGGGTGGGGTTGCTGGGCGGAGAGTAACGTCGCCGTAAGGGCGAGGGTGATAGTGGTGCGAATTAACCGGCTCGCGAGAGTGCTCAGAGGCAAGCGTATTCCTTCATTTCGGTCTACATTTCGAGTTAAGCGAACACGGGTGCGGGTTCGCTCAGGAAGATATAGGCAAGGCAGGGGCCGATTTATCGCGGGTTTGAGGAGGCTTCGCTTAAGTGAGCGAAGGGAAGGTTAGAGGCTTCTCATCGTTGGATTGGGGTGAGTGTAGCAAAAGGATTTGCGGATTGCGGAAGTGGGGGTTAATGGCTGGGGTGCGGGTGTCCCAAATGGGGAGTGGAGATGGCTGACGGTGGTGCTGCTTTTGTAGCTGGAAGTTGCGAATCGGCGAGTAAAATAGGAGAAGGAGCGCAGGCTATGGATAAGACGATTCGGTGGAATGTCGATCCTGAAGAGCAGCAGCTCGAGACGTATCGTTACTGGCAGAGCGTGTCTGTCGGGGAGCGTCTTGCTGCGACCTCGGAACTTAGCTTGGCCGCGTATAGTCTGAAGGCAAATGTCAATGCTGGAACCCGACTACCGAGACATCTTGTTCGCCTTGAACGCCGAGAAGGCTAAATACCTTATCGTTGGCGGCTTCGCGATGTCTGTTCACGCACAGCCGCGTGCGACAAAAGATCTTGATCTCTGGATCAAGACGGATGCTGAAAACAGCCTCGCTATTTATCGCGCCTTAATTGCGTATGGCGCTCCGATGACGGGTGTGACTCCAGAGGATTTCAATGAGCGCGCGCAAACAGGATTTCAGATCGGTGTTGCGCCGGTGAGGATCGATATTCTTCACAAAATTGATGGTGTTGCGTTTGAAGAAGCGTGGGAACGCCGCGTTGAAGGAATGCTGGATGGCGATATTCCTGTGCATGTCATCTCTCGCGAAGATTTGCTGACCAACAAGTTGGAGTCAGGAAGGCCGCAAGATTTGGTGGATGTGCAAGCTATTCGCAAGGCTGCCGCTGCGGTTGCAAAATCAGCAGCGGATGATGTTGGGTGAATCGATGCCGTGGGTGGCGTTGCGGGTGTCCAGGAAGAGTTTGCTGGCGGCTACGAGGGTGGAGTAGTCGTAGGTGGAGTGGTTGGTGATGAGGAGGGTGGCGTCGAAGTCGGCGATGCGGTCTAGTGGGGTACTGCGTTGATTGATGGTGTAGTGGCGGCCTGCGCCTACTTCGGGGAAATAGGGGTCGTTGTAGGCTACGTTGGCGCCGGTCTTCTGCAGGAGATCGAAGATGGTGAGCGCGGGTGACTCGCGTAGGTCGTCTACATCGCGTTTGTAGGCGATGCCGAGGATGAGAATCTTTGCGCTGGCGAGTTGTTGGCCGCGGGCGTTGAGAGCAGTCTGGAGGGTGTGGACGACGAAGGCGGGCATGGCTTCGTTGACTTCGCCGGCCAGTTCGATGAAGCGGGTGGGCTGGTTAAACTGTTTGGCACGCCAGCTTAGATAGAAGGGATCGACCGGGATGCAGTGACCGCCGATGCCGGGGCCGGGGTGGAAGGCCTGGAAGCCGAAGGGCTTGGTGGAGGCGGCGGCGATGACCTCCCAGATGTCGATATTCATGGCGAGGCAGAGCTGTTTGAGCTCGTTGACGAGGGCGATGTTGACGACGCGGTAGATGTTTTCGAGGAGCTTGGTCATCTCGGCCGCCGCGGGGGTGGAGACGGTGACGGTGCGGTCGAAGATTGTGCTGTAGAGAGCGACGGAGGCTTGTGTGGCGCGAGTGTCTACGCCGCCGATGACCTTGGGGATTTCGCGGCGAGGGGTGGTGGTGTTGCCGGGGTCTTCGCGCTCGGGGGAGAAGGCGACCATGAGGCCGGCGAGATTCGAGATTTGAGATTCGAGATGCGAATTGCTGGAGGCTTGCAGGACCTTGGTGCCGGTGGGGCCTAGGCGTTCGAGGGTGGGGACGATGATCTCTTCGGTGGTACCGGGGTAGGTGGTGCTTTCGAGGATGATGAGCTGGCCGGAGCGGGTGTGCGGGGCGAGGGCTTCAATGGTGGTGGTGACGAAGCTCATGTCTGGGGTGTGGTCGGGGTGCAGCGGTGTGGGGACGCAGATGAGGATGGCGTCGGCGGCGTGAAGCTTGGTGATGTCGGTGGTGGCTTGGAAGCCGGAGGCTTGGGCGGCGGCGATGTGTTCGGGCTCGATGCGATGGATGTAGGAGCGGCCGGCGTTGAGGGTGTCGACCTTGGTGGGGTCGATGTCGAAGCCGGTGACACGGAAGCGGGCTTCGGAGAAGAGCAAGGCTAGTGGGAGACCGACGTAGCCGAGGCCGATGATGGCGATGTGTGTTTCGCGGCGGTCTACGAGGGTGAGCCAGTCGGCCAGGGTTGCGGGGGGTGTCATTCGGGGGTGGGGCCTTCTTGTGCGAGTTGTTCGCGGTGCCAGGCTACGGTTTGGGCGAGGCCTTCTTCGAAGGAGACGAACGGGGTGTAGCCGAAGGCGTCGCGGGCGGCGGAGATGTCGGCTAGCGAGGTGTCGATGTCGCCGGAGCGGCGCTGGGTGGTGAGGGGTGGCTCGGTATAGCCGGTGAGCTGGGCGAGGATGCGGTAGGTTTCGTTGAGAGAGAAGCGCTCTCCGCAGGCTACGTTGAAGACGCGACCGGCGATGTTGGCGGCGGGGGCTTCGAGCGCGAGGAGGTTAGCGCTGACGGCGTTGGCGATGTAGGTGAAGTCGCGGGATTGTTCGCCTGAGCCTTGCATGGCGGGTTGCTGGTGTTGCAGCATCTGCAGGGCCCACTTGGCGATGACGCCGGAGTAGGGCGAGTCGGGTGCCTGGCGGGGGCCGAAGATGTTGAAGTAGCGGAGGCAGACGGTTTCCATGCCGTAGACGCGGGCGTAGCTCTGCATGTAGAGCTCGCCGGCGAGCTTTTGGACGGGGTAGGGAGCGATGGGCTGCGGGAGCATGGTTTCGACGCGCGGGAAGCCGGGTTGATTGCCGTAGGCAGAGCTGGAGGCGGCGTAGAGGACACGCTTGATGTTGGCAGCGCGAGCGCCTTCGAGGAGGTTGAAGGTGCCGTCGAGGTTGGCGTTGTGGCTTGGCCGCGGGTCGAGCACGCTGCGCGGAACGCTGGGGAGCGCGCCTTGATGGAAGATCGCGTCGACGCCGAGGCAGGCTTTGGCGATGGCGGGTGCGTCGGCCAGGTCTGCTTGGAGGAAGTCGACTTGCTTGGGAATGTTGGCAAGCTTGCCGGTGGAGAGGTTATCGAAGCCACGAACGTTGTGACCTTGCGTGAGGAGAGCCTCTGCGAGGTGAGAGCCGATAAAGCCTGCGACGCCGGTGATGAGATAGGTAGCCATCGAGGTTGAGTCTATCGCGGCTTGGCCTAATGCTGTTTGAGGAGGCAAAGGCAACGGCAAAAGCTGGAACGCAAAGGTTGCTAAAGAGAAGCGCGAAGGTTCGCGTAGTAAAACGAGAGCAGTGGCCTGGACTTGTTGGTCGATGCCACTGCTCCAGTGTGTTGTGGGAAGGCTCTAGTAACTGTGGCCGAGGATGGGGTGGGGTTCGTAGGGTTCTTCGAGGCGTTTGATCTCTTCGTCGGTGAGCTTGAGTTGCAGGGCGGCTATGGCGTCTTCGAGTTGGTAGGGCTTGCTGGCGCCGATGATGGGTGCGCTTACGGCGGGTTTGGCGAGGATCCAGGCGAGTGCAACCTGGGCGGGTTTGACGTTGCGCTGCGCGGCGATTTCTACGACGCGATCAACGACGTTGAAGTCGGTGTCGGGATTGTAGAGGCTGTGGCCGTACTCGTCGGTGCGGGCGCGCAGGGTTTCGCTTTTGGCGTCGCCACGTTTGCGAGAGCCGGTGAGGAGACCGCGAGCGAGTGGGCTCCAGGGCAGGCAGCCGATTTTCTGATCGAGGCAGAGAGGAATCATCTCGCGCTCTTCTTCGCGGTAGACGAGGTTGTAGTGGTTTTGCATGGTGACGAAGCTGGCGAGGTGGTTCGTGCGCTGGAAGTTGAGCATCTTGAGGAACTGCCAGGCGTACATGCTGGAGGCACCGAGATAGAGAGCTTTGCCCGCTTTGACAACGTCGGAGAGAGCTTCGCAGGTTTCTTCGATGGGAGTGTGGGGATCGAAGCGGTGGATCTGGTAGAGATCGACGTAGTCGACGCCGAGACGCTTGAGCGAAGCGTCAATGGAGGCCATGATGTGTTTGCGCGAGAGGCCGCGGTTGTTGGGTTCGTCGCTGAGAGGGTTGAAGACCTTGGTGGCGATGACGAGTTCTTCGCGACGGGGTTGGAACTCGCGGAGGAGTTTGCCGGTGACGACTTCGCTTTGGCCGAGCGAGTAGACGTCGGCGGTGTCGAAGAAGTTGATGCCGGATTCTACGGCCAGTTTGACGAGTGGGCGGGATTCGTCTTCTTCAAGGACCCATTCGCGCCACTTTTTGGAGCCGTAGGTCATCATGCCGAGACAGATAGGAGAGATGCGGGTGCCGGTGTGGCCGAGATTACGGTAGGTCATTGCGGAGGTGGGCTTGGCTTCACTCATGAGGCATTGGACGCCACGGAAGCGTGCGAAGTTCCATTAACGTTGTCTGCGAAGGCAGACCTCCTTCGAGTGCGATATTCGCATCCAAGAAAGAGAGCCGCCGTGCGCGAATCGGACTTATTCTGAGTCCGTGGGCCCTTTGTACAAGACGCGCGCGGCGGTTTTGTCTTGCGAAAAAATCAGGGTGTGGGGAGTTCCAGCGTCGTGGTGGCGGGCGCGCTCTCGTTGTTGTTTGTGTCTACGGAAGAGACTTTGTAGGCGTAGCGCGAGGCCGGGGCGGGAAGCTCGTCGTGGAAGGCGGGCAGACGTACCGGGGATTTGTTCAGGCGGATGATGGGGGCGGTGGGAGCACCTGCTGCGTCGAGAGGCTGGCGGTAGATGTTGTAGCCAGCGAGGCCGGGGTCGTCGACCGGTTGCCAGATGAGATCGACTTCGAGGTTGGGGCTTCCGGTAGTGGAGGCGAAGCTGGCAGCGCTGAGATCGGTGGGTGGGGGTGGGGGATAGATGTCGTGGAGAGTGAAGAGGACGGTGGTTGAGGCGTCGCTGAGCATCTCAAGGGTGCGGCCGCCGATCTGGACGGTGTGGCGACGCTCTGCGGTGTAACGGTAGGAGGTGCCGGCGAGTGCGGAGGTGTCGAGCAGTACGCCGGGGACGGTGGGTGTTGCGGCTTCAGGCGTGTCGGTGTCGGGTGTGGCGATGCCGAGCCAGATGACGTTGGTGTCGTCGGAGTTTTGAGTGCGGGTTGCGGTGGGAATGGTGGATTTGGCACGGGGTGCGTTGGTGGCAGGCTTAACTAAAGCGGGAGGCTTGGGAGAGAGGTCTTCTCGGCGCAGGGTGATTTGGGTGCGGTCGTCGGCTGCGGGGTTCCAGGAGAGCACGATGCCGAGGCGAGAGCCGCGGGCGGCGAGGTCTTCGACGGCTTGTGGAGCTGCGCCGGTGAGGGTGTAGACGGCGTCGGAGTATCCGGCGGTATGACCCCGGGCGTTGGAGAGCTGGACGCGGTAGGAGAGGAGGTGTGGGGGGCCGGAGGTGAGCGCACTGGGAAGGGTGTCGCGCAGGATGGCGGTTGTAGCGTGGCCGTTAGTGGTGGGTGGGAAGGCTTGAGGAGCGAAGCCGGCGATGGGGAGGCAGGCTCCGGGATCGACGGAGCGGCAGAGCTGGGCGGTGATGGCTTCGGGCCGCAGGGGGAGATGGTCGGTGGTGCGCTGGGGCAGGTTGAAGCGGAGCTCGACGATGTTGCCGCGACGCTCGGCGGTGAGCTCGGCGGGCGCAGCTGGAAGGTAGAGCGAAGGTGCGCGGGGTGGGCCGGGGCTGGCGCAGCCGACCATGCCGAGGCCTATAGCGGCGAGCGTGGCTGTGAGGGTGATGGTGGTTCCAGCCGACCGGCGGCAATGGGCATTCAACAGCATGATTCTGAGCGTAGCATTTGGTGCGTGCGGGGAGTTGCTTTGGGACATGCTGGTTGGAGGCCGTACATCCTTTGGCGCTGCTTCAACGTCTGTTTATAGCGTGATAAAAACGAAGAAAACTGTGACGGAGAGTTCGGTGGTGGTGTCTGCGGATGAGGTGGAGCAGACGACGGGTGGCGTGACTGCGGAGGCAGCGGAAGCGTTTCTCGAGAACAAGCGGCTGGGAGAGCGGATCAGGTTTCTGCGCCAGCGCAAAGGCATGGGGTTGGTGGAACTGGGGCGCTATACGGGGCTTTCGGCCAGTTTTTTGTCGCAACTGGAGACAGGGCGTGTGGTGCCGACGCTGCGTAACCTGGCGCGGATCGCGATGGTGTTTTCCCGCGACATGAGCTACTTTTTTGAGCCGGAAGAACCGGAGCTGTTTCGCATTGTGCGGGCGGAGGAACGGCAGCGGTTGCCGCAGACCGGAGCGGATGAGCCGGGGTATTTTTTTGAGAGCCTGGGGCAGGTACCGGGGTTGTGGTCGGGTGGAGCGTCGCAAAGGATTGCGCCGTACATTGCGGAGTTTCTGCCGGGGACCGAGACGCGTGAGCCGCGGTCGCACCAACACGCGGGGGCGGAGTTTTTGTATATGCTGAGTGGCCGTTTGAAGCTGACACACGATGGCAAGGAAGACATCGTGGAAGAAGGCGATGCGGTGTACTTCCACTCGACGGCGACGCATAGCTATGAGCGTGTGGGTGATGCGATGTGCACGGCGTTGATTCTGACGATGCCGGAGCCAGCGCATGGGACGCATACGGGTGCGCGTGTGCTGGCGGGTAAGCCGAAGGCATGAAGTCTAGGGCTGTGGGGTCTTTGCTTTTGTCGTATAGCGGTTGAGGATGAACTCCTGCGCAAGGGCGTTGACTATGCGTCCGCCTGTGCTGATGAGTGCGCTATTGAAAACAAGACCGGGGCCGCGGTTCGATGGCGGGTAATAGATGTTTGCCAGTGCGCCTGCGGCGAGGTCGCCGCCGATGCTGGAGTAGTTGAACTCTTTTCGGCCATCGTCTCCCTTGCAGATAAAGGGACTGGAGATCGCGTGGAGAGCACGTGATTTCTTTGTGCCTGTGCCTTGGTAGAAGTAGCGTGGGTCTTGATGCAGGAGCGAAGGCAGGATGGCGCCACCGATGAAGATGTCGGTGGTTGCATCGGTATAGGCTGCACCAACGCGCTGGCCGTAGCCCTTGGCTCCCTGAACGTAGTTGGGTGTGTCGGCTGCTTGATTAATGCCGGCGAGGAAGATGGCTGCGCCGAAGCTGACGACATCGGTAGAGGCTTTGAAGGCCAACTTGTACTTGAGCCCGGTGGTGAGAGGAACGAAGCGCTGATCGTAGACCGTGTAGAAGTTGGGGATGACGCCGAAGACGCGCTGCTGCTCTTCCGCTTTGACTTGCTGTAGAGCAATCTCTTCGGAGAAGACGGCGCTGACGGAAGTCTCTACCGTTGCGATGGTGAGTTTGAGGGACGCCATCTCAAGCGCTTGGCCGGGAGTGAGGGTGATGTCGGGCGAGGTGAAGTTGGCGAAGCCTTTGGCGGTGACTGCGATGTGGAACGGGACGGCAGAAGGCAGGCCGGTGAGACGGAAGAACCCGTCGTCGTCAGCGGTGGCTTCGCGACGGTCGCTGGGGGTGGCTCCTTCTATAACTACGACTGCATCGGGGATTGCTCCGCCGTCGGTGTCGGTGATGGTGCCATAGACACTTCCGCGTTGTGGCTCAGGGGCGGAGATTTGCTGGGCTGAAACAGAGATCGAGATGCTTGAAAAGCAGAGAAGCAAAAAAAACAAACCACTAAAGATACGCATTAGTACAGTTTTCCTTTTGAGCACTACCGAAATAGTAGATGAGTGCCGCAGGGTTACCGATTCGCCGCGAAGAAAGATCGTGTTCATGGCTGTCGTGTCTTAGCGGGTACCCACCAGGCAGGTAAGACGCTGAAGACGTGGAGTTTGCGGGCCAACGGACCCCATTGCGGAGCGAATTCGCGAGAGATATTTGCTACACCGATTCCGGCGAGACCGGTGAGAGAGCGCTGGCCGGCGTGGGTGAGATCGTTGTATCCCGGTGGCATGTAGGCCATGCCGACGAAGCCACCAGCGGCTGCGCTGGCGAAGTTATTGAAGGCGAATGTTCTGTTGCCGGAGCCTGTGCGATCGATGAAGGTGAAGGCGAGCGCATGTCCTATGCGACCTAGTGTACCTGTGCCAATGGCTGCGGGTTTGTAACGTGGGTCTTCATGCAGTACTGCTTCGGTGAGGAAAGATGCGGTGCGTTTGGAGGTCGCGGTGGCTAAGGCGTTGCCGTAGAGGCGGCCGTAGGCTCCAGCACCGTCTGTCCACTCTGGGGGGTATCCGTTGCGGCCGCGTGCGTATCCGATGGCAGAGCTGATTGCAGGAAAGACCAGTGCGGGTGGGCTGAAAGCCTGGTGGGTGTAGGACGTCCATTTTTGATCGAGCGTGAGCGGCTGCGAACTGATGATGCCGGGCACGGGGCCGTAGGGCTGCGCGTAGCGTGCGCTATGGGGTGCGGCTGGAGAGCCTTGTTGTTGCTGCGCTGTATAGGAAGGAGCGTCGGGAAGTTCTGGGGCAGCTGTGCTGGATTGCTCGATGGTTGTTTGGGCGAAGAGTGTGAATGTTTGCAGCGAGAAGACTGCGGATAAAAGCAGAGCGGTCTTTGTACAGTTCGTGATTTTGTTGGTCAACAAGAACTCCCGCAAAGTTATTTATCTCCTTCTGACTTCTATGGTCACGCAGCGTTAGCGAGGCGAATGTCGGGAACTGTCGTTGAGCTTTGGTGTGTGTTCTTTGTTCGCTTGGGGAGCGATGCTCTCTTTGTTGAGAAGTGTTATGTGCTGCGTCGACTGCGTTGAGCGCGCGTCTATCTCGACAAGAACTTATGACTCGGCAGGAGAGCTTATGGCGGCAATGGAATGGATCGAGAGCACGATGCAGCTCTCGCTGATGCGCTCACGGTTTCTGCGACCGCTGCATGAGTCGCTCGATGTTGTGTTGCATGCACCTTCGTGGAGCACAGCGCGAGCGGCACTGTGCCTGACGCTGGATGGGCTGGGTGTTATGCCTTCGCTGTCGTTGCCGGGAGTGCCTGTGGTTTCTTTTGTGACGATTGTTAGCGCGACGATTTTTGTGAGCACAGCACTTGCGCTGTTGGGGCCTGCGGAGCCGAACAGAACTTTATTCGATGTTGCACGGGAGCTCGATGGTGACGAGCAAGCCTCCGTTGGGCGCGTTCTGCGCGGAGATGACGCCTTGATTGGCGAGGATGGCCTGGCGCGCGATGGCAAGCCCAAGGCCTGAGCCGCAGCCTTCATCGCCGAACTGGCTGCCGAAGGTGACAAAGGGTTCGAAGATGGCTTCTTCGCGGCCTGCGGGGATGCCGTCTCCGTCGTCGTTGATGGTGATGATGCCCGTCATGATGCCGTTGCGCTTGATGCTGGAGACGGTGACGAGGACTTCGGTGCGAGCGAAGCGGAGAGCGTTACGAAGGATGTTATCGAGGGCTCGCTGAAGGAGTGCTGGATGGCCGACGAGAGCGAAGTCTTTGTAGGCGGCTGCGATGACGGATTTGTTTTGTGAGTTCGCTACGAACGTTGCGTCGGTGCAGGCTTCGTCGACGACGGACGCTATGTTGAAGGTGAAGGTTTCGAGAGTTAACTCGTTGCCACTTTCGAGACGTGCGAGAAGTAACAGTTCTTGCACGAGGCCGTTGAGGTTGTCGGCTTCGCGGCCTATGCGGTTGAGCTCGGGTTCGAGTGTGGGGCCTGCGGTTCGTTTGGCTAACGCGAGTGCGATGTTGAGGCGCGTGAGTGGAGAGCCGAGCTCGTGTGAGGCTTGCGCGAGAAATGTCTTGTGGTATGCGATGAGGGTCTCAATGCGATCCGCCATCTGGTTGAAGGTGCGGCCAAGCTCGCCGAACTCGTCTTTGCGCTTGGTGGTGGAGCGAGTAACACGCGCTTTTAAATCGCCGCTGCCGAAGGCTTCTGCGGTGTGGCTGAGCGCTGTGATGGGGTGTACGAAGTAGAGCGTCAAGAGATAACAGAAGATGGCGGAGATGAGGATCAAGCGGCTGACATCGCGGAGGATGAGGCTGGTGAGTGTTCCTTCTGGAACGGGCAGCGCAGCGACGTAGACGTAGTTTTGCAACGGGCTTGCGCTGACGCGCCATGCAACGTTGGACTTGACCGGGGAGAGTTGAACGATCATGCCCGAACTTGTATCGGCCTCGTGGATGAGATGGAGGATATTGGCCGAGACTTTCTTGCTCTTGCCGGAGGCGTCTGTCAGCGCACCACTTAAATGTCCACTCAGGGGTTCGCCGTCTGTGGTGAAGAGAGCTCCGTCGTAGCAGGCTTCTGTGGCTTGTTGCGGCATGTTGCCTGCGCCATTCTGGGCTGCCAGGGCGTTATCGGCGCAGATCTTCAACTCGTTTACGGGAATGGACTGTGCGCGAAAGGAGCGGAAGGGAGAGAACGTTGCAAAGGCGAGCGCAGTGAGGACAGCAATGGCAAGGGCCGCTGCCCAGAAGCTGAGGAAGACGCGCGTGAAGATACTCACGATGTCGCTCGCGTGGTGCCAAGGACGACGTAGGCGTAGCCGATGTTGCGGATGCCTTTGATTCTTTCAGCGCCGGTGGAGTGTGGGCCTAGCTTCTTGCGGATGTGATGCGCGAGGTTGTCGATGCTGCGGTCAAGGACGTTAACCTCTCGACCGAAGATGCGGGACACGAGTTCTTCACGCGGCAGAGCGTTTCCGGGTTGGCAGAGAAGCAGCTTGAGGAGATGGAACTCGGCACCGGTGAGCTCGACGGCGCGGCCGGATACGGTGACGGATCGTTCGGCTTCGCAGAGTGTGACGTCGCCGACGGTGAGTTGTGTGGACTCTGGTTTGGGTTGCGTTCTGCGCAGGATGGAACGGATGCGGGCGAGGAGTTCTTCGGGTTGGAATGGCTTGGGGAGGTAGTCGTCTGCACCGCTTTCGAGGCCGTGGATGCGGTCTTTGGAAGCGCCTCGTGTGGTGAGCATGAGGACTGGCGTGGTGTAGAGATGACGGATCTTTTTGAGTACTTCAAAGCCATCGATGCCGGGGAGCATGACGTCGAGGATGATGAGAGCGAAGTGGTTCTGGCGAGCCATGCGAAGACCATCTTCGCCGCTGAGCGCGGGAGCGATGGAGAACTCGGACTTGCAGTAATCGCTGAGGAGCTGGCCTAGAGAGCGATCGTCGTCGATGAGCAGCAGGGATGCTGATGCAGGTGTCTCATTGGGAAGGCTCATCTCACCTCCTATTGTCTTCCTGCGTGGGTGCGGCGTGTGTTGAGAAGTGTCGCGAGTCGCAGGTGTGTGCTTTAGTCCATGAACATTTTTTCGACGTCGAGCCAGTTTTCTACACGGCGGAAGCCAGTGACGAAGGCGTTTGCGGGACTACCGAAGAGGATGCCTTCGCGGCTAATTTGTCCGTTTCTGCTGTCTTGAAATAGACGTAGCTGGCGGGGGTTGTCGTCGATGAGGTAGTCGGCGTGGAGGATGCTCTTGTTGCCACAGAAGACGATGTGCGACGACGGGATGAAGGGGAAGTGCTGGGCCAGCCACTGGAACTTTGCGTTGAAGCTGGAGGGAACTTCCATGGCTGCGGTGGCGATGTAGATGTCGTAGCGGGTCTGCAGGCGTTCGAGGACGCGCTGGGAGTCGGGCATGACGGGAAGGACGGAGAAGAAGTCCTCGGAGAGCATGTACTGGACGAGAGCGTCCTGGCGATGCGAAGGGACGAAGTCCCAGATCCATCGGCCGTGGAGATCGGCGGGTGTGATGGGTTTAGGGAAGTCGTTGGGGAAGTCGCGGTTGTAGCGGAGGAGGTGTTCGCTGAGTGCGTCGGCGATGACTTCATCCATGTCAACGGCGATGATCTTGCGGGGTGAGGTTTGTGGGTGCAGCGAGGTCATGCGTGCGGCTCCAGAGCTTTGGCGGCGTGGAGACGATCGCCGGCGGCGAAGGAGCCGGGTGAGTCGCGGCGAGGATCCCAGAAAAGCATGCGGCCGCATGTTTCGCAGCTGAAGATGGTGTGGTCGTGCTCGCGGCCGGTGAGGTCGTTCCAGCGTTGCGGGCGGACGAGCATCTGGCAGGCGGTGCACTTGTGGTCGAGCGCTTCGGAGACGGCGGTGCCCTTGGCTTTGGAGATGCGGTCGTAGGAAGAGAGCACGGCTTCGCCCTTTTCGGACTCAATGATGAGAGTGCGAAGGGCTTTGCGTTCGGACTCGATGCCGGTGATGGCGACGTTGTTGTGCTCGGTGACGGAAGCGGCTCGGGCACGTTCGGACTCGAGAGCGGCGGTGGTCTTTGCGAGGAGTTCAGTGTTGGTGGCCTTTTGCGCTTCGTGCGTTTCGGTGCGCTCCATGGAGGCGAGCTCTTCGTCTTCGAGCTTGGAGATGGTTTGCTCGGCGAAGGTGATTTCGTGCTCGAGGGCTGTGATCTGTGCGGCGGAGGTCGCGGTCTCCATCTGCTTGCGGAGGCGGGCGATTTTGCCGTGGCGGTCGGAGACGTCGGTTTGCTGCGAGCGGCGGAGGACTTCTTCCTTTTGCAGCGCTGTTTTGGCCGCGGTGAGAGCGACTTCCGCTTTGGCGCGGGCGGTTTGTGCGGCGAGGACGCGGCGGGGGGCTTCGGCGAGCTCTTCGCGGAGGCGTTTGAGTTCCAGATCCTGCGACTGGAGGACGATGAGGTGTTCGAGGTCGGGGTTCATCGGGTCTCCTTTCTGCGGCGTAAAGTGCGCGACAGCGTAGGGGAAAAGCGTAGCAGATTGAGACAGGGTTCGTGGCGGGGGTGGTCGAGGGCGCTGAATTTGCCGGACGTTCAAACAGGGATGAGAAAATGGGATATGAGATTGAAGCTGCCGGATGGGGCGTTTAAGGCGTATTTGTTTGATTGCGATGGGACGATTGTCGACTCGATGCCGCTGCACTATGTGACCTGGGGCAAAGTGCTGGCGGAGTATGGCATCGCGTTTGAGGAAGAGCTGTTTTATGCGTGGGGCGGGATGCCGGTGTTGGAGATCGTCGCCGAGTTGAACAAGAAGCATGGGCTGGAGATGCCGGCGGAAGAGTTGGCGCGGCGGAAGCGGGAGATGTACTTCGAGATGCTGCCGCAGCTGCAGGCCATTCCGGAGGTGATGGAACACATCCTGGAAACGCATGGGAAGGTTCCGTTTGCGGTGGTTTCGGGGAGCACGCGGGCGGCGGTGACGGCGTCGCTGGAGACGCTGGGGATTCTGGACCGGTTTGAGCTGCTGGTTTGTGCGGGGGAATATGCCAAAGGCAAGCCTGATCCTGAGCCGTTTTTGATAGCGGCGGAGAAGCTGGGTGTGGCTCCGGGGGATTGCCTGGTGTTTGAGGACACGGAGATGGGGATTGATGCGGCGACGGCTGCGGGGATGGCGTCAGTTAAGGTGATGCAGCCGCTGGAGCGGAAAAGCAGGGAGCAGGCAGTAGGTAGCAGGGAATAGGTCAGGAATTCTTGAATCTTGTGGTCGGCCAATAGAATCTGAATAAGACCTTATGGCTGCTGCGACTGCAATTGAACTAGCTCCTGGGCAAACCACGCTCGCTCCTCCGGCGATATGGCGGCCCCGTGTAAACCCGTGGATTGTGGCGATGACGGTGACGCTCGCTACGTTTATGGAAGTGCTCGACAGCTCCATTGCGAATGTGGCGTTGCCGCATATTGCCGGTGGCCTGGGCGCGACGCAGGATGAAGCGACGTGGGTGCTGACGGCTTATCTCGTTGCAAATGCGATCATTTTGCCGGCCGGCGCCTACATGACCACGTTCATTGGGCGCAAGAAGTTCTACATGATCTGCGTAGCGTTGTTTGGGATTTCGTCCGCGCTTTGCGGGCTGGCTCCTACGCTGCCGCTGCTGGTGTTCTGCCGCGTACTACAGGGTATTGGCGGTGGTGGATTGGCGCCGAGTGAGCAGGCGATTCTGGCCGATACGTTTCCGCCAGAGAAGCGTGGGCAGGCCTTTGCGATGTATGGGTTGGCGGTGGTGTGTGCGCCGGCGATTGGCCCTACGCTGGGTGGGTACATTACTGACAACTTTGATTGGCGATGGATTTTCTATCTCAACGTGCCGATCTGTTTGCTGTCGCTGTATCTGACGTCGCGCATCGTGGAAGATCCGCCGTATGTGAAGAAGCAGGTAGAGCAGAGCCAGAAGGGCGGCATCAAGCTGGACTTCCTGGGCTTCGGACTGCTGGCGCTTACGTTCGGCTCGCTGGAGTTTGTGCTGGATAAGGGCCAGGAAGATGACTGGTTCAGCTCGCATTTGATCGCGTTCTTTGTGGTGATGTGCGTGGTCGCGTTTGTGCTGATGATCTGGTGGGAGTTGCGACAACTGCGCATAGGGCATCGACCGATTTTGAATCTGACCTTGTTCAAGCGGCGGCAGTTTGCGATCAGCTTTCTGTTGATGTTCGTGCTGGGCTTCTCGCTGTATGGAACGACGATTCTGATACCGCAGTTTGTGCAGACGTTGATGGGCTATACGGCGGAGCTGGCGGGAAAAGTACTGTCTCCGGCCGGGTTCATGATGATGGCGATGATGCCCGTGGTGGGTTTCCTTTCGGGCAAGGTCGATCCGAGAAAGCTGATTGGGTATGGATTTTTCATGCTGACGATTTCGCTGCTCTGGATGACGAATTTGAACCTACAG
>Ga0302305_1000607_pt1 | contig 21129 bp, 21 predicted proteins | sample III_Palsa_E2_3_FD_198764 | JGI IMG/M metagenome (GOLD analysis project Ga0302305, IMG submission 198764) | Peat permafrost microbial communities from Stordalen Mire near Abisko, Sweden - III_Palsa_E2_3 | ecosystem: Environmental > Terrestrial > Soil > Palsa > Peat permafrost | place: Sweden... | reverse complement strand
TTCTACGAACTGATCGAAACCTACCGGGTCATGAAACCGGTCGAGCAAGTAACCGCATGGCTGTATCGCGTGGCACGCAATCGCATTACCGACCTCTTTCGTCGGCAGAAACCAACATCTCTGAACGACTCCGTAACGGATGACGGAGACGCTCAAACCTTTGAAGATCTTCTTCCATCCGCGGAAGCCGGCCCCGAAGCAATCTACGCCCGCAATGTTCTTCTGGAAGCGCTCGACGAAGCACTCGACGAGCTTCCGGCAAACCAACGCGAAGTTTTTATCGCCCACGAGTTTCTGGGCCAAAGCTTCAAGGAAATTTCAGAATCAACGGGAACCAGCGTCAATACGCTGCTCTCCCGCAAGCGCTACGCCGTGCTTCATCTTCGGGAACGGCTGCAAGAGATAGACAACACCTTTGAACAGAAATGAGGATCCAATGAAGTTCCTGAAAGTTTTGAAGATCATGATCATCGTCGTCGCCGGCAGTTGTGTTTTGGGATTTCTTCTCATGCACCTCTGGAACTGGCTGATGCCCGGCATCTTCGGCTTGAAGACCATTACGTTTGTGCAGGCACTTGGGCTTTTTGTCCTGAGCAAGATTCTTCTTGGCGGCATTCATCGTCACTCCGGTGGTCGGCGGGGTTGGAAGCGCCACATGAACGAACGCTGGTCGCACATGAGTCAAGAAGATCGCGAGCGCTTTCGTGCCGGTATGCGAGGCCACCGGAAGTGCGGCTTCGGGCCACGCGAGGAGCCCAAAACAGAGCAGGCTTCCTCTTAGTGCCAAACCTTAACTCCCACTCGGCCCCCTTTGCAGTATTTGCCCGGCGTTCCTGGGAACGCCATCGTGAGGAAAGATGAATCCAGAATCATTCGCAAACAACAACTCTTTTTTTGAAAGCCTGAAGAAGTCCCAGCAGAAGAGCGGTGAAGGTCTCGATCAGTGGTCCAGCGCATTTGCAGCGCACGCTAAGCCGAAATCGCGCATCGTCGATACCCTTACGCTGTCTCGCATGTCGCTTGCTTCCCTGCTCTACTATGTCCTTGTTGGAGACGGAGCGATACTCAGTTGATCGCCGCTCGTCTCCCCTTCGAAAAGCCCGACCTTGTGATCGTGGCAGTTCATCTGCTCGTCGGTCTCGCCTATTTCTTGTTCTGACAGCTTGCAATACACCAACAAAAAGGCCGTAGCGAAACTCCGCTACGGCCTTTTTGCTTTCGCAGGCAAACTTTTATCCGCGGCGCGACTTCACCACTTCAACGGCTTTTTCGGCGCCGTTTGCAGGGGTTGCCGGGATCTCTACGTCGTCTGACGGCTTGATGCCCAGCTTCTTGCGCAGCTCACTGTCGATGCGGCCAAAGACTTCCTTGTTTTCCTTCAGGAAGCCACGTACGTTTTCGCGGCCCTGGCCGATGCGTTCGCCCTGGTAGCTGTACCACGCACCCGCCTTATCCACGATATTGTGCAGCACCGCGAGATCCAGCGAGATGCCTTCGCCGTACAGAATGTCGAACTCGGCATCGCGGAAAGGCGCGGCTACCTTGTTCTTCACGATCTTTACCTTGGTCCGGTTGCCGACGACAACGTCGCCTTCCTTGACCGCGCCAATGCGGCGGATATCGATACGCACTGAGGAGTAGAACTTCAGAGCGCGGCCGCCGGTCGTGGTCTCAGGATTGCCGAACATCACACCGATCTTTTCGCGAACCTGGTTGATGAAGATCAGCGACGTGCGCGACTTCGAAACCGTTCCTGTCAGCTTACGCAGCGCCTGCGACATCAGCCGGGCCTGCAGGCCCATGTGCGAATCGCCCATCTCGCCATCGAGTTCAGCCTTCGGAACCAATGCCGCTACCGAGTCGACAACCAGTACGTCGATCGCGCCTGAACGAACCAGCGCCTCAACAATCTCCAACGCCTGCTCACCGTAGTCCGGCTGGCTTACCAGCAGGTTGTCGGTGTCTACGCCTAGCTTTTTGGCGTAGGCGGGGTCTAGCGCGTGTTCGGCGTCGACAAACGCTGCCAAACCGCCGTTCTTCTGCGCTTCGGCGATGATCTGCAGGGTGATGGTGGTTTTACCGGAGCTTTCCGGCCCGAAGATCTCGATCACGCGGCCGCGAGGAACGCCGCCTACGCCCAGAGCTGCGTCAAACGAGATCGAACCGGTGGAGATCACCGAAATCGGCCCGATTGCCTCTTTCGCGCCAAGCCGCATTACCGACCCTTTGCCAAATTGCTTCTCAAGCTGTGAAAGTGCGGTTTCTATGGCTTTACTGCGGTCGTCGGCCACTTTGGGTCTCCTTGAGGTCGTGTTTCGTCAATGCAGAGTCTAGCATCACACGCCGCGCAAAAGCAAAACAAAAGCGAAAGCGCACCCGCAGGCATTTCAGAGGCAGAAGTGCCGCTCACGAGACCTCAGCTCCCACCGGCAGACATCCCCCCACCCCGGAAAAACGACGCAAAATATTCAAAACAAATATTTTAGCCTTGGAACCCTAAATCCTGCCCTCGACTCCTGGAGATCGAAGACCGAAGCAATCGCCCCGAGTTAGGGACGAGTTTCCCTCAGGCTGGCTGGAAAAGCGAAAACCCAGCATCCTGCCCGTTGCTCTGCTATACCCTTGAGTTCATGCCCCGTTTCCGCTACATTGACGCACTCACGACCGCCTTTGTCGTAGTTCTCCTGGTCTCAAACCTGCTCGCGCAGAAGGTCATCCGCGTTGGCCCGTGGGAGACCTCGGGCGCGATGGTGCTTTTTCCCATCACCTACATTTTCGGAGACATCTTTACCGAGATCTACGGTTACGCTGCCTCGCGTCGCGCCATCTGGCTGGGCTTCTTTGGCACCGCGCTGCTCTATGCCGTCTCGGCAATCGTGATTGCCCTGCCCGCCGACCCTGACTGGCACAACCAGGCTGCGTTCATCACGGTCTTCGGCATCCTGCCGCGGGTTTTGATTTCCAGCCTCATCGCCTTCTGGGCGGGCGAGTTTGCCAACTCGTTCACGATGGCCAAACTCAAGCTGCTTACCAAGGGACGGTGGCTTTGGACACGTACCGTTGGATCGACTGTCGTCGGCCAGTTTGTTGATACGACGCTTGTGATCACGATCCTGTTTGCGGGCACGTTCCCCGTCCACAAGCTTGTGGTGATCATTGTGGAAGGCTACCTGCTCAAAGTTGCGTATGAGGTGCTGGCTACGCCGCTGACCTACCTCGTGATCCACACGCTCAAACGGGCGGAGGGTGTGGATACGTTTGATACCCACACTAACTTCAATCCGTTTAGGTTTGCGGGGCGCCAGACGGAAAAGCCTTGAACGCAAAGGACGCAAAGGAAAAGCGCCAAGGTCGCCACGGCTACCGTTGCGAAACTTGGCTCCCTTAGCGTCCTTTGCGTTCAAAGTCTTTAAAACTGATTGACGCGCCGCTTGATTCCATCTCGGAAGTGCTCCACGTTGAAGTTGAGGAGTAGCCCGATCCGTCGATTAGCAAGCTTGAGGTATGACACCAATTGGGCGACGTGAACAGGAGCAACCGTCTCCAGAGCCTTCACCTCAATCACAAGTTCGTTCGCTACGAGGATGTCGATTCTGAATCCAACGTCGGCCAGCTTCATCCCGTCATACACAACCGGCACGGGAACTTCCGTCTTCACATCCAGACCCGACTTTCGCAACTCATAGACCAAGCAAGCGGTGTACGCACTCTCCAATAGTCCCGGCCCAAAAGCCGAGTGGACACGGAACGCCGCATCCAGCGCTTTCCTCACCAACTCGTTGAGTTCCGCTTGCCCCACCCCGTCACCTCTTCAGCAGATCCATCGGCACGTTCACGTCCTCTATACGGAACAGGCCTGCCAGTGCCGGGTGCCTTGCGGCGATGGCGCGGTACATCTCCCACGCCACCTTGCGATAGCTGAAGTGTCCGGCGATGCCAGAGCGTAGTTCGGAGATATACAGCGCCTCCGCGAAGTCCATTTTGAACATCGCGCGGCAGCGGGTTCCCAGCGGAAGCAGGTACTGCGCACTCTGCGCGGCCTCTGGCTCTTCGGAGTCGCGCAGCGTTCTGTAGGCTGCGAACGAAGCATCCATCGCGCTCTTGTACGCCGTCTCCAGACCAGCTTCAGCGAGCGTGGGCTGCCCCGGACAAACCGGCTCGTCGTAGCCGTGTACGTCGCTGAAGTCCTGGATGAGCTGCACGCAGCGGCGATGGCGGTGCATATCGCGGAAGCCGCCAATATCCATAAGGATGTCGAACCGGAAGCCGTGCCCGGAGTGGAACGCACGCAGCAGCTCATCATGTTTGCCGCGATGCGCTGTGCCCAGCTTCAGCAGCTCGTTCCGCTGCGTGCTGCGCAGCGCCGCCACGGCCCCGCGCAACTGCCGGTAGGAGTAGTTGCAGCATGGGTACAGCAGCGACGTCACCAGCTCGACCTCGAGGTCCTCATCGTCGTCCAGCAGATCGACCAGCGGAGCCGGATAAATCTCCGCGCCCTTCATCAGCTCCTGCACCGCCTGCGACATCTCCTTGCGGCTGTTGATCTGGTAGTCGTTGGGCTCGGCGTACTTCACCAGCGTGGGCGCGGTCCTTACCGGGGTCATCAGCTCATTCAGGATCTCCGCCGTTGCCAGCGCATCGACGGTTCCCTCGCCGGCCATCTGCTCCAGCTTGTCGCGCTGCACGTTCCACGCCGGTTCGCTGGCTGCCTTGCGCAGCTTTTCGCCGAGTTCGCGAATTTCTGCAAACTCGCTCGAAAGCAGCCGCGAGACCTGCGTCTCCAGCGTGCGCGCGTTCACAATCTGTCCCAGCGAGGTGTTGGTCGCCATGGGCAGCAGGTAGCGTGCGGCGTCAAACGCGCGGGCTTTCAGAGTGCGGTCGTAGCTGTCGGTCTTCATCGACTCAGGCTGCGGGATCGCATCCTTCAGCGCCGCAAACATGCCTGCGCTCAGCTCGTCGTAGGACGCGAACAGCGCTTCGATGGCCTTGGTGTAAGCCTTCTTCTGCGAACCCGCGAGCTGCGGCGTAAACCAGCCCGAGCGGCGGAAGTCCTGGTAGCGCGTCGAACGCTCCTGCCCGTCCCAGCGCGTCTCATCCACCAATGCGATCGCGGCCAGCAGGCTCAGCTTCTCGATGGCGAACGGGATGTGCGCGAGGTCAGCGATGGACCTGTGGCCGTACTGGAAGTAGAAGGTGTTCAGAAACTGCTCTGCCCGCTGCGAGCTGATCTCCGCCAGCGACTCGCGCATGGTCAGCGCCGAGCGCGAGTATTTGGCCATCGCATAAGCCAGCACCTCCGGCTCAGCGCCGTGGATGGCATACACTTCGGTGGTGTTTTCAGGATGCGAAGACGGGTCGGGGTACTGCTCGTTGCTCTCGGACATGACTCGCAACAGGATATCGCGCTATCGCCTTTGCTGTTGCGTTAAGTGCATGTGGAAGCTTGAAATTGGAAGTTGTAAGACCGACCCGCTCCTCCACCCCACCTCAACTGTCCGACGCGCCCTGATTCCTGTAACCTGCACAAGGAGAACCCATGAGTAACCTCACAGGAAAAATCGCGCTCGTCACCGGAGCCTCGCAGGGCATCGGACGCGCCTGCGCCCTTGAACTCGCCAAAGCCGGCGCCACTGTAGCCCTTGCTGCCCGTAATATCGACAAGCTGGAAGCCGTCGCCGCCGAAATTGCCGCGGCCGGCGGCAGCGCCAAGGCCTTCGCGCTGGACGTTTCCAGCGAAGACTCCATCAAGACGGCCGCCAAGGCCGTTCTGGCCGAGTTTGGCACCGTCCACATCCTGGTGAACAACGCCGGTATCACCAAAGATGGCCTCGCCCTGCGGATGAAGCTCGCCGACTTTGACGACGTGCTCCGCACCAACCTTACCGGGGCTTTCCTGCTGACGCAGGCTGTGATCTCGTCCATGATGAAGGCCCGCTGGGGCCGGGTGATCAATATCACCTCCGTCGTGGGCGAAACCGGCGCGGCAGGTCAGGCCAACTATGCCGCCTCGAAGGCTGGGCTGATCGGCCTCACCAAGTCGCTGGCCCGCGAGTTTGCCAGCCGTGGCATTACGGTCAATGCGGTCGCTCCCGGCTTCATCCAGACCGCTATGACGGACGAGCTTACCGACGCCCAGAAGGCCGGCATCCTCACACAGATTCCCCTGGCGCGCTACGGCAACGACTCCGATATCGCAGCGTCCGTGGGGTTTTTGGCCTCAGACGCTGCCGGTTACATCACCGGCCACACCCTCGACGTCAACGGCGGCATGTACATGGGATAGGGGGTTTTCTACTCCCTATCCCCTCATCCCTGCTGTCTGCGTTTGAGGTGCCGTCCGCAACACGAATCTCCAGAGGTTCACAAGCCTTCACGATTCCTTCACTTAGCGCTTGCTACATTCGTTCGGGGTAGTTACTTTATCGCTAATGGCACATATGCAAACTGCTCTGCCGACATCTACGTCCCTACCGCCGGAACACGCTCCGATCAACATTGGCGTGACCATCCGCACCTTCCGTCTGCAAAAGAGCATGTCGCAGGGAGACATCGAAAAGCGGACCGGTCTGCTGCGCTGCTACCTCTCACGCGTCGAAAACGGTCACACCGTGCCTTCGCTCGAAACGCTGCAGAAGATCGCTTCCGCACTCGACCTGCCACTGAGCCAGTTCTTCTCCGAAGACACCGTTCGCGAAGTTCCCGGCCTTAGCCTGAACGAAGACGAGATTCGCTTCCTCACCCAGGTACAGCGCTACTCCGCACACCTGAGCGAAAGCGACCGCCGTTTGCTGCTCGCCATGGTGCGCAAGTTTGCCGCCACTGCCAGCCTGTCCATCAGCTAGCCTCGAGCCCACCAAAATTTGTTGCGTCACCCTCCATAAGTTAGGATGAGAGTAAATCCACTTTTTTTGGGCTTAGGAGTTCTATGTCGCCCTCGAGTGTTCTTTCATTTCTCGCCGTTATGTTTCTGTGCTCACTTATCGGATGCGGCGGTTCAGGTAACAGCAATACAAGTTCGACAACCGTTTCCGGAAGTGGTCTTGCTTCCGGCGGAGCCACCTCTGAGTATGTCCTTCTGGCTGGAACCGGCACCAACACATTTGGAATCAGCACCGTGCAGCGGTATCCCGTCGGTGCCAACGGCACAGTATCTCCGACCTCGACCCTTTCGCTGCCTTCAGGTTTCGCTCCGCTTTCGATGGCACTCGACACTACAGGAAATATTTACGTTGGCGGCTATTACTCCAATAGCACTGCGGAGATTTTGACCTACCCCGCTGGTGCATCCGGAAGCCCAACCCCTTCGTCGATCCTCAACGTTGCGTCATTCCCGAACAGCCTCGTGGTGTCGAACGGTAACCTCTACTGTATGGTCGGAGCTCCGACCCAGGGTGCCATTTCCGTCTACCCCATCACGGCAAATGGCTTAGCTGCACCCATTCGATCTCTGTATCAGGGCGAGTTCTACTCCGTACAGACCTCTGCGTTTGTTCCAGACAAGGCAGGAGATATTTACTTCGCCGGTGCAAATACAAACTACACTTCCACCTCGATCTGGGAAATCGCGGCCAGCGTCAACGGACCTGCCTACGCCAACATGAACCAAACGTTCAGCGCAGGAGTCCAGGCAATGACACTGGATGCAGATGGCAATTTGTATCTCTCCCAGACAAGCGGCCAGGCAGGTCAGATAAACGTGTATCCCGGGTTGTCCAGCACTGCGATGCGAACCATCAACCTGCCAACAGTGCCGGAAAGCATTAGCCTAGATGCTGCGGACAACCTCTATGCTGCCTACGGCAGTTCCTCAGGCTTGATCCTGTTGGCGCTTTCGCCAACCAGCGGAACCACCGTCACTGACCAAGCGACTGCTTCTCAAACAGGAGAAATACTGGCCATCGCCGTTCACTGAGTCCGACAATCCGCTTTGGGTGTGCTCAAGGTAGGGCCGCCACGAACAGCGAGCAAAGAAAAAGCCCCCGGCCATCCGGGGGCTTTTTCTCTATGCGCAGAGTATAGCGCTCGATTCCGCGTGCATGCCAGTGAATATCAGGCAAATTTTGCGAGTGCGTAACCAAACAGACAGAGCAGGAACGCGGCGACAAAAAACACCAGTCTTTGCCGCGCCCGGTAGCTCGATTTCCCCGAAGTCATCCGCGGAAACAGTGGGAATCCGAGCAACAGACCGGCCATAAATCCTCCCAGATGCGCGCTGTTGTCCACCCGAGGCAGCGAGGCGGGATCAAGATGCAGCCGCGCCAACTGGTTTCCGGAAGGCAGAAGCTGGGGCAGAATCCCGATCGCCAAATTCAACGCCGCAAACCAGATCACCGACCGCCGCAGGCTACGCAGCTCTTTCCATGGCAGCGACAGCTTCCGGTTCGACAGCAGCACGATCAAAATACCGGCAATCCCAAAGACCGCGCCGGAAGCTCCTGCGACCAGGGCGTCCTGCCGCGTCAGTACGCTCCGGACCAGCGACATCATCATCCCCGCCGTGCCTGTCAGCAGGTAAACCGCGATCAAGCCCGGCTTGCCCAGCAGGGGCTCGCCAAACAGCCCCAGGTTCCACAAACACCACATGTTCAGGAGCAGGTGCAGGATCGTCACATGCACGAACGTCGAGGTAATCAGCCTCCACCACTGCCCATCCAATATGTATGCCGAGTCGCTTCCGCCGAACTGCAGCAGCGTATTCACGTCAAACTGCGCGGTCAGGATGCTCCAGCCTGCGTGGGTTCGGATCAGCCCCATCGCCGGGCTGTGCGGAAACATGATCGCGAACACCAGCACGTTGATGCCTACCAGCAAATACGTCGCAGGGTAGGCCAGCAGCGAAGGCGGCTTCTCTTCCGTACGCGCAGCCTGTACGGCCACAACCGCTTCATTCGGCGATTCGGAGCGCGCGAAGTCTACATCGACAGATTGCAGGGGAGGTTGGGCAGAGTCGGTCAAATTCGTAGCCACATTCCCAAGGCTCAGGCAGCCTGCTTGCGCAGGCGCTCACGCTCTTCCGGCGAGATCCGGTTACGGAACATCGTCGTCAACATGCTTGGAACCGGGGTCGCAATCGCAACCAACACCCACAGCAGCAGCGACACGAACACTCCCGTGCAGGCTACCGTCTCCAGGCTGATCGCAATGCTGTCCGGAATTCTCCGCAGCTCGCCACTGGCCTCATTGTGCAGATGTACATGCACCGAACTGATGTGGCTGTAGGCTTCCAACCTGTGCATGACCAGCGCTGCCAGCAGGAACGCGGCAAACGACAACGTCGTTGCGCTCAGCAGCAGCAGGTCCACCGTGCGGTGCAGACGCTGACGTCCGCGGCAGTAGGTGCAGCCGCGAAGGTGCGCTTCATAGTCGCCGCGCAAGTCCTTTGGAATGCCCGAAATGTCATAGCGCCACCCCGACAGAATCGCGCCGATCACCTGATCGTTGCAGGCTTCGTTACGGGAGCGTTGGTAGGCGAAAAATGACATCGTCAATGTGTAGTTTAGATGAAGTGGTCGTCAGAAAGAAGCAATCTTTCGATCCTGTGGGAATCGCCTGTGGATCGCCTGCGTCGGCTATCGCACGAATAACCCATTTTCCTACAAGCAGATAGGGTCGAGCGGCGCATCCTGAGCCGCCAGCACTACGCGATTTCCTAACAGCGTCATCCGCTCGCCGATAGCCTGCTCCGCCGCCAGTCTGGCAAGCTCCGGCAGGTTGTTTTTCTCGGAAAGATGGCCGAGCACAATGGTGTGCGCCCCGCCGTCGTAGTCACGCAGCAGAAACTCCGCCGCTGCGTGGTTGGACAGATGCCCCACCCGCGACAACACCCGCTGCTTCACCGACCATGGGTATGGGCCATCCTTCAGCATCTCCAGATCGTGATTGCTCTCCAACAACAGCACATCCACGCCCTTGAGCGCCTGCTTTACGTTCGGCGGAACGTAGCCCAGATCGGTCGCCACGGCCATACGGATCGACTCGTGCCGCGCATGGAACACAAAACCGCAGGGGTCGGCGGCGTCATGCGGGATCGTAAACGGGTTTACGTCGATGTCTCCGATGCAAAAGTCCTGCCCCGCCTGAAAGTACTCCACAGCCGGCAGAAACGCAGGATTCGCCTTCACCTTGGCTACCGTCTCAATCGGCTCGCAAGCCTCAGCGTCTTCCGCATCGAGGGCGATATCGCTGCTCTCTAAATCACTTTGAGCCGGATCGGGCTCTTCCAATGCAGCAGCCGCCAGAGTATGTGCCGGAGCATACGCATTCGCTGTCTCCAGCGCCCGCGCTTCTTTCTCGCGCTGCATCATGTCCATCCACTTCGCGTACGACATCGTCGTGCGCGGCGTCAGCATCCGCACCCACGCCCTGTGGGTGGACTCCGTAAAGAACACCGGAATCTTCAACCGCCGCGCCAGCACTGCCAGCCCGGCTACGTGGTCCAGATGCTCATGTGTGATCAGGATCGCGTTCAACGCTGCCGGGTCTTCGCCCACCAGCTCCATACGGCGCAGCAGTTCGCGGCAAGACAGTCCCGCATCGACCAGGATCCGCGTCGTTCCCGACGCAATCACCGTCGAATTTCCCTTCGACCCCGACGCTAAAACCGTCATCCGCACAGAAGTAAGGATACGCCCATCGACTGTGCAAGTCTGGACGACAGTTGTTAGTTGTTAGTTGTTAGGTGTTAGGTGTTAGGAAAAGCGGCAGATCCATAGTGCGGAGTGAATCCCACTAACAACTAAGAACTAAAAACCGCACTTCCTACCCCTGCTTCTTCAGCGGGGCCAGAAAGTTCACAATCGACCGCATTACCACTTCATCCCGCTGGTTGAACACCGTCGTCCGCGAACGAACCACACCGTACATGGGCCGCGAGCTGGAATGCCGCACGCTCAGGATCTCCGCTTCAGTCCGCAGCATATCGTTCGGACGCACCGGCTGCATCCAGCGCATCTCCTCCACGCCTGCGCCGATCATGCCGCCCGCAATCCTGATCGACTCCACGCGAAGCCGCATCACAATCGCCGCCGTCAACCAACCCGAAGCCGCCAACCCTTTGAAGAACGAGCTTTCTCCGGCAGCCTCATCCAGGTGAAACGGTTGCGGATCGTACCGCTCCGCAAACTCCTTGATCTCTTCCGCCGTCACCTTGTAGTTGCGTACAGAATTGAACTTCAACCCGGGATGCAGATCCTCAAAATACAGTTCAGTCGCCAAAGCAATCTCCTTCTAAAGAATCTATTCCATTTTTACCTGTTAACTACTTCTTGTACTCATAAAAACCGCGACCAGACTTCCGCCCCAGCCAACCGGCGTCCACCATGCGTATCAGCAGCGGACAAGGCCGGTACTTTGGCTCACCCAAGCCCTCTTCCAACACTCGCATAATGTCGAGGCAAACATCCAACCCGATAAAGTCCGCCAGCGTAAGCGGCCCCATGGGATGCGCCATGCCCAGCCGAAATACCTCGTCCACAGCTTCTGCCGTCGCCACGCCTTCCATCACCGCAAAGATCGCCTCATTGATGAGCGGCATCAGCACGCGGTTGGACACAAACCCCGCCGCATCGTTCACCGCTACGGGAGTCTTCCCTACCTCCAGCGCAATCTCGCGCACTGTTTCAAACGTCGCATCCGAGGTCTGCAACCCACGAATGACTTCCACCAACGGCATCACAGGCACGGGATTGAAGAAGTGCATCCCAATCACCCGGTCCGGCCGCCTGGTGCCACCTGCCAGCTTCGTAATCGAAATCGACGACGTATTCGAAGCCAGAATCGCTTCCCTCGCCAGCAACTCATCCAGCCGCCGGAAGATCTCCTGCTTCACCGTGAGCTTTTCAGTCGCAGCCTCCACCACCAGCGTGCAATCCTTCAGGTCTTCCAGTAAGAGCGTAGGCATCACACGCTCATAAATCCCCTGCACCTCTGCCGGATCGACCTTGCCCTTCGCCGCCTCGCGGTCAAGGTTAGTCCGAATCGTCGCCAGCCCGCGATCCAGCGCTGCCTGCTCCACTTCAAACAACCGCACCGCGAACCCCGACCGCGCGAACACATGCGCAATCCCGTTGCCCATAGTGCCCGCCCCAACTACGCCGATCCGATGTTGTGCTGCCTGCATCTCACGTCCCCTGCAAAAGAAGAAGTCTAGCAGCGCCGACCTACGACTGCCCACTTCCTTAGACTGACCCCTGAAAGCTCGCCTCTAAAAACTGTGTCGCAACACGTCTCACGCAGGCTATACCCACGCCTACACCGCGTACGATAAGGTAACGACGTGAACCGCATCCTCCGCAGCGAAAATCTTACCGCTCTCCGCAAGCTCAAACCTGCGAGCATACCGCTGATCTACGTGGACCCGCCCTTCAACACCGGCGTCATCCAGCAGCGCACCCGCATCAAGACCATTCGCGACGACGCCGGCGACCGTACGGGCTTCGGCGGGCACCGCTACCGCACCGAAGTACTCGCCACCGCTCCCGCCTACAACGACATCTTCGACGACTACCTCGGCTTCCTGCGCCCACGCCTTGTCGAAGCCCACCGCATTCTCACGGCTAGCGGTTCGCTCTTCTTCCACATCGACCCTCGCGAAGTCCACTACTGCAAAGTGCTGCTCGACGAAATCTTCGCGCTCGACGGCGGAGCCGGACGCGCCTGCTTCCAAAACGAAATCATCTGGGCCTACGACTACGGCGCGCGCTCCACCAAACGCTGGCCCGCCAAGCATGACAACATTCTCTGGTACACCAAGCACCCCACCGACTACACCTTCAATCTCGACGCATCCGACCGCATCCCCTACATGGCGCCCAAGCTCGTTGGAGCCGCCAAAGCCGCCCGCGGCAAGACGCCGACCGACGTTTGGTGGCACACCATCGTAAGCCCCACCGGCAAAGAAAAAACCGGCTACCCCACGCAGAAGCCGCTGGGAATTTTAGAGCGTATCGTCCGCGTCCACTCCAACCCCGGCGACACCGTTCTCGACTTCTTCGCCGGCTCCGGCACAACCGGCCTCGCTGCTGCGCGCAACAACCGCAGCTTCCTCCTCATCGACCAGAACCCCGAAGCCATCGCGTTGATGAAGATGCGCCTCGCTGCTTCGCTTCCGGAAGTACTACCCGCTCCACGAGCGACGAAAAAAACGGCCAGCAAAAAGACCGCGAAGAAAGGTTCCAAGCCTCGACGAGCAGCACCATCGTCACTTCTCGCATCAAAAGCTACAGGTGTATAGCCATTTTTAGTTTGAAGAAACAACCAGCACGCGGGCCTGTCACAGTCTTCACCACCAAGCCGCATAACCACTCCAAATCGCCGCTGGCCGGGTCACTGCTCGCTGCACTTTTCGCGTTTGGAATCGGCACAGCCTGCGCTCAATCCAACAGCGCGAAGACGCCGCCTGCAGCCGCTCCGCAAGCTGCAGCTCCCGCACCCGCCACAAACACCTCCGGCATCGACGTTGCAGCACGCAGCCAGTTGCTGACGTCTCACCTGAACTCCGTGCTCGTTCTGCTGCGCCAGGCTTCAAGCCCCGTGCAGAAGGTCGGCGAGCCCAGCGATCTGCTGTATCACGAGCAGGTGCTTGCCCAGATTCAGCAAGCTTCCGTGCTCGCCTTCCAGGCCGCCAAGGCGGAAGCAACCCTGCTCAACAACCTCGCAAAAACTTCCGGGCAAAATCCAGAGCAGAACACCTCCGGAGGCGATAGCGAGCAGCAACGCATGGCTGCTGCTCAACAACGCATAGCGCAACGCTCGCTGGATCTGCAGGCACAGGACACCGCCGTCACCGCGCAGATCGCCAAGGCCAAGCCTTCGCAGCTAGCTGCTCTCCGCTTGCAGAAGCAACACATCGAAGACGCCGCGACCCTCAACGATGCCATACGCGACGCCATCACAAAGATCGCCAGCGTCTCCGAAGGCCAGGGAGAAACCGGGCTGCTCGGCGACATTGATCGCCTCGAACGCACCGCTCCCGAACTGCTCGATGACAAGGTCAAGCCCGTACCCTTGTCCATCGCCAATCTTGACGCCGAGCGCTCCTCCGGCGTCAGCAGCCAGGCTGTCGTTCTCTTCGACCTCCTCGGCGCGCGCCACTCCATCGACGAGCTTCTCACGCAGGAAAAAATCGTTCACGATCAAGCTACGAGCCTGCGCACTCCACTTAGCGCAGCGCTACGCAACACCTTCGCGCAAGCCCAGACTCTATCGCTGCAAATCGCGCCGCCCACAGGAGCCACAGCCGCTCCCACTGCCAGCACACCCAACTTCGCCGAACTCACCAAGACCTTCAAAGCCATCTCCGGCGCGTCTGTTCCGCTCAGCCAGCAACTCATCCTGCTGGAGCAAAGCCAGGCGACGCTTCGCGGCTGGCGCTCCGTGGTCGACTCCGAGTACAAGAGCGTTCTCCGCACGTTGCTGCTGCGCGTCATCATCATCGGCTGCGTGTTGCTGCTCATCTTCGGCATCGGCCAGGTGTGGCGTCGCGCTACGACGCGCTACGTCCGAGACGTTCGACGCCGCCGCCAGATTCTCGTCTTACGCCGCCTTGTCATCGGCTTCCTGAGCTGCCTCGTTGTGCTGTTTGGATTCGTAACGCAGTTCAACTCGCTTGCCACCTTCGCCGGATTCATCACCGCCGGCATCGCTGTCGGCTTGCAGACTATCCTGCTTTCTGTCGCTGCTTACTTCTTCATCATCGGCCGCTACGGCGTTCGCGTTGGAGATCGCATCACCGTCGCCGGCGTCTCAGGCGATGTGATCGACGTCGGCCTCGTGCGCTTCTACATGCAGGAGCTCGCCGGTACCGGCACGGAGCTGTTGCCCACCGGACGCGTCGCTGTCTTCTCCAACTCCGTACTCTTTCAAGCAGGCACGCCGCTCTACAAACAGATGCCCGGCACCGAGTACGCCTGGCACGAGCTCACCATCAAGCTTATGCCCACCGCCGACTACAAAGCCGCCATCAGCACAATGCTCGCCGCCATCAGCCAGCACTACGATGCTTACCGGGGCGAGATCGAAACCCAGCACCAGCAAGTGGAATCGTGGATGGATACTCCCATCAAAGCACCCACGGTCGAGTCGCGCACACAGCTCGTCGATGGCGGACTACAGCTCTGGGTACGCTTCCCTGTGATGATCCGCGAAGCGCTCGACACCGACGAGAAGATCACCGAGACTCTGCTCACGCTGATGTCCACCAACGACACGGTGAAAGCAGCTGTCGTCGGTCAGCCTGCCATCAAGGCCACCGTCAAGGGATAGAAATGCTGCTTCCTCCCCAGAATTCGTGCTTTAGAGAAAGCGATATCACCACTTGTCCGCAAGAAGGTGTATCTTGATGTCGCGAGTCTAAGTCCCTCTCGGAGCGACAGCCAATGAGCGGCGACGGGTACATCCTGGCGGCTTTGCTTCTCTTCAGTACGACAGCAATCCCGGTACGCGCCGAGCAACCCTCCTCTCTTCCCATCGCCCGATCGAACCTCTGCTCCTCCAATCTCACGGCCCCCACCGACGCGGACAACGCTCTCGTCAGCGATAACTACGCCACCGCCGAACGTCTCTTCCGCGTCGAGCTCACCAGCAATCCCAACTCCGAGGACTCTCATCTCGGCCTGATTCGCGCGCTTACTTTGGAAAATAAAGTAGCCAAGGCGCAAGCTGAATCCGCGTCATGGCTGGTCCAATCTCCCTCCAGCGCGCTTGCCGAAGTCGCCGCGGGCGAAATCGCCTATCGCGAAGCCGACATCGCTTCCGCTCAGGATCACGCCAACAAGGCCATCACCGACAGCCACTGCGAAGGCCGATCCCTCGCCTTCGCAGCCGACATCAGCCTGCTCGCCGGGCTGTATGCTCGCGAGATCAACCTCATCAACCTGGCCCATCTGCTGCGTCCTAACGACGAGCTTATTCGCCGCAGCTGGATCTTCTCGCTTCCACTTCCTGACCGCACCAACGCTCTTACCCAATACCTCAGCGAGACACAGAACCTCTCCGTCTCCGATCGCGAAAGCTACGCCACAGAAGTCGAGCGCCTCAATCTCCGTCAACCCGGCGACTGCCGCATTACATCGCAATTCACCACGACACAGCTCCCCCTGAAACGCTTCACCAACGAAGGCACAGACTTCTACGCGCTCAACACCTCCTTCAACGGCCTGCCCCGCCGTCTGGAGGTAGACTCCGGAGCTTCCGGCATCGTTCTCACGCTCGCTACCGCGAAGAAGCTTGGCCTGCATCCTGAAGTGCAGCTTCACTCCGTCGGCGTTGGGGGCAAAGGCAGGGTAGACAGCTACCTCACCCACGTCGCCAAGATCCGCGTCGGCGATCTGGAGCTCTCCAACTGTCTCGTCGAAGTCCTGGAGAAGTCCCACCTAAACGCCGACGGACTTATCGGCATCAACCTGTTTGCCAACTGGCTCGTAACGCTGGATTACCCCAACTCAGAGCTCCTCCTCGCGCCTTTGCCGCATCGCCCTGACGTTGATCCAACCACCATCGCAGACAGCGAATATCAACCGCTCGACCGCTATATTGCCCCTGAGATGCAGAACTGGCTGCACATCCTCCGCGTAGGCCACATGCTTTTGCTGCCCGCCAGGCTTGACCAAGGCCCCATGCACTACGTCATCGCCGATACCGGCTCCAGCCAGACCACACTCTCCCTCGGTCTCGCCACAGAGTCCCACCGCGCCTACGTGGACCCCGACAACCACTTCTGGGGAATCTCAGGCGATATCCAGCAGGTCTACCGCGTAGACCATGCCACACTCCGCTTCGGCGCCTTCCAGCTCCCACCGGCCTCCTACAACGCCTTCGATCTCGGCAACATTCTGCACTACACCGGCCTTGAAGTCTCCGGGCTCATCGGCCTTCCAACCCTGTCCAGAATGACCATCAGCATCGACTATCGCGACAACCTCATGCAGCTCACCTACAACCCTAAGTATGCTGTCTCTCGCTTCTAGCGAGAGGTTCGTTGCCTGCCATACTCCCCTTATGTTTCAACACCAACTTACCTGCCCGGCACGCAACAAAACCCCTGCAGCGTTGCAAGGTAGTTCTTCCAGAACTGAAAGACCTCTTCGTTCGCAACCGGACGCGGTTCCACTTTGACGCCAAGCTCCATCGTCACAGGCTGTCCCTTGCGAGAGGCCGGCCACAACGGCAGCCCTTTCGTATTTGGATCGCCACTGCGAAGAAACTGCACCCAGTACCCTGTCATCTCTCGCTCCAGGCTGTAGTCCGCCGGCTCGAACGGCCGCGGCAGCACGCCTAAATTTCCCAGCGCATACGGCACCTCCGACGCATGAAACACGCCGAACTCAGGATGCTCCGGCCACGGGATTGCCCGGTCGAAGAAATAGGTGTAGCTCGCCGTATGCGCCGTCGCCGCACGACTCTCCGTCCACAGATACATCGCCACCAGGTTCAAGTCGCGAGCCCTTCTCTTCTCTGACTCCCCAGCCTCCGCATCCGTCCTCCCCGGATAAAGCCGCAGATACTCCTCGCGCATCGCGCCATAGGTCTTCTCCGCCGCCTTCGCATAGTCCGCTACGTTCGTCTTGCCATAGCTCGAAGCGTTGCTTCCCTCATCCGCAGTTTGCCCTGTAATCGTCGGCACGTCGTTCTGCTTGCCCGCAGCAAATGTCTCCGCCACGTTCTGCGGTAGAAACAGTCCATCTACGTCCGGGCGGAAGTGGACCTTCGAGGCTTTCTGTTTTGCCAGCAACTCCTCCGCACTAAGTGCTCGCAGGTCTTTCAACGTAGCGGCTCCGCTGGATTGCGCAAACACCGTCCCATGCTCTTCGGCGTCCTTTAGGGAGTACGTGGTCGGCGGCGTCACATACGCTCCGCTTTCGATAATGGCTCCCTGAAACAACCCCTTCGCCAACGGAGATGCCGTCATGTAGATCACAGCGGCGGCTCCGGAAGACTGTCCCGCAATCGTCACCCGTTCGGGATCGCCGCCAAACGCAGCAATGTTCTCCCGCACCCAACGCAGCGCAGCCACAACATCCATCAGGCCATAGTCCCCCGAGGAGTGGCTCGGCGATTCGTTTGCCAATTCTGGATGCGCCAGAAACCCAAAGACTCCGAGACGGTAGTTGATCGACACCACCACAACCCCGCGCTTCGCCAACTCCTCCCCGCTATACACCTCGGGCGCTGCTGATCCTTCCACGAACCCGCCACCGTGAATCCATAGCAACACAGGGCTTCGCTTCCGGCTTCCAACCCCGCCATCCGGACTCCAGACATTCAAGTACAGGCAATCTTCACTGATCGGGTTCTGTACCGCGAACTGGCTCGTCCACGGCAGATGCTCTCCACGAATCGTCTGCATGCAGCTTGCCGCAAAGTGGTCCGCACGACGCACTCCACTCCACGCCGCCGCTGGCTGTGGCGGACGCCACCGCAACGCACCGACCGGCGTCGCCGCATAAGGGATTCCCTCATAAGCGATCACCGACGCGCCTGTGACCGGCACGCCTGTCACCAGTCCATCCGCCGTTTTTACAGCTCCTGATCCCCCGGCCGCCCAACTGCAACCCACTGCTACAACCGCAACCCAGAGCATCAAAAAAACATTCCTCACATGGCTGCTCTTGATACCCAACTTCTTACGCGATGCCTTCATAAGGCCACCATCATACCTCGCGGCTTCTATACGAGGCTTCGGCAACCACCCGCCTTATACAGCGGCCTTGATCTACCGATACTTAGGTATTCCGCGGCTCCACGCTCTGAAACCCATACGTCTCATACCGTGTCGTCAGCTTGCCACCGCGCAGCGACACCACCGTATAGCCCTCAGCCGCACCCAGATGCGTTCCATGCCACCAGTTGCCACTCACCGCTCCACTGGTCATGTAAGGAACGCCCTGCCACTCCACGCGTTCGTTCACGTGCGTATGCCCCTGCAATACTCCCAGCACGTTGTGCCCGTGAAACAGCGGATACACCTTGCCCGTATTCGCCACCGATAGCTGATGCGCACGTTTCGGCACGGCGATAGTGTCTTCGTAGTTCTCATACGCCGTTACCAGCGGAATATGCGTGGTTACGATGATCGGCTTCTCCGCTGGCTGCGCTGCAAGATCACTCGCCAGCCACTCCAGTTGATCGTCGCCAATGCGGCCTTCGTACGCGCGGTCTTCCGTGATCCAGATCGAGTCCAGCACGATGAAGTGAACGCCCTTGTGATCGAACGAGTAGTACGTCTTACCGATGTGGTCCGTGTAGTACTTCTTGCCATACAGCGGGTCGCTCGGCTCCATCCCACTCGCCGGATAGATCCCAAATACGTCGTGGTTCCCTATCGCGTGATACACCTTCAGCCCGAGGTCCTGCTGTGTCTTTTCGTACATCTCGAACAAGCTCAGCGAACGCTCCTTCGGCACCGCCAGCGCGTCGAAGATATGATCGCCGCCCTGGATCGCGAAGTCCGCCTTCAGTCCGCGCATCTTCTTAAACGCCATGTCGCAACCCTTGCTCGCGTCTAGCTCTGGCTGTAGATGCGTGTCTGTAAAGAAGAGGAAGTCGAAGTCCTGCGGAGCACTCGACTCCGCATACCCCAGCACCGGACGACCCACCGTCGCCACTGCACCAGCGGCTCCGGCCAACGAAAGAAAGTGGCGACGATCCATCAAGCTCATCCCGGCAGTGTAGTCCAAAGAAGTTACAGCTTCGCAAAAGTCCTTCTTGCTCCCGTTCACGCCACTTGCTGATTTTTCTTGTCGCACTTCCCAGAATCGTAGATACTGGCGTCGCTCTTACTCAACAAAATCCAACCACCCGAACGTTCTCGCAGCATCGCCCTGTTATGGGCCTCCGCCTTGCTTGAGAAATACGGAGCTAAGGAAATCAAACTATGGGTGCTTTTCATTCTGTTCTCATTGGCATCGCAGGGCTTGCCGCCTTGTGGGTCATCCTCGGCATCGCCAGCAGCTTCAATCTGCTCAAGCTCATCTGCGGCGTCGACAACACACTCAGCACCTCGAAGTTCCAGTTCGTTCTGTGGACCGTCGTGATTGTGTTCAGCTACCTCGTCATGTTCTCGTACCACGCCAAGTCCGCGGACTTCAGCAGCCTCGGCCTCCCGCAGAACGTCCTCATCGTTATGGGCATCAGTGCAACGACTGCGGTCGCTGCCAAAGGCATCGCCGTCAGCAACGCCACGGCGGCGGCGCAAGCTTCCAACATCGCCGTCATTCCCGGCTCAGGGAACGTCATCGTCCCCACAGCCAAGCCAAGCGCCGCTGGCCTTTTTCAAGCAGACGACGGCACACCCGACCTTGGCAAGGTGCAGCTCCTCATCTGGATGCTCATTGGCAGTTGCATCTACCTCACGCTTATCCACCACAACCTCGTCGTGGCCAAACGCGAGATGCCGGACATCGACCAGACCCTCATGGTCCTTATGGGCCTCGGCCATGGAGCGTACCTCGGCAAGAAGATCGCCGGCAACGGCGGTAGCTAAGCGCTCCTCCGCACGTGAAAAGGCCCGGCAATCGCCGGGCCTTTTCTTTTTTTGTTCGAACCAGAAGTTAGTGCTTGCCCTGCGCGCTTGCGAGCTTCTCTTCCGCAACCCGTGCCACAGCATTGGCTTCGTCATACTTCATCTGCTCATCACCAGCCAGGTTCCAAAGCTCTTGTGCGTGCTGCAGATCTTCCTGGGCTTCGCCCACGTTGATCTCGTTAGGATGCATCGCTGTCTCTGCCAGGATGGTGACCCGCTCCGGCAGTACTTCGACAAATCCCCACGCCACAAAGAAAATCTGCTCGCCCGAAGTTCCGCCATGCAAACGAACCTCGCCCGCACCCAACTCCGCCAGCAGCGGAGCCGCGCCATACAGTGCCTCGAGATACCCCGACATCGACGGCAACTCTACCGCCGCCGCAGTCGCATCGAGCAGCACACGGTCCGGCGTTACCAGCCGTACCTGCAACAGTCCCGAGTTATTCGTAACGTCCGCCATACTTTCCAATCATCGCGGCGGCCAACGGCCGCCGCTCTGTTTCTACGTCTGTTCGCTGTTAACTATTTGCTGTTAACTTGCTCTTATGCAATCTGCTTCATCTTCTCTGCAGCCGCGAGTACATCCTCGATGCCACCCTTCAGATAGAACG
>Ga0302305_1000603_pt1 | contig 21237 bp, 18 predicted proteins | sample III_Palsa_E2_3_FD_198764 | JGI IMG/M metagenome (GOLD analysis project Ga0302305, IMG submission 198764) | Peat permafrost microbial communities from Stordalen Mire near Abisko, Sweden - III_Palsa_E2_3 | ecosystem: Environmental > Terrestrial > Soil > Palsa > Peat permafrost | place: Sweden... | reverse complement strand
CGAGATTACGCAGGAGGGTGGATCGCCTCTGGGTAAAGTGCCGGAGTTTGTGAATACGACCTGCCCGGTTTGCGGCGGTCCGGCGCGGCGTGAGACCGATACGATGGACACGTTTGTGGACTCGAGTTGGTACTTCTATCGCTATACGGATGCGAAGAATGACAAGGCTCCGTTTGATAGCGACAAGGCGAATTACTGGTTTCCGATCGACCAATATATCGGCGGAGTGGAACATGCGATTCTGCATTTGATCTACTCGCGGTTTTGGACGAAGGTGATGCGCGATATCGGCATGATCAAGAATGATGAGCCTGCGGAGCGGCTGTTTACGCAGGGGATGGTGATTAAGGACGGGGCGAAGATGTCGAAGTCGAAGGGCAATGTTGTTAGCCCGGATGACATGATCTCTCGCTATGGGACGGATGCGACGCGGATGTATGCGTTGTTTGCGGCGCCGCCGGATCGCGACCTGGAGTGGCAGGAAGAAGGCGTTGCGGGTGTTTCGCGGTTTGTGGCGAGGGTGTACCGGTTGACGTCGAAGTTTGCGCCGGTGGTGAAGTCGGTGGAGCAGGGTGCGCATGGCGATGAGATTGCCTCGATTGCGTTTGCTGGGCAGACGCCTGCGGGAGCGAAGCTGATTCGCACGCTGCACCAGACGATTGCGAAGATTACTGAGGACTTCAGTGGGCGTTGGCACTTCAATACGTGCATTGCCGCGATCATGATTCTGGTGAACGAGATTCAAGCGAATGAAGCGGCAATGGATACGGGCGAGATTTCGCCGGCGACCATTGCTGAGGTATTCAAGACGTTGGTGTTGCTGCTGGAACCGTTTGCTCCGTTTGTGGCTGCTGAACTTTGGGAGCAGATGGGTGGGACGGGTGTGTTGTTCCGCCAACCGTGGCCGGTTGCCGATGCGGAGCTTGCGCGAGAGAGCGAGATCGAGATTCCGGTGCAGGTGAATGGCAAGCTGGTGGTGGTGGTGAAGGTGTCCGCCGACAGCGATGAAGATGCGATGAAGTCTGCGGCGATGGCCGAAGAGAAAGTCGTTGCGCGGATTGAAGGCAAGACCGTGGTGAAGACGATTGTGGTCAAGGGCAAGATGGTGAACCTGGTGGTGAAGTGAAGCAGGAAACAGTTAACAGCGAACAGTTAACAGCAAAGGCGCCGCTGCGGGGGACGCAGTCGTTTGTTGGTGTGATGGTGGATGTTTGGAAGCGGCCTGCGCTTACGGGGATTGAGATTGCGTGGCGGTGGCTGGCGTGGTTGCCGATGGTGGCGGTGCTTGCGGTGTTGCTGGGTGGGCTGGGGTTTGGGGTCAGCCTTCATCCGGAGGTGTTGTCGTCGTTTAGTTTGTTCAGGCCGGTGCAGGGGATTGCTGCGCTGGATCTTTTCTTTGGTGGATTGCATCCGCTGGTTGGACCGATTGCGCGCTGGTGGTGGGTTGTGCTGGGTCTGGTGTGGCTGGTGGCAGCGTCTGTTGGGAGGACGGCGAACTTGCGGCGGCTGGATGCTGGGTTGGTGCCGCGGCGTTTGGATTTTTGGCTGCTGGGAGTTCTGCGGAATTTGTCGCTGCTGCTTGTGTTTCTGTTGTGGGGGGCGGGATGCCGGTGGGTGATTGAGGCGATGGTGTTGCAGCCAGCGAGTCGTGGTGAGGATGCGAACCTGGTGGTCGCGTTTGCGTTGATAGTGAGTGCGACGCTGGTGTTGTTTGTGGTTTGGTGTACGGTGAGCTGGGTGCTGCAGTTGGCTCCGCTGCTGGCGATGGCCCGGAATGAGGGCGTGGGTGCGAGCTTGCGGGATGCGCTGCGGGTGGGGCCGCTGCGGGGGAAGCTGATCGAGATCAACCTGGTGATGGGGATTGTGCGGGTTTCGCTGGTGGTGTTGGCGCTGGTGTTTTCAGCTTGCCCGCTGCCGTTTGAGACGGTTGAGACGCAGGGGTTTCTGACTTGCTGGTGGATTGGGGTGGCGATTTTTTACGTGGTGGCGTCGGATTACTTCCATGTGGTGCGGTCGGCGGTGTATTTGCGGCTGATGCGGGCGTATGAAATCGCTCCGGAAACGATGTCTCCGAGGACAGAAGCTGCATCGTAGGTGCAGAGACTGTTTCTTCGGAGGACGACGATGTCATTTGGTATTTATCTGCTTGGGACCGTGATTTTGATTGCGGGCGTTGTTTATGTCTGCCACCTGGCGCATATGCCTTCGCATTGGGTGGGGGCGATTGCGATTGTGCTGCTGGGTGCGGGTGTAATGGGCGCGGTGAGTTCGACGCGGCATAAAGACCCGAGCTAAAAGGCAGGCAATAGGGAACAGGGAGTAGGAAATAGCGCGCGAGGCTCCGGTTTAGACTGGATGTGTGGATACCTCTCAGACTTCTACCATCGTGATTTTGGATTTTGGTTCGCAGTATACGCAGCTGATTGCTCGGCGTATTCGTGAGTTCAACGTGTTTTCCGTTGTTCTGCCCTGTACGACTCCTCTAGAGAAGGTGCTGGCGCTGAAGCCGAAGGGGATTGTGCTTTCGGGGGGGCCATCGAGTGTGTATGACGACTCGGCTCCTAAGGCTGATCCGAAGGTGCTTGAGACGGGGCTGCCGATACTTGGGATTTGTTATGGGCTGCAGTTTATGACGCACCATCTGGGGGGGCGGGTGGTTCCGGCGGCGGCGCGGGAGTATGGCCACGCCGAGGTGGAGATTGTTGAGACTACGGCTTTGTTTCATGGGCTTCCGGAGACGCTTGCGGTTTGGATGTCGCATGGAGATCATGCGGAGACGCTGGCTCCGGGTTTCCGCGTGACGGCGAAGACCGCGAACGCCGTTGCAGGCATTGCGGATGAGACGCGGAAGATGTGGGCCGTGCAGTTTCATCCGGAAGTGGCGCATACCAAGCAGGGGATGGAGTTGCTGCGGAACTTTGCGGTGGATATTTGCGGGGCGAAGCAGGATTGGACGCCGGAACACTTTATCGCGACGACGGTGGCGAAGATTAAAGAGCAGGTTGGCGAGACGGGACATGCGATCTGTGGGCTTTCGGGCGGTGTGGATTCGAGCGTGGCCGCGGTGTTGGTGGCGAAGGCGATTGGCGACCGGCTGACGTGCATCTTTGTGAACAACGGCGTGCTGCGCAAGGATGAGTTTGAGAAGGTGCAGAAGACGATGAGGGAAGACCTTCATCTGAATGTTGTGGCCGTCGATGCGAGTGAAAGATTCTTGTCGAAGCTCGCTGGTGTGACCGATCCGGAGACGAAGCGGAAGGCGATTGGCGGCGAGTTCATCGCGGTGTTTGACGATGAAGCGAAGAAGATTTTTGAGGCGGAGAAATCGAGCGGCGAGGAGGTCGCTTGGCTTGTGCAAGGGACGCTTTATCCGGATGTGATCGAATCGGCCAGTGTTCATGGGCCTTCGCATGTGATCAAGAGCCACCACAATGTGGGTGGTCTGCCGGAAGATATGAAGCTCAAGCTGATTGAGCCGCTGCGGGATTTGTTCAAGGATGAGGTTCGCCGCATTGGGCGCGATCTGCAGATGCCGGAAGAGATTCTGGAGCGGCAGCCGTTTCCGGGGCCGGGGTTGGCGGTGAGGATTCTTGGCGAAGTGACGCCGGAACGGGTGGCTATCTTGCAGGAGGCTGATGCGATCTGTGTGGAAGAGATCAAGCGGGCGGGGCTTTATCGCAAGGTGTGGCAGAGCTTTGCGGTGTTGCTGCCGGTGAAGACGGTGGGCGTGATGGGCGACCAGCGGACTTACGCGTATACCTGCGCGATTCGTGCGGTCGAGAGCGAAGATGGCATGACGGCGGACTGGGCTGCGCTGCCTTATGAGGTGTTGCGGGCGATTTCGAGCCGGATTGTGAGCGAAGTTAGGGGGATCAATCGGGTGGTGTATGACATTACGTCGAAGCCGCCGGGGACGATTGAGTGGGAGTAGTGGCTCGGGTGAGCTGCTGTTTCTCTCGATGATTGTGCTGCTTCGAGCAAAATACAGGGGTCCTTCGCTGTGCTCAGGATGACGGGATTTTGGGTGGGGTGGAGGAGAGCGGTCGGGCTTTCGCCCGATAACCCACCCTGCCCGACGATAAGACTGTCGGTCGAGGATGGGGCACTCGGCTGAATTTAGCTGTCTTTGCGGTAGAGGAGGTTTTTCATGGCCTGGCGGCGGGCTTCGTTGGCTTCGGAGATGGACTTGCGTTCGTCGGCGTCCATCTTGGTTTTGCCGTCGCCGCTGGAGGACTCGGGGGAGCTGCACTCGGGGCAGCGGTTGGCGTAGCCGGGCTTGTCGGGCTTTAGTTCGAACTCTTCTTCACAGACGATGCAGGTTTTGATGGGGAATGGCATTGGGACTCCAGATTGCTGGCTTTCAGGAAAGCCCTGGTTCGATTTTACTGGTTGCTTGTGGGTTCGTGCGCCACGGGATAAATCCATGAAATATGCAAAATCAACGAGCATGAGGCCGCTCGCTGATTTTGCATATTTCAGATTTATCCGTCTCTTTAGCAGTGTTGAAGCATCTTGTTAGTGGCCGTAGCCTTCGGCGTGTTCTGAGACTTTGCCGCGGAAGAGCCAATAGACGATGCCGAAGTACATGAGCGCGAGCAACATGCCGAAGCTCCACCAGATGAGGCCTACGCGCAGGGTGTGGGGCCCGGAGATAGCGCTGGCGATGGTGAGGTCGTGGCCTGCGGTTCCGACAGAGGGGAGCAGCACGGGAAAGAGGCCGAGTGCTGCGCCTACGAGCATCGAACTGAGAAAGAGGCAGGAGCCGAGGAAGGACTTCAAGCGCGAGCGGGAGGGTAGGCCGGGACGCATGAGGACGAGTCCGATGATGACGCCGAGGGGCGCGAGGAAGTCTGCGGGGTGGGACGTGTAGTTTGCCAGTGAGGCGGGGCGGGCGAGGATGGTGGCGGGGATTCCGAGGAGGCCGAGGAGGATGACGGCGGGCCAGAGGCGGAGAGCGGTGGTGAGGGCGCGGCGTTCGAGGTGGCCTTCGGTTTTGAGAGCGAGGTAGAGGGAGCCGTGGAGCGCGAGAGCGACGAGGGCGAGGACGCCGCCGAGGACGGTGTACCAGTCGAGGATGCCGGGGTTGGGGCCGGTGCGCCAGTTGGTCCAGAGCGGGAGGAAGAAGTAGTTGTCTGCGCCGAGAGGGACGCCGCGAACGACGTTGCCGAGGGCGGCTCCGAAGAAGATGGTGAGCAGGATGCTGGAGAGGGAGAAGAGGCCGTCGAAGAAGGTGCGCCAGAGCGGGTCGGCGGAGTGGCTGCGGAGTTCGATGCTGACGCCGCGGAGGATGAGGAGCCAGAGGACCATCATGAGCGGGAGATAGAAGCCGCTGAAGGCCGAAGCGTAGAGCAAGGGGAAGGCGAAGAAGAGCGTGCCGCCGGCGGCGAGGAGCCAGACCTCGTTGCCGTCCCAAACGGGGCCGATGGCGCGGAGGGCTTGGCCGCGTTCGGCGTCAGTGCGGGCGACGAAGAGGTAGACGACGCCGACGCCGAGGTCGAAGCCGTCAAGGACGACGTAGGCGGTGAGCATGACGGCGACGATCCAGAACCAGAGAGTTCCCATAGTGACGTACTCCTAAGCCGCGCTCAGGGCGGGTGGGTCGGGGCTGTGTTCGGCTTTGAGGGGGCCGTCCTGGATGTGGGTGTAGACAATGATGATCCAGAGCAGGGAGAGAAGCGTGTACATGCCGAGGAAGCCGAGCAGGGTGAAGAGGCTGTTGCCGGCTCCGACGTGTGGAGATGAGCCCTGCGAGGTTCGGATGAGGCCGTAGACGAGCCAGGGCTGGCGTCCGATTTCGGCGGTCATCCAACCGGCGGTGGTGGCGATGTAAGGTAGCGGCCAGGAGAGCAGGATGGGCCATAGAATCCAGCGGGCGGTGAAGAGCTTGTCACGCCAAAGGAGCAGCGTGGCGACGCCCATGAGTGCGAAAAACCAGGTTCCGAGGCCGACCATGATGTGGTAGCTGTAGAACAAAAGCGGCAGCGTGGAGGGCCACTGATCTTTGGGGAAGTGGTCGAGGCCTTCGACTTCAGCGGCGGTTGTGCCGTAGATGAGGAAGCTGAGGACCTTGTTGACGCGGAGTGGGTTGTCGATGGTTTGGGACTCGTAGTCGGGCTGGCCCATGAGGATCATGCCGGCGCCTTTTTCGGTGTGGAAGAGGCCTTCCATGCCGGCGATGGCGGTGGGTTGATTCTTTGCCATGTACTTGCCGTGGAGATCGCCGGTGGGGAAGATCTGCAGGACGCAGGAGACGATGCCGGTGATGACGCCGAGCTTGAGAAAGATGCGTCCATAGGGGCCGGGGCGATTTTGTAGCAGGTAGAGCGCGCCTACGGAGGCCATGACGAAGGACGCGGTGACGACGGCGGCGCACATGTTGTGCGCGTACTCGAGGATGGCCCATGGGTTTAGGAGCAGGCCCCAGAAGCTGCCGATTTCGTAGACGCCGTTGGGCAGCAGCGTGTAGGCGACGGGGTGTTGCATCCAGGCGTTGGTGACGATGATGAAGAAGCCGGAGATCCAGGAGCCGACGAAGACCAGGAACGCCGAGAGCCAGTGCATTTTGCGCGAGAGGCGGTGTTCGCCGAAGAGAAAGAGGCCTAGGAAGGCAGACTCGAGGAAGAAGGAGAAGATGCCTTCCATGGCGAGCGGCATGCCGATGACGCCGCCGGTGCGGCGGGAGAACTCGCTCCAGTTGGTGCCGAACTGGAACTCCATGGGGATGCCGGTGACGACGCCGAGGACGAAGTTGATGGCAAAGATTTTGGCCCAGAAACGGGCGGAGACGTCGTATTTTTCATCGCCGGTTTTGAGGGCGAGGGTCTTGAGAACGACGATCAGAAGGGCGAGGCCCATGGTGAGCTGCGGGAAGAGGTAGTGATAGGTGATGGTGAAGCCGAAGTGGATGCGATGGAGGGTGAGGGCGTCCATGTAGTGTGCTCCGTTCAAGACTGCGTGAGGCGGGTCCGGCTGGAAGCGACCCTGTTTTATGCGGGCTTGGCTGTCGCAGTCATTCTCTCACCGATGCTGAGAGGTTGTGGCGAATATCGATACTGATGGGCGGATAGCGAACGGCAGTGTCTGCGTTGGATTCTGTTGGGTTAGGCTTCCAGTTTTCAGTTTCGAGTTTTCAGTTTCGAGTTAAGGCTTAGAGCCATGTGTATGCGTGGCGTTGTAAGATGGCTGGCGTAGTTGTCTGACAGATTTTAGCGAGGGATTTGGGATGCGGTTTTTGGTGATGGCTGGTTTGCTGGCGGTGATGCCGAGTGCTTGGGCGGCGGGTGGGATTGGCGCGGTGGCGGTGAAGACTTGCGATGTGCGCGAGTTTGGCGCGAAGGGCGATGGGGCGACCAAGGACACGGCGGCGATTCAGAAGGCGATTGATGTCTGCGCCCTGAATAAAGGCGGCGGGTTGGTGATGCTGAGCGGAGGAACATTTTTGACGGGGCCGATCTCGTTGAAGTCGAACATTACGCTGAATGTTGCGGCGGGAGCGACGCTGCTGGGGTCTCCGGATCGCGCTGATTATCCGAAGATTACGTTTGCGCGAAACCCGACGGTGCAGCCGCTGGTGGGGTCAGTGAACGCGGAGAATATCGTGATTACCGGCGGTGGAACGATTGATGGCAATGGGCATATCTGGTGGGAGTATGTGAAGGGTGTGAAGGATGCGGGCGTGCTGGGGACCGACCATCCGAGGCCGATGGGCGTGGTGTTTGACCACTCGAAACATATACGGGTGGAGAACATTACGGTGCAGAATGCGGGGTTCTGGCAGGTGGTGCCGTACTACTCGGATGATTTGATCTTCCGGAATATGACGATTTTGGCGCCGCACTCACCGAATACGGATGCGATTGATCCGTTCAGTTCGAGCCATATTGTGATTGACCATGTGCGGTCGAGCGTGGGGGATGACAATATTGCGATCAAGTCGGGGGCGATCAACTCGCCGGGGCCGGATGCGCCGAGCACCAACATTACGATTACGGACTGCACGTTTGAGAACGGGCATGGGCTTTCAATTGGGAGTGAGATTGCCGGTGGGGTGCAGCATGTTCATGCGGAGCGGATCCACTTCAAGGGGACTGACCAGGGGATTCGGATCAAAGCGAATCGGGATCGCGGGAACGATGTGAGTGATATCTCGTTCAAGGACATCGATATGGTCGATGTGAAGACGGCGATTTTGATCAGCGAGTATTATCCGAAGGTTTATCCGGAAGGGACGGTGGAAAGCGTGCCGGTGGGGCGGTTGACGCCGCACTTTCACGACATTTCGATTGAGGATGTTCGGGCTACGGGCAGCGATGTGGCGGGTGTGATCGTTGGCTTGCCGGAGTCGCCGGTGGTGGGGTTGACGTTGAAGAATGTCGACATCCAAGCGAAGACGGGGATGAAGATTGCTTACGCGTCGGTGGTGTTGGACCACGTGAAGGTGACGGCTGCGGAGGGTGAGGCGATTACGGTGTCGCCTACTGCGAAGGTGGAGACGAAGTAGAGTTGTTGGTATGAAGCTGGTTATACGAGCGGTTGTTTTGATTGCGGTCTTCGTTGGCGTAGGGTTTGCGGTGGCGAAGGCTGTGATTGAACATGCGGCGGTGAATGGTGCGGCGGGGCCTGAGGTGAGGCTGGCTGGGGCGATGGCGGGGTTGTTTGTGGGTGGGGCGGCGGCGGGGTTGAGTGGGTTGGGGATGGTGTTGCTGCGGCGGAAGTGAGATTTGAGATGCGAGATTCGAGATGCGATGTTGCGTTTTGGATTTGGGGTGGGTGTAGGAGAGAGGGTTCGTGGTTGAAAAGGTTCAGACTGCTGGGGTGGCGCTGGCGGTGTGGCAGGTCCTTCGACTGCGTGATTCGCAAAGTGCGCGAATCACTTCGCTCAGGATGACGGAGTCGCGATGGGGTTGAAGAGAGCGGTCGTTCGCTACCGCGAACGATACCCCACCCTGCCGCGAGGTGAGAGCAGTAGTGAGTCCCTGAGGAGTTGGGCGCGGCGAGGATGGGGCACTCGGATTTGTGGTGATGTAAAGGCTAGATGCCGATTTCGTGGCGGATGGCGTTGGCTATGGCTTCGGCGTGGCGGCGCATGGCTTCTTCGGATTCGGCTTCGATCATGACGCGGGCCAGGGACTCGGTGCCGGAGTAGCGGATGACGACGCGGCCGGAGTCTCTTAGCTCTTCTTCGGCGGCGGCGATGAGAGCGACGACGATGGGGAGGGTTTCGAGGGGTTTCTTCTCGCGGACCTTTACGTTGAGGATGACCTGCGGGAAGTTTTTGAGGTCGGCGATGAGCTGGCCGAGGGTTTTGCCGCTGCGGTGGACGACGTCGAGGACGAGGAGGGCGGTGAGGAGGCCGTCGCCGGTGGTGGCGCGGGCGGGGAAGAGGATGTGGCCGGATTGCTCGCCGCCTAGCGAGGCGCCGGAGTTGCGCATCTCTTCGAGGACGTACTTGTCGCCTACCGGGGCGCGGAGCATACGGATGCCGGAGCGTTTGAAGGCGGCTTCAAGGCCCATGTTGGACATGGTGGTGGCGACGACGAGGTCGCCGGCGAGCTCGCCGCGGGATTGGAGGTCGCGGGCGCAGGCGAGCATGACGGCGTCGCCGTTGACGACGTTGCCGTGCTCGTCGGCGAAGAGGGCGCGGTCGGCGTCGCCGTCGAAGGTGAAGCCCATGGAGGCGTGGCGGACTTTGACTTCGGCAGCCACGATTTCGGGATGGAGCGCGCCGCAGCTGAGGTTGATGTTGCGGCCGTCGGGGGAGGCGTGGGTGACTTCTACGGTGCCCTGAAGCTCGGCGAAGAGCTGGGGAGCGACGGAGCTGGCGGCACCGTTGGCGCAGTCGATGACGACGGTGCGGTTGTCGAGGGAGATGTTGGGGACGGCGTCGAGGAGGAAGCGGATGTACTCGGCGCGGTAGGAGTCGTTGGTTTCGGGGAGAGCGTCGGTGGCGGGGAAGGGAGAAGCAGATTCCTCCGCTTCGCTGCGTAATGACAAATCTTTAGAGGCGAGGACGCGTTCAATTTCGGCTTCGATGCCTAGCTCTACGGCGTCGGGGAGTTTGTAGCCGTCGCCGCCGAAGATTTTGATGCCGTTGTCTTGCCAGGGATTGTGGGAGGCAGAGATGACGATGCCGGCGCTGAAGCCGTGTTTGCGAGCGAGGAAAGCGACGGCCGGGGTGGTGATGACGCCGGCGGACTCGACGGTGGCACCGGCTTGGCGGAGACCGGCGGCGAGCGCGGCGGCGATCCAGGGGCCAGACTCGCGGGTGTCCATGCCCATGATGACGGTGACGGGTTTGGAGGCGGCGGTCTCGGCGAGCTTGGTGGCGAGGGCGATGCCGATGGCGTGGATGGTGCGGGGATCGAGTGGTGCTTGTCCGGCTACGGCACGGATTCCGTCGGTCCCGAATAACTTACGCATGCTTTGTGTCTCACTTCGTCGGTTGAATCTTATTTTTTGAATCTTCTTTTGAGATGCTAGCGGAGATTGCGGTGGAGTGCTGATGGGGCTGAAACCCGAGGGTGTGGGACACGTCTAACGCAACATGCGATTCATGCGTTTGATGGCTTTTACGGCAGTGGCTGCGATGGGCAACTATGGCTTTGCGCAACAGGCAGCACAGCAGGGTGGCAAAGCTGCGGCGGATGCTCAGACGACGGCTCCGGCTTCGGCGAGCAATACGCTTTCGGTGAATGCGAACCTGGTGGTGGTGCCGACGGTGGTGCGGGACAAGCATGGCAAGCTGGTCAACGATTTGACCAAAGATGATTTTGCGCTGCAGGTGGACAAGAAGGCGCAGGTGATTCGGTACTTCGACCACGATACGGATGTGCCGTTGACGCTGGGGCTGCTGGTGGATACGAGCCGGAGCCAGCATAGCGTGATCGATGAAGAACGGACGGCGAGTGCTTCGTTTCTGGATAAGATGCTGACGCCGGCGAGTGCGACGCGTGGGGCGGATAAGGCGTTTATCGTGCAGTTTGCTGGGACGGTGGAGCTGTTGCAGGATGTGACGGATTCGCGGCCGAAGCTGCAGGCGGGGTTGAAGCAGTTGGATACGGCGGGGCCTTCGTTTCAGCCTTCGGCGAATGGGGACAATAGCGGCAGCAGTGGCAGCCATGCGCATGGCGGAACGGCTTTGTATGACTCGGTGTTTTTGTCAGCCGATGAGATTACGGCGAAGGTGAAGGGGCGGCGGGCGCTGATTCTGCTGACGGATGGGGTGGACCCGATTATCTACGCGATCTATTACAAGGGTGACGATCATCAGGATTATCACCAGAATGGGTCGAATGGAGGGCACCACGGCGGTGGTGGATGGCCGGGCGGTGGTGGTGGCGGATGGCCTGGTGGTGGCGGGGGTGGTTATCCCGGTGGTGGTGGTGGAGGGTATCCGAGCGGTGGCGGCGGTGGATCGCCGCGTGGGCCGGATCATACGCCGAGTGTTGACGGCAAGAAGGTTTTGGAGCGGATGTGTGGGGAGACCGGCGGTCGGGTGTTTGAGGTTTCCAAGCACGAGACGGTGGATCAGATCTATGGAGAGATTGCCGAGGAGCTGCGGTCGCAGTACCGGCTGGGGATTTCTCCGAGTGACGAAGCTACCAAGGATGGGTATCACGAGATCGACTTGACGATCGCGGGGGCTAAGGCGAAGGAGAAGTTTGAGATCCAGACTCGGGATGGGTATTACGGGGGGAAGTAGGGTTGCTTCCGGTGGGGTTGTGCGGGGGGGTAGGAGAGCTGGTTAGGCGTACAGTTTCGAGTTTCGAGGTGTGAGTTTCGAGTTAAGGCTGGTGCGGCTTTCTGCTGCGGTTTGTTGTGGGATGACAGGGTTGGGTTGGTGGAGGAGAGCGGTCGAGCTTCGCTCGATGCCCACCCTAGCCGCGCAAAGTGCGCGTGTCGAGGACGGGGCACCCGGTTCGTACCACGCCTGAAAGTCCGGACGTCGGGCACCGGGTGGTGGTGCTCTACGCGAGGCGGCGGTTACTGGTGGTGGGGAGATGCAGGGCTGAGGTGTTGTGTTTGCTGAAGTCGTGGGGGACTAGTCGTTTGCCGTCCCAGTCGAGGGTGAAGTAGGCGACTACGAAGACGATCAGGAGCGTGGCTACGGCGAGGGCTACGACCAGACCGAAGTTGGGTTTGTTTGGGGGGAGCTCTTCGATGTTCATGCCTGTTGGATGCGAGGGAGTGGGTTCGCGTCTGGTGGTGGGCTTTTTGCGGCTATTGGGCTGGGGGCGAGTCGGTGATCCAGTTGTGGGCTTGCATCCAGTGCTGGAGGAGCAACGGCCAGATGGCGAGCTCTGGGGATTTGGGAAGGTTTTGACCCATGCCGGTGCCGTGGGGGCCTTGCTCGAAGATGTGGAGCTCAGCAGGGACGCCGGCGCGATGGAGAGCGTCGAAGAAGAGGCTGGCGTTGCTGGAGTCTACCTTTTCGTCGAACTCGGTGGCGTAGATGAAGCTGGGTGAAGAGTTTTTGGTGACGTGGGCGATGGGGGAGATGGCGTCGTCGAGGGCTTGCGGGGCGTTGGGGCCGGTGAGGGTTTGCATGCCGAAGGTGCCGGGGATGGTGGGGTCGAGCGAGGTGCGGGCGTAGCTGAGGATGGCGAAGTCGGGGTGAGCGCTGAGAGCGTCGATGGCGTCGTGGGGGAAGGTGCCGGAGTTGTAGGGATCGCCGTGGGGTGCGGCGGTGGCGAGGTAGGCGGCCATGTGTCCGCCGGCGGAGAAGCCCCATACGCCGATGGCGTCGGGACGCAGGTGCCAATCGGAGGCGTGGCTGCGGACGAGGCGGACGGCGCGCAGGCCGTCGAGCATAGCGGCGGGATAGAGGTAGCGCGGGCTGAGGCGGTACTGGAGGACGTAGGCGCTGACGTTGTGCTGGTTGAGCCAGCGAGCTTCGGCGGCGCCTTCTTTTTCCATGACGAGGTGGTTGTAGCCTCCGCCGGGGAGGACGATGACGGCGGCATGTGGGCCGGGGCCGGGAGCAGGGTAGGCGAAGAGCCTGGGGATGTCGGCGTCGTCTTTGCCAACGGCTCCGGGAGCGCCGGTGGGCCAGAGGGTTTCGATGGAAGCGAAGCCGATGGGTGGGACGGTGGGTGTGGGTGGAGCTTGAGAGACCGCTGTGCCGATCGCAGTGGTGAGGGTGAAGATAAGGGCGGCGAGGCTGGAGAGGCGGCTGCGGGACGGGCTCATCAACATGCGGAATTATTCCTCGGTCGCAAGAATACGCTGGGGGAAGGACGATGAGGAAGTTGAGGTGTTGGTCGTATGCACCCGCAAAGGTTTTGGGCTGAAGGGACACTTTCGTGTTTTGGTTCCTAAGCGTGCTGGGAACATCCAATGAATGCTTTGCCGCAGAGGATGGTTTAGCGGATGATGGATAGGTGTTGGAGGAGATGACTGTGAGCGTTGGATTGCGTATGGAGAAGGTTTTCGGAGCGGCTGTGCTGGGTGCAATGCTTTGCCTGATACCGGTTGGGATGACGTCGACGGCTGCAGCGCAGGGGCCGACGCCGAAGCAGATTTATCCGACGGTGGAAGCTTCTCCGGCAGGGGTGCAGGCCGCGATTGCCAAGGCTCGGCGTACGCATAAGCGGGTGCTGATCGATTTTGGCGGGGATTGGTGTGGCGACTGCCAGGTGCTGGATATTTACGCCAACCAGAGCCCGAACAAGGAGCTGCTGGCGAAGTATTTTGTGAAGGTGAATGTGAACATCGGGCGGATGGATGCGAACCTTGACCTGGCACACAAGTATGGTGTGCCGATTACGGGTGTTCCTGCGCTGGCGGTGGTGGATGGCTATGGCAAAGTGATCTTTGCGCAGACGAAGGAGTTTTCCGATATGCGAAATATGCAGTCGTCTGACTTGACGGCCTTTTTAAATAAGTGGAAGCAGTAACATTGGCGTGATGGCAAGCTCGTATGCCGAAACGACGTGGCGTAAGGTCTGTGTCGCTCCGGCGCACACGACGCTGCATCTGCTTGCGGTGTTGAAGAGGTCGTTGAGTTCGGCGTTGGAGCATGATGTGCTGACGGTGGCGCAGGCTACGGCTTACTCGGCGATGGTGGCTTTGTTTCCGGCGTTGATTGTGGCGGCGGCGGTGGTGGCGTTGCTGCCGGATACGGTGCCGCTGCGGTTTCAGATGTCGATCTTCTTCGATCGCGTGTTGCCGCCGAATGTGAGCCCGCTGCTGGATGCTTACTTTGCGACGACCCATAGGAATCCGCATACGGCGTGGTCTCTGCTGGGGTCGTTGGTGGTGAGCATTACAGGTGCGGCGAGTGTGATGGCGACGCTGATGGAAGGGTTTCGGCGGGCGCATGAGTTGCCGCTGCAGCGGAAAGCTTTCTGGTCGCGGAGGGGACGGGCTCTGGCGCTGGTTCCTCTTTCTTTGCTGCCGATGTCGGTGGCGAGCTTGCTGGTGGTTTTTGGACACCTGATGACGCAGTGGCTGGCTGGCGAAGTGATGCCGGGGGTGAGGACGCTGGTGTATGTGGTGGCGTTCATTGTGCGGTGGTCGATGGCGTTGATGGGCAGCGTGGGGATTATTGCGGTGATCTATCACCTGGGCACGGACCTGACCAAGCACATGCGGGAGCACATGGAGCCGTGGCTGGAGTTGCGGATGGACTGGAGCTGGCGGGCGAGTCTGCCGGGGGCGATGGTTGCGACGCTGCTGTGGTTTGTGACGACGCTGGCGTTTGGGTTGTATGTGACGCGGTTTGCGAATTACTCGCAGGTGTATGGATCGCTGGGCGCGGCGATTGCGCTGATGTTCTGGCTGTACATTATTGCGCTGAGCGTGCTGGTGGGGTCGGAATTTAATGCGCAGTTGGTGGCGGAGCGGCGGAATGCACGGGATTCTGCGGCTGCGGGGCGAGTTCACCATGCGGTTCGACGCGGTGAGTCGTCCGACAGGTAGAATGTCTGACTGACGGCTTCGTAAAATGTGCGAGCAATCGCTTACAGTGTAGGCGTCCGGTTTAAGCCATTGCGGCTGCGCCGGAACGTCAGCGGAAGGATTTGTGCAGATGAGTGTGAAGAATGGCGCGTGGGGCTCGGCTTCGGCGGGGAATTTGCGGCGAGCGAAGATTGTAGCAACCTTGGGACCGGCTTCGAGCGATCAAGAGACGTTTCGGCAACTGGTGCGCGCTGGGCTGGATGTAGCGCGGTTGAACTTTTCGCATGGATCTCATGCGCAGAAGACCGAGCTGATCGCGATGGTGCGGAAGATTGCGCGCGAAGAGAATAAGCCGATCTGCATTCTGGCCGATCTGCAAGGGCCTAAGATTCGTACGGGCGTACTGGTGGACCATAAGCCGGTGCTTCTGGTTGCGGGCAAGACGCTGACGATTACTCCGGAGCAGATTGAAGGCACGGCGGAGCGCGTGAGCACGGTGTTTACGACGCTGGCGGAGAACCTGAAGCCGGGCGACCAGGTGTTGCTGTCGGATGGGTTGATTGAGCTGCGGGTGATTGAGATGAAGGGCGCCGATGTGGTGACCGAGATCATCAACGGCGGGATGCTGGGCGAGAAGAAGGGCATCAACCTTCCGGGTGTGGCGATCAAGGTGCCTGCACTGACGGAGAAGGATGAAGAGGATCTCGAGTTTGCGCTGAAGGCTGGCGCGGATACGGTCGCGGTTTCGTTTGTGCAGACGGCGGACGATGTTCGCTATGTGAAGAGCCGCATTGCTGCGCTGGGCTATGACGCGTGGGTGATTGCGAAGCTGGAGAAGCCGCAGGCGATCGACCATCTGGACAGCATTCTGGAAGCAGCGGATGCGATTATGGTGGCGCGTGGCGACCTGGGTGTGGAAGTGCCGCCGGAGAAGGTGCCGGCGATTCAGAAGCATATTATTCGGCGGGCGAATGAGTATCTGAAGCCGGTGATTACGGCGACGCAGATGCTGGAGTCGATGATTGAAAACCCGCGGCCTACGCGGGCGGAAGCATCGGACGTAGCGAACGCGATCTATGACGGAACCGATGCTGTGATGTTGTCCGCGGAGAGCGCGGCGGGCAAGTATCCGGTGGAGTCGGTTGCGATGATGAACAAGATTGTGATCGAGACGGAGAGCCAGATGTTGCATGAGGTGCGGCATTCGCTGCCGCGCCGGCACAAGGCTACGATGACGGTGCCGGAGACGATTTGCGAGTGTATGGCTCACTCGGCGCAGGATTTGGATCTGGCCGCGATTGCGATCTTTACGGAGAGTGGCAATACGGCGAGGCTGCTATCGAAGTACAGGCCGGATGCGCCGATCTTTGCGCTATCGCCGTATGAGCATGTGGTGCATCGCGCGATGCTGCTTTGGGGGACGTTCCCGATTCAGTGCGAGCGGTTTGTGGGCACCGATATGCTGGTGAACACGGCCGAAGACATTCTGGAGTCGCGTGGGTATGTGAAGGCGAAGCAGGTGGTTGGGATTGTTGCAGGTACGGCGACGAAGACCGGGGCTACGAACTTTATGCGGCTGCATTTGGTGGGGGACAGATAGAGGCAGCGGCGGCGCTTGGTTAGGCCGCCTTGCTTAGGACTGGTGAGATTTTGGTGCGCTTCTTTTTGCGAACCTGAGCCAGATCGTACTGAACCTGCATGCCGAGCCAGAACTCGGGGTCGGAGTTGGGGAAGGCCTCTGATAGCTTGACGGCAACGGAGGCTGAAATGCCGAGACGTCCGTTGAGGATCATGGATAGATTGGCGCGGGTCATGCCAAGATGCTTGGCGAGAGTGCTGACGGTGATCGAGTCGCCCATGTAGGCACGAACGCCTTCGCCGGGGTGGGGTGGGTTGAACATCTCCATAACGCTTCTCCTTGCTGCTAGTGGTAATCCTGATAGTCCACAACTTCGACGTTGCTGCCGGAAAATCTGAAGGTCAAGCGCCAATTTCCATTTACTTTGACTGACCAGTGACCTTCCAACTTGCCAGTGAGTGGGTGTAAGTCCCAGCCGTCAACACCCATATTGCTGGGACGAGTGGCTTGGTTCAGGAAGCCAAGTTGCAGCGCCAGTTTCTTTGCGTGAGCGGGCTGAATGCCTGCCTTTGAACCGGTCTGAAAGAACTTTTGCAGACCGTGGTGCTTGAAAGACAGGATCATCTCAACTGCTCTCCGAATTGAGAGAACTGTATCACATTGTAATACGGGTAATGAGTAGAAGTTTTGCTCAAGGGAAAGACCATACAATCGAGGGATGGGAAAGATCCACGTACTTTCGGACCAGGTGGCGAACCAGATTGCCGCTGGCGAGGTGGTGGAGCGGCCGGCTTCGGTGGTGAAGGAGCTGCTGGAGAACTCGATTGATGCTGGAGCTACGCGGATACGCGTGGAGATCGAGGCGGGTGGGCGGAAGCTGATTCGGATTGTGGACAACGGCCACGGAATGGGAAGAGATGATGCGCTGCTGGCGTTTGAGCGTCATGCTACTTCGAAGCTGAGGTCGTCGGATGATTTGTTGTCGATTGCTACGCTGGGGTTTCGTGGGGAAGCGTTGCCTTCGATTGCGAGTGTGGCGCGGCTGAGTCTGGAGACTCGTGCTGCGGACGATGAAGTGGGAACCGCGGTTGAGATTGCAGGTGGGAATATTTTGCGGGTCGAGGATGCCGGATTGCCGGCGGGGACGACGATTGCGGTTCGGGACTTGTTTTTCAATACGCCGGCGCGGCGGAAATTTTTGCGCAGTGAACAGACCGAGCTGGGGCATGTGGCGGCGCTGGTAACGCACTATGCGCTGGCGCATCCGACCAAGCACTTTGAGCTGCACTCGGCGACGCAGGCGTTGCTGGTGGCGCCTGCGGTGGCGAATGCGGGTGAGAGGCTGTTTCAGATCTTTGGGCGGGAGACGTTTGAGAGCCTGATTCCGGTGGCGGCGGAGATGGACTTCGCCCGGGCGGGGCTGCCGGAGCCTCCGCCGTGGAAGCGTGGCGAGGACTATGAGGCGGCGGAGCCGGGGTTTGTAAGGCTGAGCGGGTTCGTGAGCAAGCCGGAGTTGCAGAAGCTCAATCGGAACTCGATTTATGTGTTTGTGAATGGGCGGCTGATTCGCGACCGGTTGATTCTGCATGCGTTTACGGAGGCTTACCGGAATATCATTCCGCCGACGTCGTATCCGGTGGTGTTGTTGTTTTTGGAGATGCCGCCGCAGGAAGTGGATGTGAATGTGCATCCGGCGAAGACCGAGGTGCGGTTTCGGCAGGGAAGTTTTGTGCATGATTTTGTGAGGGACTCGGTGCGGACGGCGTTGATGAATGCGCGGCCAGCGGCGAGTTTCTTTCAGGCGTTGCACTCGGCGCCTACGGCCAGCTCGTCGTTGATGGTGGATGTGAGTCCGCTGCCGGGAGTGGATGGAGCTGTGTTCGATCCGCGGGGGATGGTGGCAGAGAGCGAAGGGGTGGTTGATCCGGCGGATGTGGCGGCGTTTGAACTGCGGGGGCGGTTGGTGCCGGAGTCGCCGGGGCGTTTGAGCTTTGAAGGCAGTGGGATTGCGGTGGGGTATGACAATTCCGCTACCCCACTCATGAACGATGAGACCGTTCATGAACGGGGCACCCAGAGTGGGGGCTCGTTGAACTCGCTTGGGTCGCTGAAGTCGCTGGGGCAGCTTAGGGACTCGTTTATTTTGGCGACGAATGAAGAAGGGCTTTGGATCGTCGACCAGCATGTGGCGCATGAGCGGGTGCTGTTTGAGAAGATTCTGCGCGAGCGGAAGGTGGAGGCGGTGCAGCGTCAGCGGTTGTTGATGCCGGTGTTGATTGAGCTGCTGCCGGAGCAGATGGTGACGTTTGCGGCGATTGCCGAGGAGTTGGAGCGGAACGGGTTTGAGGCGGAGCCGTTTGGGCCGAGGACGCTGGCGGTGAAGGCTACTCCGGTGGGGCTGGAGGGCAAGGAGCTGGAGCGGGTGCTGGAGGAAGTGCTGGGGGTGACCGAGAAGTCGGCACAGGTGGAGAATGAGGAGCTGCGGCGGACGCGAATTGCGGCTTCGATTGCCTGCCATGCGGCGATCAAGGTGAATATGCCGCTGGAACCGGCGAAGATCGAGTGGTTATTGGCGGAATTGGCGAAAACTGAACATCCTACGAGTTGTCCGCATGGCAGACCCATCGCATTGCGGTATTCTTTAAAAGACATTCAGCGGGCGTTTCAGCGCATATAGGCTTTCTGCCTTTTGGCTGCGGCGTTTAGCCCGCTCCTGCCGGTGTAATGTTTCGGCTCCGCAGTTTCTTCCGATCGGTCGTCTCGATCCAGTTTTCCGATCTCCGCTAGCCGGGGGTCTGTGCTTTGTGCGGCCATGCTACATTTTTGCCGACAGCACCGAAGGGGTACGTCTTGAGTTTTTCATCTGATTCATTAGGTTCATCGAGTTCTTCTAAAGATTTCAATGTGGAGCAGCTAGCGGCTGCCCGCGCAAAAGCATGGCATCAAGCCGGTGAGCCGCTGCTCACGCTGGATGCAGTGCGCGACTGGCTGACGGCGAGCGGGATTGTTTTGTTTGCTCCTCGGACGCAGCAACTGCCGATGCCCGCGCCTTCGCTGGTAGAGGCGACGCTGGGCGCCTCAAGTGGTGGTCCTACGGATGGGCAGATTGATGCAGCCAAGGCCCTGGTGGCCCGGCTGGTGGCGGAAGGCAATGCGCTGCCGCTGAACCTGCTGGGGATTCCGGGCGATCTGCCGGACTTTGTGGTTTCGGCACAGGTGTTCAGCTTTATCTTTACGATGCGCGGCGACAAGGCGTGGAAGCTGCCGCCGACGACCACGGGCGCGATCAAGGTTTCTCCGCTGAGCGTGCGGGTGTATGAAGTGCTGGCGGAGAAGGGTGCGATCAGCGCAGCCGAGATCGCCACTGAGCTGGGCCGTGAGCTGACGGAGAGCGCGGTTCTGCGGTCGCTAAGCGAGCTTTGGTCGAACCTGCGGGTGATTCCGCTGCTGCAGCAGGGCGAGGCTGTGACGCTGTGGGAGCTGACGTCGCGTCGGTTTACGAAGGCGATCAAGGCAGGGATCAATGCGGGGCAGCCTACGGCGCTTTCGGCGTTGATTTCGCTGTACCTGGCGCAGGCTTTGCTGGCTACGGAAGATGAAGTTGAGACGTTCCTTTCGCCGCTGGCGGCGCGGTCGCGGATTCGTGAGGTGCTGCATGCGCTGACGGGTTCGAGGCAGCTTGAGACGATTGTGCTCGAAGGCAAGATGCTGCTGCATATTCCGGGGACGCTGCCGGAGTTTCCGGCGATTGAGAAGCCGGAGCCTACGGAAGAAGAGATTGCAGCGGCTGCGGAGCTCGCGGCTGCGGCGGCTGAGGGCGAAGGACGGATCAAGAAGTTTTCGTCTAGCTCAGAGCGTCGCGCGTTTGGTGACTTCAAGGGCAAGCCGGCGAAGAACTTTGGGTCAGGCCCGTCGCGGCTTGGAGCGCGGACGGCACGGCCTTCGGCTGGTGGGATGCGTCCGGCGTTTGGGCGTTCGGCTGCGGGTAAGCCGGATGGCGAGCGTCGTCCGTTCCGTCGCGATGCAGCGGCGGGCGATAAGCCGAGCTTTACGAAGCCGTGGAGCGAAGATCGTAAGCCGCGTGCGGAAGGTGATGCTCCGAAGCGTCCTTACGTGAAGCGTGAGGGTGCTGAGGGTGGATCGAGCTTTGCGAAGCGTCCTTACACACCGCGTGAAGGTGGAAGCGATCGTCCTTCGTTTGGCGGGGATCGTCCTTCGTATGGAGCAAAGCGTTCGTTTGATAAGCCGGCGTTTGGAGCCAAGAGGCCTTATACGCCTCGTGAGGGTGGGTCGGATCGTCCTGCGCGTCCGTATGCGCCACGTGAGGGCGGTGGTGATCGTCCGTCGTTTGGTGCGAAGCGGACGTTTGGGGATAAGCCTGCGTTTGGGGCAAAGCGGCCGTATACGCCGCGTGAAGGCGGGTCGGATCGTCCGGCGCGTCCTTACACACCGCGTGAGGGTGGCAGCGACCGTCCTTCGTTTGGCGGAGATCGTCCTGCGTACGGGGCGAAGCGTTCGTTTGATAAGCCTGCGTTCCGGAAGCCTGCCTTTGGCGGGAGCGAAGGTGGCGAGCGTAAGCCGTATGAGCGCAAGCCGTTTGTGAAGCGTGAAGGCTTTGAAGGTGGGGAGCGTCCGCGGCGTGATTTCGCGGCGGGTGCTTCGCGTCCGGATTCGTTCTCGAAGTTCCGCAAGACGGAAGGCTTCAAGAAGCCGTTTACGCCGCGTGAGGGTGATAGCGAGCGTCCGGCGTATGGCGGCAG
>Ga0302305_1000600_pt1 | contig 21288 bp, 15 predicted proteins | sample III_Palsa_E2_3_FD_198764 | JGI IMG/M metagenome (GOLD analysis project Ga0302305, IMG submission 198764) | Peat permafrost microbial communities from Stordalen Mire near Abisko, Sweden - III_Palsa_E2_3 | ecosystem: Environmental > Terrestrial > Soil > Palsa > Peat permafrost | place: Sweden... | reverse complement strand
ATGACTTTCGGGCGATCTATCATGGCAATCCCGGTGGTGCTCATGCGGGGCGAGCTGTGGAGCAGGTGGCGGAGCTGCTGGCGGAGCAGGGTCGCGAGCTGAAGGATCGCAAGAGTTTGCGCGATGCGGCTGGGCAGTATGAGTTTCTGGCGAAGGCGTATCCGGGTGGTTCGCTGGCTTCGTCGGCTTTGGGACATGCGTTGGAGTTGCTGGGGCCGGATGCGGCGAACGATGCTGTGGAGGCTCGCAAGGTTGAGGTGGATCTGCGGACGGATTATCCGCGGAGTGCTGAAGTGAAGGCGTTGGATGGTGGGGCTCTTCCGGGAGGGGACGTGGCGGTTCGGAAACCCGGGTTCGAGAGTCCGATCCCCCACCCCGGCGAGCAAGTGCGCTCGCCGGGGACCCCGGACCCGGGGCACCCGGTTGTTGAGGTGGGGAGTGCTTCAACGCATCGGACGAAGACGATTGTGACGCCGCCAAGTCCTGATGATGCGGATGCTTCGGCTGTTCCTGCTCCGGTGGTGCGGAAGAGTGCTGCTGATGAAGCGGAGGCTGTTGTGGCTTCGGATGCGGCGCCGGTACGGAAGCACATGGCGCAGGTTACGGGGATTCGGCACTGGTCTACGGCTTCGTATACGCGGGTGGCGATCGACCTGGGCGATGAGGTTGAGTACCAGGCGGCGCGGGTGGAACATCCGGATCGCATCTTCTTTGATCTGCACAATGCGCGGTTGGCGCAGGAGCTTGTGGGTAAGAGCTTTGCGGTGACCGACGATGGATTTCTGGTGAGGATTCGGGCGGCACAGTTTTCGAATGATGTGACGCGCGTGGTGTTGGATGTACACGAGGTGGCGGAGTACTCGGCGTTTCTGTTGCCGAATCCTTATCGGCTGATTATTGATATCCACGGGAAGAAGCAGGGAGCAGTTAACAGCGAACAGTTAACAGCGAACAGTGAACCGGCGACAGGGGATGGAGTTGGTGGTGGGGACTCTACTCAGGCTGCGCCTTCGCAGGCTGTGACTTCGCAGAGTGCTACGACGCTGGGAGCGAAAGGGACTGAGGTTTCGGCGTTGCCTCCTATGCCGGTGACGGATGGGAGTGTGGGGTTTGGGTTGCCGGTGCGGAAGGCTGCCGGGCAGACGAGTGCGACGAAGACGGCGGTGGTGGCGCAGCCGCGGGTTGTGATCTCTGCGAAGCCGACGGCGGCGAAACCGGTGCCGAATACGGTGACTACGCGAGCAGGAGATAACGGGCTTGAGGTTGCGGCGGTGAGTCAGCAGCAGGGCAAGGTAGAGGCGACGAGTCGGCCTACTTCGCAGCCGATTGTTTCTAAGAGCAGGGAACAGGGAACAGGGAATAGGGATCAGGACACTAGTGAGGACGCGCCGGTGGTTCCGGCGAAGACGCTGCGGGGTAAGGGGCGTGGAGCGGTGACGCAGGCGCATGTGGATGGGGCGCCCGTAGATGCGCCGCCACCGACGGCGGATGGTGAGACGTCGCTGGTGCGGGCGTTGGGGTTGAAGATTGGGCGGATCGTGATCGATGCCGGGCATGGTGGGCATGACTCGGGAACGCTGGGTGCGGGCGGGATTGAAGAGAAGGATGTTGTGCTGGATGTTGCGCTGCGGCTGGGCAAGCTGCTGCACGACCGGCTGGGTGCGGAGATTGTTTATACGCGCGCCGACGATACGTTTATTCCGCTGGAGACACGGACGGCGATTGCGAATAAAGCGCAGGCGGATCTGTTTATTTCGATCCATGCGAACAGCTCGCAGGATGCGAGTGCGCGTGGGGTTGAGGTGTACTACCTGAACTTTACGAGCGATCCGGATGCGATGAAGGTGGCAGGGCGGGAGAATGCTGTGTCGACGCAGAGCGTGCATGAGCTGAGCGACCTGGTGAAGAAGATTGCGCTGAAGGACAAGATCGACGAGAGCAAGGAGTTGGCGAGCGATGTGGACGAGTCGCTGTTTGCGGGGATTACGAAGGGCAATGAGGGGTTGAAGAATCGTGGGGTGAAGAAGGCTCCGTTTGTGGTGTTGATTGGAGCGAATATGCCGTCGATTCTGGCGGAGATTAGTTTTGTGACGAATCCGCAGGATGCCGAGGAGCTGGAGAGGCCGGCGTATCGCGAGCGTGTGGCGGAGAGTTTGTACAACGGTGTGGCTCGGTATGCGGGTGGGATCAATGGAGCGAAGCCGGTGCGGACTACGGAACGGGCGGCTAGGTAGGGTGGGGGTTGTTAGTTCTTAGTTGTTAGTGTGGGTGTAGAGCGGTGGTGGAGCATGAGGGTTGTGGCCGAAAGCCCGGAGCTGCATAGCTTGTGTGAGGGGTGTGGGGAGAGCGGGTCTGATCGAGCTTTGAGCTGCCAGCTTCGAGCTGCGAGTTTTTCGGGGTGAGTTTCGTGGGTGGGTTGGGAAATCGCTCACGTTTGGTGGATGTTGTAGTCTTTGCCTTGTATGAATATTGTGCTGCGACGGGGCTTTTTACTGGGTTCGATGGTGTTGGGGATGGCGGCGGGCGCCTGGGGGCAGAGCTCTGTTGCGCTGTCGGAGCCGAGTGCGCCGTTGCTTCCGGCTAGCTTTGGGGAGTGGAAGCCGGGTGCGGCTGCTGCGGTGACGGGCTCGGGGTACTCGCTTTCCAATGTGAGCAAGGATGCGCTGGAGGAGTGTGGGCCGCAGCGGTCGCAGGTGGCCGACTACACGCGTGATGGGCATGGGCTGCATGTGGAGGCGATCCAGTTTGGCGACCGGACGGGAGCGTTCAGCGCGTTTACGCTGGCGACGCGGCCGGATATGAGCTGGCGGAAGGATCTGGGATCGACCGCTGCGGTTGGCGATGGGGCGGTGTTGTTTACGGTAGGGACTTCGATTGTGCTGGCGCAGCCGGCGACGGCGGCGGATATTGCTACACTGAAGCCGCTGGTGGAGTTGATGCCGAAGGTGGTGGGGAACAAGGGTGTGGCTGCGTTGCTGCCGACGCTGCTTCCGGAGAAGGGATTGGTGGATGGCAGCGTGCGGTATGCGCTGGGGGCGGCGAGTTACCAGGCGCAGGGTGGGATTCTGCCGGCGAACTCGCTGGGGTGGGAGAAGTCTGCTGAAGCGGTGACGGCGAAGTATGCCGACAAGCGCGGAGCGGAGACGCTGACGATGCTGCTGTATCCGACGCCGGCGATTGCGGGGAACTATACGCGGGTGGTGCAGGGGCTGATCGTGTCGGCGGGCTCGGAGTTTGCGAAGGCGAAGGTGAGGCGCGAGGGCGAACTGATGCTGCTGGCTTCGGGGAGTTTTTCGGGCGATGAAGCCGAGCACATGATTGAGAACATCCACCTGAAGCAGCAGGTGAGCATCGACAACGATGTGGAGCCGACGGTGCATACGAAGATTGTGCAGACGTACAGCCTGCTGGCCAACATCGCGATACTGACAGGGGTGCTGATGCTGGCGGCGATCCTCCTGGGGCTGTTTCTGGGCGGCGGGCGGGCGGCGTATCGCGTGATGCGCGGCAAACCGGCGGCGAGCGAGCCGGAGTTCCTGAGCCTGCACCTGAATCCGCAAAGTAAGCCTGTAAGGTTTGAAGATGTGGGGAATCGGGAGTGAGGAACGAGGAACGGCGAAAACCCTAAGAAAACCGGGGATTGCCGGAGGTAACTTTGTAAATTGTTGAAAATAGGTGCATTGCGAATTCTTGAAAACTTTCTTGACAGCGTGGGAAGCCGCACCTACTCTTGCACCTAGAGAGTTCTGATGGCTTTGCCTCCGTTGGAACTGCCTCCCATAGAAAGGGTCGCCCTGTTGCCGGGCGGCCCTTTTGCTTTGTGGAAAAGGGGGGACGGAATGGGTGGTGTGGGTTCCTATCGAAGGGTGTGCTGCGGGATAGGAAGGCATTCCCCACGGGCTAAAGCCCTGTTCGATGGAGGGTCAATGAGACCCGAGGCTGAAGCCTCGGGGTACCTGATTGTGTGGTGTCTTCTAGAGTCTGGGAAGTTTGAAGAAGAGCGGTCGCGCTCTTCGCGCGATGCCCGGGTCCGAAAATCCGGACCCGGGGCACCCGAATTGTGCCGATGTGGAGGAGAGCGGTCGGGCTTCGCCCGATAGCCCACCCTGGCGCGATTCGGAAGTCGAGGTTGAGGGTGACAGTTGGGGCGCGCCGAGGATGGGGCACTCGGAGCGGGGGTGGTATGACCCATTGGTTGTAGTGGGGTACCCCTAATGGTTCAAAGATGGGTACCAAGGGGGGATTTCGGTAGGTAACCAACTTTAGCAAGATAGTGGTTACCAATTCCCGACACGGGCCTTTCTGCGGTACAGACGATTTACGGAGACACTATGCACGTTCTAACTGTCACACTTACTTGCGTCATGATGATCCTGGCGCCAGCTATCGTCGCTTTGGCAGGCCGTTTGAAGCCGGATGAGGATATGGAGTTGGAGTAACCACCACACGGAAGTAACCATCCTTCCGAGCCTTCGATTTCTCGAAGGCAAGCCCTGTCAGACAGCTTTGTGCTAGTGTGGCAGAGCAGTTTTGTGGAGGCTTCTGGTGATGGTTTGCGGAAATAAGTGGTTTGTGGCGGCTGGCATTGGCGGCTGTTTTCTTTTGCTGGGTGCGATGGGAAGCGCTCAGGATACGCGACAGGTGAGTGAGCCGGAGATTCCGCCGGTTTGTGTGCGGCTGGAGGCGAAACTCTTTGCTTCGTCGGACGCGAATGGTGGGAAGGTTCGCGAGGAAGACGAGCAGAAGCTCGATACGGAACGGATACAGAAGGCTCTGGATGGGTGCGGAGCAGGGAAAGCTGTGGAGTTGGCGATTGCGTCGACCTGCAAAGGCGCGGCTGGCGCTTGTGGGATTGGGGGGAATGCGTTTCTCTCCGGGCCGCTGGATTTGCGCGAAGGTGTGACGCTGCTGGTGGATCAGGGAGTGACGTTGTTTGGGTCGCGCGATCCGAAGGTGTATGAGATCAAGCTGCCGGATGCGAATGCGGATGCTCCGGGGCTGTGTGGGACGTCTGTGCCTCGGCCGACGACGTTTCCGGTGCAGCTTGCGGCGGATGCGAGGGCGCGGCGCGGGGGCTGCCGGTCGCTGATCAATATTGTGGACGTGAAGAATGTTGGGATCATGGGTAAGGGCGTGATCGATGGACGTGGGTACGCGAAGATTATGGGCAAGGACTATAGCTGGTGGGAAATGGCTCGGAAGGCGCAGCCGAAGGATGATCTTTATTACACGCCGCGCTTGATTATTGCGAGCCATGCGGATGGGCTGACGCTGTATCAGATTGCGCTGCACAACTCGCCGAACTTTCATGTGGCTGTGAATGGGACGAATGGGTTTACGGCGTGGGATGTGCATTTGAATACGCCGGTGGATAAGACGCTGGATGCGCGGAATACGGATGGGATCGACCCTGGGGGTTCGACGAATATAACGATTGCGCATAGTTGGATCGATAATGGCGACGACAATATCGCGGTGAAGCAGGGTGTGAGCCATATGAGCGTGCTCGACAACCACTTCTACTCCGGGCATGGGATGTCGATTGGGTCGGAGACGGTGTTGGGTCAGAGCTATCTGCTGGTGGATGGACTCGTTGAGAACCATACGACGAGCGGCATTCGCATCAAGAGCAATGTGAAGCGCGGTGGGCCGGTGCATGACCTGGTGTACGAGAACATCTGCATGAAAGATGTGCCGATACCGATTGCGATCTCTCCTTATTACACGAACCAGACGGTGGAGCCGTTTGAAGATCCGAAGTATGTTGGGGATAAGATTCCCGACTACAAGGCGATTACGCTGAAGAATATCTACTCGGAGACGCCGGGGGATGTTTTGATTGCGGGGTTGAATGACGAGCACAGGACGGAGATCACGCTGAGTAACGTGTTTGTGAAGGGGATCAAGCCGGAGCAGGTGCATCTGGACTACGACGACATCACGACCAAGGGCGAAGGTGTGAACTTTTCGCTGGAGGGGAAGAGTGTGAAGGTTGTTACGGGGTCGATTGTTGCGGGGAAGGTTGCTGATCCTTGTGAGGGGAAGTTTGTGCCGATGCGGTAGGGTGGGCGCACTGAGTCTGAGACTCCCGGGTCCGAAAGTCCGGACCCGGGGCACCCCTTTTCGTGGCGGGTTGAGGAGAGCGGTCGCGCTGTTCGCGCGATGCCCACCCTAACGACGATGAAGTCGTCGTGAGATGGGGCACCCGGATTTATGGCTGCGTGGGGCGGCTACGGGTGTGGATTTTGCGTATCGGGGATTTCCCGATAGAATGACAGAGAAGCAGGCCGATGTAGCTCAGTTGGTAGAGCAACTGATTCGTAATCAGTAGGTCAGCGGTTCAACTCCGCTCATCGGCTCCATTCCTTCCTTTTCACTTGACAGCGTGGTTTTACGTCGCACCCTGCGGATAACGCGGGGCGAACCTGTTTTGGTTCAAGATATCCACTGAAATCTTCTGGACGGGGCTACTAAGCTCTTGAAGGTTGAAGGGTTGCGCCGCATACTCGGGAGAAAGAGAGCAGCCGCATGGTGCGGTTGACCTTCCTCCGAGACCTGGACTAGAGACGAGCGCCGTGAGCCGATATTGTCGAGAAGACGTTCTGCGAATTCTGCGTTTGCCCGTTCGCCAGCTCGCAGCATGGGAGCGAGCCGGGCTGGTGGCCTCCAACGAACATTACAGCTTTGATGAACTGGTGCAGTTGCGGAAGCTGCGCGACCTGACAGCGACTCGGATTTCGGTAAAAAGCATCAGGCGGTCTGTAGACGCGATGCAGAAGGTTTCCGGGATGGCGAATCCGCTGCAGGAGTCGGCTGCGGTAAGGTCGGGGTCGGGGCGGCTGGCGTTTCGGCAGTGGGGCGCGCTGGTCGATCCGGTGACGCGGCAGATGGCTTTTGATTTTGAACTGGCTCCTTGTGCGGGGATGATTGTGGTTCGCGCGAATGGGCAGGCGCCTTCGCGGCTGGCTGGCGAGGTGCAGGAGATGTTTCTGCGCGCGGTGCGGCTGGAAGAGCGCGGCGAGACGATTGGGGAAGCGAAGGTGTTGTACGAAGCGATTCTGGAGATGCAGCCGAACCATGCACCGGCAGCGATCAATTTGGGGACGATTCGGTACAACGAGCGGGATTACGTGGCGGCGGAGACGTTTTACCGCAGAGCTACGGTTGCTGATCCGGAGTATGCGCTGGCGTTCTTTGACCTGGGTAATGTGTTGGATGAGCAGCAGCGGCTGACCGAAGCGATTGCAGCGTATGAGCGGGCGTTGGAGCTGGTTCCGGCGTATGCGGACGCGCATTACAACCTGGCGCTGGCGTATGAGCGGATGAAGGAGCCTCGGCGGGCGTTGCGGCACTGGGAAGCGTATGTGAAGCTTGATCCGAGTGGGCCCTGGGCGAGCCATGCGCGAGGGCAGGCGAAGAGGATTCTGGGGTCGGAGCGGTTGGCGATTGTTAGCCGTCATGGACGGACGCTAAGGATTGCTGGATAGGGACACGTTCGAGTTTGGAGACGTGGCTGGATGAGAACTGAGATTCCCACATCTCAGAAGCGAGATGTGGGGCACCCCTTTTATTGCTGGGTTGAGGAGAGCGGTTCGCTAAGCGCGAATGCCCACGTTAGCCGCAAAAGCGCGGCGAACATGGGGTCACCCGGATTTGTGCGGTTACGAGCGAGAAGCAGATTCCTTCGCTGCGCTGCGGAATGACAAGCTAGAGGGGATGGCAACCAAGTGTGGGCACGTTTGCTGCTTGCGCTGATACACTCCCATCCAACGCGATAACTTTTCTGAAACCTGTAGGAGACCCTTACTGATGGCTGCACCTTCGACCTTTCGCCCTTTTGTGCCTGCAACGGAAGACCGCAAGGAGCTGTCCTTTCGGGCGCTGCTGCTGGGGTCGATCTTTGGCGTGATCTTTGGTGCGGTGACGGTGTATGTGGGGCTGCGGGCCGGGTTGACGGTGGCGGCGAGTATACCGATCTCGGTGCTGTCGATTTCGATCCTGCGGGTGTTTGGGAAGTCGACGATTTTAGAGAACAACATTGTGCAGACGACCGGCAATGCCGGGCAGTCGATTGCTTCGGGTGTGATCTTTACGCTGCCGGCGTTGATCTTTCTGGGGTTCGATCTGGAGGCTTCGCGGATTTTTGCGCTGGCGCTGTTTGGCGGATGGCTGGGCGTGTTGTTCATGATTCCGCTGCGGCGGCAGTTGATTGTGGAAGAGCACGGGACACTGATCTATCCCGAAGGAACGGCTTGCGCGGATGTGTTGCAGGCGGGCGAACGGGGTGGGTCGTTTGCGAGCCGCGTGTTTCTGGGGCTTGGGATGGGTGGGCTTTATACCCTGTTTCAGAATGAGAATCTGCTGGCGCTGTTTCCGGGGACGCCGAACTATCAGCCAAACTTCGATCCGAATGGGCAGCAGATTTTGAAGGGTGCGGCGATTCGGGCGGATGTGACGCCGGAGTATTTGGGCGTGGGGTACATTATTGGGCTGCGCGTGTCTGCGGTGATGCTGGCGGGCGGCGTGTTTAGCTGGCTGGTGTTGATGCCGGCGATTGTGTTCTTTGGCAAGCATTTGAGCGGGCCGCTGTATCCGGGGACGATCCCGATCAGCATGATGACGCCCAGCCAGTTGTGGAGCACCTATGTACGTCCGATGGGGGCGGGCGCGGTCGCGGCGAGTGGTTTGATTACGCTGCTGCGGACAGCACCGACGATTGTGAGTGCGTTGGCTTCCGGCTTTGCGAAGATGGGCAAGAGCAAGACGGCGGTGGTGGAGGTTGTGTCTCGTACGGAGCGCGACCTGCCGATGAGCGTGGTTGTAGGGGGAAGCGGTTTGCTGGTGGCGTTGATGTTTGCGTTTCTCCAGTTCAAGCCGGTTCCGGGAGCACAGGTAGGCTGGGCGGCGAATATCGCAGCGAGCTTGCTGATTGTGGTGTTTGGATTTTTGTTTGTTACGGTGAGCGCGCGGATTGTGGGCATTGTGGGGTCGAGCGCGAGCCCAGTGAGTGGGATGACGATTGCCACGCTGATGGCGACGGCAGCGATCTTCCTGGTGAAGGGATGGACGGCTCCTGCGTTTGGAGCGCTGGCGATTACGATTGGCGGCGTGGTTTGTGTGGCGGCATCGAATGCCGGCGATACGTCGCAGGATTTGAAGACGGGGTACCTGATTGGCGCGACGCCGTGGAAGCAGCAGTTTGCGTTGATGATTGGCGTGATCGTTTCGGTGTTTGCCATTGGGCCTACGTTGACGGCGATGAACAATGGGTTTGAGAGCTTTCAGAAGATGCCCACGCCGCGTGTGTTTTCGCTGGCGACGCTGCCGGATGGCGTGCAGAACCAAGGGGCTTTCAAACGCGACACGTTTACGCTGACGGTGCCGGGATCGAAGACGAAGGGGACCGCGGGTACGGTGTCGGATGGACGCAAGTATGTGCTGCTGAATGCGATTGGCTCCTCGACGCTGGAGGATGGCAAGTATTTGTACAACCCGGCGACGGGACAGATTGAGATTCAGTGGGTGCAGGGCATTGGCAGTGAGGAAGTGGCGGCTCCGCAGGGACGGTTGATGGCGACGGTGATCAACGGGATTCTGACGCGGAGGTTGCCGTGGAGCCTGGTGCTGCTGGGCGTGGCGCTGGTGATCGGGATTGAGCTGCTGGGGATTCGGTCGCTGACGTTTGCGGTGGGAGCTTATCTGTCGATTGGGACGACGCTGGCGATCTTCTGCGGCGGCGTGGTTCGGTACCTGGTGGATCTAGCGGGCGAGAAGGCCAATACGGGAGCGAAGACCGAAGCGGAGAATGAGGTTTCTTCGGGAAGCCTGCTGGCATCGGGGTTGATTGCGGCGGGCGGCATTATGGGGCTCGCGGGCGTGGGGCTGAAGCTGATGGAGGAGTTTGTGACGCATCGTCCGACGCCGCACTTTAGTGTGACGAACCCGCTCTATAAGGACTGGGTGAGTGTGGTGGCTTTTGGAGCGCTGGCGTTTAGCCTCTATTACTTTGCTACGAAACCGATTGGTTCGGAGACGATTCTGGAAGCTGTGGAACACAAGGAGCTGTGATGAAGAGATGGGTCGTTGTACTGGCAGCGGTGTTGGCGGTTGCGCCTTGTTATGGGCAGGATAACGATGCGACGAAGCGGGCGAAGGTGGAAGAGCTGATGACCACCATGCACGTGGACAGCATGATGGACCAGATGACGGCGATGGCGAAGCAGCAGGTGGACCAGGCGTCGCAGGGGCTGACTGGGGCCGAGACGATGACGCCGACGCAGAAGAAGATCTTTGCGGATTACCAGGAGAAGTCCATGGACCTGGTGATGGCGACGGTGAGCTACAAGGCGGTGAAGCCGGAGATGGTGAAGCTCTATGTGGACACGTTTACCGACGAAGAGATCGAGGGGATTACGGCGTTTTACAAATCGCCAACCGGGCAGGCGTTGCTGAAGAAGACGCCGCAATTGATGTCGTCGATGATGGAGTTCATGCAGGGTAGGATTGCAGACCTGCAGCCGAAGTTGAAGGCTTTGACGGATCAGTTCACGAAGGATATGGCAGCGGCTGCGCCGGCGAAGGGCTAGGCTGCGCTGTTAGCAGCTGGTTGTTTTCAGAGGGGCATGGCGGGTCTTCGGGTGGAGTCCGGGACAGCGGAGACGAAGCTAAGTGGGCGTGGCGGTGGCGAGGTAGATGCTGGCGTCCATGGTGCCGAAGGAGTCGAACGGCTCGCCTACGAGCAAAGCAATGCGGGCTGAGGCGGGTGTGGTGGCGGTGACAAAGAGCGTGCCAAAGGCAATGATGCGTGCGATTTTTTGGATCATTCCCGTCAGCACGACCCTGAAAATTTGGTATACGGGTTTTGATGCAGATTGTTTTGGAGGTGTCGCGTGCAAGCAAAACGCCCTCCGTTTCCGGAGGGCGTTTGCTAGGTCGAAGTGATTACTGCGGAGGGGTGGCTAGATAGCTGGTCCCGCCTGCAGTTGCTGGCAACCCGGCTGCGATAGGAGTAACGACGGGAACGGCGGTACCAATCAAGATTGTTACGAAACCACCGGCACCTGCACCACCAGGCCCCGTGGTTCCGGCGACCGTTACTGCTGCCGTGTCCTTGCTTTCCGAACCAACCCAAACGTTTCCGGAAGGATCGACTGCAATACCAGCGGAATAATAGTAGGTATGCGGAAAGCCTGTTGAGGGAGAAAGCAAAGCACCTGCGTTCGAGACCTCCACTACAGAGCCTGCGGAGGAGGGTTGACCGGTTGTCCAAAGATTGCCTGCGCCATCAATTGCGGAGTATTGAGCTTTCAATGGACCTGCACTGTAGGGCGAACCTGTTGCGGGTGTGATGGTAGAGCTGGTAGCGGAAAACTTGTCTGTGGTAGGGGCAGAAGAGGCGTAGTTCGATACCAGCGCGTTATTCGAAGAATCGATTCCAATGCCAACTGAGTCCGTTACACCGGTAGTCGTACTAACGAGAGTGTAAGTCGTTCCAGACGTCGGAGGAACGAACAGGTTGACGGCCGTTGAATCGCTTGTGACCCAGGGACGGAACGCGCTGTCTACGGCCAGGGATGCGTAGATGCTTGCAGCATAAGACGATCCGGTCGGGCTGATGACGGTCGCCGTGCTTCCGGCGGTAGCTCCTGCGGGAATTTCTTCCACATCAGCTCCTGGAGTACCGTTGCCTGTGCTGGTGTTGGTTACAGCTTTTGTTGTTTCGGCAACAAAGATATCGCCAGCCCCGTCCGAAGCGACAGCAAACGGACCACCTGCAACGTTGTAGGTAACACCAGAGGTGCTGGTGCCATTGGCGGGGAACTCCACGACCGTTGTCGCATAGCCAACTGCGTTCGAAGCAGTATTTGAGCCCAAATTAGGCATCCATACATTGCCGGAAGGATCGACCACCGGAATGCGCGGACCAACGAGTAGATTCTGTCCAGTAAGAACCTGCTGGAGGATGCCGCCCTGTGGGCTTAGTTCGGTCATACCGTTGCCGTAGCCAGTACCGGTAGGAACCACATAATTGTTGACCCAGATGTTGCCGGATTTATCGACAGCCACGTATTCCGCTTCGTTGAGATAACCGACTGTGGCACCGCCGACCGTTTGCGTGGAGGCAGATGCGTACGTGACGCCGAGCGTCCAGTCTGTAGGCGCTGCGGTCAGGGCGGTGAAGGGGGGCGTGGAAGGTACGAGCGAGAAGAGGCATTGCAGGTTGGTTGTTGTGGTGGCGCCGTTGCAGGAAGTGACCTGGGTTCCGGCGCTGGTGGGGTTCTGCAGCATGAAGACGGCAGCCTGAAGGGTATCGGCGGCCGTGTGGGCCGTTGTATAGGAGCTCGCGAAGTTGGTAGTTGCCGCAAGCGCCGTGGGAACGGGGGTGGCGGCAGCAAACAAGGCTGCGCATGCACCACTTGTGCTGCTGGTGGTATTGATGCAGGCAGAGAGGATGTCTGCGATGGTGTTGATCTTCGCGACTTCAGGGGTCGCGGTGATTGCTCCGACTGAACTTGTGGGGGTGTAGGTCGGGTTGACTGCGCCAGCGGCGTAGTTCATCAGCGAGGCGACGAGTGCGAAGGCGTTGGAGATACCTGTAGTCGCAGCCGACTTCGACGAAGAAACGAGGGTCGTGCTGGGCGAGCCGATGCTTTCAGTGACAGGATTGATGTACTGCTGCAATGCGGCGAGGGAGACGGCCGTGGAGACTTCATTGATGATGTAGAAGCCGGTCTTGACGGTGCTGCATGCGCCGATGGCATCGACCATTTTAATGGCTGTATTGCTGGCGCCGCCGCTATTGGTGGGGTCGCCGCCGGTGGCGGTGAGGTAGATCAAGCTTGAGTTGCTGGGGCAGCCGTAGGTGGCGTTGACCGTGCTGGACGCACCCGACTGCGTGGTTACCTGGCTAAAGTTGAAGGTACCGCCGAGGCCTGTGGTAACGGTGGCGAGATGGGTGGGGGTCGAACCGTAGCCGGTGGTGCCGACGGCGTAAAGGTCAACGACCGACCCGGAGATTGGCTGCTGGCCACCCATCATGCGTCCGCTGATCGTGGCTGCGGGAACGAAGGAGTTGCCATCGGCGGCGGTTTGTTCCATGGAGCAGCCGGTGAATAAGGCGAAGGGAACGATTGCAGCGACACATGCAAAACGTTTTACGAACGGAAGACAGAGCGACATCGGAGGAGCCTCCAGGTGATTGCAACGTTGTTCGGTGAAGCGGTACAGCTCCCCAGAAGGGAGCCCTTAAATGAGTTGGAGAAGACTGAATGATACCCCACTGTTTTGGTGGCGTCATCCGGTCTTCTCCATGAATTCAATCAATTTTTATGAACTGCTGATTACATTTTATGAGCTACTGATCAGATTTCCAGAATGATGGGCATGATGAGCGGACGGCGGTTGGCGTTCTTTTGAATGAAGCGCTTGAGGTCTCCGCGGATCTTGTCCTTCATGACGCCGTAGTCGCGGCGTTCTTCGGGGCTGGACTGCTCCAGGGTGCGTACGACGATGTCGCGGGCGTTGCGGAGCAGTTCCGGATCGTCCGCCGCGAAGCCGCGGGTGGTGATTTCGGGAGAGCCTTCGACCTGGCCGGTGCGCTTGTTGATCGCGATGATCGGCAGGAAGACACCGTCTTCGCCGAGGTGCTTGCGGTCGCGGATGACGGTGTCTTCGACGACGTCGGCGGTGGAGTTGTTGTCAATGCAGACGCGGCCGGTGGTGACTTTGCCGGTTTTCTGGGCCGAATCCTTGTCGAGGGTGAGGACGTCGCCGTCTTCCATGAGGATGACCTTTTCAGGGATTCCGGTGGAGATGGCGAGTTCTACGTGGCGCTTGAGGTGGCGGTAGTCGCCGTGGACGGGGATGAAGAACTTCGGCTTGACGAGGTTGATCATCATGCGGAGTTCTTCCTGCGAGCCGTGGCCGGAGACGTGGATGAGGCCGTTGGTGCCGTCGTCGTGGATGACGCGGGCGTCGCGGCGCTCGAGGTGATCGATGACGCGGTAGATGGCCTTCTCGTTGCCGGGAATGACACGCGAGGAGAGCAGGACGGTGTCGCCGGAGTTGATCTTGGCGAACTTGTGGTTGTCTACGGCAGCGCGCGAGAGGGCGGACATGGGTTCGCCCTGGGTGCCGGAGATCATGATGCAGAGCTTGTCATCTGGGAAGTCGCGGAGCTGGCCGGGGTGGATGATGAGGCCGGGCGGCGGATCGAGGTAGCCGAGATCCTGCGCGATTTCGGAGCTGTTATCCATGGAACGGCCGATGATGGCGATCTTGCGGCCGTGCTTGTGGGCGAGATCCATCGCGATCTTCATGCGGTGGATGGAGGACGAGAAGCAGGAGAAGAAGAGCTTCTTCTTGGTGGCCGCGAAGATGTCGTCTAGGCGGGGGATGACGGCTTTTTCGCCGGGCGTAAAGCCGGGGCGATCGACGTTGGTGGAGTCCTGCAGGAGAGCGAGGACGCCTTGCTTGCCGAGGTCAGCGAAGGCCTGTAGGTCGAAGGAGTGGCCGTCCGGGCTGGCGAGGTCGATTTTGAAGTCGCCGGTGTGGACGACGATGCCGACGGGGGTGTGGATGGCCAGCGAGACGCAATCGACGAGCGAGTGCGTGACGCGGATGGGCATGATGGAGAACGGCCCGAGGGTGAAGCGGCGGCCGGGAAGCATCTCGATGAGCTCGGCATTGTCGAGGAGGCGATGCTCGTCGAGCTTGCCTTCGACGTAGGCGAGGGTGAACTCTGTGCCGTAGACGGGCACGTTGAGCTCGGAGAGGATCCAGGGAAGGCCGCCGATGTGGTCTTCGTGGCCGTGGGTGAGCACGATGCCACGGACCTTGGAGCGGTTCTCGATGAGGTAGGAAATATCGGGGACGACGATGTCGACACCGAGGAGTTCTTCTTCGGGAAACATCAGGCCGGCGTCGATGACGAGGATGTCGTCGGCATAGCGGAGTGCGAGACAGTTCATACCGAACTCGCCGAGTCCACCAAGGGGAATCATTTGCAGTTTATCTATTGCCATGGATCTTCAGTCTATCCCACTAAGGCGGATAGTTGACGCTATGTCACTCACATGTCTGGATGTGAGGGGTCGATGGGGGCGTGGCTCAGGAGTCGGGTGGCGATGGCAGCTTTGCGTCCGAGGATGGTTTTGTGGACCACGATGAGCATGAAAGCCATGGTGGCGAAGGTGGATTTGGCTGGGGGAAGCAGAAGCGCGAGGAGGATGACGACGAGGCCAACGAGGGCGTCGCCCAACTCTTCCCAGAAGTAGATGGCGGTGAGGCGTCGCTCCAATGGGGTTAAGGCAAGGAGGTTGCGCTGACGCCAGGCATTGCCGTACATGCCCGCGAAGATGGTGTAAATGGCGGTGAAGCCGAAGGCGTAGAGGAGGGTGAGTTCGCGGGCCTGGCTGGCGTTATCGATGACGACGCCTGTGCCGAGGAAGGCGGCGAACATGAACTTCAAGGGATAAACGTAAAACAGGACGCAGAAGAGCAGGAGGCCGTTGAGCCAGATGGTGCCCATGTCGTGTGTGCCGTAGCGGCGAAAGAACTTGTAGTGGGTGAACCAGACCAACATGAGCATGAGGAACGTGACGGCGAAGGGAAAGAAGCCGCGGAGGAGGTTGTGGAGGTCGGAGAAGGTTTTGGGGACGTCGAGCGAGACGACGATGAGGGTGAGGGCAAAGCCGAAGACAACGTCGGAGAAGGCGTCGATACGGGACATCTGGGTGCCGCGGAGACGGAAGCCGTCTTTGGCGATGTGATCGTGGAGGGGCTGCATTTCGGAAAGAGTAGCAGATGGGTGAGATTCGAGATGCTGAAGATTCAAGATGCGAGGTTTGGGGTGGTTTGGGTTAGCGGCTGGGGCGGGAGATGTCTTCGAGTAAGAGCTTGCGGATTTTTGGGGCGTCTACGGCCAGGACGGCGGTGACGGTGGGTTCGCCGAGGTGGGGTTGGTTTTCAGGCGTCCAGGAGAGGGTGGCGCCGTAGTTGGCGCCACGGTCGAGATCGACGTCCACGGCTACGGTGCGGGTGGTGGTGGCGAGGGAAGGATCGAGCCAGATGGCGGCGGCGATATCGTCCCACATGGGGAACTTGTCGCTGCCGTAGGTGGAGATGTAGGTGGCGGCGAGGGAGTTGGCGGCGGTGATCTGCTGCATGAGTTCCGGGGTGAAGCGGACGCCGTAGGTGGCGTCTTCCGTGACGAGTGTGATGTGCGGCCACGGGGCGGTGAGGACGATGTGGGCGGCTTCGGGGTCCCAACGGATGTTGAAGGCCATGCGGGGGCTATCGAGGATCTGGTTGGAGAACTCGTCGGGCTTACCGGCGGCGTTGAGAGTGACAGAAGGAGAGAAGCCGCCGGCCTGGAAGGTGAGGTCTTTGGCGAGCGAGGCGAAGGAGTCGTCGAGACGGATGGCGAGGGCGAGGTTGGTGACGGGGCCGAGCGCGAGGATGGAGACTTTGTGAGGGTGCTCGTGGACGATGCGGGTGAGGAAGGTGGCGGCGACGCCTTCGCCGGCCTGGATGGTGGGCTTGCCTTCGCGCATGGGAGGGATGACGTAGGGGCCGTGCGGAGCGACGCGGGCTACGGTGTTGTCGGCGGGCCAGGACTCGGTCCATGCGCCTTTGTAGCCCATGTGGCCGTAGAGCTCCTCCCAGCGGCGGCTGGCGGCCTGCGAGTTGATGAGCGGGAAGCTGGAGCCGTGGAAGACGGGGACGTTGGTGTGTCCGGTGAGCTCCAACATGCGGAGAGTGTGGGCGACGCACTCTTCGTTCCAACCGTCGCCGGACTCGATGGTGATGCCGAGGACCTCGACGGTGGGGTCGTTGAGGAGCATGAGCATGGACTCCATGGAGGAGTCGCCGGGGCCGTCGGCGTCCTGGTCGATGACGACGAGGCGTTTGCCGTGGTGGGACGATGCCTGTGCGGCGGCGAAGGGAGTGGTTGCGAGGCTGAGGAGCAGCAGCGGAAGGAGGGTCTTGCGGAAAGCCATGCCGTGAGTTTAGCGTCTAGGCTGAACTTTTTGCAGCTACAAGGTCGGAGAGTAGGCTGCTCCCGGATGCCGACCGCAGCCTCCAAATAGAGGATTATGAGCCATCCCAGCTCCGTGACGAGACGCCGCTTTCTGCAGAGCACGTTTGTGTTCAGCGCAGCCGCGATGTTGAGTGGATGCGGACCGGACCTGTTTACGGAGGCTGCGAGTGCCGATCCGGTGACCGGGGGTATCGCGCATTTTCTGATGGTGGGCGATTGGGGAGTGGCGGGTTCGGCGGGGAATCCTGCTGACCAGGCAAGCGTGGCGGCGGCCATGCAGACGTATGCGGAGAGGTACAGCCTCGATACAGATGCTCTGCTGATGCTGGGAGACAATTTTTACGATCAGATGCCGGGAGGTGTGGCTTCGCCGCGCTGGCAGACGCAGTTTGAACAGATGTATCCGCAGAACCCGTTTAATTGTCCGGCGTTTGCTGTGCCGGGCAATCATGATTATCAGGACGCTCCGCAGTCGAAGTATGACGCTGAGTTGGCGTATGCGGCACTGGGTACATCGCGTTGGACGATGCCTGCGGCGGGATACTCGCGGTTCCTGTTTCCTACGGCTAGTCCGCTTGTTACGTTCATCACGCTGGACAGCAATATGCCGAACGAACCTGCGCAGCCGATACCCCCCAACCCAAGCTATTACACGCTGACGGATGCAGAACGGCTGACTCAACTGGCGTGGCTGACGGGCGCGTTAGCTGAGCCATTGACGACGCCGTTTCTGGTTGTGCTTGCGCATCATCCGGTTTATTCCGATGGGCCGCATGGAGACAATCAGACTTTGATTCGTGACTGGGACCCACTGTTTCAGCAGGCTGGGGTACACCTCTACCTAGGGGGACACGATCATGACCTGCAGCACCTGGAGCTGGCGGGCCATCCTACTTCGTTCTTTCTATCGGGCGCAGGTGGAGCGACGCTGGATGCGGAACGGACTTCGCTTGCCAGTCGCGGACCCTACTTCCAGGAGGTGCATGGGTTCAGCCACCTGCAGGTGAAGCCGGATCTGATGATTTTGCGGCATCTCGATATCAATGGGAATTTGTTGCACAAGTTTACGAAGACACCGGCGGGTGTTGTGACGATCCTGAAGTAAGAGCGACGAATTAATTTTGTAGATAGTTGGCGTCCATGTAGGCGAGACGCTGATTGAACCAGTTCTTCATGTAATCGACTTCTCCGAGATACGTTCCTTCCGCAACCTGATTGGGCCAGATGACCTCGTCGAGGGTGGTCCAACGGGAGTAGTTATTTTGTGCCGTCAACGTGAGCGCGGCGGCGCGGGTGTCCATGTAGGCGGGCAACGTCGCAGCCAGGGGGCGAACGGCGGTCCAGCGAGCTTTGACGGCGGCTACAAAGGTGGGATCTTTGAAGAGCTGTTCGTACCAGCGTGCTTGCGTAGGAACCCAAGGTACGTTTGGACTTCCGATGGCACCGTAGTTGTCGTTGCCGAAGGTCACATCCATGTCCCAGACAGGACCACGGTAGAAGAGATTGTCTCCGCGAGGCTTGTAGAAGTAGTCGCTGGACCAATCGTCGGCGTCCTGATTGCCTGCGAGCTCTTCGATGAGGAACCAATCGACGAGGGAGTCCTGATCCCAATAGGCTGGCCAGCCGGTGGTTGGATCCGTGAAGTTGGCGGAGTACATGGAGTTTTCCGCGGCGTTGAAGGCTGCGGTGAAGTAGGCTCCCTGGATGGCATCGGGTGGATCGGGGTCGGCGAGCCCGATGGGCAGGCCGGTGTTTGGGGCAGTAATCATCAGGGTTTCGCCGTCGTAGTGGTCGATTTCCCCGAGATAGCCGCCGGTGAGATCGGTACCGCTATCGTCGCCGGTATCGATGGAGCCGATGTCGAGACGAGCCTTGCTGACTTCGACTTTTTCTGACAACTGGTAGGTGCCTTCGTAGACGTTGTTGAGGAACACTTCGACGAAGGCTGTGTTGGGAGTCCAGGCCATGCCGAACAGCTGCGACATGTAGAACGAGACGTCAGTACGGAGCATGGCTTTGTCGTCGTAGTTGGCGAGCAGAATCCAGTTTGTGTCGGAGGTCATGCCAAGCAGTGCAGCCTTGGAGTCGAGGTTGAGGCGGTATGGTTTCTTTGGCTCTGCCCAGGTGGAGTTTCCGTGACCTTTGATCTCCAGGGTGCCGGTGTAGTTGTTGGAAGCGTTGGTGGGATCGGCGATGGTGAGGGTGGCATCGACGTAGTCGTCTTCCGAGACGATGGGAGCCTGATCTGTGGTGTTGATGCTGAGGATGGGCAGGTTGGTCGTGGTGGGGACGAAGGCGGGGTTTTCCAGCACGACCGTGATGGGAATCTGCGTGGTGAAGGACGCTGTTCCCTGTGTGGCGGTGAGAGTGAGTGCGCGGCCAGCGGAAAAGACATATTGAATGCCAGTGAAGCATTGAGCCACAACATTGTTGGACGCGGAGATTGTGAGCGTAGCGGTGGAACCCATTGCGGCGGTGGCGGAACTGACGGTGATTCCCTGGGGAAGAGAGATGCCGCTAATGGCGACCGTGCCGGTAGCGCTGTTGCCGGCGTTGACCTGGACGGTGAGTTGCTCTGTCTGGCCGGGATAGATGGTGAAATCGGTGTTGACGGGGGTGATGCTGAAGTTAGGAGAACCGTGTTCGGTGCTGACGAGAGTACCTGCGCTACAGGCTCCAGTGCCGGACGGGTTGGATGGAAAGCCACAGCCGGTCAGGAGTGCGGCGGCTACGAGCGAAGCGGTGAACGCTAGTTGCCGCAGCCGTGAGAGGGCACCGTCGTCACTATAGTTTTGTCCCATATTTCGTGGGACGGGAATCATTTCAGAAAAGTTGCTCTTTCGCGTAGCGGTGCCGAGGATACTGCGCTGTTTTTGAGCAGGGGCCTTGGCGAAGGGGAAGAAGCCGGCTAGACGCTGCGGAGGACGCGTGCCGGGAGGGAGAAGATCGCGCCGATGAGCTCGAAGACGCCTCCGACTACGATGCCGAGCAGGCGGAAGGGCAGAAGGATGAGCCAGACGAAAGGGAAGAGCACGAGCGCGAAGAGAGCGGCAGGCCAGCAGACGATGAGAAGGATGAGGAAGAGAAGCAGTTTCATGGTGTAACTCCTTGCTGAAGGAAGTACGCAGGCACGGTGAAAATGGTTCCGCGTTTAGGGCTGTTCCGCTCGTTGGGCTAATTCCTCATGAATTAGCCCGACGAGGAAGGCATGGACATCAACACCCTTTTGGGAGGCCAGATTTTGCGCAAGGGCAAAATCTGCGAGATCAAGGGTCACGACGCTGCAATCATCTGGTTTCGGATCTACAACGGATTCTGGCGGATTCGTCATGTTGGAAATATCCTCACTTCCAGCGTGTCACAAAGCACCCTGCGTCGTCGCGGGGAATCCCAACATCGTGGAACCCGTTGTCCCATTTCTGCGCGACTCCGAAGTTGTCGTCGATGAGATCGTAGAACAAGAAGTTGCGGATCGCACCTCAGCCCTCGTTTGGGCAGTACTGGATCGAGGATTAGCGGCGACTCAAACACCCCGATCTCCAAGTGCGAGAGATCGGGGGCACCCGGCTTTGCGAAGATTCCTTGTGGACCCGACGAAACCCAGCTCAGAGCATTTGCTTGAGGTAAGCCCAATTCTCATCCGGACTGTCGAAGAACTACAGTCACTTTTGCTGATGAGACCATAGATGCCGAGCCTATTGGACGCGAAAACGTGAAAGGTGTTCTATGTCGTCCTTATCCAACTCAATCGCCCGAATCGGTTGAAGTGTTCCAATGTACGAAAGTGCCTCGTCCCACTTCGTCCAGTCAACCTCTCTGAGAAACTCTGTCACGATGTGATTGTAAGCACCTGACCCGAACGGAAGTGCAAATTCCAAGCTGCCGTCTTGAGCCTTGATGCAGAGGGAATATCGGTGCCTGGTTGTTGGATCATATGAACAACTCACTGCCGTGTCGTATCTCATATTGACTCCTTGAGTTCATGGTCCCGATAAAATTCTGACGGGAGAGTATCCCGGACCGAATCTTGAACACAAGTCTCGTCTGTTTACTCATCGGATACTTGGGCGGTCCCCAACCGACTGGTGAGACAAATCAGGCGACAGCATACGCAGTGACGACATACCCCTCGTCGCGGGTGGCCATTCGTGCGCAGTCTCATCGCGCATGAGTGGGGAACCTTAGCAGCTCTAGCGGCCATGCGAAGCGCTTCTCCCAATATCCTGCACCCCATTCATCGCAAAGAA